>Ga0233426_10000536_pt1 | contig 39857 bp, 36 predicted proteins | sample SI_118_April2016_6_FD_179875 | JGI IMG/M metagenome (GOLD analysis project Ga0233426, IMG submission 179875) | Seawater microbial communities from Saanich Inlet, British Columbia, Canada - SI_118_April2016_10_MG | ecosystem: Environmental > Aquatic > Marine > Inlet | place: Canada: British... | reverse complement strand
ATTTTTAAAACACGCTTGTAAATAAATCGCTCCACTCTTTTTTGTAGGATAAAAAACAAAACAGCAAAAACAATAGCTGTAGCGTAAAGAGTAGACTCAAAATCAACTATATTATATTTAAAATATAATAAAAAAGAAAAACCTCCGACTGTTAACAAAGTAAACAGAACGGAAGTTATAAATGCGAATGCGTATGTTTTTTTAATTTTCATTCTGTATAAATTTGTAACCGACTCCTTTCACGGTTTTGAATAAGCTATCGCCAAGTTTTTCTCTAAGTTTTCTAATGTGAACGTCAATCGTACGTCCTCCTACAACAACTTCATTTCCCCAAACCCTATCTAAAATAGTTTCTCTTTTGAATACTTTGTTTGGTTTTGAAGCTAACAAAGAGAATAATTCAAACTCTTTTCTTGGCAACACAATTTTTTCACCATTTTTAATAACCAAATAGGCTTCTCTGTCAATAATAATATCTCCCAGAGTAGTTTGGTCTGAGTCTGATGAACTTTCCTTAACTCTTCTAAGCAAAGATTTTACTTTGCTCACCAAAATCTTTGGTTTCACGGGTTTGGTAATATAGTCATCCGCTCCTGCATCAAAACCAGCTACTTGAGAATAATCTTCGCCACGTGCAGTTAAAAATGCGATGATTGTATTTTCTAAACCTTCTATGTTTCTAATTTTTTCACAGGCTTCTATCCCATCCATTTCAGGCATCATAATGTCTAAAAGAATAAGATGTGGCTTGTGTTTTATGGCTTTTTCAATAGCTTTTAAACCGTTGTTCGCAGTGTGTATGGTGTAACCTTCGTTTTTTAAATTGTAACCAACAATCTCTAAAATATCCGGTTCATCGTCTACAAGCAGTATTTTAATATCATTTGTTTTCATAAAGAATCTATTTTCTTGTGCAACAAAACTAAGCAATATAAAGAATGCTGAGATTTACTTTACAATCTTTTAACTTTTTTGGTTATCCTTAACATTAAGTTCACATAACAGTAAACTATTGGTAACTTCTTCTTCGCGCTTTATACGGACTTTTGCAGCTCAAAACAAGATATAAATATAATGAGAAATTTATTAGTTTTATGGGTAGTATTTTTTAGTTTATCTGTTGGAGCTCAAGAGCGAGGAACAGTGACTGGAAAGGTGACGGACAAGGAGATGAATAATGAGTCGCTTCCCTTTGCAAATGTTTTTGTAAAAGGAACAACAATTGGTACCACAACCGATTTTGATGGAAATTACACGTTGTCTTTGGAAGAAGGGGAGCATGTAATTGTGTTTAGTTTTGTGGGGTATTCACCTGCAGAGCAAACTGTAACCGTTGAGGCTGGTATGAATTATACAGTAAACCAAGCTGTAGGAGCAAGTGAAGGAGTATTGATGGATGAAGTTATTGTCAAAGCATCTGCATCTAGAGAGTCTGCTTCTGCTTTGTTGGCAGAGCAAAAGAAAGCAGTTGTAATGACTACTGCTATTGGGGCACAAGAATTGTCAAGAAAAGGTGTTAGTGATGCATCTGCAGCGGTAGCAAAAATAACAGGTGTTTCAAAGCAAGAAGGTTCAGGTGGTGTTTTTGTACGTGGGTTAGGTGATAGATACAATATTACAACCTTAAATGGTTTACCATTGCCGTCTAACAACCCAAGCAATAAAAATATTGATTTGTCTATTTTTACAACAGATGTTGTTGAGGCAATTGATGTAAGTAAAACATTCGAAACTAAGAATTTTGGTGATTTTGGAGGGGCTAATATCAATATCAAATCGAAAAATTTTAGAGGTCAGCCATATATTAAAATTGGTTTAGGTGCTGGTATTAACTCTAATGTTGCAGGATTGTCTAACTTTTATTTACAAGACGGGCCTAGTGCTACTGGTTTTGGGAAACAAGTTATACCTGAAAGCCCAACAACACCCTTAAATTATACTACAAGTTGGGATAGGGTTAATAAAAACAATCAAATTTTAAATAAAGGTTTTGCATTGTCAGCTGGAAGAGCTTTTGATATTGGAGAAGAAGGAAAATTGAGCGCTTTTATTACAGCTTCTCATAAAACAGATACTGGTTTTAGAACGGGAATTGAAAGAGGTGGAGTTGATGCTCAAGGTGATCCTGTATCAGATTTCGAAGTTGATTCTTATGGATATGATACAAAAACTACCTTAATGGGTACATTGAATTATAAAATAGACAACAGTAATACTGTTTCTTTTAATTCACTTTTCTTAAACTCTACAGAGCAAGATTATAGCGAATATAGAGGAAATAATGAAGATTTTGATGGTGGTGTTGATAATACAGAAGATAATGAATTTGGTATTATTCAGAGAGGTACTTTTGATAGAACACAATTGTTAGTGAACCAAATTCTTGGAACACATGATTTAACTGAAGCGATTACATTTGAATGGGCTGCAGGTTCAAGTAATTTGAAAAATGATATTCCAGATCGTATGCAAAATACATTTGTTCCTTCAAGAGTAGAGGCTGATAAATATACGTTCTTTTCAAATTCAGCAATTGATAACCATAGATATTACCAAGAGTTGACAGAAGATGAGTTGTCTGCTAATGCTTTGGTTACTTTTAAGTTTGCAAAGAATTCTGATGAGGAGTTTAAAGGAAAAGTAAAAGCAGGATATTCAGGACGTTTTAAAAATGTCGCTTTTGAATCTAATCAATTTGATTTTAACGTTAAAAATGATGTTTTTAATTTTGTTGAAGATGATATTAACAACGTAGATAATTACTTAAATGAGCAGAATTATCGTGATGAAAATTATAACATTAATCAAATCACTCAAAAATACTTTGGAGATCAATTTATTCATGCTTTCTTGACAGATGTTCAATATGGTTTTTCTGAGAAATTTACAGCAGTTGTTGGGTTAAGAGTAGAGTCTATTTACCAGAGTATCGGGTATATCACAACTTTAGAGCCAGACGGGAAGTTTATTGAAATTAATGAGAATCAGTTTTTACCTAACTTTTCTGGAAAATACAGTTTAACAGATATACAAAGTATTAAGTTTGCAGGAAGTAAAACATATACTTTGCCTCAGCAAAAGGAAAAAGTAAAGATGTTGTATGAAGAGGTAACACAAGCTTTTATTGGTAACCCTGATTTATATAGCTCAAGTAACTATAATATTGATTTAGGGTGGGAGATTTTCCCAGGGTCAGGAGAGTTAGTTTCTGTTACAGGATTTGGTAAAATGATTCAAAATCCAATTAATGAAGTGTTTATTAACTCTGCTTCTGGTGAGATTAGTTACTTGAATTCAGGTGATTTAGGAACTGTGCTAGGTTTGGAGTTAGAGTTAAAGAAAAAGTTGTTCGAGATTGATAATTCGAATGATATGACAAATAAGTTGACTTTAGGAGCTAATTTGTCTCTTATGACAACCAATCAAGATTACAATGCTGAAAAAGTTTCGAATGAAACAGATTACGGAGCAAGTTTTACTTACGAGAAAGGTCGTTTGACTGGGGCGTCTGATATTTTAGGAAATGCAGATGTTTCTTATTTGGTTAATTTTTCTGAAAGCAAAAATGTTATGACTACTTTGTCTTATGGGTATTTTTCAGATAAGTTAAAAACGATCGGAACTCAAGGAAAAGGACATTTAGTAGATCAATCAAATAGTGTTTTGGATTTGGTAGTAAAATCTGAATTGAATACAAAACTACAATTAGGATTGGCGGTTAAGAATATTCTAGATCCAACGTATTTAACAATTCAAGAAACACAAGATGTTGTAATAAACTCTTATAAAAAAGGAGTTGATTTCAGTTTATCTTTGTCTTATAAATTCTAAAAGTAAACGTTTAACATAAAACTCCTTTGAATTTAGAATTCGTAGGAGTTTTAATTTTTTAGAGGTTAACATTGTCCTAACATAAATGCGTCTTTCTTAACTTCTTTTTAATTATGCCTTAATCTCTTTAGCGTTTAAATGTTTTTTCTTTGCAGTGTAATTACAAACAAAGAATAAAATCTAAAGAACAAATAAATTTAAAAAAATGAAAAAAGTATTATTATCTGCAATGGCTATTGCAATTGTGTTATTCACATCATGTAAAAGTGATAATATAATAGAAAATCAGGATAGTAAGTTTGTGTTGGATGCAACCGATTTTAAAGGTACAATTACCGAAGGTACTGTAACTTTGGATCCTTCATTGACCTACAAGTTAACTGGTGGTATTACGGTGAATGAAGGTGCTACATTAACAATTCCAGCTGGAACAAGAATTGAGGCAATTGGTTCTCCTACATCTTGTTTTATGTTGGTTGCACGTGGTGCTACTATCAATGTTCAAGGAACAGCTGCTGCTCCTGTTGTTATGACTGCTAGTGATAAAAGGTCTGGAGCATGGGGTGGTTTGGTTATCTGTGGAGATGCCGTTACCAATGTTGGAACTGATGTGATTTCAGAAGTTGGAGGATTGCAGTATGGTGGTTCCAATAATGCTGATTCTTCTGGAAGTATTAGATATTTAAGAGTTGAATACACAGGTTCTAAATTTACTTCTAAGAAAGAGTATAATGGAATTTCACTATTCGGTGTAGGTTCAGGAACTACTTTTGAGTATGTATCTTCAGTAAATGGAGGTGACGATGGAATTGAATTTTATGGTGGAGCTGTTAATGCAAATCATTTGGTTTCTATTAATTCTGAAGATGATTCTGTTGATTTTGCAGATGGGTTTACTGGAACTTTAGATTATGTGTACATCAAAGGTGTTACAAAAGCAGGTTTTGAAGGTTCAAATAATGGTGAAGATGGTGCTAGAACGCCTGTAACTACAACTACTGTTTCAAATGTTTCTATTGTAGATGGAGATTTAGGTAGTGCTGAAGGTGCAATTTATTACAAAGAAGGTGGTGGTAATATCACATACAGTAATGTATACGTTGATGGAATAAGCTATGCCGTGAAGGTGAAATCTGAAGATGTTCCTGCAAAATCGAATATTACTGCTGGTAATTTTGTAATTAATAACATTCAGTTTGCTAATATTACAGATGATGTTGTTTATAATGAAGGGACAGATGCTAATGTAACTGTTGGAACTAATGTTGGGGCTGGAGACGGTGCTGATTTACCTACTTGGGCTGCTGGATGGGCAGAATAAGGACTTGAAAACATTTTATATAAAAAAGGCTACCAATTTGGTAGCCTTTTTTTGATATAATTTTATAAATAAAATTTAAAAAAAGAGAACTTCAAGACGAAGTTCTCTTTTTTTTGTTCGTGTGGTTTTGTTAAAAAATTGAATATTCAATAATTGACATTTTGAAGATGACAGGTTTTTTTATGTTTTTTTGTTTGTTAATCTATTGTTTTAATTGGGAAAACTGTTAATTAAAGTTAAAAAAATAATTATGTTTTCGTTAATCGCTTAACATTAAGTTAACATTATGGTAAAGTAAAGGTAAATATAATATAAACTCTAGTTTTTGGGTAATTCTGTTAGTTTGCATATCGAAATTTTATAGGAATTATGAAGAAAATTATTTTAGCAGTAACATTATTATTAACAGTTTCTGCAAGTGCACAGGTTATTGAGAATACAATGAAACCAACTAAGTTTGGTAATGGGATTCTTAATTTTACAGGAGAAGACAATTCTTGGAGTATTAAAATGGGTGCTAGAATGCAGTTGTTAAGCACAAATAACTGGCTGTATGATGATGGAAATGTGTCAGATCATATTTCTGCTGCAATGGTAAGAAGGTATCGTTTGAAGTTCGATGGATTTGTATACAGTCCTAAAGTTAGATATAAGTTAGAGTTGGGGTTGTCTAATCATGATTTAAGTGGTTTTAGTGCAGCAACAAAATATTCTCCACGTTTGGTGTTAGATGCTGTGGTGATGTGGAATTTTGCGAAGAATTGGGAAGTTTGGTTTGGTCAAACGAAGTTGCCAGGTAACTTAGAGCGTGTAATTTCTTCTGCAAACTTACAATTGGTAGATCGTTCTAGATTGAATTCTGAGTTTACATTAGATCGTGAATTTGCATTGCAATTAAGAAATCACCATACAATCGGTGATAAATTTGTAATGAGAGAGAAATTTGCTGTTTCAGGAGGTGAGGGACGTAATGTTACTATTGATAATGTTGGTGGACATCACGTTATGGGTAGACTAGAGTTGTTGCCTTTCGGATTGTTTGAAAGTAAAGGAGATTATAAAGGAGGAGATTTAAAAAGAGAAAAGACACCGAAGTTAATGCTAGCTTCAACATATAGCCATAATGGAGCTGCACGTAAAACAAAAGGATCTCAAGGTGTTTATTTTGTTGATCTTGATCCAGATCATGGAGATGTAGATCCAGACAACATATATAAGGGAATTACTGCAGACGTTCAAACGCTTTTCGTTGATATGATGTTTAAGTATAGAGGATTTTCATTTATGGGTGAATGGGCAAAAAGAGATGCTTCTGCAACTGCAGATAATTTAGTAAATGAAGGGGCAGGTTTAAATTTAGCAACTGGTTATTTATTTAAAAGCAACTGGGAGGTAGCAGCTAGGTATACACAAGTGGATGTAACCGGATACAAACATATTAGGTCTATAAGAGATCAATATACTGTTGGTGTGTCTAGGTATGTTGTTGGGCATAAATTAAAAGTTCAGTCTGATATTACTTATGAAGATAGAGCTGAGTTTGCAGCGATAAAAAACAATAACCGTTTAGGGTTTAGAATACAGGTAGAAATTCAGTTGTAAAAGTTAACAATAACGTAACGTTGGCGTTTGATATTAATAAGATATTTGCGGGCGCTTAAAAATGCGTATTTTTAAACTTTATTTTTAAAATTATATTATGGATAATATTTATTTGTTGATGATTGTTGCCTTAGCACTATTGGCTGTTGCTGATTTAGTGGTAGGAGTTAGTAACGATGCAGTAAACTTTTTGAATTCTGCAATCGGTTCTAAAGCAATTTCTTTCAAAACAATTATGATTGTTGCGAGTTTAGGAGTTTTGGTTGGTGCAGTGTTTTCAAGTGGAATGATGGAAGTAGCTCGTAAGGGGATTTTTAACCCTGGTGAGTTTTATTTCAATGAAATCATGATTGTTTTTATGGCGGTGATGATTACAGATATTTTGTTGTTGGATTTTTTCAATACTATTGGAATGCCTACATCTACAACAGTATCCATAGTATTCGAATTGTTAGGGGCTGCCGTAGCAATGGCTTTGTTAAAAATATACAACACAAATGGATCTGGTCAGTTTTCTGATTTGATTACCTATATAAATACAGAAACAGCAACTAAAATTATTTTTGGTATTATTCTGTCTGTTCTGGTCGCTTTTTCTGTTGGTGCTTTTGTACAATGGGTAACGAGATTGTTATTGTCATATAAATTTGAAGCAAAAGCTAATTGGGTTGGTGCTTTATTTGGAGGATTTGCATTGACTGCAATTTCTTACTTTATTTTCATGAAAGGATTAAAAGGTACTTCTTATGCAAAAGAGTCTTTTGATGTTCTTGGAGGAAGAACAATGAAGGAATTTTTAGAAAACGAAGTTTTAGGAATTATCTTAGTGAGCTCTGTTTTTTGGTCAGCTGCATCATATGTATTGATTAATTTCATAAAAGCTAATATATATAAGTTAGTAATTATAGTAGGTACGTTTGCATTGGCATTAGCTTTCTCAGGAAATGATTTGGTGAACTTTATTGGTGTGCCAATCGCAGCTTGGAATTCTTATGAGGCTTGGACTGCATCTGGTGAATTAGCAAATGAATTTAGCATGAGTATTTTAGCTAAAAAAGTTCCTACTAATAACGTATTGTTAGTATTGGCTGGTTTGGTAATGGTAATTACTTTATGGTTCTCTAGCAAGGCGAAAAATGTTGTAAAAACTTCTTTAGATTTATCTAGCCAAGGAGCTACAAAAGAAAGATTTCAACCAAACTTCTTGTCAAGAGGTGTTGTAAGAACAGCAATGGTGATGTCTCAAGGGGTATCATATATTACTCCTGATTCATGGAGTGCTAAAATTGAAAAACAATTTGCTCCACCTGTAGTGAAGTTGTCAAAAGATAAAGTACACGAATTACCTGCATTTGATATGGTTAGAGCAGCTGTTAACTTAATGGTTGCCGCAGTTTTAATTTCTATTGCTACGTCATATAAATTACCATTGTCTACTACTTATGTTACTTTTATGGTTGCCATGGGTACTTCGTTAGCGGATAGAGCTTGGGGTGCTGAAAGTGCTGTATATAGAGTTGCTGGAGTTATCAATGTAATTGGAGGGTGGTTCTTTACTGCATTCAGTGCATTTACAGCAGCAGCTTTGGTTGCGTTTCTTTTGAATTTAAATTTAAAAGTGATGTTCCCGTTATTGCTAGTTTTGGCAATTGGATTATTGTTGAGAAACTTTATTGCGCATAGAAAAAAATCTCAAGAAGAGAAAGCTGAAGATACTTTGAATAAAGCGGAGAGCACTTCGGTACAAGGAGTTATTCAAGAGAGTGCTGCTACAATTGCTTCGGTTGTAAAACGTGGAGGGAAAATATATGTCGCTTCCGTAAAGGGATTGGCAAAACAAGATTTACTATTGCTTAAAAAGAATAAGAAAACCATTGAAAAGCTTTCAGACGAGATTGATGAATTAAGAGATAATATCTTTTATTTTATTAAAAACTTAGACGAATCCAGTGTTACAGCAAGTAGTTTTTATATCAACTTATTGTCTTATTTACAAGATATCACACAATCGTTAGAGTTTATCGTTCGTGCAACAAATAAACACGTAAATAACAACCACAAAAAATTAAAGCTAAGTCAGATCAAAGAATTGAAAGAGGTAGAGTCTGCCTTGTTGGTTGTTTTTGAGAATACCCAAAAAGCTTTTGAAGCAAAGTCTTTTGAGGAAATAGCGGATATCTTAAATAACAAAGAAGCATTTGATATTTTATCCGATAAAATTCAAAGTCAAATAGAAAGAACGCGTTCAGAGGAATCAAGTCCAAAAAATACAACCTTGTATTTTGGATTGTTACTAGAAACAAAAGATTTGTTAACGGGTACCATGAATTTGTTGCAAGAATATTACGAGGCTAATAAAGCGTCGGAAGCTGTTTCGGGCTAACGAATCTATACCGTACATAATGGCCTGATGCATACTAAGTATCAGGCTATTTTTTTAGCCTAATTTTAGTCGAATGTAAACGACTACAAACAACTACATACGAAAGTAACCGTTTTTTTACCGATTACATATTGCGGTCTGTTTTTACTTTGCAATGTCGAAACGAACGAATGAGTTTTGAAATGTTAAAACAGATTTATTATGAGTAATTTAAGAAACAAAGTACAGTTAATCGGACATGTAGGAAACGCACCAGAAGTAATCAATTTAGAATCTGGAAAGAAATTGGTAAAGCTGACAATGGCCACCAATGAAAAGTACACCAATGCGAAAGGAGACAAAGTAGAAGATACCCAATGGCATAATTTGGTGGTGTGGAGTAAGCTTACCAATGTAATAGAAAGCTATGTTCAAAAAGGAGATGAAATTGCAATTGAAGGAAAGCTAACCAATAAAAGTTATGACGACAAGGAAGGGAATAAAAGGTATGTATCTGAAATTGTTGTGAATGAGCTTTTGATGTTAGGCGGGAAAAAATAAATGATCTTCTGTAAGAGAAAGTGTTATGTTGAAACCATTTAAATTTGTAGCTTTAATAGAAAACGTGTTATGAATCTTCCTGTATCCAAAGAAAACATTCTCTTTTTAGATATTGAGTCAGTTCCTGAAGTTGAAAACTACTCAGAACTACCAGAGGTTAAAAAAGAATTATTTGCCTTAAAAACAAAGTATCAAAGGAAGTCCAAGACTTCTTTCGAAACAGAAATTCCTGTAGAGGAGTTTTATGAAAATGCAGGTATTTGGGCTGAATTTGGTAAAATTGTATGCATCTCTGTAGGTTATTTTGTCACGCAAGGTTCAGCGCGTTCCTTTAGGGTGAAGTCCTTTTATGGAGATGATGAAGCTTTGCTGCTTGGTGAATTCAAGGAGTTGTTAGAGAATCATTTTAATGGGCCTAAGCATTTATTATGTGGGCATAATGGGAAAGAATTTGACTTTCCATTCATTGCAAGACGCATGATCATCAAAAGCATCAACCTTCCTGTAAAGTTAAATTTATTTGGAAAAAAACCATGGGAAGTCCCGCATCTTGATACGTTAGAAATGTGGAAGTTTGGAGATTTCAAGCATTATACCTCTTTAAAATTGTTGACGACCATTTTAGAAATTCCATCACCCAAAGATGATATTGATGGAAGTCAGGTGGCTCATGCGTATTATAAAGAGAAAAACCTTGAAAGGATTGCTAAATATTGCGAAAAGGATACCATTGCAGTGGCTCAATTGTTTTTGCGTTTTAACAATGAATCCTTGTTGCGGGAAGAGGAACTTGTATTTGCGGAATAGATGAAGGATTTAAATTTTTTTGAGAAATGTTATGTCGTAGCCAAACGAGTTCCGTTTGGTCGTGTTACAAGCTATGGAGCTATCGCTAAGTATTTGGGTACAGCACGTGCTGCTAGGATGGTGGGTTGGGCCATGAACGCCTCTCATGGAGATGTTGATATTCCTGCGCATAGAGTGGTCAATAGAAAGGGGGTCCTTACTGGAAAACATCATTTTAAAGGAACTAATTTGATGCAGCAACTGCTAGAAAGTGAGGGGATAGAAGTTAAAGAATTGCAAATTCAAAATTTCAAAGAGGTGTTTTGGGATCCTTCTATAGAATTAAATGGGCTTGAGGATGTATAATCAAGAACTTGTTCGAAATATACGGATGATTTTGCCGACATGAGAATAGTTGTGTGGGAGTATTCGTTTTTAAAGTTTTCAAGTTATCTTTGCACTCATAAATTTTCAGAAATATGAGCATTCTTAAAGAAGATATACAAAAGGCATTAGAGACAATTACGGCACCTGGTGAAGGGAAAAGTTTGATAGAGAATAATAATGTTAAGAACATCGTTATTTTCGGTGAAGAGGTCGTTGTGGATGTAGAGATTGGAAATCCTACCTTACAAGCAAAGAAGAAAATTGAATCAGAAATTACGAAGGTAATCGTTGAAAATGTTTCAGAAAAGGCTGTTGTAAAAGTGAATGTTGCAACAAAAGCAGTTGAAAAAACGAAAGAAGAGCAAGAGAATCCAAATTTAATAAAAGGTAAAAAATTACCTGGGATTCAAAATATCATAGCCATAGCTTCAGGTAAAGGGGGAGTAGGAAAATCTACGATTACTGCAAATACCGCTATTTCATTAGCTAAAATGGGATTCAAAGTAGGCGTGTTGGATGCCGATGTGTATGGACCTTCTATGCATTTGATGTTTGATGTCGCACAAGAGAAACCAATTTCTGTGAACGTGGATGGTCGTTCTAAAATGAAGCCTGTTGAAAATTATGGTGTAAAATTACTTTCATTAGGGTTTTTTACAAATCCAAACGAAGCAGTAATTTGGAGAGGGCCTATGGCTTCAAAAGCGTTGAATCAAATGATTTTTGATGCGGCTTGGGGAGAATTAGACTTTCTATTGATTGATTTACCTCCAGGAACAGGAGATATCCATTTATCAATTGTTCAGGCATTGCCTATTACAGGAGCTGTTGTGGTAAGTACACCTCAAAATATCGCCTTGGCAGATGCTAAAAAAGGAGTTGCAATGTTTCAACAGAAAAACATCAAGGTTCCTGTTTTGGGAATTGTTGAGAATATGAGTTATTTTACGCCTGCTGAGCTTCCTGAAAATAAATATTATATCTTTGGTCAAGATGGCGCTAAGAATTTAGCTGAAGATATTGATACAGCCTTTATTGGAGAGGTTCCTTTGGTGCAAAGTATTCGAGAAGCTGGAGACGTAGGGCGCCCTGTCGCATTGCAAGAAAACACAGTGTTAGAGGTTGCTTTCAATGAGATTACAAAAAACATGTTGTCGCAGCTGTTAATCAGAAACGAAGAGTTGCCTGAAACAGAGGTAGTGAAAATTACAACAATGAGTGGGTGCTCTCCCAAAAAGAGCTAAAAAACTAGAAAAATAAGAATGGAATTACAAGAATTGACAACAACAGTTGAGAAAGCACTAGAAGAAATTCGCCCCTTTTTAATTTCTGACGGAGGGAATATTTCTTTAATTTCAATTGAAGAAAATATTGTAAAAGTAAAATTAGAAGGAGCTTGTGTAGGTTGTTCTATAAATCAAATGACGCTGAAAAATGGAGTCGAGGCCGCTATTAAAAAGTATGCTCCGCAAATAGAAAAAGTTATTGATGTGAGCAGTATTATGTAATTTCTAGAAACAAAATTCATATATTTATAAGGCTTAGCGGTATTCTCGTTAAGCCTTATTATTTTGGCATTGTAATTGCCATATGAAGGAAAACATAACGATCTATGCACAAACTTTTATTTTTCTTGCTTCTTTCTTTTAGTGTACACCCTCAACAAAGCGATAAAGTTTTTAAAGATGGTGAACAGCTAAAATATAGAGTGCATTATGGTATCTTAAATGCAGGTTATGCAACTTTGTCTGTTTCAGAAAACACAAAAGGGTATCATTTTGTCGGAAAGGGTTGGACAGTTGGTGTTACCAATGTTTTTTTTAAAGTAAGAGATCAATACGAATCCTTTGTTGATAAGAATACACTTGCTCCCGAACATTTCGTGAGAAGGGTTAGAGAAGGTGGGTTTAAGCTTAGTAGGGATGTTTATTTTGATTACGCCAAGGATAGTGCAAGAGTAGAAGATCATAAATTACAGACTACTAACAATTATTATATCGAGAATGTACAAGATATACTATCTGCATTTTATAAATTAAGAAGCTCCAACATTGACACAATGTTGGTGGGAGATGATGTTAATTTGGATATCTTTATTGATGGTGATATGTTTCCTTTTAAACTTGTTCTTTTGGGGCGTGAACTAGTTTCTTCCAAGTTTGGGAAAATACCCTGCTATAAATTTCGTCCCTATGTACAAAAGGGACGAATATTCAAAGAGGATGAGAGTTTGACTATTTGGATCTCTGCAGATGGAAATAAAATTCCAATTCGAATGAAAGCTTCTTTGGCTATTGGATCTGCAAAAATGGATTTGACAAGTTACAGCGGATTGGTCCATGCTTTTCCTGAAAAATAATCAGAAAAAACGTAAGTTTGCTTTTTTGTAAATTGTATATTTTTGAGGTTTTCTTTTTTATTTTTAACGCTAACCCTTTTTTTTGTTTCATGTGGTAATGAAACCTCTATCTCTAAGAGCGGCATGGCTCCTAAAAATCCTGTTGTTAAGTATGGATATAATTTAGATGATTTTATTGTTATCAACGATACGATAAAGCATGGAGAGAGTTTTGGAGTGATTTTGGATAGACATCATACATGGTCTCCAAAAATTATAGAAATATCAAAAAAGATAAAGAATATCTTTGATGTTAGACGCTTACGTGCTGGAAAGCCATATACTGTTTTGCTGAAGAAAGATTCAACCCAAAAAGCCCAGGTGTTTATCTATGAACAGGATTTGATTAACTACACAGTCATTGATTTTAAAGATTCCATTATAGCTGCAAAAAAAGGAAAAAAGAAAGTGACTACGGTTATAAAAAAGGGACAAGGAACCATTACGAGCTCTCTGTCTAAAGCAATCGATGAGCAGGGTATAAATGCTGTTTTGGCAAATGATATGTCTGAGATCTATGCTTGGACAATTGACTTCTTTAGGCTACAAAAGAACGATAAGTTCAAGGTTATTTATGAGCAAAAATATATTGATGACACGATTCCTGCCGGAATAGGAAAAATAAAAGCAGCCTATTTTGAACACGTTGGAAAGTCTTTTTATTCTTTTAGTTATGTCGCCGATTCTATCATGCAAATTGAAGAATACTACGATGAAAATGCAAACCATCTTAGAAGAGCATTTTTAAAAGCACCTTTAAAGTTTAGCAGAATTTCCTCTAAATACAACCTTAAAAGAAAAATAGCGCATTACGGAAGAGTAAAAGCTCATAAAGGCACCGATTTTGCCGCTCCCGTAGGCAGTCCAATCATGAGTACTGCCAATGGAAGGGTTATAGAATCGAGGTATAGAGGGGGAAATGGAAATTATGTGAAGGTGCGACACAATTCTACGTATTCCACACAGTACCTGCATATGAAAAGAAGAAGTGTGAAAGTGGGTGAGTATGTCAAACAAGGTCAAGTAATTGGAACTGTTGGTATGACAGGTAGTACCTCTGGCCCTCATGTTTGTTATCGTTTTTGGAAAAATGGTATTCAAGTAGACCCGCTAAAGGAAAAGTTGCCAGCTGCAGAACCCATGAAGAAATCAATAAAACCTCGTTATTTTGAGTTTATAGAATCAATTAAGTTTGAATTAGATGAAATGAAATTTGACGACTAAACCATTTATAAATGAAGACATTAAAAAATGTAAACCCATCGAAAACCCAAGCTTGGGAGAAATTAGCAAAACACTACAATGAAACGAAAGATGTTCATCTAAGAGAGTTGTTTGCATCGAATAGCAATAGAGAACAAGAGTTTTCTATTGATAACAACGATTTTAAGGTTGATTTCTCAAAGAATAGAATTGACGCTTCAACCATGAAGTTATTGGTTGAATTGGCGAATGAAGTTGATTTAAAGGGAGCTATTTCTAATTATTTCAGGGGAGCAAAAATAAATGCTACGGAAGGTAGAGAAGTTTTGCATACTGCTCTAAGATGTAAGTCAGATAAAAAAGTAATTGTTAAAGGAGAAAACGTAGTAGAGGATGTTCAGCAGACTTTAAACAAAATAGAAGAATTCACAAACACAGTAGTTTCAGGGGGGTGGAAAGGATATACAGGTAAATCAATTACCGATGTTGTAAATATTGGAATTGGAGGGTCTGACTTAGGACCTCAAATGGTAGTGGATGCCTTGAAATATTACAAGACTCCATTGGATGTACATTTTGTTTCTAATGTGGATGGGGATCATGTTTCTGAAGTCATCAAAAGCTTAAATCCGGAAACTACGTTGTTTTTAATTGTTTCAAAAACGTTTACAACACAAGAAACAATAACAAACGCACAAACAATTAAAAGTTGGTTTTTACAATCAGCTACAGAAGCCGATGTAGCAAAGCATTTTGCTGCAGTTTCTACCAATGCACAAGCAGTTGCTGATTTTGGTATTGATGCTGCAAATGTTTTCACAATGTGGAACTGGGTAGGTGGGCGTTTTTCTTTATGGAGTGCCGTTGGAGTGTCAATTAGTTTGGCTGTAGGTTTTGATAATTTTAAAGCTTTATTAGCAGGTGCTGAAGAAATGGATACTCATTTTGAAACAGCAGATTTTGAAGAAAATATTCCTGTAGTATTGGCTTTGTTGAGTGTTTGGTATAATAATTTCTATGGAGCAGAAACAGAGGCTATTTTGCCTTATTCTCAGTACTTAGAAAAACTATCTCCGTACTTGCAACAAGCAATTATGGAAAGTAACGGTAAAAGTGTAGACCGTAATGGGGAACCTATAGATTATCAAACAGGAACGATTGTATGGGGAAGTACAGGAACGAACATGCAACATGCATTTATGCAATTGGTACACCAAGGAACTAAATTAATTCCTTGTGATTTTATTGGCTATGAAGAGTCGTTGTACGGAAAAACTGAGCATCATAATAAGTTAATGTCTAATTACTACGGACAACAAGTGGCTTTGTGCAATGGTAAAACAAAAGAAGAAGTTGTTGCTGAAGGTAAAACAGCCGATGCTGTGGTGCCGTTTAAAGTATTTGCAGGAAACAAACCAAGCAATTCTATTTTGATTAAAAAATTGACACCAGCTTCTTTAGGAAAGCTGATTTCTATGTACGAACATAAGATTTTTGTGCAAGGTGTTATTTGGAATATTTATAGCTATGATCAATGGGGAGTTGAATTAGGAAAAGTGTTGGCCAACAAAATTTATGCTGAGAAATATAATTCTTAACGAACATCGATAAAAAGCGCTTTAAAAAAGTGAATGCTCTTGCTAAAGCAAGTTGTGTATTCTGTTTTATTTGCTTTTATGGGGTTTTTTGTGAAGTATAACAATTAAAAAAAATAGTTCATGACTACATTAAAGTATCATATACTCGAATAGATTTATAGAATTTGTTTCCTGTTTGTCTAGGAGCAAAGTCAATCTAGTTTTATTACATTTGTATCATAAAAATAAAATAAATTATGAAGGAATTACATTCTTATTGGGCGTATTTAGTTTTAGCCATATTAATAGTAACAGTGGTAAATGCAATCATTGGACTAACATCTAAAAAGGAGTTTACGAGTAAAGACCTCCGTTTAGGTTTATTTTCGTTAATAGTTTCTCATATTCAGTTACTAATTGGTTTAGGGTGGTATTTTATGTCACCAATATATAAAGCGATGAAAGTGACAGGAGTAGGAGTTATGATGAAAAACTCAACGTCAAGATTGTTGGCCGTTGAGCATCCAATTACAATGATTTTAGCGATCGTATTAATTACAGTTGGTTGGTCAAAACACAAAAAACAAACTGAAGGTTCTGCAAAATTTAAAACATTTGTAATTTTTTATGGGGCTGCTTTATTGTTGATTTTGATTAGAATTCCCTGGGGTCAGTGGTTTTAATTAGAATCGACTAAAATAAATTAGAATGAAAAAAATATTAGCATATCCGCTTTCGATAATACACTATCTATTATTCGGTTTTTTTATCTGTGTATTTCATCCTATTCAATGGTTTTGTTTGAATGTATTCGGATATTCCGCGCATAAAAAATCGGTGGATTTGCTAAATTATTTTTTATTATGGACATTGTACGCTTTGGGAACTAGGATTACATTTACAAAGAATGTAGAAATTCCTGAAGGAGTTCCTTTGATTATAGTTTCTAATCATCAAAGTGCAAATGAAATTTCACCGATATCTTGGTATTTTAGAAAATACCACACAAAGTTTGTTTCTAAAAAAGAATTGGGGGCAAAAATTCCAAGTGTTTCTTTTAATTTAAGAAATGGAGGATCTGTATTGATTGATAGAGAGGATCCTAAACAAGCTTTGACGTCATTAGCCAAGTTTGGGAAAAAAATTGAAAAGAATAATTGGGCTGGTGTTATTTTTCCTGAAGGTACAAGAAGTAAAGATGGGAAACCTAAAAAGTTTTCAGTAAACGGCCTGAAGATTATTTCTAAATATGCTCCATCGGCATATGTAGTGCCACTAACCATTAATAATTCTTGGAAGTTGACAGAAAACGGTGCCTTTCCTTTAGGTATTGGAGTTCATTTAAAACTTGAAGTGCATGAGCCTATAGCTGTAAATTCCATGGAATTTAATGATTTATTTCAAAAAGTAGAGGAAACTATAAAAAACTCAGTAACTTTGTAAGCTATAAGCAGATTTAAAAGAATATTATGTCAATAAACAACGTTCGTAAAGAGGTTATGTTAACGCTAGAAAAAGATATCGAAACTACTTTTGGTAAGTTTTTGATTTCTCCGGAAGAAATATGGCAGCCTACAGATTTTTTACCAAACCCTCAATCTGATACTTTCATTGATGAAGTAAAGGAAATAAGAGAGTTGTCTAAGGATTTAGATGATGATTTTTGGGTGTCATTGGTAGGAGATATGATTACGGAAGAAGCGTTACCAACCTATGAGTCTTGGTTGTTAGATTTGGATGGTATTGATCAACATGGAGAACAAAAGGGATGGTCTAGTTGGATTCGTAGATGGACAGCCGAAGAAAATCGACATGGAGATGTATTAAACAAGTATATTTACTTATCGGGACGTGTCAACATGCGCGAAGTAGAGATAACGACACAACATTTAGTGGCTGATGGATTTGATATCGGAACTTCGAGAGATCCATACAAGACTTTTATTTACACAAGTTTCCAAGAATTAGCTACTTATGTGTCACATAATAATGTCGCTAAAATTGCACGTAAGGCAGGAATGAAAGGTTTGGCAAAAATGTCTAAAATTATAGCTGGAGATGAAATGAGACATCATTTAGCATATGTTGAATTTGTGCGACAAATATTTGCTGTAGATCCTTCTGAAATGATGATTGCATTTTGTGATATGATGAAGTATAAAATTGAAATGCCTGCAATGTATTTAAGGGAATCCTTTGGGAAGAAAGCATCTCTTTTTGATAAGTTTTCAGATGTTGCTCAAAGATCTGGAGTCTATTCGGCTTTTGATTATATTGATATTTTAGAAAAATTAAATAAGGCTTGGCAAATAGATAAGTTCACAAGCCTGACCCCAGAAGCGGATAAAGCAAGAACTTATTTGATGCGTTTACCTGAAAGAATGACCAGAATTGCACAAAGAATTGTCGTTCCTGATACAGATTATAACTTTAAATGGATGAATCCATTGGTTGTAAAATAAACTTAAGAAAACCTTTACTAATTTAGTAAAGGTTTTTTTATTGCATCAAGAATGTGTTTCTATGGAATAAGTTGCGATATGTTTCTTACCGGCTTCCAAAGAGCGAATCGCTTCCTTCTCTTCAATTTTTTGAGAGCTATAAACGGAATCGGCATATCCTTGCCAAGGTTCAATACAGACAAAAGGAGCATTGGGTTTAGACCAAATTCCTAAAAATGGAAAGTCGGCAAACTCAACTGTGATTAAAGGGCCTTCTGCTTTGTTGGTTAGGGTCACTTTATTGGATGTTAGTTTTTTAAAAACCAAGGCATCTCTGTCAAAAGTACTTTTATTTAGATTTAAAATTTTAGTTTGGTTGAGAAATTCTCTGTTGGTACCATCCAAAAGACCCTCTTCGCTGATATTCCAAGTAACATCGGTTTCTGGGTATTCAAATTCTAAGGTACAGTTTTCGTAACTTTCATTTGGATTGTGCAGCGAGCAATTAAAAGCTGGGTGCTCTCCAATGGAAAAATACATGGTTTTATTCCCTAGATTGATTACTGTATGTTCTATTTTGATTTTGTTTTCAATCAGTTCATAGCTTGTTTTGAATTCAAATTCATAAGGATAAACTTCTAAGGTTTCCGCTGAATGTTGTATTGAGAATATAAGCTTAGTGTCGTTTTTTTCAATCAGTTTAATCGCATCGCTTCTTCTAAAAAAACCATGTTGTTTTTGATGATACGTTATGCCATTTTCAATAAAAGTATCCTCCTTCAATCTTCCAACAAAAGGGAATAGGATGGGGGCTTGACCGCCCCAAACATTGGCATCTCCTCTCCAGAGATATTCTTTGTTGTTTTTGAGAGAAACAATACTAGATAATTCCGCTCCTATTTTATGGATTTTGATTTGTAGGCATTTATTGCTTAACTGATACATGTCTTAGTTTTTGAATTGGAAGTCATCACGATCTTCTAAAAATTTAAAATCTTTTCTGTTTTTTAAAATCTCTGCTTTGTACAATGTTGTGCTGATGATAGTTTCAATAGCTATAGTACATTTTTTTATGTTGTTCCCTAATGGGTTTGTTATTTGAGAATGACCGATATATTCAAGCTCGTTGGCATCAGTACCAACTCTGTTCACCCCAATGGTATAGCAAATATTTTCAATAGCTCTTGCTTTTAATAAAACGTCCCAGGCATTGATTCTCGGTACGGGCCAATTGGCCACATATAAAGCAATATGGTAATTCTCCGTATTTCTCGACCAAACAGGGAATCTAAGATCATAGCAAATAAAAGCTGCAATTTTCCAGCCTTTGTATTCAATTATTTTTATTTCCGTTCCAGCATTGTAAACCTTGTCCTCTCCTGCATGGGAGAATAAGTGTTTTTTGTCGTAATATTCAATTTTTCCTGAAGGGTAAGCAAAAATCAAACGGTTATAAAACTTGTTGTTTTCTTTGATAATTAAACTTCCGGTAATGGCACAATCTTCTGATTTTGCCGTGTCAATCATCCAGTTAACGGCACTGCCATCCATGGTCTCAGTTGCTTCCGATGGCTTCATAACAAAACCAGTACTAAACATTTCTGGCAATACAATTAAATCAGTTACTTCTGTTATTTGACTGATTTTTTGAGAGATGTTTTCTATGTTTTTCGGAATGTTTTTCCAAACGGTATCTGTTTGAATCAAATGTACTTTTAATTGATCTTGCATAATATTTCAGCTGCTTTTTCTAAAGTGTCATTTTTTTTTGCAAAACAAAAACGTAACACTTTTGAGTTGAACATAGTATTGAAAGGAGAAAAGGGAATGGCTGCAATTTTATTTTCTTTAACTAGACGTTTCGCATAGTCAATATCTTTTTCCGCTGTTATTTTAGAATAATCCAATAATTGAAAATAGGTTCCTTGCGTTGGGGTAAAATCAAATTTAGACCCTTGAACAGCCTTCAGAAAGAAATCTCTTTTATCTTGATAAAAATGTTGTAATTCTAGGTGGTCATCAGATTTTTCTAAGAAATTGGCTAAGGCTATTTGAGAAGGGTGATGAACACTAAAAACATTGTATTGGTGTACTTTTCTAAATTCATCCATCAATCCTTCTGGGGCTAGGCAGTAGCCTATTTTCCAACCTGTAATGTGATACGTTTTTCCAAAGGAAGAACAGATTAGTGCTCTTTTCTTAAGCTCTGGAAACATACAAGCGCTTTGATGTTGATTTCCGTCATAAATGATATGTTCGTAAACATCATCACAGAGCAGTAATATGGAGGTGTTTTTTATGATTTTCTCTAAGGCTAACATATCTGATTTATTAAGAATAGTTCCGCTTGGGTTATTCGGACTATTAAGAATTATCATTTTGGTTTTAGAGGTAATTATTTTTGAAAATTCTTCCCAGTTTATATTATAATCAGGAGCGGACAGTTGAAAATTTATCGTAACTCCACCATTTACTTTAATAGCAGGCTCGTAACAATCGTAGGCAGGTCTTATAACGATAACCTCATCTTTGGGTTTGATAAATGCTGATATTGCCGTGTAAAGGGCTTGAGTGGCTCCTGCGGTAACAGTAATCTCAGATTCCGGACAATACGTTTGCTGATAGCATTTCTCCGTTTTTTTTGCAATTTCCTCTCTTAGTGAAAGAGCACCTGCCATGGGAGCGTATTGATCATGCTGAGAGGTTAGTGCTTTTTGAGTTTCTTCAAGTAATAATTTTGGACAATCAAAATCAGGAAATCCTTGAGAAAGGTTTATAGCATTGTTTTCTATAGCCAAACGACTCATCGTTGTAAAGATCGTTGTTTTTACATTTGGAAGTTTCGATTCATGATGGTCTAAGAAAAAATGCATCTATTTTTTCTAGTAAAGATAAAGGATTCCTTTTTTATTTAAGAAAAAGACTTCACAGGTTTTTGAAACCTGTGAAGTCTACATATAGATTAAAAAAATTTAACTCCTTATTTGTCCATCTCCTCTTACAATCCATTTGTAAGTAGTGATTTCCTCTAATGCCATTGGTCCACGAGCATGCAGTTTTTGAGTGCTAATTCCAATTTCTGCACCTAGTCCAAATTGGGCCCCGTCAGTAAATGCAGTTGAGCTATTTGCATAAACAGCTGCGGCATCCACATTGTTTAAATAACTTTCAATCACGACCTCATCTTCTGCAATAATAGCTTCACTGTGCTTAGAACTATAATCAGCAATATGACTCACAGCTTCATTTAAATCAGAAACCGTTTTTATTGACATTTTATTCGATAAAAATTCTGTTCCAAAATGAGTTTCATCTGCCATGTGTAACAAATTTTCTGGGTATGAACCTTTGATGCTTTTATAAGCTTTTTCATCGGCATAAATTTCCGTTTCTTTTGAAATCAATGCATCAGTGATAGTCGTCAATTCAGACAATCTGTTTTCATGGATCAATAAACAGTCTAAGGCGTTACAAACACTAACTCTTCTAGTTTTTGCGTTGACAACAATGTTCTTTCCTTTTTCAATATCTCCACTGGCATCAAAATAAGTGTGTACAATTCCTGCTCCCGTTTCAATTACTGGAACTTTTGCATTGTCTCTTACAAAGTTAATCAAACCTTGACTTCCTCTTGGAATTATTAAATCTACATATTCCGTTGCAGTTAACATGTCTGCTGTTGCTTGGCGATCTGTGGGTAATAAAGTAACAACATCAGTATTGATATTGTGCTTTTTTAATATTTCTTTTATAATTCCTACAATCACTTTGTTTGAAAATTCAGCATCGCTTCCTCCTTTTAAAATACAAGCATTTTGAGTTTTAAAACATAGAGAAAACACATCAAAAGACACATTTGGACGCGCTTCATAAATGATTCCAATAACACCCATTGGTACGCGTACCTTTGAGATTTTCAAACCATTTTCCAATTCTTTTTTCGATAAAATTTCTCCTATAGAACTAGTTAGGTTAGAAACATTGATAATGTCTTGAGCGATTCCTTGTATTCTTTCTTCAGACAGTAACAAACGATCGTATTTAGGATCGTTTTTATCCATTCTGTCTAAATCTTTTTGGTTTTCAATTAAGATTTTTTCTGTTCTAGAAACTGCTAATTCAGCAAGCTCTTTTAGAACGGTATTTATAGTTTCAGTGGATAATGACACCAATTCCCTACTGGCTTTTTTTACGGCTTTAAAAGTATCTTGTGTGTTCATTTTAATAGTTTTTTTGCAATAATTTGCCTGTTAGTTTTGGTAACTCAATATTAATTTAAGAAAAGATAATTGTAATGTACCAACGGATTATGATCCCTTTCTCCTATATATAAATTGGCTTCTTCGGAATCGTATGCAACTTTTCCCAAACCAATATTGTTTTTATCTTCATCAAAAATGTTGATAACGTCTCCTTTTTTAAAAGAGCCTTCAATAGCGACCACCCCTACGGGAAGCACACTACTAGCATTGGAAGATAACAAAGCTTCTTTTGCGCCATTGTTGATTATAATTTTAGCTTCGCTAAAATCACCTGCTTGGGCTACCCATTTTTTGATAGGAGAAGTATTTGTCTCCGCAGCTTTAAAAAAGGTTCCTGTTTCTTTTTGTAATAAAGCTTTTACAATATTGTTTTTGTTTCCGTTTCCAATATAAACATCAATACCAAGATTGGCTATTTGTTTCGCCGTATTGGCTTTGGTAAGCATTCCACCACGACCAAATTCTGATTTTACATCTGAAACCGCGTGTTCTAAATCAACGGTTTCGTCTTTAAATTCCTTTATCAATTCAGCTCCTGGTTCATTAGGATGTGCTGTGTAAATTCCATCTACGTTAGAAAGTAATATCAGACTTTCTGCGGAAATCATAGAGGCCACCAATCCAGATAATTCATCATTATCGGTAAACATTAATTCTGTAATAGAAACCACATCATTTTCATTGATGATTGGTGTTATATTGGTTTCCAACAACGCATCCAAACAATTTTTTATGTTTAAGTAATGTTGGCGTGTCCTAAAAGACTCTTTGGTAACCAATACCTGAGAGCAAAGAAGGTCATGACGGATAAATTCTTTGTTATAAACTCCCATCAACTCTATCTGTCCAATAGAAGCCAAAACTTGACGTTGGCTAACTGCATTTGAACTTTTTACATTGGCAATACTTCTTCCAGCTGCCACAGCTCCGGAAGAAACTAAAATAACCTGAAAACCCGCTTTTTTTAAATTAGCCACTTGGTCTACAATATGAGCTATACGCTCCTTGTCTGATAAGCCAGAGGCAAGTGTAAGCACATTAGAGCCAATTTTTACTACTATTTTTTTTGCGGTATCCATATTCTTTAGCTTCATTCTAAAAATGAAGTTACAAAAGTACAAATTTGCCTGATAACAGTAGTCTTGAATAAGAAAAAACAAATAAGCCCTTTCTACGATTAGAAAAGACTTTTAATATGCAGTAATTTTATATTATCCCATGAAGTTAATGTTTTAATCAAAAACTTTGAAAACTTCTTTTTCACGAGAGTATAATGTGTTTTTTCAATTTTAGACTTACTCAAATTATCTTGGTTTAAGGTTAATTCAACATGATACTCATTTCCATTTGTATCTACCTCTAGCATGTATTTTAAATCGATTTGATAGGGAGTGTTTGCGATGATATTTTCATGTTGTTGATCTGTCGTGTTCATGCTTGTTTCATAAGTACGATGAGTATTTAAATAGCTTCCTTCAATAAAATTAAAAAGAACATTTTGTATTTATAATAGAGTAGAAATATCTGCTTCAATGTTTTCTGTATTCGTGTCTGTCGTTCATTCGGATTTTAATGTAAAATAAGAAGTTGTTCCAATTGCATGGCTAGCACTTGCATTCACCAATTCAAGTAAGTCTGTAAGTTGGCAGTTTGTTGTTGCACTTAGATTCGTCATATAGTTTTTGACCTAAACTATTCAGGTTATCTCCCAGGGAAATTGCCGATTGTTTTCCATTCGACTTACACGCAATATTTGTAATAAGAACAATTGCGAATATTCCTGTAATTATTGTTCCATCGTTTTTTTTTGTATGACTATTGTTTTAATCTAGTTCTTTAATTAAATAAATGTAAACCGGATAATGATCACTGAATCCATTTGTAAAATTTCCATTTCCAAAACTTCTAAAGGGATAGCCTTTGTATTTTCCGTTTTGTTGTGTTAGGTAACTTGGGTTAAATATATGCGCTTGATAGAAACTGAGCTCATTGAATTTTTTTGAAAAAAAAATCCCGTTTATAAGGATTTGGTCAAAAAGATGTACTTGATCTCTATAGCCCAATGTACCAAAACCTTTTTTGTACAATGTTTCATATGGATTGTAAAAGATTGTATCGTTTTTTTGTTTCCTTATTTCTTCGGTTTTTAGAATTTTTTTTAAACTAGAATTTGTAGGATTATCATTGAGATCTCCCATTAAGATTATTTTTGAATTGGGGTGTATGGAGAAAATACTATCGGATATTTTTTTATTAAGGTAGGCTGCTTTTTCTCTCAGAATTCTGCTTTTTTTCTCACCTCCTCTTCTAGAGGGCCAATGATTGACAATTATATAGATCAATTCATTTTCTAAGTAGCCGGAAACTAAAAGTTGATCTCTGGTATAAATTCGATATCCTTTTTCTGTCCATAATTTTAACTCATACGAATGATGATTCATAGGGATAAATTTATTTTTATTGTAAAGTAATGCCACGTCAATTCCTCTTTTGTCAGGAGAGTCATAATGGATATAGTTATAGTTTTTTTCTAAGGTTTGATTGGAGTTTATCAAATCATCCAGTACCATTTCGTTTTCTATTTCTGCAACACCTAAAATAGTTGGCAACGCTCTTGTTTTTTCATAACCAATTTCAGCAATAACCTTTTGTAGATTTTTTATTTTTTTAAAATATATTTCTGATTTGTTGCTTTTGATTTCCATCATCGGACTTGCTTCATCGTTGGTATCAGGGTTGTTAATGGTGTCAAACAAGTTTTCTAGATTGTAAAAAGCAACGCTGTGAATGGCATATTTCTTTTTCTGACTAAAGGTTATTTGTATAAAAAGAATAAAAATGATACCCAAAAATTTATTTCTCATTACCTTTTCTATTAAAGTTAGGATTTTTTTTTCGTAACTTAAATAAGCTATGAAAAATAAAAAGACTTCATGTTGTTGTGAGGTGTTTTTCTGCTGCTTTTTATTTTGTATTGTGTCTGCTCTTTGGGCACAAGAGAAAGTACGGATCGAAGGCATTGTGGTGAAATCCCTCTCAAATACCCCACTAGAATCTGTTTTGATTCGTTTGACTTCAGATCCAGATGTATTTGTTTATTCAGATGCTTCAGGCAGATTTTCTTTGCTGCTAGAAATGGAAAATAATAGAGTTCTTGAGTTTGATATTGACGGATTTGAAACACAATTGGTTACTGTTGCGTATAAAAACGAATCGCCTTTTTACATGGGCACGATTGCCTTGTTTCAGAAAGAAGAGGAACTCGTATATTCGAATACTTTAGAGTTGTCTGACGATGATTTGTTGGAGAATGATATTGGTGGGGCTAATGTGGTGACAGGGTTGTTGCAGTCTTCAAAAGATGTTTTTGTTCGTACGGCGGCATTTAATTTTGGGCAAGCTCGTTTTAAAATCCGGGGGTATGATAGTAGGGAAGGAACTGTGTTAATCAATGGGATTAAAATGAATAAAATTCAAACAGGAAGACCAAATTGGAGTAATTGGGGTGGGTTGAATGATGTTTTAAGGAATTTTAGTTTTAGCTATGGAATAGCACCAGCTTCTGATAGTTTTGGTTCTGTTTTAGGAGCTACCAATTTCAAAACAAATGCTTCTGAGTATCGACCTGGTAGTGCGATATCCTATGCTGCAAGTAACGGAAGTTATAAGGGACGGTTTATGATGTCTCATTTTACGGGTATCTTGAAAAATAATTGGTCTTTTGCCTTTTCCTTTTCTACTCGTTTTGCAGGTCAAGGTGCCATCCAGGGAACAAATTATTCGGCGTATTCAGGGTTTATAAGTGCTGAGAAAAGAATAAATGAGTCCCATCGTATTGGACTTACCGGGATATTTGCAATGAATCAAAGAGGGAAATCCTCGGCAAATACTCAAGAAGTTTTAGGTTTAAAGGGAGCTAGGTATAATTCTTATTGGGGATACCAACAAGGGAAACATAGGAATTCTAGAGTTCAGAAGGTAAACGAGCCGATTGTGATGTTATTTCATCAATGGACATTGGATACGTCTGCACAGTTTAAGACAAGTATTTCGTATCAGTTTGGCAGCATAGGATCTAGTAGATTAGGTTATGCAAATGTCAATAGTCCAGATCCCTCTTACTATAAATATTTGCCTAGTGCCGCATTGAAATATGATGATTTTGGTGAGGCTTATAGGTTAACAGAAAATTTTGTTGAGAACGGTCAGATAAATTGGTCTGAGCTTTATGAGACAAACAGCATCACACAAAATTCTAGTTATTATTTATATGAAGATAGAACCGAAGACACGCAGTTCTCTTTGCGCGCTACTTTCAAAAAAAGTATATCATTATCTTGGAAAATTGAAGGGGTGATTGGTTATAGGAATTTGACTAGTAATAATTACGCAAAAGTCTTGGACGATTTAGGAGGAGGTGGTTTTTGGGATGTTGATTCTTTTGAGCAAGGGGATAAGGCACAAAATAATTTGCATACTGTTGATAACCTTGTGGGTATTGGAGCTGCATTTTCCTATAACTATAAAATTGATTTTTCTGAGTTAGAGGGTTTTTTACAATCCTCTTATATTTTGCCTAAAGTTGAATTTGTTGGGGCGTTGAACTATACAAAAACTGCATATCATAGAACAGGAAATTTTAAGAATGGAAAATATCCCGATGCCTCTTTTGGAGCTAGTTCTAAAATGGGTTTTGATGATATCAGTGCAAAATTAAATACCCTTTATAAGTTTTCAGGAAAGCATCTTTTATATGGGAATATTGCTTTTATCTCAAGAGCGCCTGCTTTGAGAAGCGTTTATTCAAATATTCGAATAAGTAACAATGCCACTAAAAATGTTACAAGTGAGAGAATAAAAACAGTGGATGTTAATTATCAATACAGAGCTCCTAGAATCAAATCAAGACTAACAGGATATTATAGTTGTTTTTCAAAAGGTTCGGAAAATTCTTTTCTATTTGCCGAGGGATTGAAAGGAGGCAATTCAGATTTTGTAGGACAGTCGTTAACAAATATTTCTAAACGTCATATAGGAGTAGAGTTAGGAATAGATGTGCAACTGTCAAGTGAAATATCATTAAATATTGTGACTGCAGTAGGGAGTTATACCTATTCAAATAATCCCAACCTAAAAATTGAAACAGATATCGAGGGTGCTCAAGGAGGAGAGTTGGGAGAGGCTTTTACAAAAGGCTATCATATAGGAGGTAGTCCAGAAAAGGCTTTTTCTTTAGGAGTGAATTATAGAAATCCAGCGTATTGGTGGGTGGCAGTAAACGGAAACTTTTTGAAAGACCATTATTTGTCGATTTCTCCATTGTTGAGAACATCCAATTTTTATCTGGATGCAGATGAAGTTCCTTTCACGGATGAATTAACCGGTGCGCAAATTTCGAAAAGTAAAGTTTCTGAATTGTTAGAACAAGAGAAGTTTGATGATTTATTCTTGTTGAATTTGGTTGGCGGGAAATCATGGAAATTTAGAGATACTTATATAGGTCTTTTTTTGAGTCTGAATAACGTGTTGGGAGAGGTCTATAAAACGGGTGGTTATGAACAGTCAAGAAAAGCGAATTTTAAAGAATTGCACGAAGATACCTTATTAAAGCAACCACAATTTGGTTCTAAATATTGGATACAAAATGGAACAAGTTATTATATGATTTTGAGTGTTAGGTTTTAAAGGAAATGTTATGAAGAAATATATTTTTATTTTGAGTTTATTGCTGATTCATTGTGATACGAATTACCAATTTCCAGAGATTGTTTGTGCAGAAAATAATTTGATAGCAACACATACCATGACTCAGGTTTTAGAAATGGCAGGATATGGCATTACTACATTTGAAAACGAGATTACAGTAATGGGTTATGTGACTAGCAGTGATGTCTCTGGAAATATATATAAAACCTTGTCTTTGCAGGATGCTCCCGAAAACGCCGAAGCAGCAATTCAGTTTTCTATGGATAAAACCAATTTATATACGGTTTATCCTATCGGGAGAAAAGTATTTGTGAAATTAAAAGGTCTTTCTATAGGTTATGGAAGAGGTGTGTTGCAGATTGGAAAAGCCATAGCGGGCGAGTTGGAGAGAATACCCTCCTCTGAAGTTTTCAATCATTTTTTTAGGAGTTGTGAGGTTGAGAAAATGGAAGCGAAAGCAATTAAAATATCAGAAATTAATGAAAGTCATCTTCAAAGTTTGGTGGTTTTTGAAAATGTTCAGTTTGCTGAAGAAAATATGGGAGAGTTTTTTGGCGACATAAGTTCTACAAAAACAAAGGAGATACTTTTGCACCAAACAACGGAAAATTGTGATCAGCTCGGGACGATAAAATTAAATATTAGTGGTTTTTCAGATTTTAAGAATAAGATACTTCCCGAGGGAAATGGAAATGTTCAGGGAGTACTAACAAAATATTATTCGGAGTATCAGTTGCAAATAAGAGATGAGAATGATGTACAGCTGGCAAACCAACGTTGTTCCATTGTCAACTCTGTTCAAGCGACGAGTTCTTATCAGGAAATAATTGATTTATATGCGGGTGCTTTGTTAGAGTTTGGTCTTGAGAAAAAATATGTTTTTGAGGGGTATGTCGTGTCTTCTGATCAAGAGGGGAATTTTGAGAATGTTTTATATATACAGGACAAACCAGAAAACTCGGAGGGCGGATTTAAAATTTTGATGGATGAAGAGGCGATTTTTGAAAAATATGCTCTTGGAGATAAAGTGTTTTTGGAATTGAATTATTTGTATTTAGATAAAATAGACGGACAATTTACTATTGGGGTTTTTGAGGATGCAAGTATTGGGGCTATTGAAGGGGAGGCCATAAGTCGTTACCTTTTTAATAGCCATGAGAATTATGAGATCACTCCAGAGGCAAAAAACTTAGCGGAGTTGTCGCTTGATAAAAATCAAAATACGTTGGTGACAGTTTCGGAGCTGCAACTGAAAAAAAGTGAACTAGGTAAGGCGTATGCATATTATTCTGGAGAAGAAAAAGCCGCAAGAAAGCTGGTACTTTGTGAAGAGTCGAATGTACTAGAATTGGAAACTTTGGGTTCTGCAGCTTTTTCAAATAAAAAATTTCCTACCAACAAAGGATCTGTTACCGGTGTTTTGTATCGAGATCAAAAACAGCTAAAAATACAAATTCGCTCTTTAGAAGATGTTGATTTCGATCAATCATATGAGGAGTGCGCAGAGGTAATTGAAAATATTTTGATAACCGAAGTAGCGGATCCTGAAAATAGTGTAGGAGCCAGGTTTGTAGAATTGTATAATGCCGGAACGACATCCGTTTCTTTAATTGGTTGGAGGTTGAACAAATATTTGAATGGCTCTAATAGTCTCTCGTCTGGTGAACTTGACTTATCCGGCTATTCCATTGAATCGGGAGGGTTTTTAATCATTGCGAATACCGGTTTTAATACTCTTTTTAATGAGCAAGCTGATGTTGTCTCGAGTTATATTTCAGGAAATGGGGATGATGTTTATGAGTTAGAAGATTCGGAGGGATCGGTTCATGATGTGTATGGAGTAAAAGGAGAAGATGGAAGCAACATGATATGGGAGTATTTGGATGGTAAAGCGATTCGAAAAAAGGAGGTGAATTCTAGTGCTTCCATTTTTGATGCTACTGAATGGATTATTTATTCCAAAACTCATGGAAACAAACAAACAGCCCCACAAGATTTTTCACCAAATAGCTGGTGAATTTGAGTGTGTTTTTCTTTTAAGTTTCACTTAAGGTAACATTCGGTTAACATTGCAGTTGGGCTTTTTTTATGGCTTTGATGAAGTACCTTCTACAGGTTTTTAATCTGTTTAAAAATAGTAGCTGAATTTTTATTAATAATAAATATTCAGCTACTATTTTTGTCAAAGTCTCAATGTGAATTTATAATTAATTCGGTAGTGTTTTTACATTCTGATAACTCAAAAAAGAGGTTTTCTTGAAATGCTTTTTTACTTTTTATTTTGAGGTTGAAAGTATCTTTGTAACAGAAATTAGAAATTATGAAAAAAATCATTTTAGTTATGTTCGCCCTAGTTTTAGGAACCGTTGCAACGATTGCAGCAAATCCTGAAACAATGACAATCAATGAAAAATTAAGAAGTGAAATCGAAAGATTATTAGATCATCCTAGTTTTTTAGAAAATGAAAAAATTATTTCAGCGAAAGTTGATTTTTTAGTGAACCAAAGAGGAGAAATAGTGGTCCTTATGGTTGATTCAAAAGACGAGAGAATAATTAATTATATCAAAACTAGGTTGAACTACCAGTCCGTCGTAAAAGCCTCTGAAGAGTTGAAAAACAAAAAGTTTTCTATACCCGTTAAGGTGATTAAAAAGTAAAAAAATTAATAACGTATAGCTCCCGAACTAAAAATAGAGTTCGGGCTTTTTTATGCTTATTTTTTAAGGAGTATAAATACCGGAAAGTGGTCGCTATAACCACCTTGGTAGTATTTTCCAGAATAGGTTCTAAAGGGTTCTAATTTGTGTCTTCCTCTAGGATTTGTTAAAAATGGTGGGTTAAAGATGTGAGCAGATTCAAATTTAAGTTTACTTTCCGTTGGTTTCAAAAAGTTATTAGACAAGATTATTTGATCAAATAACATCCAAATTCCATAGAATTTTGATGCACCCTGTCCGTTTCTATATAGGGATAAACTGGGGTTTGTGAAATTTTCATTCACCAAATGTTTTTGGATACTATCATCATCAGGGTTGTCATTAAAATCGCCCATAATTACAATTTTTGGATTCACTTCTTCAATACTGTTTATTTCTTGATGTAAGATTGCAGCTATGTCAATTCTTTTTTTCCGTGTTTCATCAAAACCAGATCTTTTAGAAGGCCAATGATTCACATATGTGTGAATTATTTCATCATTCAATTTCCCTTTTACGTATAGAATATCTCTTGTGTAGTCTCTTACGTTGTTAGAGTCGTATACTATTACTGGAATTGCTTTGGATTTCAACACTTCAAATTGGTCTTTATTGAATAAGAATGCAGTGTCAATACCTCTTTCATCCGGAGAGTCGTAATGCACATAATCATAAGGTAGGTATTGAAGGGCGTCAGATTTTAATAAATCGTCAAGAACGGTGCTGTTTTCAACTTCTGCTAAACCTATAAAAATAGGCGGAAGTTGTGAGTGATCTTCTCCAATACGTGTAATGGCCTTTCCAAGTTTTTCAATTTTTAGTTGGTATCGATAAGGGCCCCATTTCTTTTTTCCTTTCGGAGTAAATTCCCTGTCAAGGGTATGTGGGCTGTCTTTTGTATCAAATAAATTTTCAACATTATAGAAAGCAATAGAGATAGGAGATAGGGTCATTAAGTAGTATTGTGGGTAGAAATCTAAAGTACATAAATAAATCAAACATTAGGTTGATTTATTAAATAAACACGTATAAAGTAAGTGTTGTTAATTTGTCTTGGCTCTTTCACAAAAATCGTACATTTGTAGCATGATTGATAAGAAGAAAGTTACATCTGAAAAAACCGTCTTGATTGGGGTAATCACCCAACATCAAAATGATTTGAAGGCGAAAGAGTTTTTAGATGAATTAGAGTTTTTAGTAAAAACAGCGGGTGGGGTTTCTGTAAAGAGATTTGTGCAGAATGTTGAAAAACCACATCCTAAAACCTTTATTGGTAGTGGGAAGCTTGAAGAGGTTAAAAGATATATAGACACACATCATATTGGAACAGCTGTTTTTGATGATGAATTGTCGCCTGCGCAATTGCGTAATATTGAAAAAGTATTGGATTGTAAGATTTTGGATAGAACCAATTTGATTCTTGATATTTTTGCCCAACGTGCGCAAACTAGTTACGCGAGGACACAGGTTGCTTTGGCTCAATGTCAATATTTACTTCCAAGGTTGACAAAACTTTGGACCCACCTTGATAAGCAAAAAGGGGGTATTGGACTTCGTGGACCAGGGGAAACAGAAATTGAAACAGATAGACGTATTGTACGTGATCAAATTAGTGTTTTAAAGAAAAGACTGGTTACGATCGACAAACAAATGGCTATCCAAAGAAAAAATAGAGGACAGTTGGTTCGAGTAGCTTTGGTTGGGTATACAAACGTTGGAAAGTCAACTTTGATGAACGTTGTAAGTAAATCGGATGTGTTTGCAGAAAATAAATTATTTGCAACCTTAGACACTACTGTAAGAAAAGTTGTGATTAAAAACTTACCTTTTTTAATGACAGATACCGTTGGGTTCATTAGAAAATTACCCACGCAATTGGTTGAGTCTTTTAAATCTACTTTGGATGAGGTTCGTGAAGCTGATTTGTTATTGCATGTGGTAGATGTTTCTCATAAAAATTTTGAGGATCATATCGCATCCGTGAATAATATATTGGCAGAAATTGAAAGCGCTGACAAACCTGTCATGATGGTGTTTAATATGATTGATGCTTATGAGCATGAAACCATTGATGAAGATGATTTAGTTACTGAAAAAACGAAAGCACATTATACTCTAGAAGAATTGAAAAAATCTTGGATGTCTAAAATGGAGAATAACTGCGTATTTATTTCCGCATTGCACAAACAAAATTTAGAGGATTTTAAATCTAGAGTGTATGAAGAGGTAAAGAAAATTCATATCAAACGCTTTCCTTACAATAGCTTCCTATACGAAGAGTATACCGAAGAAAATTAAGAAAGAAAGTATAATAAAAAAGCCCTTTGATATATGTCAAAGGGCTTTTTATGTGGGTATGTTGTATTAGAAGTTGTAACTAATTCCAACGCCAAAAGTTTGTCTTACTTGCAAGGCACTATAAGCATTGTCATCATATACCGTTTGAACCGTTAAGTTTGTAGAGAAAACATCGTTTATTTTCATAACTAAGTTCATTGTATAGTCGAAATCTACGTTTTGTGGCTTATCGAGATAATCAGTGAATACGGTCAATATGTTTTCCATATTGATGTTTTCCATCAAATCTACTCTGTAATAACCACGTACATTCAAACCAAATTCGTAACGCATACTTTCTCCGGGTTTTACACCGAATGTTTCAACATCTTTGCTCGAGTCAAAGATAAGAGTGTCTTCGTTGAAAGTATACACTTCTCCAGTTAGGAATGTGAATTTAGAAGTAATAGGAGCAATATTCAGAGAAAGGTTGTCGCTTTTTTTCCAGAAAAAACCGGGACCAAAGCTTAAGTATCCTGGTTTCATAAATCCAGAAGTAGCATAGGCTTTATTGTCTCCAGAAAAACTATCAGTGTAATCATTTCCATCAACGAATTGTGTTTTAAAATTATTAAAGAAAGAGACATTCCATGTTTCACTAATCTGCTTACCTAAAATTGAATTTAGTTCTAGTCGATCATCCGTTTTTTTTGTGTCTTCTCCTTCAATTGCGTTGATTCCCAAGCTCGCAATTAATTTGTTGTCAAATACCCATCCGTTTTTAGAATAGTTAAAGTCGTAGTTCAGACTTACATTACCAGAGAACGCATTGTCTCCTCCAGGTTGCCAGTTAGAAAATGAAGATTGATTCATTAAAAAACTGATTTTCCCGGTGGTTTTCCAACTATTTTCTTGTTCCGATTCTTTCTCTTGAGCAAATAAAATTGTGCTTGTTAGGAAAGCAGCAAAGAGTAATACTTTTTTCATAATTAGGTTTTTAGAAGTATCAAAGATACTATTATTTAGTTTTTTTGTATAAGGGAACTGTGGAGCAGGCTTCCCCATACATTAAAGAATTTGCAATTGGTAGTAGTTTTTCAATCAATTGTATATATGCACTTGCGGGTATGGGTTTATTGGCACAGCCTTTTATGATAACGGGCCTGTTTTCAATACCGCTAATGTCAAATTTTTTAATGATTTCTTGGTAGATAGTCGTTTCTAAAAGAGTCAGGTCACCCACAACTATTTTTTTTGCAAAAGGTGCTGCTTTGGTAGTGATTAACAAATAGGCCCATGAGGGGATAATTGCATCTGCAGAGCAGGTCAAGGCAACATAAGTATTTTGAAGTGTACTCCAGTCAAAATCCTCGAGAGACTCTCTAAAGTCCTTTTCTTTCAAGATGAGCTCTTGAAAAAGCCATTGTTTTATATCAAACAACACGCGCTTTCCAGTAGGGTAATAATCTTCTAAATCAATAGTAATGAGTTTACTATTGGCAACTTTATTTACAATTTCTCCCATGGTTGTTGTTGGCTTATAAAAAACCCAGTTCTAATTTAGCTTCCTCACTCATCATATCTTGTGTCCAAGTAGGGTCAAAAGTAATTTCTACTTCGGCACTGTCAATTTCTTCTAATTGCTCTACTTTGTTTTCAACTTCTTTAGGAAGTGTTTCAGCAACGGGACAGTTAGGTGACGTTAAGGTCATTAAAATCTTAGCTTCTTTATGATCGTTTACCATCACGTCATATATCAAACCTAATTCGTAAATATCTACTGGGATTTCCGGGTCAAAAATTGTTTTCAATACCTGAACAATTTTTTCTCCTATATCTGTAATTTGAGATTCTTCCATCTTATTATTTTTTAATTTCTATTGGCAAAGATACTATTTATAGTTCTCAGTGCTTTGTTCGTATTTAATACTAAATCTTACGAGTTTGATTTGCTTTGAAATGCCAAGGCATACAATTTAATTTGCTTGATCATTGAAACCAAACCATTCGCTCTTGTTGGAGACAAATGTTCTTTTAATTCTATTTGATCAATAAAAGACATATCGGCACTGATGATATCCTCAGGTTTTTGGTCGTTAAAAACACGTAAAAGAAGTCCAACAATACCCGCTGTAAGGATCGCATCACTCTCTGCAGTAAAAAATAAAGTGTTGTTTTTCAATTCAGAATGCAACCAAACTTTAGACTGACAACCTTTAATTAAATTCTCATCGACTTTAAATGCTTCATCTATAATAGGTAATGATTTTCCAAGATCAATTATGTGTTCATAACGTTCCATCCAATCCTCAAACATAGAAAACTCATCAATAATTTCTTCTTGTATTTCTTTGATAGTCATATTTTAAACTTATTTTTGCAAAGTTATTGAATATGGGTGAAGTATTAAGAATTTTGCAGAAAAGATTCTAGTTTTTTAAAAGATTAAAAATTAAGCAAATGAGTAAATTATTGATTGTTGGTACGGTTGCATTTGATGCAATTCAAACTCCTTTTGGTCAAACTGATAAAATTTTAGGAGGAGCTGCAACATACATTGGATTGGCTGCTGCAAATTTTAACGTAAATTCAGGAATCATATCTGTAGTCGGAGGAGATTTTCCCCAAGAATACATTGCAATGCTGAATGATAAAAATGTTGACACAACCGGTATCGAGGTTGTAAAAGAAGGAAAAACTTTTTTTTGGTCAGGGAAATATCACAATGACATGAATACTAGAGATACTTTAGTTACAGAGTTGAATGTGTTAGAGAATTTCAATCCTGTGGTTCCAAAGAATTTTATAGATGCTGGAATAGTAATGCTAGGAAACTTACATCCACTTGTCCAAAATGCAGTTTTAGAGCAAATGGCAGAGAAACCAAAATTAGTTGTTTTGGATACGATGAATTTTTGGATGGATATCGCAATGCCCGAATTGAAAGCAGTCATTAAAAAAGTAGACGTGATTACAATCAATGATGAGGAAGCACGTCAATTAAGTGGTGAATACTCTTTATTAATTGCTGCAGAAAAAATTCAAGCAATGGGTCCAAAATATGTTGTGATTAAAAAAGGAGAGCATGGTGCTTTGCTGTTTCACAAAGAGCAAGTGTTTTTTGCACCTGCGTTACCTTTGGAAGAGGTTTTTGACCCAACGGGTGCTGGAGACACATTTGCGGGAGGGTTTTCTGGATATCTTGCAAAAACAAATGATGTATCTTTTGAGAATATGAAAAATGCATTAATACATGGTTCAAATTTAGCTTCCTTTTGTGTAGAGAAATTTGGAACGGAACGTATGCAAACGGTTACAGAAACTGAGATAAATGAGCGTTTGTTGAGTTTTAGAAACTTGACAAAGTATGAAATGGAAATTCCTACAAAAAAATAAATAATTTCACGAACTACAAGTTCGTTAACAACTCTAAAAGAGAATTTATATTATGAGTGATGCTATTAAACATGAATGCGGAATCGCAATGGTTCGTTTATTGAAACCACTTGAGTTTTATAAAGAAAAATACGGATCTGCATTTTACGGAATTAACAAAATGTATTTGTTGATGGAAAAGCAACACAACCGCGGACAAGATGGTGCTGGTTTTGCAAGTTTGAAATTCAATGCGAGTCCCGGGTCGCGTTACATAAGTAGGGTACGATCGAATCAAAACCAACCTATTCAAGATATATTTGCTCAAATAAACGAGCGTTTAAATAAAGGTCTAGAGGAGAACCCAGATAAAGTTGACGATGTTACTTGGCAAGAGGAAAACCTCCCATATATTGGGAATTTGTTTTTAGGACATGTTCGTTATGGTACTTCAGGAGGTAATAGTATTGAAAGTGTGCATCCTTTTCTCCGTCAAAGCAATTGGAGGCATAAAAATTTAATTGTTGCTGGGAATTTTAACATGACAAATTCTTCTCAGTTGTTGGAGGAATTGATTGAATTAGGACAGCACCCGAAAGAAAATACGGATACGGTTACTGTAATGGAGAAAATTGGTCACTTTTTAGACAATGAAGTGGAGGGTCAGTACCAGGATATTAAGGGAGGTGTTAGTAAAAAAGAAGCTTCTCCTTTAATAGCAGAAAAGGTTGATATCCAGAGAATTTTAAAAAGAGCGACGAAAAGTTTTGATGGTGGGTATGCTATGGCTGGTTTGTTAGGACATGGTGATGCTTTTGTGATGAGAGATCCAGCAGGTATTCGACCTGCTTTTTATTATCAAGATGATGAAGTCTTGGTTGTAGCGTCCGAAAGACCCGTTATTCAAACAGTGTTTAATGTTTCTTTAGATTCTGTCAAAGAATTGAACAGAGGGCATGCAATTATTGCAAAAAAATCAGGAAAAATTACCGTTGAACCTATTTTAGAACAATTGCCTAAAAAATCTTGTTCTTTTGAACGTATCTATTTCTCTAGAGGAAGTGATGCAGATATTTATACCGAGCGAAAGAACTTAGGGAAAAAAGTTTTTCCTGAGATTTTGAAGAAAATAGATAACGACATTACAAATTCTGTTTTTTCCTTCATACCAAATACAGCGGAAACTTCTTTCTATGGGATGAGTGAGGCTGCGGAAGATTTTTTAAATCAACAAAAACTAGACAAAATATTAAAAGGTGGTAAAGGATTGTCTCCTGAGCAACTGAATGAAATTTTGTCTGAGAGACCAAGAGTTGAGAAAATTGCCGTAAAGGATGTGAAGTTAAGAACTTTTATTGCGGATGATAATAGTAGGGATGATCTCGTAGAACATGTATACGATATTACTTATGGAGTAGTGAAGCCAAGCGACAACTTGGTTATTATTGATGATAGTATTGTTCGTGGGACAACGTTAAAGAAAAGTATCATTAAGATTTTAGATAGGTTAAAACCTAAGAAAATTGTCATTGTTTCTTCTGCTCCTCAAATTCGTTATCCAGATTGTTATGGAATTGACATGGCGAAAATAGGTGATTTTATTGCTTTTAGGGCTGCGCTAGAGTTGTTGAAAGATACAGATCAATACCACATTGTTGCGGATGTCTATAAAAAGTGTATCAAGCAGAGGGTTAAAGAAGATGCGGGAATTGAAAATTTCGTAAAAGAAATTTATAGTCCTTTTACAGCCGTTCAAATTTCTGATAAAATAGCTGAAATGTTAAAAACATCTTCGGTAAAAGCGGATGTTCAGGTAATCTTTCAAACTATTGAAGGCTTGCATGAAGCATGTCCTAATCATTTGGGTGATTGGTATTTCAGTGGGGACTATCCAACTAATGGTGGAAAGAGAGTGGTCAATGAAGCTTTTATTAATTTTTATGAAGGAAAAAATAAAAGAGCCTATTAGGTAAGGCTATTTTAAAATAAAAAAGGCTGTTTCGTTAAATACGACAGCCTTTTTTTTGTAGTTTAAATAGCACTAATTATTTACCTGCTGCGTATTTTTTAGAAACTTCAGACCAATTTATTACATTGAAAAATGCATTAATGTAGTCTGGTCTTCTGTTTTGGTAGTTCAGATAATATGCGTGTTCCCAAACGTCTAGGCCTAAGATAGGTTGGTTGCCGCAGGTAACACCAGGCATTAATGGGTTGTCTTGGTTTGGAGTAGAACAAACGTTTACAGCTCCTCCTTTGGCAACACACAGCCAAGCCCATCCTGAGCCAAATTGAGTTGCGGCAGCTTTAGAAAAAGCATCTTTAAAAGCATCAAAAGAACCGAACGCTGTGTTGATTGCGTCTGCTAATTCTCCTGTTGGTTCACCACCTCCGTTTGGAGATAATACTTCCCAAAACAATCTATGGTTGTAAAATCCACCTCCGTTATTTCTTACAGCACCATTTGTCATGTCTAAATCAGCAAGGATGATTTCAATTGATTTCTGTTCTGATTCGGATCCGGTAATTGCGTTGTTTAAGTTGTTTGTGTATCCTTGATGATGTTTGCCATGGTGAATTTCCATAGTTTTTGCATCAATATGTGGTTCTAACGCATCGTATGCGTATGGTAGTTTTGGTAATTCAAAAGCCATAATATTATTTTTCTAATTGTTAGTTAATAAATTCAAAGATAGTAAACTCATTTCAGTAATTTCATTTTTTTATTATGGTATAGGTAAACTTTTTTGTTATATTGATGTTTTCATCGATCTGGTAAGTTTTCTGTTTGACATTATAATTTGCGTTAGTGTAGCGTTTGAATTTGTAAAATTCCCAAATCATTTATTTCGTAAATAGCCTATTATTAGGTTCCTACGAAGGCAATTGTTTTTTTTTAAAAAAACTTCTGCAAAAAACTTGTCAGATTGATTATCGGTTGTATATTTGCAGCCGCTAACACGCACAGCGATGTTTGGCGAAAGAAGAAAGCGAATATTTTAAGAGTGTTAATTTATCACTTGGGATTCGTAAGTTCATTGAAAATATTGAAATTGACAGCGTAAAATTA
>Ga0233426_10000535_pt1 | contig 39894 bp, 36 predicted proteins | sample SI_118_April2016_6_FD_179875 | JGI IMG/M metagenome (GOLD analysis project Ga0233426, IMG submission 179875) | Seawater microbial communities from Saanich Inlet, British Columbia, Canada - SI_118_April2016_10_MG | ecosystem: Environmental > Aquatic > Marine > Inlet | place: Canada: British... | reverse complement strand
TTATAAACATTTGCCTTAAAATTTTTATACGAAGTATTTGTTTTTGCATAATTAAGCAAGGCATTACATGCTTCTGTTGCGTAACCTTTTCCCCAATACTCAAAACCCAACCAATATCCAAATTCACAATATCCATCATCTTCGGGTGTTAAACCTATCCCACCTATCAAAATGCCATTTTGAAAAATGCTTAATTTGAATTCACTAGCATTAACAATATCTAACCAATATTCAGCATCCTCATCTGTATAAGGATGAGGCAGATTACTTAATGTTTGTGAAACTCTAGAATCTCCTAGTAAAGAAATTAGTATATCTTTATCAGAAATTCCCATTTTTTTAGAGTTAATCTTTCTGTTTTTATTTCTATCATCTATTTTTTACTAGTCATTACTTTCCTAGCATGTAATCCCCCCATTAATAACCGCCTTTTTCGATAGAAAATTAGCGTAATTCGAACTATCAAAAGTATGATAGTTTTTTGTCAATCTACACTCCTTTTAATTCACCCTTCAAACCTACTCCACAGTAACGGACTTGGCTAAGTTCCTTGGCTGATCAACATCTGTTCCTTTTAGAACAGCCACATGATATGACAACATTTGTAATGGTAAGGTATAAATAATTGGTTCAAGACTTTTAGGGACCGGCGGCATATCAATCACTGTAATACCGGGCTCACTAGTGAAATTAGCGTTACAGTCTGCAAAAACAAATAGCTCGCCGCCTCTAGCACGGACTTCATGAAGATTAGATTTTAATTTATCTAAAAGGTCATTATTGGGTGCTACCGTTACCACTGGCATATCTTCGTCTACCAATGCAAGAGGACCATGCTTTAACTCGCCAGAAGGGTATGCTTCAGCATGAATGTAAGAAATCTCTTTAAGTTTCAACGCACCCTCAAGCGCAATAGGGTATTGTTCCCCTCGGCCTAAAAATAGCGCATGATGCTTACTGGCAAAGGCTTCAGAGGTTTTTTCAATCACGGGATCCAATGCAAAAACCCTTTTGCAAAGCTCTGGCAATCGATGCAGATTTTCAACCATTTCTTTTTCCTGCGCTCTATCAAGGCCAGTATGTCGGCCCAAAGATAGAGTAAATAGCTGTAATGCAACCAGCTGCGTAGTAAATGCCTTAGTAGACGCCACGCCTATTTCAGGACCAGCCATCGTCATCAAAGAAATATCTGATTCACGAACCAAAGAACTGTTCGCGACATTGCAAATAGCTAAAAAACCCAGATAGCCGCTTTCTTTAGCTATACGCAACGCCGCTAAAGTATCTGCCGTCTCACCAGACTGCGAAATAGTCACAAATAAAGATCCATCTGGCACTGCTACTTTGCGGTATCTATATTCACTTGCAACTTCAACCTGACAAGGGATACCCGTCAGATCTTCTAGCCAATATTTGGCGACTAACCCAGAATGAAAACTGGTGCCACAAGCAATTATGTGAATGTTTTTGGTTTGCGCAAAGAGGCGTTCCGCTTGATACCCAAAAATAGCCTCATGAATGTGATCATCAGCAATACGTCCAGCAGTAGTATTTCCCAGTACGGTTGCTTGTTCGAACATTTCTTTTTGCATGAAATGCCGATATATTCCTTTATCTGCCTGATGATCAACGTCTTTAATCTGGTGCTCTTCACGTTTAGCAATTGCACCTTTACCGTTATATACGGTATAACCATCACTGCGCAGTTCAACCGTGTCACCTTCTTCAAGGTAAACAAATTTGTCAGTTACCTGACGAAGCGCCATTTGGTCAGACGCAATAAAATTCTCATCTATACCAACTCCAACGACCAATGGACTGCCGCTACGAGCGCCAATAAGTAGTTGCGGTTCGTCTTGGGACATAACGCCTAAGGCATAGGCGCCTTCGAGACGCTTAATAGTACTAGTGACAGCACCGCGTAGATCTTCGCCCTTAGTTAAATAAAAATGTACCAAATGAGCAATGACTTCCGTATCAGTCTCAGACACAATGGTGTATCCAGATCCACGTAATTCCTCACGTAACAAGTCATGATTTTCGATAATGCCATTATGTACTACTGAAACGCCAGCAGAGATATGGGGATGAGAATTAAGACTATTAGGTTGTCCATGGGTAGCCCAGCGAGTATGGGCTATACCACTATTGCCAGATAGGGGATCTGCGTTGCACAGGTCTTGGAGATCAGCCACCTTACCAACAGTTTTACGCGTTTTTAGGCTCTGAGCCGCATCCAAAATAGACAAACCAGCTGAATCATAACCTCTGTACTCTAGGCGACTAAGACCTTCTATTAAAATTTTATAGACGTTTCTTTGACTAACAGCACCAACAATTCCACACATAGATCATTTGTCCCTATTATTTTTCACTGGCCGTCTCCAGCCGTCAATATTTCGTTGTTTAGCGCGCCCAACTGCCAAGCTATCTGCAGGCACTGCTGTGGTAACGGTAGAGCCTGCTGCAACAAAACCACCTTGATTGATTTGAATAGGTGCAACCAAAGTACTATTTGAGCCGACAAAGACGCCATCGCCAAGAAGCGTTTTGTGCTTATTTACACCATCGTAATTACACGTAATCGTCCCTGCACCTATATTCACATTTTCACCCAGCTGTGCATCTCCAACATAGCTTAGATGATTTATCTTACTACCATCACCGACAATAACTTTTTTTGTTTCAACAAAGTTACCTATCTTTGCGTTACACCCTAGCGTCGTGCCTGGTCGCAGTCTTGCAAAAGGACCAACAATCGACTGATCTCCAACAACGGACTCCTCAATGATAGTGTTTGCTTTGATCTGGGCACCATCACCGATACTGCTATTGATAATGCAACAATTTGGCCCGATAGTAACATTGTTTCCAATAGTCACGGTACCTTCAAAAATACAATTAATATCAATAAAATTATCAGTTCCAGCAACCAATTCTCCACGCACATCAAAGCGAGCTGGATCAGCCAGAGTAGTGCCCGATTCCATTAACCTTAATGCTCGCTGACGCTGGAAAGTTCTCTCTAACTGACTTAGTTGCAGACGACTATTAACGCCCTCTACCTCTGCAGCAGTTTCCGGATTAACGCTTAATACAGCAACATCCGCCTGAACTGCCAAGGCAATCAAGTCGGTTAAATAATATTCACCTTGCGCATTATTATTGTCAATCTTTGGCAACCATTGGCGCAATTGTTTAGCCGATAAGGCTAAGACACCAGTGTTAACTTCATTAATAGTAAGTTGCTCACTAGACGCGTCTTTTTGCTCAACAATTGAGGTAATGGCACCAGTAGAATTTCTAACAATACGACCATAACCCTGAGGATCATCCAAAGTTATAGTTAGCAGGCCAATGCTTTTATCACCCACCACTTGCAATAACCTTTTGATAGTAGCAGGGCGAATTAAAGGAACATCACCGTATAAAACGACCACCACCGCATCATCACAGAGCGCTGGAAGTGCCATCTGAACGGCATGAGCAGTGCCTAATTGCTCTTTTTGTTGGACAAATAACGTATTAACATCATCAAATTGTTCTTCCACTAAAGGTGCGCCATGGCCAGTAACGATTATTTTTTTAGATTCACCCAAGGCGTCAACAGCCGTCACTACATGTTGCAACATCGAACGACCAGCTAATCTGTGTAAAACCTTCGGCTTTGCTGAGCGCATGCGCGTACCTTTGCCTGCGGCGAGAATAACGTAATTTATAGTGGTCATAGATTTTTTTACCAGAGGCCCTTTATGTTTAAGAGTCAAGATACGTGGGTTGATCCAATAACTCAAGGTTAGCCAGATAATCGAGTTGTGAGGCGTTAAATATAATTATTTAACAAAAAAAAAGAGCGGGTAAACCGCTCTTTCTGATACCACCCAAAATATATTAACCGCCCAGCTTTTTTCGCAACGTTTGCACCGTACGTAACTGAGCTGTAGCTTCAGCTAACATTGATGCAGCTTTGGAGTATTCAATTTCGCCGGTCTGATTTGCAATGGCACTTTCAGCGGACTTCATTGCCTCTGCTGCTGCTGCCTCGTCAATATCTCCTGCACGAACAGCTGTATCAGCCAATATCGCAATGCTACCTGGCTGAACCTCTAAATAACCGCCGGAAAGATAGTAAATCTCTTCCTCGTCGGTTTCTTTAACTATCCGCACGGGGCCAGGACGCAGGTCGCTTAGCAAGGGAGCATGCCCCGGTGTAACACCCAACTCTCCAAGAGAGCCTGTGGCAACTACCATTTTGACGGATCCCGAAAAAAGAGACTCATCAGCACTTACGATGTCACAGTGAACTGTTTTTGCCATGTTAATATTGCCTTTGCTTACTGCAACTTATAAGTTTTTAGCTTTTTCTACCGCTTCATCGATAGAACCAACCATATAAAACGCTTGCTCTGGCAGGTCATCGTACTGACCGTCCAATATTCCTTGGAAACCAGCAATCGTATCCTTCAAAGATACATACTTACCGGGTGAACCTGTGAAGATCTCAGCTACATGAAAGGGCTGAGATAAAAAGCGCTCAATCTTTCTGGCTCGCGCAACCGCCATTTTATCTTCCTCTGACAACTCGTCCATGCCTAGAATTGCAATAATATCTTTCAACTCTTTATAACGCTGTAGTACCGTTTGAACCCCACGAGCAACTTCATAGTGCTCAGTACCAATGATTAACGGATCTAACTGACGTGATGTTGAGTCAAGTGGGTCAACTGCTGGATAAATACCCTTAGAAGCAATATCTCGACTCAGTACAACAGTAGAGTCTAAGTGTGCAAATGTAGTCGCAGGAGAAGGATCTGTTAAATCATCCGCTGGTACATATACTGCCTGAACCGATGTAATCGAGCCTGTTTTGGTGGAGGTAATACGTTCCTGCAAAACACCCATTTCTTCTGCTAGTGTTGGCTGGTAACCAACCGCTGAAGGCATACGCCCAAGCAATGCAGACACCTCGGTTCCCGCCAAGGTGTAACGATAAATATTATCAACAAACAATAAAACGTCTTTACCTTCGTCACGAAACTTTTCAGCCATGGTCAAACCAGTTAGAGCTACGCGCAATCGGTTACCTGGAGGCTCATTCATCTGCCCATACACCATGGCAACTTTTGACTCACTTGGAGTCTCTACATTAACAACGCCGGACTCCTGCATTTCATAATAGAAGTCATTACCCTCGCGAGTACGTTCACCCACCCCGGCAAAAACCGACAAACCACTGTGCTCTGTGGCAATATTGTTAATCAACTCCATCATATTAACGGTTTTACCAACGCCTGCTCCGCCAAATAGGCCAACTTTACCACCCTTTGCAAAGGGACAGACTAAGTCAATGACCTTGATACCGGTCTCAAGAAGGTCATCAGAAGCAGCCAATTCATCATAAGCTGGTGGCTTACGATGAATAGCCATACGCTCTTTCTCACCAATCGGTCCTTTCTCATCAATAGGGTTACCGAGCACATCCATAATACGACCCAATGTCTCGATGCCGACTGGCACTGAAATTGGCGCGGCAGTATTATTCACAGCTAAACCACGGCTAATGCCCTCAGACGAACCCATAGCGATTGCTCGCACTACGCCATCACCCAGTTGCTGCTGAACTTCTAGGGTCAACCCCTTTTGGTCAACAACAAGTGCGTCATATACGTTGGGTACCTGATCACGGGGAAATTCCACGTCAATCACGGCGCCAATTATTTGTACGATACGTCCACTACTCATGTCCGGTTCCTCTTAACTAAACCTTTAAAATTCGTTTGACTTTATACGGCTGCAGCACCACTGACAATCTCTGACAGCTCTTGGGTAATTGCTGCTTGGCGCGCTTTGTTATAAAGCAGTTGTAATTCATCAATCATGTCGCCAGCATTATCGGTGGCATTTTTCATTGCTAACATTCTGGCCGCCTGCTCACAGGCTTTATTCTCTACTACACCCTGATACACTTGAGACTCTATATATCGAATCAAAAGTCCATCAAGCAATTCTTGTGCATCGGGCTCATAAATATAATCCCAGTGATGGTTTAAGCGTGTATCAGATGACGCCTGAAGGGGAAGCAACTGCTCAACAGTTGGCGTTTGAGTCATGGTATTAACAAACTCATTACTCACCACGAACAATTTGTCAATTTTTCCTGCATCAAAGGCGTCTAGCATCACCTTGACACCGCCAATTAAGTGAGTTGCGTTTGGCTCATCACCAACATCTTTCACCGCGGCGATTATATTGCCGCCAACCGCACCAAAAAACGCCGCCGCCTTGTTACCGACGACACAGATATCCACCTCAACACCTTGGTCAGACCATGCTTTCATAGACTTAAGTGCCGCTTTAAATAAATTAATATTTAAGCCGCCACAAAGGCCCCGATCAGTTGATATAACTATATAGGCAACGCGCTTTACTTCGCGCTCCACAAGATAGGGGTGCTTATACTCAGAGACTGCATTTGCTATATGACCAACCACATCACGAATACGTTGAGCATAGGGTTTACCTAGGGCCATTCGATCCTGTGCTTTGCGCATCTTACTAGCAGCTACCATTTCCATAGCGCTAGTAATTTTCTGCGTGCTGCCAATACTAGCAATTTTGGTCTTTACTTCTTTTCCGATTGCCATGACTTATGCCTGTCTGATTAGGTCAATTACCAGGTTTGGGTTGCAACGAAGGCCTCTAGTGCGGCCTTAAAACCTGCACTGATCTCATCGTTATAATCACCTGATTGGTTGATTTTTTCCATCAGATCACCATGCTCAGACTTCATATAGGAAAGTAGAGCTGCTTCAAAATCACCGATTTTATTAACCTCAACCGATTGTAAAAATCCATTATCTGCGGCGTAAACAACAATACCCATCTCAGCAATGCTCTGCGGAGTGTACTGTTTTTGCTTCATTAGCTCAGTAACGCGCTCACCGTGGTCAAGCTGAGCTTTTGTTGCATCATCAAGATCAGACGCAAACTGAGAAAACGCTGCTAATTCTCTGTACTGAGCCAGTGCAGTACGAATACCACCAGACAGCTTTTTAATAATTTTTGTTTGAGCAGCTCCACCAACACGCGAAACAGAGATACCTGCGTTCATCGCCGGACGGATTCCTGAATTAAACATGTCTGCTTCAAGGAAGATCTGACCATCAGTAATAGAGATAACGTTGGTCGGAACAAAAGCAGATACATCACCTGCCTGAGTTTCAATGACAGGTAGAGCGGTCAAAGAACCCGTTTTTCCTTTAACTTCACCATTGGTGAACTTTTCAACGTAATCGGCATTGACACGGGCAGCACGCTCTAATAGACGAGAATGCAAATAAAACACATCGCCAGGATATGCCTCTCGACCTGGTGGACGCTTTAACAACAAAGAAATCTGTCGGTAAGCCCAAGCTTGCTTGGTTAAATCATCATAAATGATAAGCGCGTCTTGGCCTCGATCACGATAATACTCACCCATCGAACAACCAGCAAAAGGCGCTAAGAACTGCATAGCCGCTGGATCAGACGCTGTAGCTGCAACAACAATGGTATGTTCCATTGCACCATGCTCTTCAAGCTTTCTTACCACCGCCGCAACAGAAGCAGCTTTTTGGCCGACAGCAACATAAATACACTTAATGCCTGAGCCTTTTTGGTTGATAATAGCGTCTACCGCAATAGCTGACTTACCAATTTGACGGTCTCCAATAATTAGCTCTCGCTGACCTCGACCAATTGGTACCATAGTGTCGACGGCTTTCAAGCCAATTTGCACTGGTTGGTCAACTGACTGTCGCTCGATAACACCAGGAGCAACTTTCTCCACAGCATCAGTAATAGCGGCATTGATAGGACCTTTACCGTCAATAGGGTTACCTAAAGCATCTACAACCCTACCTTCAAGTTCGGGGCCCACCGGTACTTCCAGTACACGACCAGTACACCGGGCTTTTTGGCCTTCAGCTAAAGTTTGGTAATCACCCAAAACCACAGCACCGACAGAGTCGCGCTCAAGGTTAAGTGCCATACCGTAAACTCCGCCATCAAACTCTATCATTTCGCCGTACATTACATCGGCTAGGCCGTGTACACGAATGATACCGTCTGAAACGGAAACAATGGTGCCCTCATTTTGGGCTTCTGATGAAACATCAAGGTTGTCAATACGACTCTTAATAATTTCACTGATCTCTGATGGATTCAGTTGCTGCATGCTTAGGCCTCAATCCTTAGGAATTAAATGACTCGGCTAATTTGGTCAAACGACCGCGAATGGAACCGTCTATAACGGTGTCCCCGGCGCGAATTACTGCGCCACCTAACAGGCTCTTATCTAAACTAACCTGCATATTTACTTTTCTATCTAACGTTTTACTTAACGCTTCTGATAACATTTTTTGTTGCTTTTTATCTAGCGCTTGGGCTGAAATCACCTCAACATCAACAGCTCTTTCTCGATTCGCTTTCATAACATCGAATTGCTGAGAAATATGGGGTAATAGGGTTAATCGGCGATTTTCAGACAAAATTGCGATAAAATTTTGGCCGGCTGTGTCGACCGCATCGCCGCAAATATTAATCAAAGCAGACGCCTGTTGTTCGGTTGTAGCACTTGGTGAACGCAAAAAATTTACCATTTCTAATTGCTCGGTCACCGCTGCTGCCGTCGCCAAACTACTGGACCAAGCTTGAAGATCTGACGCATCAACAGCAAACTCAAAGGCTGCTTTTGCATAAGGTCTTGCTAAAGTACTCAATTCTGCCATGTTAAACCTCAGTTACAGCTGCGAAGCTAATTTATCAACTAACGCACGATTCGCTTTGTCATCAATCGAAGCTTCAAGCACCTTTTCGGCACCTGCTAAAGCTAAACCTGCCACAGAGGCTCGAAGCTCTTCTTTGGCACGATTAATTTCTTGCTCAATCTCAGCTTCAGCAGCAAGCTTGAGGCGATCGCCTTCGGCCACTGCTTGCTGTTTTGCTTCATCAACAATTTGATTAGCACGCTTATTGGCCTGATCGACAATTCCGGCAGCTTCTTGCTTTGCTTCCTTCATTTGATCAGTTGCCTTGTTTTGAGCAGCCTCTAAATCACGCATAGCACGATCAGCAGCGTCCAATCCATCAGCAATTTTTTGTTGCCGTTCTTCCATGGCTGCAATAATAACCGGCCATACAAATTTCATGCAAAACCACACAAAAATCGCGAAGGTCACCATTTGACCAAAGAGCGTTAGATTAATATTCACGCTATTACCTCGTTAATGAAGGTCCAATTAAGGTCGATGCTTTAAGCACCAACACCAGGAGCAACCACAAAAATTAAGTACATGGCAATACCAACACCAATAATTGGCACAGCATCAATCAAACCTGCCAACAGAAACATCTTCCCCTGCAGCATAGGACCAAGCTCTGGCTGACGAGCTGTTCCCTCAATCAATTTTCCACCTAATAAACCCATTCCAATAGCAGCACCTAATGCGCCCAATCCGAGCATAATTGCCGCAGCAATGATTACAAGTTCCATCGTAGACTCCCGATTTCAATAGTTTTAAATAAAATTAATGGTCTTCTTCGTGCGCCATACTTAAGTAGACGATCGTTAGAACCATGAAAATAAATGCCTGAAGAGTAATAACCAAAATATGGAAAATTGCCCAACCCCACTGCATCAACCCACCACCTAAAGCAAACACACCACCCGCTACGGTGAGTAAACCCAACGTCAACAGTACTGTTCTACCTGTAGATATCTTTTCTTTGAGGTTCAGCCAACAAACCACACACACAAGAATGAAAACAACCAACCAGAAAATACCGTTGGTATCTTCACCAAATAATTGCGCGTTTAACCCACCAGAGATCAAACCAGTTCCTGCACCAGCAGCAAACATCATGGCAATTAGAATAAAAATCATCTCACCAGCATACATGTTACCAAATAACCTAAGGCCCAGAGAGAAGGGCTTTGCTAACAAACCTACCAGCTCCATAAACAGGTTAATGGGAATAAAAGCCCAGTGGTTAAAGGGATGCATCGTCAACTCTTTGATGAAACCTACACCTTTGATCTTAATATTGTAATAAAGCATGAGAACAAAAACGCCCAAAGCCATTCCCATCGTAATATTGGGGTCTGTTGATGGAACGATTTTTTGATACTCAACACCTGCTAGCATAAGTAGCTTGGGAACTAGGTCTACCGGAAGCAGATCCATTAAATTCATTAAGAAAATCCAAACAAATATAGTTAACGCTAATGGAGCAACCATTTTGTTATGGCCTTGAAAACTGTCTTTTACCGTGCCATCAATAAAGTCTACGACCAGCTCAACAAAATTTAAAAATCCCGATGGAACACCAGTAGTTGCACGAACCGCTGCTGCTCTAAACATCCAACAAAATATAATGCCCAGGCCAATTGACCACATCATTGAATCAACGTGAATTGCCCAAAAACCCATAGCTGCAACTTCGGTTGCACCGTGAGCCATAGTCCACGTGTCAGCAGACAGCACTTCCCCACCAACATCTGAGTGGCGCTCAAAACCTTCTGGTAACTTTCCGTAAACCAAGTTTTGTAAATGGTGCTGTATATATTCAGTTGTACTTGCGGGATTTTCGCCAGACATCTAGTAAACTCTTCTCAACCCAAAACACGACTATTTGCGTGTAAATAACATTTATTACTTGATCAGTCTTGCGACCAACAATAAATGCACTAAAATCATACTTATAAAAGTTGCCATCAAGGCAACAATATTCACATTGCTATACAAAACAAAGACAATTACGAAACCAGACGAAGTTAGGATGACTTTGCCCACCTCCCCACGATACATGGTACTTACTATTCTTTGCGTTTGACTTGCGCCAACATACTTAAAAGCTTCTCGACTAAACCAAAGTTGAGGAATTATCTGGATCAAACCACCCAACAAGATCGAACCAGTAAAGTCTCGGTTCGAACAATAAGAAATTCCACCAATTAATGACAATAAAAACAGTTGCGTCATTGATGCCCTAAACACTGCCGGCTGTGGAATCGTTTTCATTGGTGTTAACACCACCTTTCCCTAAACATTGCAAGGCAATCACGCCTTGGGTCAAGCGGGGGGCATTATAGGTATACTGTTGCTGATATTCAACATGCTATTTGCACCTATATTAGTCATTCACAAAAAGAATATTGGCGTCTTGTCATTCTATATGGGCTAAAATCCCTTCAAGCTCATCAAGGCTGTAGTATTTTATTATCAGAGAACCTTTTCCCTTAGCAGAGTGATTGATAACAACCGGTGCTCCAATCTTCTCAGAAAGCTGTTCTTGTATTCGTAATAGATCTGGATCTACAGATTTTTTAGACTCAAAAACCGTACCGGTATTTTGAGATTGTATTTTTTTTACCAATAATTCTGTTTGCCTAACGGACATAGAATCAGCTGCAACCTGCCTACCCGCAACCACTTGATCATTATTCTGAAGAGAAAGTAAGCACTTAGCATGCCCAAGCTCCAGTTCACCTAATTCCAACTGTTTTTGAACTGCACTATCCAAACTCGCTAAACGCATAAGATTAGTAACTGCAGACCTTGATTTTCCTACAGCATCGGCAACCTGTTGTTGCGTTAAACTAAACTCGTCCTGCAACCTTATTAATGCTCGACTTTCTTCTATCGCATTTAAATCTTCTCGTTGAATGTTTTCAATCAGAGCCATAGCAATCGCGGCTTCATCGGTCAATTTTCTAATTACAGCAGGAATAGTATCCAATCCAGCTTGTTGTGTTGCTCGCCAACGGCGTTCTCCAGCTATAATTTCATATTTATCATTGGAAATTTTACGAACAACTATTGGTTGCATTACACCTTGTTGGGTAATCGATTGAGCTAATTCTTGCAATGCAACAGGGTCTAAGTCTCGTCGAGGCTGATATTTGCCACGTTGCAAAAACTCCACAGGCAATTGTAGTAACACACCGTCACTATCACTACTATTATCTCGAATCATTGCTGGCTCATCTGCGAACCCCAACAGGGCATCTAATCCAGTGCCTAAACTTTGTCTTTTCGACGCCATATTATTCAGCCTTTGTTAAATCAGAAGTTTGAGATGTTTTTTCTAATCGAAGGATTTCGCCAGCCAAGGCTAAATAAGCCATAGATCCTTTTGAGTTTCTATCATAAATCAACGCCGGCAAACCGTGACTTGGCGCTTCTGCTAACCGAACATTGCGAGGAATACTGACACGGTACACTCGGTTTCCGAAATATTTTCGTAACTGCGCAGTCACCGCGCTGGTCAGGCTACTACGAGGGTCATACATGGTTCTTAATATGCCTTGGATATGCAATTTTGGGTTAATCAATTTAGCAATTTGTTTAATGGTATTATTCAAGTCTGCCAACCCTTCCAAAGAAAAATACTCACACTGCATGGGAATAATAACACCGTCGCTTGCGACCAAAGCATTAACCGTCAGCATGTTAAGAGTTGGGGGGCAATCTATAATTATATAGTCATACTCTTCCTGGACATCTTCAAGCGCTAACTTTAAACGAGACTCCCTACCAATTTCTTTTAATAATTCAACTTCAGCAGCAACTAAATCTCGATTAGCTGGCAACACCTTATAGTTTCCAGCCTTAGCAGCTAGCACTACCTCAGGGACTAAATTTTTACCGGTCAGTACATGATACATACTAAATACACAGGACTGTTTATTAATGCCAGACCCCATTGTTGCGTTGCCTTGAGGGTCCAGATCAATTAACAATACACGTTTTTTATATGCAGCCAAAGATGCGCATAGATTAATACTAGTTGTGGTTTTTCCAACGCCACCTTTTTGATTTGCAATTGATATGATGTTAACCAACGGTCTTTTTCCCTGCGCCAATATATTCTACTTTAACCAAATGCCGTCGACCCACAACACCTGGAACCTCAATAGGATATTTTTCTGTGGCCTGGTATTCAGATGGTATATCCCCTAGCTCATCAGGCTCTAAACGCCCCTTCATGGCAAAAAAACAGCCGTTATCTAAAACAAGATGGCTACATTTCTCAAGCATATCACTCAATGAGCTAAACGCTCTACTTAAAACACCATGATATTTTTCATCTGGTAAAAAGCGTTCAACCCGAGAATTTACCTCCTTAACATTCTTTAAACCAAGTTCTATTTTCACCTGAAATAAAAATCGAGTTTTTTTGCCGTTACTGTCAAGTAGAGTAAAGTGCTTGTCTGGATTAATAATAGATAGTGGAATTCCGGGCAAACCAGCACCTGTGCCGATATCAATAAAACGCTGGCCATTAAGAAAGTGTGATATGGAGATACTGTCCAATACATGCAGCCTTATCATCTCCATAGGATCTTGGATGGCTGTAAGATTATAAGCTTTATTCCAACGAATAAGCATATCTAAATAGCTTAGTAACTGGTCTTCTTGATGGTTATCACAGGCAACTCCAAGATCAGACAAACCGTTTTTTAATAAAATACGGGCTGGCTGATTATTTAAAAATTTATTCATTTTTTTAGACTGGCCTTAAGCCGCTCGTCGCTTAAGTTGCACAAGAAGCAGTGAAATAGCAGCTGGTGTTACTCCAGAAATTCTTGATGCCCTAGCTAAGGTTTCAGGACGTGCTTCTGATAATTTTTGCTTCACTTCATTTGATAGACCTTTTACTTGGGCATAATTAAAATCGACGGGAATAGGGGTGTTTTCATGCCTTTTAAGGCGGTCTATTTCATCCTTTTGCCGACTTATATAGCCTGAATACTTAGCATCAATCTCAACTTGTTGACTAATATTTGAGCCCACAGTTGTTTCAGGACATAAATTATTTATTATCTTATGATCAAGTTCGGGACGCTTTAGAAGATCATACAGAGAATATTCGTGCGATATTTTATGGTCAATATAATTAGACAGCTTTTCTGACAGTTGTGTATTGGGCTGAATCCATGTGCTTTTTAAACGCTGTGTTTCAAGGACTATAGCCTCCTGTTTCTTGCAAAATTGCTCCCATCTATAGTCGTCAACTAGACCTATATTTCGACCTAACTCTGTTAATCGGATATCAGCATTATCTTCACGCAGTAGTAATCGATATTCTGCTCGACTCGTGAACATTCGATAAGGTTCTTTGGTTCCCATTGTAATGAGGTCATCGACCAAAACACCTGTGTAAGCTATATCTCTAGTTGGACACCAGGCCTCTTTACCTGAGGCTTTTAGTGATGCGTTTGCTCCTGCCAATAGTCCTTGAGCCGCAGCTTCTTCATAGCCTGTTGTGCCATTAATTTGTCCAGCAAAAAACAGTCCAGAAATAGCTTTTGTTTCTAATGAATATAGAAGATCTTGAGGGTTAAAGTAGTCATACTCAATGGCATATCCAGGTCGGGTAATATGCGCGTTCTCAAATCCTTTGATAGATCTTACTAGCGTTAACTGAATATCAAAAGGAAGGCTTGTCGAAATACCGTTAGGATACAATTCATGAGTATTTAATCCCTCTGGTTCGATAAATATTTGGTGTTGATCTTTATCCGCAAATCGTACCACCTTGTCTTCAATGGATGGGCAGTAACGAGGGCCAACCCCATCTATGACGCCGGTATAAAGTGGAGATCGATCCATACCACTGTGAATTATGTCGTGAGTATTTTTGTTAGTATATGTTATCCAACAACAGGTTTGTGATGGATGATCTTCTATTTTTCCAAGGTAGGACATCACCGGTTCAGGTTTATCACCCCACTGTTCTGGCAATGAAGAAAAATCAACGCTTCTTGCATCGATACGCGGGGGCGTTCCTGTTTTTAGTCGTTCAACTCTAAAAGGCAGTTCACGCATTCGTTTTGCTAAAGTCTTTGAGGGGGGGTCTCCAGCCCTACCTGCAGAGTGTTTTTCCAATCCAATGTGTACCTTGCCTGCTAGAAATGTGCCTGCAGTAACCACAACTGTTTTAGCTTTAAATATCAGGCCCATCTGCGTAATAACGCCGGTTACACAGTCATTTTCGATTACAAGGTCATCTACTGCTTGCTGAAAAATTGAAAGATTTGGTTGATTTTCAAGAATATTCCTTATTGCTGCTTTATAAAGAATTCTATCAGCTTGCACCCTAGTAGCTCTTACAGCAGGCCCTTTTCGAGCGTTCAGTACCCTAAATTGAATACCAGCTAAGTCAGTTGCGATTGCCATAGCACCACCTAAAGCATCAACCTCCTTAACTAGATGGCTTTTACCAATTCCACCTATTGCAGGGTTACATGACATTTGGCCAAGGGTTTCAATATTATGGGTCAATAGCAACGTTTTGCTACCCATTCTTGCTGCAGATAAACAAGCTTCAGTTCCTGCGTGTCCACCGCCAATAACAATGACATCATATTGATTTGGATATTGCATAAAAGTTTACATAGGTGTTTTTTGGATGATGATTATACGCTTAGAAAAATAATAATTCTTGAAGAGTTTTAGTTAGCCATAAATAGCGGTTAATTTTATATTAATATGTAGGTTATTAGTTAAATTAGATTATTGTTGTTGTTATAAGAGCAGCCTCTTTTTGTGGATAAACTAGTTTTATTTATACTTATTAATGACTTGTATAAAAAAATATAGCGTATAGATCAGTTGAAAAAGAAGGCTATGCTTTTGAATATCATGGTGTTGGTTGTTACTAAAATATTACTCGATTAAACTTTTTGTAACAAACTTACTATATATGTGAGTAAATATAATTTTATCCAAAGGATAATTACAGGTTAGCGTAACTTTGGTTAGAAATCTTAGTAAGCTTTATAAATCTTGTTCATAAGTCTGTATTAATGTAGAACGGTTAGTTTGGCGTGTATTTATAAATAATTTAATCATTTAATTGATAAAATGATTGAAGTGATCTGTTTAATTCTTTAAAATCGCGCACCCTGTCTGGGTAACACATTATTTTTTGGACGATTTAACATGAAAAGAACATTTCAACCGAGCAACCTCAAGCGCAAGCGAACCCACGGTTTTAGAGCTCGTATGGCGACACCGGGCGGCAGAGCTGTTTTAAATCGACGTCGTGCGAAGGGCCGTAAGCGCCTTTCTGCATAAATAGTGGGCTTTTTGGAGCCCACCGTTTTGACTAGAGAAAGTCTAAAATTCGGCAGGAATCAGCGACTACTTAAAAGTGCCGATTTCAATCACGTCTTTGAGTTTAATTCGTGTAAAATTTCTCACTCTTATTACCTTATACTTGCAAAACCCAACAGACTGACATCGTCCCGTCTGGGACTGGTTATTGGGAAAAAAAACATTAATAAAGCAGTTAATAGGAATGCTATCAAACGATTAGTCAGAGAAAGTTTTCGTCTCTCAAATACTCCTTGTTCAGTTGATATTGTTTTTTTGGCTCGAAAAGGTGCCGATAAAGTAACTTCAAGAGAGCTGGCCTTGTTGTTGCAACAATCTTGGTGCAGACTAAGTCGTCGTCTTGAAAATTCTTCACAGGAAAGGAATGCGTAATTTATTTTTAAAATGCATACGCGGATACCAGTTAGCAATTAGCCCGCTGTTAGGCAACAATTGTCGTTTCCACCCATCGTGCTCCTGTTTTACTCACGAAGCAATTACGCGTTTTGGAGTTTTAAAAGGCAGTTATCTGTCGTGTCTAAGAATACTCAAATGTAACCCCTTTAGTGCTGGTGGCTATGATCCCGTACCAGAGATAAAAAGCAGCGATGACTCGCTGATTAAAAACCAAAAGAGTTCTAAATAATATGGATTGGCAAAGAACCGCGTTAATCGCTGGAATGTGTATTGTGGCTTGGCTATTGATGATTCAGTGGAATCAATCTCAAGAGCAAGGAGTGTCAATGCCTGTTGTAGAACTACAATCTGAGTATAGTTCAGCAACTAATAGAGATAGTGTGCTACCGATAGATGAAAGCTCTCAGGCTGAAGAGCTTCCTCAGTTAGCTCTTTCTCAGGTAGTTGAGCAAGAGTCTAAGGTTGTTAATAGACAACTGATTACTCTAAAGAATGATGTGCTTGAGTTAGTTGTTGACACCTTGGGCGGTGACATTATAGATGCAAAATTATTACAGCATTTTGATCGTAAACCGGAGTTGGGTGGGCAGCCCTTTTCCATGCTCAAGAATACGCCTGAAAATACTTATGTTGCTCGCAGTGGTTTGATTGGCAAAAATGGCACGGATACAGGTCAGGGGCGTCCGCAGTTCAGAGCAACACTTAAAGAGTATGTCCTTGGTGAAGATGAAGACTCTATTACCGTCGACCTTACCACTAACATAGATAATGTTAGGTTTGTTAAGCGCTTTAGTTTAGCCAAAGGCAGTTATACTATTGGTGTGCAATACTTGATTAGTAATGGGTCTAGTGATAGTTGGAGCGGTGCCTTTTATGGTCAGATTAAGAGGGATTCTAAACCACCGGTAACAGATATTTCTGGTTTTAGTATGCAACCTTATCTTGGTGCTGCGTTGCGACAACCCGATCAAAATTACGCAAAGTTTGACTTCAGCGACATTGACGATAAATCCGTTAAAACCAGTATTGAAGGTGGCTGGGTTGCTATGGTTCAGCATTATTTTATTAGCGCGTGGATACCACCGGTAAACCAAGAGAATAATTTCACTTTACGAAAACTGTCTAATCGTGATATTTACTTGATGAGTTTTACTGGTCCAGAAATGGTTATTAAACCAGGTGATACTGCAGATTATGCTGCTAGCTTTTATGTAGGACCTAAAGATCAGGTAATCCTTGGTGAGTTATCTGAATACCTTGATAGAACAGTAGATTATGGCTTCCTATGGATTTTAGCTGAACCGATATTTAAAGCGATGAAAATGATCCACAGTGTTATAGGCAACTGGGGATGGACAATAATATTATTGACTCTTGGCATTAAATTACTGCTATATCCTCTGTCTGCCGCGAGCCTGAAATCAATGGCCAAGATGCGTAGTTTACAACCGGAATTAACGCGCCTTAAAGAATTGCACGGTGATGATCGACAGAAGATGTCGCAAGAATTAATGGGGTTGTATAAGAAAGAAAAGGTTAACCCTGCAGGTGGTTGTCTACCGATGCTCCTTCAGATGCCTGTGTTTATAGCGCTTTATTGGGTGCTAATGGAGTCTGTAGAAATACGTCATGCGCCTTGGATATTCTGGATTCAAGATTTGTCTGCTAAGGATCCGTATTTTGTTCTACCTATTATTATGGGCGCAAGTATGTTGTTGATGCAAAAGTTACAACCAATGCCGACTGATCCCATGCAAGCAAAAGTAATGCAAATTATGCCAATTGCCTTTACCTTTTTGTTTATGACCTTTCCCTCTGGTTTGGTACTTTATTGGACGGTGAACAATTTGTTATCGATGGCCCAGCAATGGGTTGTTAACCGTCAGATTGCGGTAGCAAAAAAATAAAATTTAATAAGGCGCTGTAAGAGCCTTTTTCCTATCAGGCACTATGCAAGTTTATGCTGCAGAATGATAAAGACACTATAGTAGCTATTGCTACGGGTTCTGGGCGCGGTGGCGTTGGTGTTGTGCGATTGTCTGGTGAAAATTTGGATGTATATATCAAGCATCTTACCAATGTAGCAGTAACGCCACGCAGAGCCATTTTTAGTCAATTTTTAGACGACTCTGGTGTTGCTATAGACGAGGGTTTATTGCTTTATTTTCCTTCACCTAATTCATTTACTGGCGAGTCTGTCCTTGAGCTTCAAGGGCATGGTGGACCAATTATTTTGGACACACTTGTCAAGCGGTGTATTTCTCTAGGAGCGCGTCTAGCTCGTCCGGGGGAGTTCTCTGAGCGAGCGTTTATTAATAACAAGATGGATCTTGCTCAAGCAGAGGCTGTTGCTGACTTAATTGACGCTAGTTCCGTTGAGGCTGCAAGGTCTGCTGTACGTTCTATGCAGGGTGAGTTTTCAACCTTGGTAAATAAATTAGTCGAGGACATGATACAAATACGCATATATGTTGAAGCGGCTATCGACTTTCCAGAAGAAGAAATAGATTTTCTAAGTAATGATTCTTTGTTTAACGATCTAGATACTCTTGCTAAAAAGATGATGTCGTTACTAGCAAAGGCCTCACAAGGCGCTTTATTAAAAGAGGGTCTAACTCTTGTGTTAGCTGGAAAGCCAAATGCGGGTAAATCAAGCTTGTTAAATGCCTTAGCTGGCTACGATGCGGCTATTGTCACTCCAGTTGCAGGTACAACCAGAGATGTATTGAGAGAAAAAATCACCATAAGAGGTTTGCCATTAAATATTATTGATACTGCTGGTTTGCGTGATACTGCTGATGAAATTGAGGCTGAGGGTGTGCGCCGTGCGTGGGGAGAAATAGAGACAGCAGATTATGTGTTATTTTTAGCTGATTCCACTGATAATATTCAATGTGATCTTAAGTCTATTTGGCCAGATTTTTTTAAGCGTTACCCTGATTCTAATCAAAAGCTGGTTTTGTTGCTCAATAAAATTGATCTCTCAGGGCTTACTCAAGCCGAATTAGACTCTAAAGAGAATACGTTTGCGATTTCGGCCAAAAAACAGATTGGTTTAGATGCTTTTTTTGAATATCTTTGCCAAGATGTGGGATATTTGAATCAAACAGAAGGCGTATTCTCTGCCCGTAGACGTCATCTTACTGCTCTTGAAAGAGGTTTAGACTTGGTTGTCATAGGTACACAGCAACTTCGGCTTGCGGGCGCCGGTGAACTATTAGCTGAAGATCTAAGACAAGCACAAAAAGAGCTTTCGGAAATTACTGGCCAGTTTAGTTCAGATGATCTTTTAGGGCGTATATTTTCTTCATTTTGCATCGGTAAGTGACTAAAAAACACTAGTGAGTCACGGTATATTTCAAACCCTTTTCTTTTTGTTTAACTTTCTTAAAACATTAGGTTTAATCACTGGGTTTAAACTGTAAATTAACAGGTTATACACATTTATTGATTAATTTTTAACCTAATTATTAAATATTAGTGTGAATAAAATAAAGCTTGTTTTTATATAAGTTATTGATTTTTATTTATTTTTAAATTTTTTTGTTTTTCCAGTGTTTCAAAATATGTGGATAATATTCTTATGCTTATATAGAATTAAATGATAGTAATTTTGGGTTACTAAGACTAAATTTTATCGTTGTGTAAACTGGTCTTGGTGGTAGTTTTTGCGATAATTTGGTTGTCTTTGAAGATATATCTCATCGCTTTTTAATGTTGATAGGGGTTTGTGGTGCTTGTGTGCAATCTGATTTAGCGTCTATGGTATGGCCTCAGTGTCAAGCTCAACTTCGAGTGGAGTTGCCTGAGCAACAATTTAATACCTGGATACGTCCCCTTGTTGTACAGCCTGGTTTTGAGAATCAGGTACAGTTATTGGCGCCTAATAGATTTATAGAAGATTGGGTAAAGAACAAATTTCTGGTTCGTATTGAAGAATTGATGGTTCAATTGGGTGGCACTAAAGTAAGTGTCTTAATTACGGTTTTACCTTCTTCAGGCGCCGTTTTTCAAAATGAAGACGAGCCCTATCCAGCAGCCGCACCTGTACTTTCTAGTCAAGATTTTAATTGGCAAGATACGCCTAAATTAGATAAAGAAAACGTAGTAGATAAGTCGCCAGTTATTATTAAGTCAGCTGCAGAAAATAGCCTTAAAACCAATTTAAATCGGAATTTTACGTTTGAAAGTTTTGTTGAAGGAAAGTCAAATCAATTGGCTTTTGCTGCTGCTCAGCAAGTAGCGGAAAATCCTGGTGGCTCATATAATCCTCTATTTATTTATGGGGGTGTAGGGTTGGGTAAAACTCATCTTATGCACGCTGTTGGTCACGCCATGCGTCAAAAAAACCCAGAGGCTAAAATAGTTTATTTACACTCTGAAAGGTTTGTCGCTGATATGGTGAAGGCATTGCAGTTAAAGGCTATAGATGAATTTAAAAGGTTTTATCGTTCTGTTGATGCTCTGCTTATTGACGATATTCAGTTTTTTTCGGGAAAGGAAAGGTCCCAGGAAGAGTTTTTTCACACCTACAATGCGCTTTTAGAGGGCGGCCAGCAGATGATATTAACCTGCGATCGCTACCCTAAAGAGATTGATGGTGTTGAAGAAAGGCTAAAGTCGAGATTTGGCTGGGGTTTGACGGTAGCGGTTGAGCCGCCAGAGCTTGAAACTCGCGCGGCGATTTTAATCAACAAGGCCGAGCAGTCAGGGATGGAATTGTCTAAAGACGCTGCATTTTTTATCGCTCAGAGAATACGATCTAATGTGAGAGAGCTAGAGGGCGCTTTAAAGCGCGTTATGGCTCACGCTCAGTTCACCGGTCGTTCCATTGATATTGATTTAATTAGAGAATCTCTCAAAGATTTATTGGCACTTCAAGATAAGCTAGTTACCATAGATAATATTCAACGCGTAGTTGCAGATTATTACAAATTAAAGATGTCTGATATGTTATCAAAGAGGCGTAGTCGCTCTGTAGCAAGACCAAGGCAATTAGCTATGTCTATTGCCAAAGAGTTGACTAACCATAGTCTTCCAGAGATTGGTGAGTCTTTTGGTGGCCGGGATCACACTACGGTATTACACGCTTGTCGTAAGGTTAAGGAGCTTGAGGGTATGGATAGGGAAGTACAAAGGGATTTAAAAAACCTTTATCGTACGCTTTCCACTTAACCCTCAATCTTTTTTTTGTTATTTGCTGTTGGAGTTATTAAATACTATGAAATTTAGTCTGTCACGTGAATCAATTTTAAAGCCATTACAGTTGGTTGTTGGGGTAGTTGAGCGCCGGCAAACACTACCTATTCTGTCTAATGTTTTGTTAAATCTTGAACACGCTCGATTATCAATCACTGGAACTGATCTTGAGGTTGAGATTGTTGGCGTAACAGAGGTGTCCTCAGGTGGAGAAGACGGCGATGTTACCGTTTCTGCAAGAAAGCTTGTTGATATTTGTCGTTCGTTACCGGATGGATCGAATATTGAGTTTTCCAGTAGCGAAGGAAAAGCTACGATAAAGAGTGGTCGTAGTAAATTCACGCTTGCCACATTACCGGCTAATGAGTTTCCTTCAGTTGATGAGGGCGATAAAGCAGTAGAGTTTGTCGTTTCTGGATCCCTGCTGAAGGGTCTGATAGAGTCTACGTCGTTCGCCATGGCACAACAGGATGTTAGGTATTATCTTAATGGGATGTTGTGGGAATTGAATAGTAATCAATTGCGGGCAGTCGCCACTGATGGTCATCGCATGGCTTTAAGTGATGGTGCTTGCGATGTATCGGTCGATGCTGCTATTGCTTCAATATTGCCACGTAAAGGTATTATCGAGTTATCTCGCTTGCTTGACGAGACAGATGTAAAAGTGACTATGGGTTCCAACCATATCAGGGTTCTAGGTAGCGATTATTGCTTCACCTCTAAACTTGTTGATGGTGCTTACCCCGATTATGATCGTGTGTTGCCTAAAGGTGGTGACAAGGTTGTTATTGGTGATCGAGCTGAGTTAAAGCAGGCGTTTGGTCGTGCTGCGATTTTATCTAATGAGAAATATCGCGGCGTGCGTATTTTGTTGTCCAGTGGATCATTAAAAATGGTCGCGAACAATCCTGAGCAAGAGCAAGCTGAAGAGGAGGTGTTTGTTGACTATCAAGGTGAAGAGCTTGAAATTGGCTTCAATGTTAGCTACTTACTGGATGTGTTAAATGTTGTTAATGGTGATAACGTAAGACTTACCTTATCTAATGCTAATAGTAGCGCTTTAGTAGAGGACGCTGAGGATGGTTCGGCGGTATACGTTGTTATGCCTATGCGTCTATAGGTTGGTGTCGTTGACGGCCTGGATCACTGATTGATGCATATTTCTCGCCTTGAAGTTCATCAGGTGCGTAATTTGAAGCAGGTTGCAATTGACCTCCACAGTGCAGCTAATGTTGTTTATGGTATTAATGGCAGTGGTAAAACCAGTTTTTTAGAGGCCCTACATCTTTTGGGTCGAGGCAAATCTTTTAGGCATAGAGATTTACGCTTGGTTATTAATCATGATGCAAGCGATTTAATCGTTTCTGCTAAGGTAGAGCGACAGTCCCCGCCTAGAACCCATCAACTGGGTGTCAAACGAACACGCAACGGCCATTTTATGGCCCGAATGGATGGTGAGAATTTACAGTCCGCTGTCCAACTTGCAGCTATTATCCCCTTACAGCTTATTGATGCTCATAGTTTTAATTTACTTGAGGGTGGACCTCTTCAGCGTAGACAGTTTTTAGATTGGGGAGTGTTCCACGTGGAACCATCTTATACTGATCTTTGGCGTCGCTTTCAAAAAACATTAAAACAGCGGAATCAACTGTTACGTCATGGTAGAATGGACGAAGATTCTTTGCGTATATGGACGGCGGAATTAATCCCTTTAAGTGAGGCAATAACAAAGTACCGTCAGGAATATTTAATTGGCCTGGCAGACCATGTAGCGGCGGTGGCAGAAAAGTTTGATGGCCTCGGACTTCTGAGTGTCGAATATTATAGAGGTTGGCGGGATGATTGTTCATTGTCAGAGGTAATGACAGGTGATGTTGCGCGTGACAAGTTGGTGGGGACCACCAGCCATGGGGCCCAAAAGGCTGATCTTAAGATTAAAGTAGATGGGATTTTAGCTTCAGATTCGTTGTCGCGCGGCCAAATAAAATTGTTGGTTTACGCGTTGAAGTTGGCCCAAGCTACCTATTATCGCTCAAAAATGGGTGAGTCCTGTCTATTTTTGTTAGATGATCTGCCTGCAGAGCTTGATCATAGGCATCGACGGCAGGTAATAGATTGCCTATATGATCTTGATTGTCAGTTTTTTGTCACTGGCGTTGATAAGCACGATTTTGATGGTTTGGTTAGAGAAAATGCGCACAAAATGTTCTACGTGGAACATGGTGCAATGGTAGCGAGTTGAACAACAGGAAATATAAAACTTATGTCTGAAGAGCAAAACTACGATTCGTCGAGCATTAAAGTGCTAAAAGGACTGGACGCTGTGCGAAAACGCCCGGGTATGTATATTGGTGATACTGATGATGGTACTGGGTTGCATCACATGGTCTTCGAGGTCGTGGATAATTCTATTGATGAGGCGTTGGCAGGGCATTGCTCTGAAATTAGAATTGTTATTCATCCTAATGAATCGATTTCAGTTTTTGACAATGGCCGTGGTATTCCTACTGAAATGCATGATGAAGGAGTTTCCGCTGCTGAAGTTATCATGACGGTTTTGCATGCCGGAGGTAAATTTGATGATAATAGCTATAAGGTAAGTGGTGGTTTACACGGTGTAGGGGTTTCGGTGGTTAATGCGTTATCAAAAAAAATGCGCTTAACCATACGGCGTAATGGCAAGGTACACGAACAAACTTATTCCCATGGCGTACCTGATGGGCCGCTTGAGATTATTGGTGATACTAAAGAGTCTGGTACAGAAGTCTTTTTTATGCCGTCAGAGGACACTTTTACTAATATTCAATTTCATTTTGACCAGTTGGCGAAGCGACTCAGAGAGTTGTCTTTCTTAAACTCGGGTGTGCGTATTGTTTTACATGATGAAAGAACTGGAAAGGAAGAAGTCTATGCTTATGAGGGTGGCTTGAGCGCTTTTGTGGAATATTTAAATACCAACAAAACCACTGTCAATAATATTATGCACTTCAGTAACGATCGAGACGATGGTACTAGTGTAGAGGTGGCACTGCAGTGGAATGACGGTTTTCAGGAAAACATACTTTGTTATACCAACAATATCCCTCAGCGAGATGGCGGGACGCATTTAGCAGGATTTCGCTCTGCGCTTACTCGGGGGTTGAATACTTATATTGAAAAAGAGGGTATAAATAATAAGTCTAAGGTTAACACAACAGGCGATGACGCACGTGAAGGACTAACCGCTATTGTGTCTGTAAAAGTGCCGGATCCTAAGTTTTCTTCTCAAACAAAAGATAAATTAGTGAGCTCCGAGGTGAAGTCTGCGGTAGAGCAAGAAATGGGTGATAAGTTTAACGATTTTCTTTTGGAGTATCCTCAAGAAGCACGTGCTATTGTTAATAAAATGATAGATGCCGCTCGTGCTCGTGAAGCTGCTCGAAAAGCGCGAGAGATGACACGACGCAAAGGTGCTTTAGATATCGCTGGACTGCCTGGGAAGCTGGCCGATTGCCAAGAAAAAGATCCAGCTTTATCAGAGTTATATTTGGTGGAGGGTGATTCTGCTGGCGGTTCTGCGAAACAAGGTAGAGCGCGTAAAACCCAAGCTATTTTACCCTTGAAAGGTAAAATTTTAAATGTCGAAAAAGCACGTTTTGATAAAATGCTCTCAAGTGTTGAAGTTGGGACGCTAATTACAGCTCTTGGTTGTGGCATCGGTGCAGAAGAGTTTAATTTAGACAAACTGCGATATCACACAATTGTGATCATGACGGATGCTGATGTTGACGGTTCGCATATCAGAACTTTATTGTTGACCTTCTTTTTCCGTCAAATGCGAGAACTGGTAGAAAACGGCCATATTTATATCGCCCAGCCGCCACTCTATAAAGTCAGTAAAGGTAAGAATGAACAATACGTTAAAGATGACGTGGCTCTCATGGAATATTTAACACAGAAGGCGTTAGAGAGTGCCACTTTGCATGTCAATCCTGTTGCACCGGCGCTTCAGGGTGCCGCCTTAGAGAGTCTTGTTAATGAGTTTCGTCTTGTTGGTAGTTTGATTGAGCGGATGTCACTAGTTTATCCATTAGAGGTATTAGAAACGTTAATCTATACTACTGGGTTCAATGACGATCTTCTAAAAAATAGCGATGAAGTTGCCTCTTGGTGTGGCGAACTCCAGAAAAACCTTGAAAAAATCGATAGTGGGACTCATCGTTACCAAGTCTCTGTTACAGAAGATAAAGAGCGTAATGTATTTCTGCCCCGAGTTGAAATTACCGCGCATGGTGTGCCGCATCACCACACACTGAGCCGAGATTTTTTCACGTCCGCAGAGTATTCTGCCATTGTTACTTTAGGAAAGACCCTAATTGGCTTGATAGAAGAGGGCGCCTATGTTCAAAGGGGTGAGAGGCAGCAGCTGGTAGATAGTTTTAAACAAGCCTTAGATTGGTTAATGTCTGAATCAAGGCGCGGCATTAACACCCAACGGTATAAAGGGCTTGGCGAGATGAATCCTGAGCAACTTTGGGAAACAACGATGGACCCCGAGAGTAGAAGAATGTTGGTTGTAACCATTGAAGATGCTATTGCGGCAGACCAGATGTTTACTACGCTTATGGGTGATCAAGTAGAGCCTAGGCGTGATTTCATTGAAACTAATGCTTTATCTGTTGTGAATTTAGATATCTGAATTTAATTATTTTTATGATGTGTTAGCTGGTTTTCGGACCATTGTTATTTATGGCGCTCATAATCCAGTCCTTTGCGGCATCCGTTAGTTCCCGTGGGCTTTGGTTTGATGTTTCTATTGGCTTGCCAATAATCAGGTGAATCGTGCCGGGTGTTTTTATCCAGGTGTTAGTAGGCCAATGTGCACCAGCATTATGGGCGATTGGAATAATTGGTACTTTAGCCGTTTTTGCTAAAGCCGCGCCACCTGTCTTAAATGTTCCAAGGTTAGCGTGAGGACGGCGTGTCCCTTCAGGATAAATCACGACTCTAATGTCACGGTTTAGACGTTTCTGCCCTTTGTTAAGAACAGTGCGAATAGACGAAAGTGGCTTATTTCTGTCTATTGCTATGGGAGCCATTGCCGCCAGACTCCAGCCAAAGAAAGGTAGCCACATTAACTCTTGCTTTAATACAAAGCTTGCTGGTTGCAATAACCACTGTAGATAAAATGATTCCCAGGCACTCTCATGGTTGCATAATATTACACAGGCACCTGTTGGAATATTTTCAAGTCCAGTTACCTGTACGTCAATCTTACAGATCAAATTTAGCCACTGCATAATTAGATGGTTGCCAACACTCAGTGTTTTTTGTCGTTTCAAAGGAGATTGGAAATAACTAACTCCGCTGACAATCCCGGTAAGGAACACAATAATGAGCAGACCGAGATAAAATATGGCCGATTTAATAGCGTTGAATAACCAATTGTTATAACTCACTTAATATCCCTATTTGTAGTCTTTGGCCCTATCTACCTAATTTATGCACACGGGGTATAGCCTTATTATTTCCCCAGCTAACCACCAGCTTTAGTTGTTCATTTGTTCATAAGCTACTCAATTAATATGCTGTATTATTTACTTACTGCCATTTGAGCGATATCAGCTACGTTGACGAAGAGGATACGTAGATCTTGTAGTAACCTCAGTCTGTTTGACCGAACCTCGTCGTCGTCTACCATCACCATCACATCATTAAAAAAACTATCGATAGGATCACGTAGGCTAGCTAAATTCGTAAGTAGCTGACTGTAATTACGTTTTTCTAATAGTGGCTTAGATTCAGTTTTCAAAATTGCTACAGCATTGGCAAGTATTTTTTCGGCGGGGTCTTGAAAAAGTAACGAATTTACTTCTCCCATAGAACCACTGTGGGCCTGTTTTGCTAAAATGTTAGATACTCTTTTGTTCGCAGCAGCCAAGTCGTTAGCTTCTGGTAACAATGAAAATGCATATACAGCTCTTACTCGAGAATTTATATCAAGGGGGTTTGACAAATTAAGTGAGGCTACTGATAGAAAAATTTCTGCCTTCAGGCCTTCGTCTTTATACCAAGCTTTAAATCGCTCTAATATATATGTAAGTACTTGCTTACATGTTTTTTCGTGATTCTCAGGGGTCAATTTAAAGTTAATTGCTGCTTGTTCAATAGCCGTTTTTAAATCAAGATCAATATTTCCTCCCACTAGAATGCGCAATATTGCCAGGCTTGCACGTCGCAATGCAAAGGGGTCTCTAGACCCTGAAGGTTGTTGACCTATGCTAAATATACCTACCAGTGTATCAAGCTTGTCGGCTAACGCCACTGCAGTGCCCACAGCTGTCGCTGGCAAATTATCTTTAGCAAAGCGTGGTAAGTACTGTTCTAGCTGAGCTTGAGCTACGTCAGGATGTTCCCCATCGTTTGTAGCATAATAACGACCCATAATGCCTTGTAAATCAGCAAATTCACCTACCATGTCAGAGACAAGATCAGATTTACTTATCTGGCCAGCTCGCTTAGCAAGGGAACGGTCTGCTCCCACGAATGGCGCTATTGCTTCAGCAAGCGCCGCGACTCGTTCTGTTTTATCAAAAACCGATCCTAATTTTTCTTGAAACACTACTGTTCTGAGTGCGTCACGTCGATCAATAAGGCTAATAGCAGAGTCATTTTTATAAAAGAACGCGGCATCTGCTAGTCGTGGCCGAATTACTCGTTCATTCCCACTGATAATTTCTTGTGGATCTTTGCTAATGATGTTTGCAACGGTAATAAAAGCTGCCATTAATTGTTGCTTAGAGTCTATAACGTGAAAGTATTTTTGATGTTCCTTCATCGAGGATACAAGTGCTTCAGGAGGTACAGCTAAAAATGCGTCGTCAAAATGGCCCAGCAACGCTACAGGCCACTCATTAAGCGCAGCGACCTCAATAAGAAGGTCAGGATCAATTACTGCCACGCCATGGATTTTTGCCGCAAGCTGGTTGACAGAGGATTGGATAATATCGACACGTTTATTAAAATCCACGATCACAAAGCCATCGTGCAATTGCTGCTCATAGGATTTCGGAGAGATAATTTGAATGTCACCCTCCCCCAGAAATCGATGCCCTTGGCTTATATTGCCACTGGTCAGACCAAAGATATCTTCATGTAGAGTGACTCCATCAAATAGCAACACTGCCCATTGTACCGGCCTTACAAACTCTTCCTTACTCTTACCCCAACGCATCCGTTTGGGTATTGGCAGTGTGCGCAAAGTCTCTGATAAAACCATTCCAAGTAGTTCAGCGGTTGGTCTTCCCTTAAGAACACTGCGCACACAAAGCTTATCTTGTTTACCATCGTTCTCAATGTAGGAGGATAGGTCTGAGAGGTTTAATCTATTTTTATTGGCAAATGCCTGTGCTGCTTTTGTTGGTCGATTGTCAGCGTCAAAGGCCACCTTTAGTGGCGGTCCCCAACTCACTGTTTCTGTGTCTGGTGTTTGAGTATCTAAATCGCTTATAAGAATAGCAAGCCGTCTTGGTGCAGCGAATAACTGGATCTTATCAAAGGACAAGTTATGATTTGACAGGCCGATACTAGCGCCTTCACCTAGCGCTAAGGATAAACTTTTCAATGCTTTAGGTGGTAGCTCTTCGGTTCCCAGTTCGAATAATAAATCACCTTTCATATCGATTCCCCAGCGTGCTGGGCCAGCACTTCCTTTGCAATTTCTTCACATGCTAGGGGGAACCCCGCTTCCATCCGTGAGTTAAAATAACTTTGCGCGACTCCTCGGGCCAAGCTACGTACTCGTAGGATGAATCGTTGACGCTCAGTGACGGAAATAGCTTTCCGAGCATCTAGTAAATTAAAGGTGTGTGAGGCCTTCATAACCATTTCGTAAGCTGGTAGTGGTAAATTATTTTTAATTAAATGGTTACTGTCTTTTTCATATTGATCAAAAGCGTCAAACAAAAAGGCAACATCCGCATGTTCAAAGTTAAACGTCGACATTTCAATTTCGTTTTGCAAAAACACATCGCCGTAGCTCACATTGCCTTGCGGACCTTTTGCCCAGACTAAATCGTAAATACTATCAACAGTTTGCAAGTACATAGCTATACGTTCTAGTCCGTAGGTTATTTCCCCGGTTACGGGATAGCATTCAAGGCCACCAACTTGCTGAAAATAGGTAAATTGAGACACCTCCATTCCATTTAACCATACTTCCCAGCCTAGACCCCAGGCTCCGAGTGTCGGTGACTCCCAGTTGTCTTCTACAAACCGAATATCATGCACCAAGGTATCAATACCCAGTGCTCTTAAGGAGCCTAGGTACAATTCTTGAAAGTCCTCTGGTGATGGCTTCATGACAACCTGAAATTGATAGTAATGTTGCAATCTATTAGGGTTTTCACCATAGCGCCCATCTGTGGGTCGCCGTGAGGGTTGCACATAAGCGCTATTCCAGTTCTCAGGTCCTATGGACCTTAAGAATGTCGCCGGATGGAATGTGCCGGCACCAACCTCCATATCAAGTGGCTGCATGATAACGCAACCTTGGTCAGCCCAATATTGTTGAAGTCTAGCGATCAAATCCTGAAAGGTATCTGGTGGTGCGGGAAGGTTACTCACGAAAGTTTACTCACTGTGCAAAATAAAATAAAACCAAGTGTGAATTATAAAGCCGCGAATAGATAAAGATAGGGGTTATGGCGCGCAAAAGTATGAATTAGCTAGCAGGCTAGTCCACGCTTTAGATATACTGCCTTCCAAACACACCAAATCGGCTTTTTCAGCAATGATTTTAACTTTTTATTAAGCCATAGGAGATAATCTAGGTGAGAAATTTAGTGATTTTGGGATTACTAAAAATTATCTCTTGGTTGCCTTCACGAATTGCTCGGAGCAAGGGCAGAATTTGTGGCTGGTTTCTGTATAGTTTTAATGCGCGTCCCACCCAGATTACTCGGATCAATTTATCCCTGTGCTATCCAAATCGTTGTCCATCAGAGTTAGAGAGCCTGTGTAAAAAACGTATGCTAGATCTTGGGAAAGCCATATTTGAGACGCCCAAGGTATGGCGAAAAGGTAATCCTTGGATAACCGACAAAGTTGTCGCTATAGAGGGACTAGATCTTTTCCAAGATGCGCTGCAAAAAGACTCGGGAACTATTTTAATTATTCCGCACTTGGGTAATTGGGAAGTTCTGGGATTATGGGCCGGTCAGTTTAAGCCGATGACCTCTTTATATGATCCTCCAAAAATGGTTGTTTTAGAAAATTGGATTAAGACATCCCGCCAACAGTCCGGTGCAACCTTGGTGCCGACAAATGTTCGGGGTGTCTCCGCACTTATCAAGGCTTTAAAGCGGGGCGAAATCTCTGGTATTTTACCTGACCAAAAGCCGCCGCCGGCAAGTGGCGATTTTGCATCTTTTATGGGTGTTGAAACCCGTACTATGACGTTAATTCATAAATTACTGCAGCGCTCTGGTGCTCAGGCTCTCATGTGCACAGCGCTACGTGCACCATCTGGATGGACATTACATTTTCTACCGGTAGATAAAGATGTATATAACGCTGATCAGGCGGTAAGCTTGAAAGCGATGAACAACAGTGTCGCTGCAATGGTCGATTTAGCACCTGAACAGTATCAATGGGAATACAAGCGTTTTCGGGAGCGTCCAAATGCAATGGGGTCTGTTTATGATTAGGCACACACAAATTGGTGTTATTTTAGTTTCATGAGTAACACAAATGTATAAACAGAAAATGCCAGTTGAACCAATATTTTGGCAACCTTTGTCGGCTTTTGAATCTGAACAATTGCCATATTTTTGGTATCAGTGGTTGTCTGATCGGGGCTCTTTAACGTCTCGTCTTGTTAAGGCAAGCGGTAATCGATTTTCTGTTAAAGTGCTAAGCCAGCGTGAGGATGTGCCTTTAGCAACTGAAGCCCAAGCCTTAAACATTACAGTTCAAACACCGGTATTGGTCAGACAGGTTATTCTCTATGGAGATCATATCCCGTGGGTGTTTGCAAGAAGCATAATGCCACTGACTACTCTTACAGGACGGGTTGCAGAACTTAGAAATCTTGACAATCAACCATTAGGCGCTCGTTTATTCAGTGACTCCTCAATGTCAAGAGAGACGGTAGAAGTGGCCTATTTTAATGCTCAAGAACTTGCAGTTCCCATTGGGGTGAGTAATAGTAATGCGATGCTGTGGGGTCGACGATCGGTATTTAGATTAGATCAAAAACCGCTGCTGGTCAGTGAGATATTTTTGTCAACGTTTGAGCCCAATGGAAGTGATGATATATGACTAATACGGATACATATGCCTACATTTGGTGAGCCCAGAACCCTCTTAGTGTCTAACCCTTGGTTGCGGTTGGTTCGCATGGACCGGCCAATTGGGGTCTATCTCTTGATGTGGCCTACTCTTTGGGCCCTGTGGTTTGCGGGCTCAGGTGTGCCTGCTTGGCATAATTTGGTGATTTTCATCATTGGCCTCTTAGTAATGCGGGCAGCGGGCTGTGTGATTAATGATTATGCAGATCGCCATATTGATGGTTTGGTAGAGCGGACTAAGATTAGGCCATTACCCTCAGGAGAGATAGCGCCGAAACATGCTCTTTGGTTGTTTTTTGGTTTGCTAATGGTTGCACTGGTATTGGTATTGATGACTAATACATTAACTATAGTGCTATCCCTTGGCGGTCTTGCTATCACCGCAATTTACCCGTTTATGAAACGGTTCACTAATTTACCACAACTTGGTTTAGGGGTTGCATGGGCTTGGGTGGTGCCTATGGCATTCGCTGCTGAACGTGCCGAATTGCCTTTTGAATTATGGATTATTTGTGCTGCTATTATCACCTGGACCATTGCTTTTGATACTTATTATGCAATGGTTGACCGCGAAGATGATCTTAAGATTGGTGTAAAGTCTACAGCGATACTATTCGGACAATTTGATCGTTTTATTATTGCGTTATTACAATTTGCTAGTTTAGTTCTAATGGTTTTGGTTGGGCTTGAGTTTGACCGTGGTGGTGTGTATTTTTCTAGCTTACTTGTTGCCGGGGTATTTTTTGTGCATCAGTATCGAACAACGGCATTACGAGATCCAAAGGCATGTTTTGCCGCGTTTTTAAATAACCATCGCGTGGGGATGGTTATTTTTGTCGGAATTTTTTTTGATTATGGGATATTTCCTTAGCGGATACAGAGTTGTACCTTGTTACTGTTTCTTCCACACCAGCAGCTGATTATTTGCAGGCATGGCGTTGTCTTCTAACAAATACATGTTCTGTGACTTGGCCAGTTGATCTAGATCATCAAATTCTCGAATGCCCTGTGCAGGGTTAGTTTTTTTTAAGTGATCATTAAAATCTCTATTGCTTTGAGGTGTTATTACACCACCGTATTGCATAGGGCCATATAGAAAAAACAACCCATCGGCAGCCAATAACGCTGAGGCTCCGCGAAACATACACTGTACGTCCGGCCACGCCATAATATGTGCGGTATTAGAAGAGAAAACGGCGTCAACTGTTATTGTTGGCCATATATCTTTAGCAACATCTAAAGTGATAGGCGGCTGAACATTTTCCAAGCCACTTTCCTCTAACCACTGGTTAATACCGGTATGATTGTCTCTTCTGTCACTGGTATACCATTGCAAGTGTGGCAAGTTTTCGGCAAACCATACTGCATGCTGGCCCGTGCCACTGCCGATTTCAAAGACGCTTTTAGCTTTAAACAACAGCTTTTTGAGCACAGATCCAATAGCCTCTCGGTTGTTTTCGCAAGCTGCGGAAAAGGGCTTGACCATCTGTAGCTCCTATTAGCATTAACCTCGGGTGAAGACCCATTTGTCCGTATTACTTAAGGCGGCATTAAAAATATAATCATGGCTGTTAAAGCCTTTTAAATCTTCAACATTGGTTATTCTATTTTTAATAATAAATGCAGCCATTAAGCCTCTGGCTTTTTTGGCAAAAAAGCTAATTGTTTTATACGTGCCGTCTTTGTTGTCCATGAAAATGGGCGTAACAATTCTGCAGGAAAGGGTTTTTTCTCTGGTGGCTTTAAAATACTCATTAGATGCTAAGTTAACGAGCACCGGATTTGATCCCGTCAAAAGCGAATTTAAGTGCTGATTAATAATGCCATCCCAAAAATGATAAAGATCCTTGCCTCGGGGATTTACAAACTTAGTACCCATTTCAAGTCTATAGGGTTGCATTAGATCCAACGGTCGCAGAACACCATAGAGGCCAGAGAGAATACATAAATTGTTTTGGGCCCACTCTAAGTCGGCTTGAGTCATGCTATCAGCGTCAAGACCCTGATAGACATCACCTTTAAATGCTAAAACAGCTTGCTTCGCATTTTCGGCGTTAAACGGTGTGTGCCATTCTTGGAAGCGTTCATAATTGAGAGCGCCTAATTTATCGCTAAGCCCCATTAATGCGCAGACGTCTTGGGGTGAGAGGTTTTTGAGACCCTTGTGCAGCTCCTTAGCATGCTCTATAAGCGCTGGCTGCGTAAAAGGTTGGGCGGTTTGTGTACCACTGTAATCGAGCTTTTTAGCTGGAGAAATGACTGTTAGCATGATTGTTGCCTCAAAAAATCATAATTTAAACACCATTATTATACTAACATTTATTTATGCTGGACCATTGGCTTGCGGAATATTAATATATTCGTAGCAAAAAGATTATCCGTTTTTAACGGCCACTCTGGTCTTATAAATTTAATTACCAAAATGACGCGATAATAGTGAACAGCAAGAATATATTGTTGTGCAACCTAAAAAGTGCTCATGGAAATAGTTTAGCTGTCGATTTGGAATTTATGAAGAACATTATCTTTAAATCTAATAATCAACAAACTCCTTGCCAGTTATGTCGCAGGATTAGGGTCTTAGTGATTCTTATAATGCTAACCATTGGTGTTTTGGCGGCGAGAGGGTATTTGCCTTTTATAAAAAATATTGACCTTACTGCAGTTGCAGCGGATCTTGTTGCTATTGGATTGGTAATTACTATAGTGTGGAAGATCTATTTGGAGTATTGGAAACCAAAATATGGTGAAACCACTGACTAATAAAAGCTGTTTTCAGTGTAAGTTTTTTAATATAACCCATGATCGACGCAGACCTTATGGTTGTTCTTCAATGGGGTTTAAGTCAAAAACGTTACCTTCTCAGCAAGTCACTGCAATCCAAGGCCACGCTTGTTTGGCGTTCAGTCCGAAGGCATCATCATCGGCTGGTATTCCTCTGCAACCTGAGTCGCAGACGCATTTGGTGAATCTTCATCTCTAACTAACATAAATGGTCGGGTAACGCTCTTAATGTGCCTACATGCAAATGCCCCATTGTAGGTGTATATGGTGCACTTTAAATCGTCGTTATTATCACGCTGGCTGAGAGTCCAAACATTGACCGGCTTTATGGTCGGAAATACATTTGGATTTAGCGCCGGACCAACGCATCCAGAAATAATAATAGACTGAACTTCTTCCAGAGTGGCCATACGCCATGCAAGTCCGGAAATTTCAGTCAATTCGGCGGTATATTCTATTGCTTCGTCCCAGCTAAGCCTAAAAGGTTCTCCGGTGCAGGTTTGTTTTTCAAAATAAGACCCAGCAGGGCATCGATACCATGTAATGCCAGTGGCCAAATCGGTTGCGGCACCTTTTTCGCCAAAGGTAAATCGATCCAAATTGCCTTGGTCTACTGTGGCATCACAAGTGGGTTTAATTTCATAGCGATCGTTACATCCGATGTTAAGTAAACAAAAGAATATTATCGATACCAGGGTTATTGTCCGTAATAACGCTAATCGAGATATTTCCGCCAAACAATTTATATACCCAAGAGAACCTATTTCAATCATTCCAAGACCACTCGTTTACGCCCTTAAAATTTATAGGGCAAATGTCATTAGCATTTTATTTTACGCCTTCTAGGCTCTATATCGGCAATAGATCCAAAAGTCTTGATATTTGAGCAATTAAAATGCAGTAAAAAATCCTATTCTTAACAGCAATGAGGTTAACTGCAGAAGCTACTAAATTAATAGCTTAAAGTGCCGATGTCTACCTTATAAGAATCACAAATTCTTATCTGGCGGGTGCTGAGATCGCGCCTGAATACAGGGTAACCTTTTGGATACCTTTACTGAAATACTTGAAGTTAGCGGATAATTAAATGGATATTGCAACGATTGTAGGGTTGCTGGGTGCTTTTGGCTTCATCAGTATAGCGGTTGAGGACCCCGGAGCACTATGGGATTCTAGCTCCGCCGCACTTGTCTTTGGTGCCGCGGTCATGGTTACGGTAATGCGCTCCAAACTCTCAGATGCTTTAGGGTTGCCAATGGTAATAGGGAAGGTCTTTTCCAATAAAGTAGAAGAACCTGAAGAGTTAATAGATCAGCTATTTGAGTTAGCTACGATTGCCCGAAAAGAGGGCATGATTGCCTTAGAAAGAGTTGAAATCAAGAATCGATTTCTGAGTAAAGGAGTCACGGCTCTGGTCGATGGAACTAAAGCTGAGTTGATTAAGGAGTCTTTGGAGCGTGAGAAAGAAAAGACTGCCGCTCGACACGAAACGGGCGCTGATATGTTAAGTGCCGCGGCTGAATTGGCCCCTGGTATGGGCATGATTGGCACGCTTATTGGTTTGGTGAATCTATTAGCTAACCTTGCAGATCCGTCTGGGATTGGTCCAGCCATGGCGCTAGCCCTTTTAACCACATTGTACGGGTCGGTGATGGCTAACGTATTTTTTATACCTATGGGGATGAAACTAGAGGGCTATGCAAAGCTTGAAGAAAGCAACAATGATTTGATTATTATTGGCATTATGTTTATTAAAAATGGCACTAACCCTCGCCTTATGGAGGACATTCTAGCGCCCTATATAGCACCGAAAAGAAAAGCTAAACGAGATGCTGCCGCTGATGCTGCAGCTTAGGTTTTATTATAGTGATAACAGACTTATTGCTTATTTATTTGTTGCTTTTCATCGACGAGGAGAAGAGCTATTCCGGAATTTGCCCAACAGGAAGAAGTTAAGCCAATAAAGTGCCCAAAATGTAAGCCAGTTGCGCCTATGTGGATGGCAACGTTTGCAGACATGGCGATCTTATTGATGGCGTTCTTTGCGTTGCTCTATTCTTTTACAGAAATCAACATTATGTTGCAGTCAAATTTTGCGGCATCTATCCGTGCCGCTTTTGGTGTTGATCGCAAAGTTGTTATCGATAATATTCCTACAGCCACGAGTATGTTGGATGAACGTTTTGCTGCCGTTATTGCAAAGGGAACGCCTTTGTCTGCCCCATTCAAAGATTCAGATGATACTCTTAGGAAATACCGAAAGCGGTACACTTTGAGTGATATAGGCGATTTTAGTATCGAATCTGATTTTCGTCGTTTGACTGACACGCTTTCTGAAGCTATGGAAAAAGGGGATGCCTTAATACGTATAGAAGATGAGCAAATTGTCGTGGAGCTTCAGTCGCTATTTACCAGCGGTGGGTCAGGTGAGCCAGATGATGGTCTTCGTAAAGGCGCCAGAGTAAGGCAAAGTACCATTGATATTGCTGCAAAAGTATTAAGTATTACCTCACAGATGGGTACAAAGGTTGAGTTGAGATCACAAGATCTTCGTGCCCTACAGGCCGCCAAAGAACGTGAAAAACAGCAACTTAAAGACCAGTACGATGCAGTTATCGAGGCTTTTGAGGATGAAATTAGCAAGGGAACCTTAAAAGCGGTGTTGCAAGAAGACCGGCTCTCTGTGCGATTGGCAAGTCAAGACTCTTTTATTTCAGGCAGAGCTGACTTGACAGCCCAGGCTAAAGATTTAGTTGGCAGATTGGCAGAAACCCTATCAACTGCGAAAGGGAAAATTAGAGTTGAAGGCCATACGGACAATATTCCGGTGATGTTTAGCCAGAATTTCAAGTCTAACTGGGATCTATCAACCGCACGCGCCTCATCTGTGGCAGCGGCAATGATTAATGGCTCATTTATACGGCAGGGACGGTTAAAAATAGCTGGTTTTGCAGATTCTAAACCTATTGGCAGCAATTCAACCCGGTTAGGTCGAGCAATGAATCGCCGTATTGAAATTATTGTAACTGCCGCCACTGCAGAAGAGGCACGACAGTGACTGACAATATCGCAGATGATGAGACACTTGTTAATAATTGTAAGCCATGTCCGGCGGGTGTCGCCATGTGGATGGCAACATTTGCAGACATGGCGATTTTGTTAATGGCTTTTTTTGTGTTGCTAATTGCTTTTGCAGATATGGATACTGCTGGTGCTCAAACCGTCTCAGGTACTGAAGATGGTGACTTTGGTGTGCAAAATGAAATTCCTATTGTGGACAGGCCAGAGGGTGATAGTGTTATTGCTAAAACATTTTCGCCGGCACAAGTTGAACAAACATTAATCCAAGAACTTCAAGAAGATACAACAGATATTAAAGCTCCCAAAGATGTTGTGTTGACAGCCTTTAGTAAACAAGAGCCATTCAAGTCAAATGATGACGTTGAATTAATCAAGCGCTCCTTAGCTAAGGAAATAGCAGAAGGGAAGGTTAGAATTAGGGCTGGTACTTTTCAAGCTGTGATTGAAATTGTTACAGATGATTCTACTGGTACAGTGGGTAAGGGTGAAAATAGTAAATTTGGTACTCGAGTACGTGAGGATGATTTGAACATCTACGCCAAGGTAGCTGCCTTACAAAGCGAGCTTGAACTTGAGCTTTCTTTACGTGAGGTGTCCGACAGCCAAGATGCAAAAGAAGCTAAAATTTTAGCAAGAGAGGCTGCTTTTGCTGATAAATATCAAAAAATACGAAGAGACATGGCAGCTGAGATTAACAAAGGTCAGGCTGAAGTTCTTAGGGAAGGAGATAAAATTATTGTTCGCCTCGCTGAGCAGGGATCTTTTGCCAGTGGTCGGGCGACCATTAAAACTGCTTTTGAGCCAGTACTTAACAAATTAGGCGCGTCTTTAGAAGGCGTTACTGGTCTTATTACCGTAGAGGGCCACACAGACAATGTTCCCATGGCTTATAACGAACAGTTTAGATCTAATTGGGATCTGTCCGCCGCCAGAGCTTCTGCTGTAGTAGAATTTTTGTTAGACATTGCGCCCGCTTCAGCGGGCAATATTATGGCCAGCGGCATGGCAGACATAAAGCCATTAGCACCTAATAACACTTCTTCAAGGCGTGCCCGAAATCGTAGAATAGAAGTGGTTATTGACGCAAATTAGGTTAGCTACCTGTGCCTAAACACAGAGCGTAAAGATAAAAACTTATTAGCGTTACGTCTCCAAATATATTTCAGCAAATATCAAGGTAGTTATGAGACGTTCTCTTTTACGAATACCTGTGGTACATAAATCATGTATGTCTTGAGCAGCTTCTAGAAGAGGAGGTGACTAGGGTCTTTTGGACGTGCTAGTTAAATTCATAATATGCTGGTTTGTTACTATTTTCTTGGAGGTAAAAAAAAGAGGATGTTGAATCCTCTCTTTTTCGGTTTGTTCTGTGATTTACTCACAATGTACACTATTACGATGCCATGGATACTGAACGCTGATTAATGGCCGTGGGTAACGTTTGCCATGCGCTATCAATTTCAACAATTAAGCTCTTTACCTCTCGAATGATATCGATGTTGTTGCTGATATTTGCTTTTAGAAGCTGCCTAGATGCGTAATCATAGATATCTGACAAATTTCTTGCCAGTTCTTTGCCATCTTCAAAATTCAAAGAACTTTGAAGGCCGCCAAGAATCTTCAGCGCTCTTTCAATCGACGCCCCTTTGCCCTCAATGTCATTTCTGGAAAAATGTCCCTCCGCCGTTGCCAGTGTCTCAACTAGACCATTAAACAACAATTGGATCAGCTGCATACTATCAGAGTATGGTACTGTCGAGGAAACTCCAACACTGCGATAAGCATTTGCACCGCGTCTTTTATTTGCCAACATATTATTTTCCGCTTTATTAGTGAGCCGTGATTTATATATCGGCAACAGAGCGATTAACCTTAATGCAAAAAGTATAATTTAACGGTTTAATAAGGTAATTCTCTTGAAAGTTTTATTATTTGTTGGTTGATTT
>Ga0233426_10000533_pt1 | contig 39915 bp, 33 predicted proteins | sample SI_118_April2016_6_FD_179875 | JGI IMG/M metagenome (GOLD analysis project Ga0233426, IMG submission 179875) | Seawater microbial communities from Saanich Inlet, British Columbia, Canada - SI_118_April2016_10_MG | ecosystem: Environmental > Aquatic > Marine > Inlet | place: Canada: British... | reverse complement strand
CCCTCCTCTACCAGTACTGCGCTGGTTGTCCCTGCACCAACATCTGAACCAGCCTGAGGCTCACTCAGACACATGGTTCCCGTGTACTGCCCCTGGAACATTTTAGCTGCGTACTTTTGTTTCAATGCAGTTGAACCAAAGGTGTCAATCAATTCCGCTGCACCGGAGGTCAAACCGAAAAACATGCTCAAACCAAGATTTGCTCCATTCAAGGCTTCATTGATTATCAATCCTAGTGTTGCTGGTGCCCCTATACCACCATATTCCTGAGAGACTCTCATGGTCGCCCATCCCAATTCATAAGCCTGTTTATAAGGTTCATGGAGACATTCGGCTACTTTGACACGCCCGTCTTCAATGTGGCAACCTTCACGGTCACTCTCGGTTCGTGTTGGAGAAACAACGTCAATCGCAAAACGGATTCCTTCCTGAACCATCATATCAAGAGTATCTACATCAAATTCAGAAAATTTTTCTGACTCACTGAGTTGTTCAATAGGCAGCCATTCCTTCATGGCAAAACTAATGTCGCGTTGATCGAGGGTTAATTCAGTACTGCTCATAATATTTGTAAAATTTAAATGAAGTGTTGGTGTTTTAAAAGTTCATTTGAAACTTTCTGACATTTTATTAAAATACCCTAATTTTAGTAGAGAGGAAAGCCAAATTCTGCATGAAGCAATAATGAATGCTGATATACAAATATCTGTAGATGCTTCACTGCGTATTAAAGCGAATCAGTAATTTGGGACACTTTGTGCAAATTTAAATAAAGTGCTAATTTTATTGACACAAAAGAAGTTTACAAATAGAGATAAACACAGATTTACATTTTTCTTTCAGCTAAGATTTTCGATGTCCCTTAGATCAATCATAGATTCTGCCCGGCGTAAACCACACTCTTTGAAACACCAATTTCGCTGGAAGCTGGTGCCCCGTTTTATTTGGAGGTCTGTGCAGTCTTTTCACATTACCTTACTGGTTTGGGGTCTAGTTACAATCGGTTCTATTTTTTATCTTTCACAATGGATGAATTATCGGCAGGTGGCACACAGGGTTGACTCGCTGGAAACTCAGCGCTCAATTTTAGTTTCCAAACTGGAATTACTTGAAGTGGAAATTAGCTATCTTACCCGACCACAGCGGCTGGAAGTTCTTGTGGAAAATACAATGCGCATGACATCTCCAAACCCTGCACAATATCGACTTTCCTGGGTTGATGTCAGCAGTGCCGAATAAGACTAAAATGAATCAATCTCCACGTTTTCAACTTTACAGTTTCAAGACACGACTTCTCACAGTACTTGTTGCATTTGTCTTATGTTTTTTAGCTGTTTTGGGAAGGGTTTTTTATTTACAGATTCTGAAAGCAGATTATTATACTGACAAAGCAAAGTCCCAACATGAACGTACAGTCACACTGGAACCTCGTCGTGGAAGAATTTTAGACAAGAACGGCAGGATAATGGCAGTTTCAATTCAGCTGAAATCACTTTTTGCCAGGCCTGACCAGATTGACTCCCCAACACAAGCAGCAAGATTACTTTCACCTATACTTAATACTCCATACCACAAACTACTGATTGAGCTAAAGTCTAAAAGTAATTTTGTCTGGATCAAACGTAAATTGCCTCCGGATCAGTGGAAACAGGTACAGAAGCTAAATTTAAGTGGAATTGGTTTCATTGAAGAGTTTCGACGTTATTATCCTAACGGTAATTTTGCAGGACAACTTTTAGGTTACACCGGGATTGATTCACAAGGATTGGAAGGAGTCGAGAATAAATATGAGTCACTACTGGCAGGAAAACCTGCGGCTTATATCGTTGAAAAAGAAGGAATGTACCGAACGGTTCCTCTTTCAAATATTCCCAAAATAATACCCGATCAATATTCTCTGCACTTGACTATAGACAGCACGATTCAGCACTTTGCGGAAAAAGCACTTCGTGATGGAGTAATAAAAACACGTGCAGACCGAGGAACCGTAATCGTATTGCACTCTAAAACAGGAGCAATCCTGGCAATGGCAAGTTACCCAGGATTTGATCCAAATCGTTATCAGCAGTACAGTAGGGCACTTCAACTCAACCGTGCTGCAACTTCAGGTTACGAACCTGGTTCTACTTTTAAAATGGTCACAATTGCGGCTGCACTGAATGAAGGCATGATTTCTCCTGAACAAGAATTTTTCTGTGAAAATGGTAAATATAAGATTGGCAGAAATATGGTCCGAGATACTTCTCCGCATGGAATAATGACGCTGAAGCAGGTTTTAAAGAAATCCTCAAACATCTGTGCAGCAAAAATTGGTATGAGCATGTCTCCTGCTAAATTTCATGAATATATTTTGCGTTTCGGTTTTGGACAACGGCCTAACTCCGGTGTTGCGGCAGAAGCTTCCGGAAGAGTTATTTCACCAAAAAAGTGGCAGACGATCGATCATGCGAATATATCTTTTGGTCAGGCAATTCTAGTTTCACCTTTGCAGATGGTAAGCGCAGCTAATGTTTTTGCAAATGAAGGCCAATGGGTTCCTCCATATATTGTTGAGCATTTACGTGATAATAATGGAAAAAAATTGCAGGAAATAAAAGCTAATGACGGAAAACTGATACAGAGTTTTGGAAAAGGAGTCAGAAGCACTGTGGTCGAAGCATCAGTTGCTGGATTGGTTAAAGAATATCTGGTCTCTGTTACTCAACAAGGTGGGACTGCTGTAAAGGCCGCTATTAAAGGTTATCAAGTCGCAGGAAAGACCGGTACGAGTCAGATTTACGACCAACAGTTGGGTCGTTACTCCAAAACACGTTACATTGCGTCATTTGTAGGATTTGCTCCGGCTTCTGAACCATTAGTCACAGTACTTGTTGTGGTTGAACAACCTCGTACTTCTTATTACGGTGGAAGTGTAGCTGCGCCTATTTTTAAGGAAATAGTTCAACGCACATTGTTATTCGAAGATGTTTTACCATTTCCTGAAGAAAGTAATTCAGACAGTTCCTCTCAGGGTAAAGCGTTAAATTAGCTCATTATTTATTTTGCTTTTCATCAACACTTCAAACATTTCATAAACCGCGGTTCAGCAGAATATCAACATACCGTAACGCTGTCTGCAAATATTATTCGAATTATTTTGAATAAATTATGCTACGTCCGAATCAGCAGGTTGAAATGATATCATCGCCATCTGAAGAGCAGTCTTAGTTGCCTCTATCATAGAACTCGGATTCGCCTTAATTTGCGGTGCCAAGTCGAAAGCAGTTCCGTGATCCGGTGATGTACGGATAATAGGCAGGCCCAGAGTTATGTTTACGGCACGATCGAATCCGTATAATTTTAATGGAATCAACGCCTGGTCATGATAAAGTGCCACCACAGCGTCAAAACGCCCCTTGCGGTGCTCCAAAAAGATTGTATCCGGCGGAAAAGGCCCCTCGCAAATTATTCCTTTTTTTCGGGCAAGTTCCATTGCAGGTCGAATAATTTTATCTTCTTCATCACCAAATAAACTGTTTTCGCCTGCATGAGGATTGATTCCTGGGAGGCCAAGTTTCGGTTTAGAAATACCCATTCTTTTAAGCCCGTAATCCGTTATTTCCATAACTTCAAGGATAAGTTCAGCTGTGAGTGATTCGAGGGCTTGACGTAACGAGACGTGAAGCGTTACCATGGTAGCACGTAAATCATCAACAGCCAGCATCATCACTGATCGCTTTCCATTACTGAAATGTGAAAGAATTTCTGTATGGCCCGGGAAAAGGTGCCCTGCAGCCTGTAGAGCTTCTTTAGCCAACGGAGCTGTAACGATTGCGTCAATTATATTGCGGTTCGCAAAGTCGATTGCGCTATGAACAAATTGAAATGCAGAATCTCCACCCCAGACTGAACATGTACCAAGTTCCCATTTTCGAGCTTTTTGAACGGACAAATCGATTACTGGTAGACATAAAGAATCATGGGAATCTTTTATCAAGATACCACCCTTTACAGAAATTGTTTCAAATGAAAAAGAGAAGCCTAAAAGTTCGTTCATTTCAGTCAGGATTTCCGTGTCCCCAAAAATTAAAGGTTGCCATGCCTGAAAAGGATGCATATATTCCAGGGTCCGTAGTAAAACTTCAGGACCTATTCCGTTGGGGTCACCCATCGTCAGGCCGATATTTATTTCTGCTTCGCGAGGCATACTAGCTAATAATTGAAAAATAGTTTATGGATTTGCAAGATAAAGTAGCGCTGGTCACTGGCTCCGGAGTTAGACTGGGAAAAGCAATTGCTCAAAAATTAGGTCAATTGGGAATGCGCGTTGTCATACATTATCACCACTCTGAAAAAGGCGCAAAACAAACCGTTAAGCAACTTCCAGGTGACGAATCACGACATCTTATTCTTCAAGCAGATTTAAAAGATGTTTCCGGGATAAAAGAACTTGTCCGTAAAGCAGAGGAAAATTCCGGACCAATTTCGGTGTTGATCAATAATGCAGCTGTTTTTTTCCCTACTCCGTTTTTCTCAACAAGTGAAGAGGAATGGGATCATCTCTTTGAGCTGAATTTAAAAGCACCGTTCTTCTTAGCGCAAACAATTGCGGAAGGCATGCAAAAACGTGGAGAAGGAAAAATAATAAATATGGTTGATGTTTCCGCGGATCGGCCGTGGTCCGGATTTTTACCTTATTGCACATCAAAAGCAGGGCTCAGTTCTTTAACCATAGGTTTAGCACGTGCTTTAGCGCCTGAAGTACAAGTCAACGCTATTGCACCCGGAACAGTGTTGCTTCCTCCGGATCACTCGGAAATGGACTTAAGAAAGTCCGTTGAACGCAGTCTTCTTAAAAGGCTCGGTTTAGCGGAAGATATTGTACAGGCTGTTGAATATTTGTTAAAATCGGACTTCGTTACTGGTACCATCCTGCCTGTAGACGGCGGAAGGTCAGTTTATTAAAATCTGTAAATTCTAAAGTTTTTTTATGTTTTCCTCTAGACATTTATTTTTGTTTTTTGTTCTTGCCTTCTGTTTTTCACAAGTCCATGGAGTTTCGCGTTATTCCGTTGATGAGCAGGAAAATATCAGTATCTATCAAAAAAGCAGCAGAGCTGTAGTTAACATCAGCAATATTGCTGTTAACTACGATTTCTACTACCGTGCTATTCCAGCCGAATCAGGTTCCGGAACAGGATTTCTGATTAACAAATCAGGAATTATTGTCACCAATTATCATGTAGTGGAAGGTGCCAGTAAATTGGTCGTAACTCTTTCCAATAATAGTCAGTGGTCCGGAAAACTTGTCGGAGCTGATCCAAACAACGATCTGGCCATTGTACAGATTCAAGCTCCTGCTGAAAGTTATGATGTCCTCAAATTTTCCCATTCAAATGACATTGTAGTCGGCCAAAAAGTATTGGCATTGGGAAATCCTTTTGGTCTACGGCAGACCTTAACAACAGGAATCATCAGTGCTTTGGGACGTACCATTGCGGCAAAAAACGGACGTAAAATAGAAGGTATCATACAAACGGACGCAGCCATCAATCCCGGCAATTCAGGTGGCCCTTTGCTTGACTCTGAGGGAAATGTGATTGGTATTAACACTGCGATCATAGGTTCCGCGGGAAGTGTAGGCATCGGTTTTGCGGTACCGAGTAATACCGCGTTACGTATTCTGCCGGATCTCTTGAAGTACGGTTATGTAAGGCGCCCGTGGCTCGGAATAGAACCCATCCCAACGGTTTATTTACGGCGTATTGGAATTGACATTCAGGAAGGACTGTTAATCGCACGCGTGGTGGCCGGTGCTTCGGCGGACAACGCTGGATTGCGTGGAGCCTCGAGAACTGTCAAAGTAGGACGCTACAAGGTCCCATGGGGTGGTGATATAATTACTCACATCAGCGAGACTCCTGTTGCTTCTATGGAAGATTTAGCGGAGCAGATCGAAACACGTAAATCCGGTGAAGAAGTCACAGTGCGTTTCATACGCCAGGATAAGATTCACTCGGTCGTGGTTGAGCTGGTTTTGCGTCCTAGATCTTAAAGATGTTTTGCTTACTTTGACAAAATTACTGCAACAGAAACCCTTTAATTATTTCTTTTGAACAAGCTAATAACAAAGCAAACAGAGGTTAAATAATGACTAATCGTGTCTACAATTTCAGTGCAGGACCGGCAATGTTGCCTACTCCAGTAATGCAAAAGATTCAGGATGAATTTTTGGACTATCAAGGACTTGGTGCCTCAATTGTTGAAGTGAGCCACAGACTTCCAATCTTTCGTGAAATTCTTGATTCTACTGAATCACTGTTTCGTGAACTGACTAATCTTCCAAAAAACTACCGTGTGCTTTTCATGCACGGTGGTGCGCAAATGCAGTTTTCTGCTGTACCACTAAATTTAATGTACCGCAAAAAGCACAAAGGCTCATACTTTATCACCGGAAGATGGGGTATTTTAGCGGAAAAAGAGGCTCAGCGTTACGGTAGCACAGAAGTTCTGATGGATACTAAAGAGTATGATTATAGGCAAATTCCGGAATTTGACAGTAGCAAACTGGATCAGGAAAGCAGTTATGCTCACCTGACTACAAACAATACGCTTTACGGAACTCGCTGGCACTCCTTTCCGGACACCGGTAGTGTGCCATTAGCTGCAGACGCCACCTCAGACATTTTATCCAGAGAAATGGATTATTCACAGTTTGGGGTAGTTTATGCGGGATTTCAGAAAAATCTCGGTACATCCGGTACTGCAATTGTAATTGTCAGGGATGATCTACTGGGCAATGCACTTCCTGAGACTCCTAAATTACTGGATTATGCACTTTTTGACGAACATCATTCCATTCCAAACACGATAAATGTTTTTGCGGTTTATGTGATGCGTCTTATGCTGGAGTGGGTAAAGGAACAGGGAGGGGTTCCGGAAATGGAAAATCTGGCTGAGAAAAAATCCGTACTGTTGTATGACGTACTGGATCGATCCGATTTTTATAAAGCAGTCGCGCACCCTGAACATCGTTCAACCATGAACGTTACTTTTCATTTTCCGCAAGAAGAACTTCTCCAGAAGTTTTTAACAGAGTCTGATAACGAGGGTTTGTTTGGTCTGATGGGACATGCCATGGTCGGAGGTGCAAGAGCCTCAATTTACAATGCTATGCCTCTTGAAGGAGTAGCAGAACTAGCTCTATTTATGCAGGAGTTCGAACGCAAAAACGGCTAAGCTGCTTTTACCTGATTTATCTTCACGAGATGTTTTGGCCACTGTAGATATTCCTGCCAACTTAGATCAGGAATTTGGATATGGAGAGTTTTGGCAATATTGACCATTTGCCAATAATTAGGTTCAAATGGTGGCTGAGAAGGTTTAACTATATTTGCACCTTTACTCAGGTTACATTTTTGGCAGGCTGTAACAACATTTTTCCAGCGCATTCCGCCACCTCTGCTTTTCGGAATAACATGATCTATAGTAAGGTGATCAACGGAGAAATGACGTTGACAATATTGACAGTTAAAACGGTCTCGCAGGAAAATGTTACGGCGGGTAAAATTGACTGTACCTTTCTGATAATGATACTGGGCCATCATCACAACACTAGGCACAGATAAGGCCAGGTGTTGTGAATGGCATATCCAGTCATCATAGGAACGTAAAACTGTCACCTTGTCAAGATAGAGCGCCTTGATCGCCTGTTGCCAAGTGATAGTACTCAAGGGCCACAGAGTCAAGGGGTTGCCGTCCTGATTTAGTAAAAGAACATCTTTCATGTGGACACAATTAAGTTGCGGCCTCACCACAGTTCTTACTGATTTTCACGCATGAAATTCCGTAGAACTGTATGTAAAATGCCACCGTTTCTGTAATATTCAATTTCAACTTGCGTATCTAAACGGCAAGTTACATTGATCTTTCGATCTCCTGCCTGCAGGATTAAATCCTGACCGGGTTTTAAATTGTCACTTAAACCCAAAACCGCGTACTCTTCATCTCCGCTTAAACCGAGTGATTTATGTGTTTCACCGTCTTTGAACTGTAGTGGCAAAACACCCATCCCTACTAGATTGGAGCGGTGAATTCGCTCAAAACTCTTTGCCGCGACTGCCTTAACTCCGAGTAACAGTGTACCTTTTGCAGCCCAATCCCGGGATGAACCTGTTCCATATTCTGCACCTGCTAAAACGACAAGCGGTGTACCTGATTCTTTATATTTTAGTGAAGCATCATAAATCGTAGTAACTTCACCGTCAGGCATCAGTTTAGTAAAACCGCCTTCTGTGCCGGGGGCCAACTCATTTCGCAAACGTACATTCCCAAAAGTTCCTCGCGTCATGACTCTGTCATTACCACGTCGTGAACCATAGGAATTGAAGTCGGTTTTGTCTGTACCACTTGCCAGTAAAAATGTCCCTGCCGGAGTTTCCTCAGAAAAAGAGCCTGCGGGTGAAATATGATCCGTCGTGATTGAATCTCCAAGCTTAACCAAGACTCTGGCTCCTGTGATATTTTCTACAGTTTTTAGATCCAGACCCATGTTTTGGAAAAAAGGAGGATTTTGGATATAGGTGGAACTCTCGTCCCACTCATAAATCTCACCGGTGCGTGACTCAACAGCATTCCATAAGGGAGAACTTTCACCAACGTCTTTGTATTCTTTCTTGTACATTTCGCTGGTTATCTTTTTTTCCACCTCTGCAATTTCCTCTTTAGTTGGCCAAATGTCTTTTAGAAAAACCGGCTTACCGTCTTGATCATTTCCAAGCGGATCATTGTTCAAATCCTGATTAACCGTTCCCGCAATAGCATAAGCTACAACTAGGGGTGGACTTGCTAAATAATTTGCTTTTATATGCGAACTGATCCTGCCCTCAAAATTTCTATTTCCTGACAAAACAGATGTAACAACCAAATCACCTTCATTGATCGCGTTAACAATATTTTCAGGTAAAGGTCCTGAGTTCCCGATGCAGGTTGTACAACCGTAACCTACTGTGTGGAAACCTAATGTGTCAAGCGCATCGCTCAAACCTGTTGCCTGCAGGTAATAAGTGACAACACGTGAACCAGGTCCAAGAGAAGTCTTAACCCACGGCTGACGTTTCAAGCCTTTTTCAACTGCTTTTTTAGCGAGCAGACCTGCGGCCAGCATCACAGATGGATTACTTGTATTTGTACAGGAAGTGATTGCCGCAATAACCACCGAACCGTGTTTAAGTTCGCCGGATTCAATACCCTTTATCGGAATTGTGGTTTCGAGTTCGTTACGGCTCAATTCAAATCCACGTTCTTTGGTGGATGCCTGCAAAGATTTTTGCCATTCTGGCTGCATCTGCGAAAGATTAACACGATCCTGAGGACGTTTAGGGCCTGCCAGTGCAGGTTCAACAGTTGAAAGATCAAGTTCCAATGTGTCCGTAAATTTTGGATCGGGCGAGTCATTTCTGCGGAAAAGTCCTTGTGCTTTAGAATATCTTTCAATACGCTGAACAACGGCTTCCGCTCGTCCTGTACCACGTAAATAATTTAAAGTCTCATCATCTACGGGAAAGAAACCCATCGTCGCACCATATTCCGGAGCCATATTGGCCAAGGTGGCGCGGTCTGCCAGAGTCAGATTATTCAAACCGGCACCAAAAAATTCGACAAATTTTTCGACTACTCCTTTTTGCCGCAGCATTTCAACAACACGTAAAACCAAATCTGTCGCAGTTGCACCTTCCTGTAGTTTACCCTGTAGGCGGAATCCTATTACTTCCGGAATCAGCATATAAATCGGCTGACCAAGCATGACTGATTCTGCTTCAATACCACCAACTCCCCAGCCCATAACTCCAAGCCCGTTAATCATTGTGGTGTGGGAATCAGTACCAACAACTGTGTCCGGAAAACAAACACCGTCCCGGGACTGAACTACACTTGCAGCAGTTTCAAGATTGACCTGATGCACAATTCCGACGCCCGGCGGATAGACATTAAAATTGTCAAATGCCTGCTTCCCCCATTTTAGAAATTCATAACGTTCACGATTGCGCCTGAATTCGATTTCCATGTTTTTTTTGAGCGCGCCTGAACTTCCAAAAAAATCAACCTGTATCGAGTGGTCTATCACCAGATCAACCGGCACGCGTGGATTAATCACACTTGGATCACCTTTCATCGCTACCATTGCGGAACGTAGAGATGCCAGATCAACCACTGCAGGAACTCCTGTAAAATCCTGTAAGATTACTCTGGTTGGTTTAAAAGGAATTTCTTTTGATGATTTTTCATTTGCATTCCAGTTGGCAAGTGCAGTCACATCTTCCGGACGTACCTGAAAATCATCAACATTACGCAACGCCTGCTCAAGCAGGATCCGTATGGAAAAAGGGAGACTGTCTACTGGTCCTATTCCATCCTTCTGCAACTTTTCCAAACTGTAAAGTGCGGACTTGCCTTCACCACTTTCAAAATCTACAAGGCATCCAAACTGATTATCTGACATGGTTCCTCAAAAACAAGATAATTCCAAAAAGCCTCATTGAATCAGCATTAACTCAGAAAACTTTTTGTAATATAAGTAAAAACTCAATTAAGAATTTACAGAGCTTCTGGTAAAAGCTCAAGTTTATATGATTTAAGCTTATACGCTCTGCAGTCTAAAAACTGATGCTGAAAGATTAAAAATAAAGCCTAGTACCTTGAAGACTTCAAAGAAATGAGTGATAATAATGAGTACAATAATTTTTATTTTAACTGTCTTCAAAACTTAAATTTAAGATAATTATGTTTAAACCTCTATTATTGATCACCTTAGTTTTATTAATCATAGGCACAGGACTTTTCATTATTAAGGATCAAACAAACTATAAAAATTCACCAATTTCAGACGTTGGTGGACATAAATTATTAGAGAAGCTTGACACCAAAGCCTTAAACCAGATCAATATTCAGGTTGAAGGTACCACAGTGTCCCTGTTGCAGCTACAGGGAGGTGGTTGGCAGGAGAAGTCCTTGAATTACGAAGCAGACACACAGCCAATTCAGGATTTACTACTCAATCTGTCACAAATACGTCTAGGTGACCTGGTGACTAACAATCCTGATCATCATGAACGATTCAGCTTAATTTCACCGCCTGAGAAACTGGAAGAGTGGAGTAAAGAACGTCACGCTGATTCTGTTACACTTTTACACGGTGACGGAACATTGATTTTGAGTTTATTGCTTGGTAAGGAGCGCGATAATGGTGAAGGACAGTATGTTCGTCACTCTGGATCTGACAAGGTATATCTGATTCAGGAACGATTGTCAGTTGACTCTGCAGTTGACGATTGGTTGATAAAAGATTTGCTCGCTTTAGAGTCTGCTCAGGTCGCAGGCCTCAAACTCCAAAACGGTGAGGAACGCTCCTTTGCTATAAATCGAGACAGTGCGGAAGCAGAATGGCAGCCTGACGCTGAAAACGTAAATACTCCTGATGCAGATCAAATAAAGAAGGTACTTGATAGACTTGCACTTCTTTCTTTTACTAAATTATATAAAAAAGATGTAGTGCCTGAGCATTTAGAAGACTCTGTAATTGTAGAAGAGACATTGTTAGTTTCGTTATTTGATGGCAGGATTTACACCTTGAACTTACAAAATAATGTTGCCCCCAGTGGAAATTATATTTTGAGCATGCGTATGGGGATTTTGCAGGATGTGATCGTAAATGCAAATACTGAAGACTCAAATCTTCGTCAGGAAATGGATCTCTTTAACAAGAAAGTAAATGGACGTATTTTTGAGATCAATTCCTGGGAAGGGAATGAACTTTTACTCAGTGATCAGTGATCAGTGATTCAGCAATTTTCCAATTTCGAGTAGATAATAATGTCAATCCAGATGACTTCCGATCACACTGAACTGACCTTCCAGTATATGCGTTTGGAAGGTCAGGTAGAAACTTTGCTGGACTTTTTGCTGCGTCGATTTCGATATTTAGACGATCAGGAGTGGCGTAAGAACATCAAAGCTAAACGTCTCTGGGTTGATGGTAAACTAGGTCGCGCAAATTTGAAGTTACGCAGCAATCAAAAAATTGTTTATTTGCGTCCGGATTATCTTGAACCTGAAGTAGATCCGCATTTTGAAATTATTTTTGAGGATGATGCGTTAATTGCTCTGAGCAAGTCAGGAAACTTACCGACCAGTCCTTCTGGTAAATACTTTAAAAACACTCTCGTCAGTTTGATCAAAGCTCAGTTTGGCTGGAAGAAACTTTATACACTTCATCGACTTGACCGAGAAACCAGCGGTGTTATTGTTTTTGCGAAGAGACATGAAATTGCCCAAACGATGGCAGCACATTTTCGTAATAAGCGGATCAACAAAATTTACTCTGCTGTACTCAGTAATCATCTTCCGGATAATGCTGAGCAGGAAGTAACTGAGGTCTACATTTCACTGCCGATTGGCCAGGATATAAAGAGTGCTATACATATCAAACAAAGTGTAAATCCACTGGGGAAGACCTGCCAAACACATTTCAGGGAAATTAAAAAAATGGGTGATTATTCCTTGGTTGAAGTGCGTACGTATACAGGTAGAACACACCAGATTAGAGTTCATGCTGCTCACCTTGGTTGTGCTATTGTCGGGGACAAACTTTATGGTCTACCGAATGATGGTTTTATAAATTGGCTGAGTGAAGGTGATGATTATTTGCGTGCACAGAATTTTCCACTCCACAGACAGTTACTGCATGCGTTGGAAATACGTTTTCCCCATCCGGTAACAACTGAAGAAGTAGTAATACGCGCAGAGGATAAAAATTTGATATCTGAATTAAATCAAAGTCTTTAAACGAAATTTTACACCTACTTTCTTATTAAAATAATGGATAATTTAGAAACAGTAAAACTCTGGGCAGAAAACCCATATTTTGACACTGAGACTCGCTCAGCAGCAAAAAAACTCCTGGCTGATGACAAACAAAATGAACGTGAAGAATGTTTCGGCAGTCTGCTAGAATTTGGTACAGGAGGACTTAGGGGAATCATGGGTGTTGGCACAAACAGGATAAACCGTTACACCATACAAATGGCAACCGAAGGTGTAGCGAGGATCATTAATAAAAAAGTGAAAGAGTCTGACGCATCTGGTGTGGTCATCGGTTACGATTCACGCCATCGCTCATTTGAATTTGCGCAAGTCAGCAGCCAGGTACTCGCAGCACACGGGATCCCGGTTTTTTTGTTCCGCGAAATTGCTCCAACACCACTTGTTTCATGCGAACTTTTGCGTCGAAAAGCCATCGCTGGAATCATAATCACTGCAAGTCACAATCCTCCGGAATACAACGGCTATAAGGTTTATTGGGAAAATGGCGGGTTGATTGTGCCTCCGGAAGACACACAGATCATTGAAGAAGTCCGGAGCATTAAACGAATCGATGAAATCCCAACAGTTCCTTTTGAAAAGGCTCTGCAGGAAGGTAAAGTGGAGTGGATCGACAATCAAGCTGACGAGTATTTTTTAGAAAATGTCAGGAAATTAAGTTTGGGTGATCGTGAAAATAATAAGAAATTAGGCGTAGTTTTCACTCCGCTTCACGGAACAGGTGGCCGACTGGTTCCTGAACTGCTACGACAACAAGGCTTTGAAAAAGTTAAAGTTGTAGCAGAACAAATGCTTCCGGATGGAGATTTCAGTACCGTTGCATCACCAAATCCGGAAGAAAAAAAATCCTTTGCAATGGCTCAGGCTACAGCTTCTGAAGATGATGAGCTCATCCTGGCCAATGATCCTGATGCGGACCGTCTCGGTGTTATGGTACGTGATGCAGAAAAAAATTGGCAGTGGTTATCAGGTAATCAGATTGGTGTGCTGATTCTCGACTTCGTCATTTCCGCTTTGAAACTTCAGAAGCGTCTACCTCAAAAAGGAGTGATCATCTCCACTATCGTGACTTCTCCGCTTGTTTCAAAAATGGCCAAGGAAAACGGCTTAAATGCAATTGAAGTTTTAACAGGTTTTAAATGGATTCGACAAGCCGCTTTACGTTTTGAAAAAGAACAGGGCGGAAAGTTTGTCTTTGGTATGGAAGAAAGTCACGGTTTTTTAATGGGAAATCATTCCGGTGATAAAGACGGAATATGGGCCTCAATGGCTTTTGCTGAAATGGCGGCTGCATTGAAAGAAAACAAGCTGACCCCAATAGACAGGCTAAATCAAATTTATCAGCAATACGAGGTGCATCTGGACGCACTCGGGACACAAACATTTAAAGGCACAAAGGGTATGGCGAAAATTCAACAGATAATGCGGGAATTACGCAACTCTCCTCCGGAAAGTGTCGCAGGACAAGCAGTAGTTAAAATTACAGATTATCTGGAAAACAAAATAATCTGCGGAAATGAGACTAGACAAGGTCCCGGATTGCCTCAGTCAAATGTGATTGCACTCGAATTGGCAGATAACTCAAGAATAACAGCCCGACCTTCTGGTACTGAACCGAAAATTAAATACTACTTTAATTTACAGGGCAAAGATTCTGAAATGTTAAACAGACGACTTGCAAGCATTCAGGCCGATTTTATTAAAGATTAATGAGCAGTTATTCTTCTTCAACTACACTCAAATTTTTAATTGTATTTTTACTTTACGGACTCTTGTCGAATCCCTTACTAGGACAGAGTCTGTTTATTGAAGAGGCAGAGTCAACGGTTGTTATTCAACGGGACAATCTAGTAAGAGCAAAAGCAGAAGCACTGAAAGATGCAAAAGCACAAGTAATACTGCAGGCAGTTGGGAGGTTTCTTGATTTTAACAGCATGGTTTCACTGAAACCTCTTTTGCAACAGCATTTCCTGAAGCAGCCGGATTTTTTTATTGAATCAATTCGTGTAATCAGTGAAGGTAATACTTCCGACCTGACTGAATTCACTTTAAAGATAGAAACGCAGATTTTTCGTTCACGTTTACTTTCTGCTTTTCGTAAATTAGGGTTACCTACACAAGAAGAAAGAATCTCATCACTCGATGTATTTCTGCTTTATGATGCAGACAATGCTCTGCGTCAGCCAAAAGTTTTGGTAAATTTTTTGGCACAGTTGCAGACAAGGCTGAGTCCCTACCGTATTCGCACCAAAGTTATCATTATTGAAAACCGTGATTTTGCTCTTTCAAAGGGACTTCCTGCGCGGCTAGAGTTGTTGCCAAATAAGACTACCGAAAATAGCGAAGGTACAGCTTTGGCGATACTGGAACTTAAACTGCGACTTTCTCCACAAGCGGAACAATCTCAACCAGGAGAGTTAAGTGCGCAACTAATATTTTGGTCACAAATAGCAGACATTCCAGAGCCTTCTAGAAGCGCAACCAGAGCACGCGCAAAGCTTTCCTATTCCTCATGGAAGGCGGAAGAGATTATTCCGCTGATCCTTGACAAACTAATTCTTGAATGGACTCCCGTTATTCGAAAAACATTGGAGATGGATCAGGGGCTTGGTGAACTGCTAAAACTCAAGTTTAAAGGAATTCCAGGACCTATCGAAGAACAACTGTTAATTAAAACTTTATTTCAGAATAATCCACGTTGGGGAAAACTTAGTTTAGCTACTATTTCGAGTAATGATCTTACTTATCAAGCTCTTTTTCTAGGAAAGCAGGGAACAATTTTAAGAGAATTTAATGCACCTCTTGAAGCACCGTTTAGAATAACTTCAGTCTATTGGGAAAACACATTTTTAGTAGTTGAGGTTAAATGGAAAGAAATTACAGCAACTCTGGAACCGTTCCTGAACACACAGTTGGAAAGCGAATTGTCCGAGTCAGATTTCTCCGCAGAAGAATTACCGCAACCAAACCTTCAGGTACCATTACGCACATTAAAACAAACCTACAGCCTGCCATTAACAAACTCAGTTTATGACCACATTCGGCATCGGGGAGACAGCACCTTGTTCAAGATAGACTCTACATTTGACAATGAAACAGAGCAAGCAAACAAGGTTATCAGCTTGAGTTGGTCCCTGCTCGGAAAAACAAATCTGCGGCCGAAACTCACCTTGTATGATCAAAACCGTAAACGTATAAAGTCCTACAGACTGGGAAAGAAGAAGAAATTTATCTTCAAATATAAAATGCCTGAAGGCAGCCTGGCATTTTATCTTAGAATTTCTGATGAGGTAGGTTTCCTTGAAGATGTAACCGGGAGTTACATGTCTTTTCGTTACGTCCTGAGCGTATATTAAGTTTTGACAGATTTTTTAGCAGTTTCTTTTTTAGCAGTTTCTTTTTTAGCAGTTTCTTTTTTAGCAGTTTCTTTTTTAGCAGTTTCTTTTTTAGCAGTTTCTTTTTTAGCAGTTTCTGTTCTGAGTCTGCGTACCTGCTTCGTCTGGACTTTGCTGGTGCTGAACTTGAATAATGTATCTCCAACCGCGATTTCATCTCCATCCTTCAAAAAACGCTGATCTATCCTGCGTCCGTTCACAGTAGTCGTTTCATGATTAAGCAGGTTTATAATTTTCCATGATTGTCCTACCTTATATATTTTTGCGTGTATCAGGGCAACTTCATCACTGGTTATAATAACATCATTGAAATTAGATGATCCTAAAGTATTCATATTTCGTACTAAAAGAATCTCCTGCTGACTTCCGGCGGGAGTTAATATTGGCGTTCCTTTTTGGACTGGTCCTTTAGGTTTAACTTGTGAGACAGGTAGTTGATAATCCATCCGCGTAGTGCGTTGAATTTTACCGGCAGGCACATCATTGTTACAGTAAAGTAAAATCATTTCACCTACATCCAAAACGTCATTATCACACAATATTGTACGATGGGAACGTCTCCGATTTATCAGCAGTGCATTCTTGAAGTTCTTGTCTTCCACCAAAAAAGTGTTCTGATGCGGAGTTAAGGTCACTCTATTTAAATTTGCTGACAAACGATATTTTTGACTTGTTTGAATCTTTGTTAGAAATTCAAGTGTTTGAACTTCAGCTTTAAGCGGAATGAAAGAAGATTGCTCATTTAGATTAAGCAGTTTAAAACCTGCACCAGGAAGTGTGCTTACTTTAGGCTTTCGGAGATACCAAAGAGCATAGACAACTAAAAGAACTACAGCAAATAATAGCAGAGACGCAGCAAAAGTCAGGAGAGGATTGTTATCAATCTTAAGGAAGTACGTTTCCGGGAACAAATAATCCGTAAACGAAAGTAACGTGTCGTCCTCATTCAACACACTTTCCGTAACTGCATCTTCTGCAGCCGGCAACAATGTTGAATAAAAGACACTAATAAAAATCAGACCAACGCTAGATGCGCAGGCACAAAGATTTCGAAATATTTGAGAGAACATCAGATTTCATAGTACTGCAATTGCGCTGTACCTATTTTGATGACATCCCCTTTTTTCATGGCTTGTTGATCAACCTGACGATAATTCACTAAAACTTCACTATCTGCGTCTGTATTTTCAATAAAGAGCTGATTGTCTTTTTTGTAAATATGAGCATGTAAGTTACACACTTCTGCATAACCATTTAGAATAAAGTCATTTTGTGAACTATAACCTAAGGTAAAACTATTTTGATCAAGTAAAAATATTTGTCCTTCTTGTTTGCCTGTTAAGACTCTTAAAGCAAAAGAAGTAACGCTATTTTCATACAGTCCAATAAATAAAGAGATGCTGAAACCGGCTAGAACTAACCCATAGAGATGTTCCGGACCGCTCATCTGATACAGCATTAATAATTCAAAAATTCCACCGCCAATAAATCCTCCTATTCCTCCACTAATGATCCGTGGCAATAATATTCCTGAATGGGAGCGAAAATACTCAGTGGTTCCAACAATAAATAATCCTAAAAGCGTCCAACTTGTCAAACGGCTTAATATGGGTGATATATGCCATATCTGCATAAAATGGCCTAACCCGAAGCAAAATAGCCCTGTGGCTGAACCCACAACAGCTCCAAAAAAAATCTTGGACATAATGTGTACCAAATCATGATGGTACCATAGAGAAACTCTCGCCTGTAAAACCATGCCTAAGCCCAAGCCTATCAAAGCCCCTTCATAGATAAATTTATTGAGCCAGACAATGTTCAGTCCTGTAATTCCAGAGATGGAAAGAGCATCAAATACATGAAACCCGCTTTGCATTAAAGTCCAACCGCAGAGGCCGCCTAAAAGGCCTAAAGTGGAATAATACAAGGTACGTGTTGATTTCATAAAAAATAAACTATAAAAGTTTAATTCTTTAAAGCAACGCATCCAAATTAGAGGAATCAGCTACTTTGAACGTTGAAAACTAGTGAGTGATGTCTGAATATGACGGAATTAATTGTACTGGATGGTACTTGTGTTATTTCATATTCTCAGCATTTATCTAACAACAACTCCGCTTGTCGACTTCAGAGTGTAAGGATAATGAGAACGAAATAGAACCACAAGTTTTTTTATTGTCGAGGTCTATTTGAGCCGCGTCTTCTTAGAAAAGTAGGAATATCTAAATTATGATAAAATGCAGGATTTTCAGTCTGTTTCGCCCAATCGGGAATCAACGGGCTGGTTTCAACTGTGCTTGTTTCAACTTCAGCAGATTTTTCAGAAAGAATATTTGCATAAGAAAGGGGATTTGCAGCAGTTTTTTCTTCAACATTCAACCTGCTAGACTGATCTGACTGACCGTGTATTGAATAAGTTTCAGCATCTATCAAGTCTGATGAAGGAATGTCAATAGGCAAATTTTCAAATGCTCTGGTTACTTCTTCAGCTTTACTTAAAGTAGAAAAGACCGTGTTTTCTTCTAAAGGAGATCCATTTGATAAGGTATCTGTAGTGTGATTTTCTACTTCCTCACTGTCCAGACTGAGCTTTACTGATTCATCCTCAGAAGCCAATTCGTCATTTGTATTAATGTCCTGAAGTTCAATTTCGGAAGAAAACACTGGAGTTTCATATTCCGAAATTTCTTCCTGATCAACAGCAACAGCATCTTCCTCAGCAGACTCAGTATTTTCCGTAAACACTGCGAATTCATTTTCAGTCTCTGATCCGTTAAGAGGTTCAGCATCTTCCACAAGCGGAGCAGAGTCCACATTTTGAAATACCCTGTTGAAGCTCCCCAAGGAATTACTCGCTGTAATATCAAGCTCATCTTCAGAATTATTTTCATCATTTTCTGCATCATAAAACGATGAGCTTTTCTCCTTCGAATCTGCAAGCATATCAAAAGGCGTTGCGGGTAAGGCCGGCACAGTAACTTTTACAGTATCTTCGTCTTGTTCCTCAAAACCGGTTGCAATTACGGTGATCATCATTTGGTCTTCAAAATCCGGATTGATAGCTGCACCCCAGATTATTTCAGCATCTTTGTGTCCGTGTTCCTTAATGAAGGTTGATGCTTCGTCAACCTCCTGCATGCCCATAGACATTCCACCAACGACATTTATTAAAATACCTCTTGCACCATCAATTCTATTGTCGTTTAACAAAGGACTGTGTAAAGCCTGTTCTGCAGCATGTCTTGCCCTGTTTTCACCTGAGGCCATTCCTGTACCCATAACTGCCTTTCCTTTATTGGCCATTACAGTCCGGACGTCCGCAAAGTCCAAATTGACCAAACCATCTCTAGTAATCAGATCTGAGATTCCCTGTACACCTTGACGCAACACATCATCCGCATAACCAAAGGCCTCTGTCATCGGTGTGCGTCTGTTGATGATACTGAACAAGTTTTCGTTTGGAACTACAATCAAAGTATCAACATGATCTCTTAATTCTCGCACTCCTAAATCTGCGGCCTTGCGTCGTTTTTTTGCTTCGAAATTAAAAGGCAGAGTTACAACACCAACGGTGAGTGCTTTAATCTCCTGTGCAATCCGAGCCACAATTGGTGTACCTCCGGTACCTGTTCCACCCCCCATTCCCGCAGCCAGAAAAACCATGTCCGCACCCTGCAGGGAGTCCTTAATTTGATCAATACTTTCTAATGCAGCGTTTCTGCCCATTTCCGGCTTAGCGCCTGCTCCGAGTCCACGCGAACACTGACTTCCTATTTGTAATTTCTGCGGTGCAAGAGACTTACGTAAATCCTGCAAATCTGTATTTGCCACGATGAAATCAATACCTTGTACCCCTGACTGGATCATCCGATTTACGGCATTTCCTCCACCTCCACCAACTCCTACAACTTTGATATTCGGAGTATCATCACGAACAGGTTGGATATCAGAAAAATTCAGCATATTTTTCTCCATTTTTTGTTGCTAATAAATAGGGTTTGGTATTGATCTTAAATTTAAATACTAAAAAAAATCTTGCATCCAATCTTTCATTCTTCTGGATACTTTATGAAATAGATTTGTGTCGTCACCGACAAAATTCAATTTTCCCTGATTACTGGTGATTCCGTAACGTACAAGTCCTACACTTGTTGCATACTTGGGAGAATAAATCATTTCACGTAAACCTGAGATGTTTTCCGGATAACCTACCCGAACAGGCAAATTCAAGACTTGGGAAGCAAGCCTGTCTGCTCCTGACATAATGCAGGTTCCACCTGTAATTACTACTCCTGAAGCCATCAGTGTATGAAAATGTGTCTTCTCAATTTCATGCGCGATCAATTCAAATATTTCCCTGAAACGGTCCTCGATAATGCTGGCCAGTACTCGCTTCTGCATTGTACGGTTATTTCTACCACCAACACTCGGTACGTCAATCATTTCTTCTTCTCCTACCATGCTGGCCATCGCTACACCGTACTTGTGTTTTATATCCTCAGCTTCACGCAAAGGAGCACCCAGTCCAATCGCAATATCGTGTGTCAAATGATTACCACCCAAGGCTAATACTGACGTATGGACAATACTGCCTTCAGAATAAATAGTAACATCCGTTGTGCCTCCGCCTATGTCCACCAGTACTACACCAACCTCCTGTTCATCCGGACTGAGGACGGCCTGGCTTGAAGCCAAAGGTTCCAAAACTATGTCCTCAACATCTAATCCTGACTGGTTGCAGCATTTAATAATATTTTGTGCTGAAGTTACTGAACCGGTTACAATATGAACATTCACCTCTAACCGCGCTGCCGCCATGCCGAGAGGGTTTTGCACCCCATCTTGATCATCAACTATGAATTCCTGGGGAAGAATATGCAAAACCTCCCTGTCATTTGGAATAAGAACCTGAGCTGCATCGATTACACGCCGAATGTCTTCTTCAGTGACTATCCGGTTATGATAAACCGTGACCATTCCGCGACTGTTCTGTCCTCTAATGTGATGTCCTGCAATTCCTGCATAAACTGAACGAATCTGCGCTCCGCACATTAGCTCACATTCTTCAACTGCCTTTTTAATGGCTTTGACTGTCTTTTCAATGTTAACAACAACACCTTTGCGTAATCCATCTGATTTCGCCGTGCCGACACCAACCACATTCAATTCATCTACGTTATCGCCTTCGACCGCAATTGCACATATTTTTGTAGTACCAATATCAAGGCCTACGATCAAATTATTATTTTTAGTGTTCGATGGCATCCATGCTCCTCGTCCAATAAATTTCTGTTCTAATTGCAGTTTTTGTTAATAAATAAAACGGACTCTTGGTCGGGTGCAATTTACTGTCCATGTTAATTTAGCGTTCCAAATGGTTGGATAAATATTTTACAAAAGTGAAGTGATTTATAATTATTGCAGGTCATAATGAAGAATGCTGTATTTTATTATTTAACATTAATCAAATTATTTCAAATACTTATCTTGAAAAGGCACACGCAGACTTATCAAGTCTTCTGTTTTTACCTGTAGGACAAGCCGAGTTTTTTAAGCGATAAGGCCCACAAAAATAACCTGCATCTTCCAGAGTTGTGCTGATTTCTTCCAATGGAGCAGTTGGACCATCATTGTTCAGGGGGTAAATTTTTCCCAATAAAACCATAAACCTGTTTGAATTTCCGGCAGTTACAGAACGGCAGATCCTTTGAAGTTCGAGACGTTGTCCCTGTGGGTAAATATATCTTCGCTCCTGGCTGCAAGCTGTCACAGAAAGCAATAATATCCCGGTTACACCACTCAACATAAATTTCATTGAAACAGTATATACCCATTCATTTAAGAATGGTAGGTTTTATTTTAAATAAATATAAAAAGATTTTGTGGAGGAATATAGCTAATTATTTCAATGAAATAACTGTCTTATTTTTTTCAGGTTTTGTGAGGAACAAACAGCAACCACACGATTGTGCGGTTTTATTTCAGTGGTACCTACTGCGACTTTCCAAACTCCATCTTGCTCTACCCCGCCAATCAAAATGTTATGCTGACGAAAGTAGTTCGCTAATTTTTTTATTGGTTTACGTATAATTTCTGATTTCGGTGAAGCAATCAGTTCAACAACTTCGGCATCTACACCGTGCAGATGCGCCACTGATAACAGTTCATTTCGTCGTACGAACTTGAGTATTTCATTGGCTGCGGATATTTTTGCGTTAAGGGCAATGTCCAAACCAATTGTGGATGCTAAAACCAAATAATCTTCCTTGTTGACCAACGCAATCGTCTTTCCTTGTCCGCCACGCTGATCACGATTATTTCTATTCATTAAATGTTTGGCCAGGAGACAACTGATGATGTTTGTTTCATTATCTCCGGTTGTCGCAATAAAAGATTCTGTAGAATCCAGTCCGGACATTACAAGCAAATTAGCATCTGTCCCATCACCATGAATTACCTCAGTATTTTTTAATTCTGATGCCAGTTCTTCGGCACGTTCCGGATTATTTTCAATGAGTTTTATCTCTACTTCTTTCTCCAAAAGTTGCGCTACTCTTCTTCCTACTAAACCTCCGCCAAGAATCATCATATATTCAATATTTTTATGCTCTATTTTCATCATGTCCATCAGAGGCATCATATCTTCTGTGCGAGCCATGATAAAAACCTGATCGGAAGGCCTTATCTTTTCATCTGCCTGAGGAATAATAGTAGATATTCCACGTGCAATCGCCACAACCCTGAAATTATATTCAGCATGAGTAGCGGAAAGTTCTTTCGGTGTTTTGAAAAGCAGGGGAGAATCCTCGTTGATACGCATGGCAAGCACACGCATATTTCCATCACCAACTGGAGTAAGGTCGTTGCAAGACGCACGCTGCACAAGTCGAAAAATTTCCTGTGCCACCAGTTCTTCAGGATGGACTATCAAATCAATTTTCAGGTCATCCTGAGATAAAATACTTCCGTCCACTAAATCAATAGAGCGGGCCCGTACAATTTTACGTTCAATGCCGAATCTGTCTGCGATCAACGAAGCCAGCATATTGGTGGAATCATCGTTGGTGGTAGCAATCATCAGTTCCATATTCTCAGCATGAGCTTCTCTCCAGCTTGAAAGCTGCATCGCATTCCCGCAAATCAAGCGGGCATCCAATTCCTCAGCTGCTTTTCCCAGCAAATCAGGGTCAGATTCAATAACGGTCACAGGGTAACCTTCATGCACCAAACGCTGAGCCAGGTGCATACCAACTCCACCAATTCCAAGGATGAGAGTATTTTCGTCTTGAGACATAATCAGATTGTTAATTCGTACTGTTGAACGCGGGACTTATTATGCAGAGGATTTTTTGTAGAGAGATCAACTTCGTAAAATTCATCGGCCTGAGTAACAGAATTTATACCATAAATTTCATCAGGAAGTTGTGCTTCTTCCAGACAATGTCTTATTGCGTTAGCAATCCATTTTTCAATTTTCAGTACAACAATTTTTTTCCGCAGCCGCCCCTGATCATCTCTGTTAAGAACACTTGGAATCGTATTGCTCGTGATAAATTGATTCAGGTAAGGAGAATTTAAATTTTCGCGGGCTTCCGAAGAGATAGTAGCATGTGTGCTGTAGAAAAATATATTTGCGGGACGGCTGCGATTTGATTCATAGATTGCACTGATATTCGCAGCAATTGTTCCACCCGTACGCACCATATCATCAAGAATGAAAATGTCACGGCCTTTCAACAATTCAACATCGTCACTTAAATCCATAGTAACGTCCCTTTGTCCGTGCCGTGTTTTCCTGAAAGTCACAATAACTGAATTATGAAGTCCGCTGAGTTCTCTGACTCGGTTTACAAATTCTGCTGCTCCATCGTCCGGTGCGACAAATCCTACATGTTCTCCATAATTCCACAGCCGGACAAGTCCGGAACGTAAAATATAATTGGCAATTAGTGGAGCTATATCCAAATTCAGAAAAGATGGAATTCCGCGTGAGTTTTCTTGCGGATTTACCTTTTCATATATTTTACGCATCACATCCGGTTTGTGGTTGTGAACCGTCATTACAGAGTCAACTCCGGAAGTTTTCAAGAGCTGCGCATACATTTCCGCGGAACAAGCTTGTCCCACAAATTTTTCACGTGACGCAAAATCAGTAACCTGAGGATGATCCACAGTTCTTGGTCCTCTGTCCTGCGCTGAATAGAACAAATCCGGTTCAACCAATGCAACAAATTCTGCTCCATTCTCCTTTGCAGCAGAAGCAATCAGGTAATTCCGCATTGCCAGCTCATCACGTGAATGGTTCGCAGAGTGAGTGGAGACAATATAAACTGATTTGCCCTTTAAACCGTGTCCCAGAGTTTCTTCAGTAACATGATCCTGAAGAAATCTTGGACAAAACTCATTATTGATAAATGTTTTTAACGCAATTATATCAGAAATGTCAATCTTCTGAGAGTGCGCATAACCTACTCCTAGAGCAAAAGAAGCGTCACTGACGTTTGAGACAATAATGTGGTTGTTCACAAATATTGATTAATAAAAGAGTTATCTTCAGTATTCTGCATATTTTTCAGTATGCAATTGCGAACAGCACCTCTTGTGCAGAAGGCGCACCGCTTACAATACATTTTCCGGCCTCAGATTTTTCAAGTGGTATACAACGAATCGTAGCCTTTGTTTCTTGTTTTATTTGTTCTTCAACTTCTTTTGAACCATCCCAGTGCGCAAACACAAATCCACCCTCATTCGCAATAATTTCTTTAAATTCTTCATAATTTTTTGCTGTCCTAGTATTAGCTTTCCTGTAGTCTAGAGCACGCTGGAACAAGTTCTCTTGAATAATATCCAACAAATCTACGACATGTAGAGTTATGTTTTCTAGCGCGACTGCATTTTTCTCACGTACATCACGCCTCGCAACCATTGCGGATTGTTTTTTAACATCCCTTGGGCCAACCTCAATCCTCACAGGAACTCCCTGTTGAATCCAATGAAAGAATTTATCAGCAGGTCGTAAATTTTCACGAGTATCAATTTTTATTTTCAATTGATCAATTTTTACGTGGAGTTGATCAGCAATTGAATTCGCAAACTCAAAGGTTTCTTTACGCTCTTGCTCATTGTTAAAAATAGGCACAATGACAACTTGAATAGGTGCTATTTTAGGAGGAATGATCAAACCGTCATCATCACTGTGTGTCATGATCAAACCACCAATCATACGTGTTGAAACACCCCAGCTAGTTGTCCAGACTAATTGCTTGTTGTTGTCGCGGTCAAGGTAATCAATCTCAAATGCTTTTGCGAAATTTTGACCTAAATTATGTGAGGTTCCTGACTGAAGGGCTTTTCCGTCCTGCATCATGGCTTCAATGGAATATGTCGCCAGTGCCCCGGGGAATTTTTCTGCTGCTGATTTTAGTCCAGTATGCACTGGAATTGCCAAATAATCTTCCTGAAATTTACGGTAAATTTCCAGCATGCGTAATGTTTCTTCCTGCGCTTCTTCGGCTGTTTCATGAGCCGTGTGCCCTTCCTGCCAAAGAAACTCAGAGGTGCGTAAAAACAGACGTGTGCGCATTTCCCAGCGCAACACATTGCACCATTGATTAATCAGCACCGGAAGGTCACGATAACTTTGAATCCATTGGGAATACATGTGACCAACTATAGTCTCAGAAGTTGGACGTATCATCAACGGTTCCTCCAGTTCTTTACCTCCTCCATGAGTAACAACAGCACATTCCGGACTGAAGCCTTCAACGTGCTCTGCTTCGCGTTCCATAAAATGCTTGGGGATCAATAGAGGAAATGAGGCATTGACATGACCAGTCTCTTTGAACATGCGATCCAAACGGGCCTGCATCTCTTCCCAGATGGCAAATCCCGTAGGTCGGATTACCATGCAGCCTTTGACTGGAGCATAGTCTGCAAGCTGCCCCGCGGCAATTACATCAAGATACCACTGAGAGTAGTTTTCTTTGCGGGGTGTAATATTTTTTGCCATGTGGGTAGATATATTTTGGAAAAACAAATGAGGGATTCCGTTCCAACACTCACCCGTGAAAAAGATTCTCTTAAGAATAGATGACGCTAGATTCAGCTTATAAAATTACAAAATTTAACGCATAGATACAAGATGTTTTTGGAATCTGCTAAATTTTGCTTGCCTGAGTTCAACGTTCGCCTTTGCGGTAAGGGATCATCAGTGCCTGAGGATAACCGACACGTCTCGACATAACTATCAACGCTAAAATACTGAGGACATAAGGCATCATCAGAAATATTTGGTAAGGTATTTCTGCTCCTAGTAACTGTTGCAAACGCATCTGGTAGGCATCAAACGCAGCAAACAACAATGCGCCCAAAAGAGCTTTCCCTGGACGCCACGAGGCAAAAACGACCAGTGCAATGCAAATCCAACCGCGCCCATTGATCATGTTGAAAAAGAAAGCGTTAAAGGCCGACATCGTTAAGAATGCACCTCCAACCGCCATAAAAGCACTTCCACAGACAACTGCGCCTGTTCGAATAAGAGTGACGTTCAAACCCTGTGCTTCTGCCGCAGCAGGATTTTCACCTACCATCTGCACCGCCAGACCAACTGGAGTGCGGTAAAGCACATAAGCGACAACTATCACTGAAATAAACGCAAAATACGTTAATGGGGTTTGCTTGAAAAGAGCCTCACCGATGAGCGGTATTGAAGACAAGCCGGGAATTTCCAAAGGTTCAAAAGCCTGAATTCGCGGTGGAGAATTGACTTCCGGTAGAATCAACCGGTAAACATAGGAGGAAAGACTCGTGGCCAGTAGTGTGATGCCAATACCGGTTACATGTTGAGAAAGCCCCAAAGGCACGGTCAGCATAGCGTGCAGTAAACCAAAAGTCCCTCCACAGGCTGCGGCGAAAAGCAGTCCGGTCCAAAGACCAGCACCCTGATAAACAGCCATCCAGCCGGCCATTGCACCGAATGTCATTATTCCTTCAATCCCCAGGTTGAGGACCCCTGCACGTTCACAGATTACTTCTCCCAGTGTACCAAAAATCAAAGGTGTTGCAATCCTCACGGCGGCAACCCAAAAACTCGCATTGAGAAATATATCCAACCAGGCAAAACTTGTTTCCATTATGATTTCAATGAATATAAAATCGTTTCAACGTCTTCAATAAACTGTATTATTGTTAACTCAGTATTCATTTTCAACTCCAGCGAATCCGGAAACGTACCAGCAAAACCGACACCAGCATACACAGCAAGGAAACCGAGACCATCACGTCCGCAATATAACTCGGCACTCCTGCAGAACGGCTCATAGCGTCTGCACCAACGAAAATGCTTGCCACAAAAGCTGCGGAAATAATCACTCCCAGCGGATGCAACTGCGCCAGCATGGCCACTACAATTCCCGTGTAGCCAAATCCCGGACTTAGATCAAGCGTCAAATTACCTTTCATTCCCGCAACCTCGCTGAATCCTGCAATTCCTGCGATACCTCCGGAAATTAATGCAGTCTTGATCATCACACTTTTAACCGGCATTCCCGCAAAACGCGCGGCTTTTTGATTAAAACCGACTGCACGCATTTCATAACCGAGGGTAGTTCGTATGCTCACAATCCATATAATGAGGGAAAATAAAAGTGCCAGCAAAAGTCCGGAATGTAAACGCATTCCCCTGAAAAGGCGAGGAAGTTCAGCCGCTTCTGTAACCGGTTCCGCTTGCGGCCAACCCAGTCCCATAGGATCTTTGAGTGGTCCCTCCAACAATAAACTCACCAGCAAAAGTACAATAAAGTTCAGCAGGAGTGTTGTAACAACCTCATCCACGCCAAAATGAATTTTTAGCAAAACCGGCCCCAGTAGCATCAAAGCTCCAGCAACCGCACTGGTAATGACTAAAATCGGAATCATCAATCCTGGATGTAAATCCAGCATTCCGGTTCCCAAAACAGTAATAATGAGCGCACCGGCATATAACTGACCTTCTGCACCAATGTTCCAAAAACGGGATTTGAAAGCAACCGCGGCAGCCAAGCCGGTGAAAATTAACGGCGTCGCCCTCGCAAATGTTTCTGAGAGCGCAAAGCCTGAGCCGAGTGCGCCTTTCAGCAAAAGTCCATATGCCTCAAAAATTGAAGCTCCGCTCCATGCAACTAATCCTGCACACAAAACAAAACTCGCCGCAATTGCCGCAACCGGAGCGAATATCACCAGTGCAAAAGGCACTCTGGTTCGTGGTTCAAGACGCATCTGCTTCAGTTGATTGATTATTTGTTGTTGGCGTTTTTTGCTGGCCCGTCATTAAAAGTCCAAGTTGAGCAATGCTAATAGATTCACGTGGAAAGCTCTCACTGAGTCTACCACGGTGGATGACGGCGATACGGTCGCAGATTTTGAGGAGCTCTTCCAAATCTTCGGAAATCAGCAAAATCGCTGCACCATTAGCACGTGCGGCAAGTAGTTGTTCATGAACATAAGCTACTGCGCCCACGTCTAAACCACGTCCGGGCTGGTTTGCCAGAATCAATTGTGGATTTCCCGAAAGGACACGACCCAAAATCAATTTTTGCATGTTTCCTCCGGAAAGCAAACGTACAGGAGAATTATCTGAATAGCCGCGCACATCAAATTTGCTCACCACATTTTCCGCAAAACGCTGACGGTTGAGATGATTCTGCCAGCCGTAAGAGCTGAATTGCGGTTCCTGATAAGACTCCGAAACAATATTTTCGGCTAATGTCATGTCACCTATCACACCTTGAGAATGTCTGTCTTCAGGGATACGTCCGACTTTTTTCCTGAGCATATTTCTGGGTGTAAAATTATTGACAACCTCACCATGCAGTTCCAAGGTGCCGCTTTGCGGTTCGACCAGTCCGCTTATTAAATCCGCAACTGTAGTTTGACCATTTCCGGAAACACCCGCGATCCCGACAATTTCCCTGGCTCGTATATCGAGGGACAAACTGCTCAATGCCGAACGTCCATCCTCGGCCCTAACCGTTACAGATTTCAGCTTGAGTACAGGCTCACCGGCTTTCAACGCTTTTCGCTTTGGGAGTTCGATATTCCGACCAACCATTGCCTGTGCCAATTCCGTTTCGGAGGCGCCGGCGGTTTTGAGTTCAGACACCAAACGTCCGTCACGTAAAACCGCAACCCGATCGCTGATCGCTAAAACTTCCTGCATTTTGTGGGAAATAAAAATCAGTGAAAGTCCACCTGAAACTAGTTTTTTGAGTGTTTCAAAAAACGTTTCCGTTTCTTGCGGAGTAAGCACAGCAGTAGGTTCATCCAAAATCAGGATCTGTGCGTTTCGATAAAGTGCTTTGAGGATTTCAACTCGTTGACGTTCGCCGATTGAAAGTTCAGCGACACGTTCATTTGGATTTACCTGCAGACCAAAACGTTCACCCAGTTGTTCCAGTTTCTGCCTTCCGGCACGTCGATTTGAATATAGTGACCACAAGGGTTCTGTGCCAAGCATCACATTGTCGAGCACACTCAGATTGTCTGCCAGCGTAAAGTGCTGATGCACCATGCCGATGCCCAACTCGATCGCCACATGCGGAGAGCCTTGCTGAATGGAACTACCGAATACCTCGATACTTCCAGAATCTGCGACATAATGACCAAAAATGATATTCATCAAAGTCGTTTTACCGGCACCGTTTTCTCCAAGTAATGCCAGTACTTCTCCGGACTTTAATTCCAGACTGATATCATCATTAGCGACCAAACTTCCAAAAACTTTGGTGATGCCCCGCAGGCGGAGCACCACTTCTGCGGATGGTTGCTTTTCCGAAATTTCAATTTCAGAACGCTTCACACCGTTACTCACATTGTGGATTTCGGCTCAGCGTCATTAACGTTGACTCTGAACAATCCATCTTTTATTTCCTGTGATCTCTCGGCCACCAGTTTTTTTACTTTGGCCGGAATACGGTTTTCAAAAGTTCCGTAAGGCGCAAGACTTCCACCACCGTATTTCATGAAAGAATATTGACCATAGTCTTCTCCTTCAAAAGAACCTGAAGCAACTTTGGAAACGGCTCTGTCAATTGTGGCTTCCATGTTCCAGATTGCAGAAGCAATCACGGTGTCAGGATAATCCGACTGGGTGTCAATCACGTTGCCAATCGCCAAAACTCCTTTTTCCTTAGCTGCGTCAGAAACTCCGAAACGCTCTGCAAAAAGGATGTCAGCACCACGTTCGATTTGTGCAAAAGCTGATTCTTTAGCTTTAGGCGGATCAAACCAACTGCCGAGGAAAGTTACCATAAATTTTACATCCGGATTTACCTCGTGTACGCCATCCATGAACGCATGAACCAAACGGTTTACTTCCGGAATCGGATAACCACCGACAATTCCCATTTTGTTGGTTTTTGTCATGGCTCCGGCAATCATGCCTGTCAAATAAGACGGTTCATGAATCCAATTGTCAAATACTGAAAAATTTTGCCCGCTTGGACCAAAACTCGACCCCATCAGAAAGGCTGTTCCGGGATAATCTTTGGCTACCTTGCGAGCAGCACGTTCCACCCCAAATACTTCTCCGACCAACAGATCCATGCCTTTTTCAGCATATTCGCGCATGACACGTTCATAGTCAGTATTTTTTACACTTTCAGAGAAAACATACTCTATGTCTCCGCGAGCCATTGACGCATTAAGTGCTTTGTGAATACGGCTGATCCACTGCTGCTCAACCGGCAATGTGTAAATGGCAGCGACTTTAGGTTTTGCGTTCAACGGCGAAACACCCATAATCCAGACAGCTGCGAGTATCCAGATAATACTAAATATAGTTTTTTTGCTCCAACTCATCTTTATCTCCAAAATATAATTAACAATTTGAAATATGCCCGTAAAGCAAGTTCCAATGGATATTTCACAAATTTTTATTTTGCGAAAATGAATATTGAGGCTACCTGTGAAAGAAGAAGTTTGTCAAGCAATGTTTTTTTAAATGCATAATAAGGCAAATTATAAACCCTGTTTTCGCACTGGTCAAGAATTTAATATGGATGTCGATCTCAAAAAAACGACGTAAGCATCGAGCACTAAGGTGAGTCAATCATTGTTACGCTCAACGTTACGCTCAACAAAGGCCCTAGCTGTCCGCAGATTTATGTTTTCAACGGCCTGAACACGAACGTTATCTTGAGATTAGACTTTGGGGACTGAGGAAGGATTTTCTTTATTCTTTCTTAGAATTTTCAACCAGTTCAACTGAATCAGCATCTTTTTTACTCACCGGCACGCGGCAAGAATTTTGGCTGCCTCAGGTAGGTATGCCTAATTTAGGGAACATCCAAAACTGCAGTACTATCCAAACTGCGAGGAAAATAACAAATGACCAGTCCATGATAATAATTGTTTGTAGATTAAAGTTTTTCTAAGTTTATTTACAGAAGTTATACTAACATGTTTTTCTTCATTTTTCAATCCCATTCCTGCTCGATAACTCTGTATTTAGTATGGCTTATCTTTTCAGGAGAGCTCTTCTCATTAAGCTTACGAACTACTCTTTGACCGCGACGCTTTGATAACAGTGACCGATAAATTTTGGTAGTAGAGGTAGTTGAAAACGTTTTAAGGATTTCATTTCAAAAGCCGCGCCGCGTACAATTTGATCCATATCACGGTTAAGATGACAACCATCTCCAATTATTTTTTGTAAAGGATTGAGACGGTGCTGCCAGACTTGAACTTTTGAGGTATCGCTCAAACCGTGTTCAAGAAAAACAAATTTTCCTCCAGGTTTAAGCACGCGGTTTATTTCAAAGAGTGCCTTCGAGACATCCGGAATACTGCACAAGGTAAAAGTGCAGGCAACGCAATCGTAACTTGAATCTTCCATCGGCAAATTCTCGCCGGAAAGGATATAATTTGTAACAGAAATTTCTGACTTTTCAATCCTTTTACGTGCCAGAGGATACATAGCTGGATTAACATCCACGGCGTCAATTTTCTGTACTGAATCCGGATAATGAGGCAGATTGAGTCCTGTTCCAAAACCTATCTCCAGTACTTCACCTCCTGTTTTAAGGAGTGCGTCCTGTCGAAAACCGTTTAAGGAAGCTCCGGACATGAAAAATTCACAAAGGTAGGGAAAAACAAATTTTGAATAAAAACTACCACTCATGACATTGTCTGGTCAATCAAAAAATCAACCTGCTTTTTGAAGCTTTTGAGTGAGTAGAGAGTTCGAATCCGCAGATTTTTGCAAGTATTTTTTCATCTGTTCTGGAGTATATCCGGTTGCATTTGAAGCAGCTGAAATGCTAGGGAAACTGTGTCCATCAACTACTACTACACCTTCTATGCTTTCTTTTTGAGTCGCTTTAACTGGAGATTGGTATTCATTATTTTCAATTGGATAAAGCAATAATTCAGCATTTTCGAAATTTCCATGCTGAATTAGGGAAATGTACTGTTCCAAGGAAGGAACCATTTCAAACCAACCGTTTCCGGTATGATGAGTTTGAAACAGACTATGTATTGCATACACGCTCATTTCAGCAGTATCTTTTTCACCTGACGCGTGATTCGCGAGCATATGAAGAGTTTCCGAAGAACCTTCCTGCAGGATCGAAAGTGCCTGTTCGGGATCATCACTTGAACCTATTTTAACTCTGTTATTTCTTGAATCCTGGATAAAATACACAGCCCATTCAAACTCAGCAAGACGTTGCTGACGTATCTCCCGTGCTTTATGTTTTTCGTCAGTACAGTTTTTACACGCATATGTTTTACCATCATGCGATTGCGAAGACATGTAAAACTCACGTAATTGTTTAATTTCTCCGCATTCTTTACAACTCTTTTCCAGCGAATATAAATTTGAGATTTCTGTTTCACTTTCTTTTGAGATGCTTTGCGTCTGTACCCGGACATTCGCGCATTTTCGACAATAGGAGGTCATCATGTCCTGACAACGGCCTTCAGGGAAAAATTCTGAAGAACGTGGAAATTCGCCACTGCAGATACTGCATAAACGAGTGTATTGTTCTGCACCAAATAATTCTTCCTGAATCGCTGATCTCATAAAATATACCTTTGCTGATTTAATTTAAAAAAAGAAAGACAATGTTCATCCCTCTTAGGAGCATTATTATTGTTTTTCCATTTTAATAACAATTTATCACAGAATACTCATAATGGTCAAATTCTGCATGCAAAAACTGCACTTTTAAGGTATGCTTTCCAAAAAGCTTGCCAACTTGTGAAAATTAATCAATTGCATCTTTTTAGAAATATTCAGTTTCACTTTTGGTGAACATCTTTACAACCTGCAAAAAATTCGCTTCAAGCCACTCCATTTTGAATTTGTTGACCGTAAATAATTTAACTGTAAGTACAGAGCACCAGTCCGGTTCTATAAACATTTTGGACAATCTCAATTTTAATCTTGAACGCGGTAAAAGCCTTGGTGTTGTTGGAGAATCAGGTTGCGGAAAATCAATGATGGCCCTTGCCATCATGGGATTGCTACCGGATAATATGACTGCATCCGGAGAAGTTCTGTTCGGAAGTAATTTGCTGAGTTTGCCTGAAAAAGAATTGTGTCAAATCAGGGGAAACAAAATCAGTATGGTTTTTCAGGAACCCATGAGCGCACTTAATCCAGTCCTGCCGATTGGTTTTCAGGTGGCAGAAAGTCTTAGACTGCACAAAAACTTATCCCGCCATCAGGCACAGCAACAGGCTTCAAAGGTGCTGGACCGTGTCGGTTTACCAAGTCAAAAATATTCCCACTCACTCTATCCTCATCAGCTTTCGGGAGGACAAAGACAGAGGGTTGTAATCGCAATAGCAATGGCCTGCAATCCGGAATTGATCATTGCGGATGAACCGACAACTGCACTGGATGTAACGATCCAAGCGCAAATACTGGCTTTGATCGCGGAGTTGGTTTTTGAAGAAAACATGTCTCTGATCCTGATCACACATGATTTAGGTGTTGTCGCTGAGAATACAGATGAGATGCTGGTCATGTATGCTGGACGTATAGTAGAGAGAGGTCCTACGAAAAATGTTTTTAAAAACCTGGCACATCCTTACACAAGGGGCCTTTTTGCCTCAATTCCTGATTCAGAAAAAGTAAATTCTGAACAAGGATTACAATCAGAATATTCGCAAACAAACAGATTGTCAACAATTCCGGGACGTGTACCGGAGTTTTGGGAACGTTCCAAGGGCTGTTCCTTTGCTGACCGCTGTCCACGGGTTCAGCCTCAATGTTCTTCACAAGTTCCTGAGGAAATCCAACTCGGTACGGCACACTCTACAGCCTGTTTTTTCCATTATTAGTAAAATGTATGAATCAAAAAAAGACAGACACTTCATTACTCGAAATTCGGAAAGTAGTGCGGGAATACATTCTTCCCCGCCAACAGTTATTTTCTTCAGCTAAACGTTTCCGAGCGCTGGATGGTGTGAGCTTGACCATAAATTCCGGTGAAAGTTTTGGCATTGTAGGTGAGTCCGGCTGCGGAAAATCAACTTTGGCTCGTACAGTAATGGCACTTGAAGCTCCACAATCCGGTGAAATTTGCTTTCAGGGTAAGATTCTCCATGCACTAAAAGCTAAAGATTTACGCCGTGTGCGAAGTGGTCTACAAATGATTTTTCAAGATCCGTACGGCTCGCTTGATCCACGGCAAAGTGTAGGAAAAATTATTGCTGAACCTTTGTCTTTACTTGGAAAAATGACACTTAAAAAACGGAGCGAAATGGTTACGGAAGCTCTGGACAATGTTGGACTTTCACCAAATGACTCGGTTAAATTTCCGCATGAATTTTCCGGAGGACAACGACAACGGATTGCAATTGCCCGTGCTCTAATAACACGTCCGGCTTTAATTGTGGCGGATGAACCGGTTTCCGCGCTTGATGTTTCAGTACAGGCTCAGGTCCTGAATTTAATGATGGACCTGCGTGACCGGCACGGATTGGCTTATCTGTTTATCAGTCATGACCTCAGCATAGTTCGGCACATGACAACAAAAGTTGCAGTGATGTATGCTGGCAGGATTGTGGAGCAGGGGCCAACGCAAATGCTGTTTGATCATGCTCAGCATCCTTATACACGCGCTTTACTGGCAGCGGTTCCCCGTACCGATCCTTCACGTAAAAAAAGTAAATCTGCAGCTAGTTCTGTTCCTAAAATACCGGATTCAAATTTTGAAACCCTATCCGGAAATGGCTGTGCCTACGCTTCACGCTGTCCGCTGGTTGAGGATAAATGTAGAAACATTTCTCCTGCTCTGCAAAATATTCAAGCTGGTTCTGCAACAGGTTTTGAGAATAATCCGCAGGAGATTAAGCATAAAGTTGCCTGTTACAAACCTTATGCTGCTCTTGTTAAATCCTGAAAGACTGCCTGTGCAACAACTAACTGAAACTGAAAAATGTCCGCTTTAAATTACTGCAGCGTTTTGACAAGGAAATCTGCTGAACCACTTGCGGGAACCGCTCCATATGCCAGGCATTTCATTTTTATCACCTGGCCAAAAAAATATTGGCAATATGAAGCACTTGAATCAAAAGGTGGATTTCCGCAGGGATTAAAAAAATGGATGAAAGAACAAAGCGTAGTCAATGGAAAAATCAGCATCCGCCTGATCAGCCGGGCAGGACTGAGTCAGGACAAAGTAAATATTTTTATCTATCCTGAAAAACAATGTTATTCAAATGTGATGCCCAGTCAAATTCCAGCAGTTTTGGAATCATATTTTCGTGATGGAATAACTACCGCTTTTTCACCTGCCGCAATTGAAGGGGAGCAGATTTTTATTTGTACCCATGGGAGGCATGATAAATGCTGTGCCAAGTTTGGGCAGGAACTTGCTGATAAAATGCGTTATCATGTTTCTAGGCAAAAATCTGCCGTTGAAGTCTGGGACAGCAGTCATCTTGGAGGGCACCGATTTGCCGCCACCATGATTGATTTCCCAACAGGTAGGGCATATGGACACCTTAGTGCGGATGAGGTTCCAAATTATTTAGCAAGCCGTAAAGCTGCTCAGGTTTATGGTACAGCTTATCGCGGATCGGTTTTTCTCTCCGGATTGGAGCAAGTCGCGGAAGCACATGTACAGCATTTTTGCTTTATGCGGAAGTGGTCCTGTCGGCCTCAAATCCGGAAGGTAGAAAAATTAACTGAAGAAACTTTCCGCTGCTTTGCCGTCTTCCGCAATGCTGAAAGTTCTGTTGATTTACAAGCACTAATTCCGGATGAAATGGCTTTTACTTTTAAGTTGAAAGGTTTTGAAAGTCCTTCCGGTTGTGATGCCCTTGAAGAGCCGCTATTGCGCAATTGCTGGGAGCTGGAGTCCTCCGAATCCGTTTAATAATATTTTGTACTGGAGTAAATAATGACAGACGAAGAAGTTCAAGAAGATCAGGAAAGTACTGAGGCTGAAAATGTGGATAATCCTGAAGATGATATGGATTCGTTGATGAATGAGATGGATGGAAACAGTCCAGCTTCGGAGGATTTTGGCGGCAGTGGTGATTTGAGTTCCTTAATCACCGAGACAGTTGAATCGACTGACGATAATATCGATGAATTACTGGAATCGGCGTCAGACACCTCGCTCACCATGGACGCAGCGTCCGGTGATGAAGAAGGTGTTGATTTGAATTTTTTGCTGAAGATGCCTTTGACCGTTACCTTTGAGGTAGGACGAGCAAAAATGAACATCAACGACTTCCTTTCACTTGGTCAGGGATCTGTTTTGGAATTGCACAGATTAGTTGGTGAAAACCTTGATATGTTCGTCAGCGGAAAATTGGTCGCTCAAGGTGAGGTCGTTGTTTCAAATGAAAAATTTGGGGCAAAAATAATACAGATTATTGCTCCTGAAGAGCGTATAAAAAAAATGGGAGGTATGGATAGAACGAATTAGCAGCAGAACAGGCAGAAAAGGATACATTTTTTAATAAACCTGTTTGCTCTAAGCTGACATTTTATCTACAATTTCTCAATGCCTGCATACGATTCGAAGTTAAGTTCATACGATTATGAACTTCCACAAAAACTCATTGCCCAACATCCATCACCTAAGCGTGACCAGTCTCGTATGCTCCTGCTGGAACGTCAAAGTGGACAAATCTCACATCACAACTTTGCCGAAATAGTTTCGCTGTTACCTGAATCCTCCTGCCTTGTCATCAACAACACCAAAGTCTTGCCTGCTCGTCTTCCCGGAAAACGTCAAACAGGAGCAGTAATTGAAGCATTACTGGTTGAAGAAAAAAGCGAAGGTCACTGGTCTGCTATTGTTCGTAAGGCCGGAAGGATAAAAACTGGAGAGCTTCTAGAATTTTGCAGTGGACGTCTCCGTGCAGTTGCGCAGGAAAGACTTGAAGAGGGAAAATGGCTGTTGTCATTTGAAGAAGCTGAACTTTTGAAAGAACGTTTAGAAGAATTTGGTCTCCCACCTTTACCGCCTTACATCGAACGTAGGCAAGCGAGTGATTTACAAAACGAGGAAGACAGGGAACGTTACCAAACCTGTTTTGCTTCAGAACCGGGGGCAATTGCTGCTCCAACTGCTGGTTTGCATTTTACACCAGAAATTTTATCTGCAATCAGAAAGCGTGGTATAGACATCTTGGAGGTTACACTACATGTCGGGCTGGGTACTTTTTCCTCCATTGAGGTGGAAGATATCAGGCAACACAAAATGCATACGGAATTTTTTTCTGTTACCTCTCAAACTCTGGAGCAGTTGAAGAAATACAGGCTAAATCAAAAAAAGATTATTTGCCTTGGCACAACTTCTGTAAGAGTGCTGGAAACGTTGGCGCAACAGAATTTCCAGCACAGTTCCGGCTGGACAGATATTTTTATTCACGCACCTTACGAATTCAGGATGATGGCTGGACTACTGACCAATTTTCACCTTCCAAAATCAACATTGATGATATTAGTTTCAGCTTTTTGCGGACGTGATTTTTTATTGTCTGCATACAAGCAAGCGATTGATCATAATTACCGCTTTTTTAGTTATGGTGACTGTATGTTAATTTTGTGATATTTAGTAGACAGACCTCAACACAGTTATTAAAGATGGAGAGTTAAAATGTTGTCATTTCGAAGGTTGTGAGAAATCTTGATGATATTAGCGTTGTTGCAGATAGCAGATTTAGCGCTTAATTCGAAATGATATGGGTTCAGGGCTTTTTTTGAGTTGAAGCTTATTTCAACTGTTTAGCTGTTGTCACCTTCAAGTTCACCCGCTGAGGATTGAGGAAACTTAAGCAAATCATCAACAATATCATAATACTCAGGTTTGTCTGAACAGTAAATGTGCCCAATCGTTTTTATTCCGTGAGCTAAATCGAGCATTCCTGCAGCAATACTGATGGTACTTGCTCCAAGACGTTCCCAGAAAAGACTTGCTCCACATTCCTGGCAGAACCCACGTCTTGCTTCGTTTGAAGAACGATACCATTTGAGTCCGGCATCATTCACAAACTGAATTTTGTTTTTCTCAACCGCACTGTATGCCGCATAATGTCCGTGAGTGTGAAGGCACTGTCCGCAATGACAATTGACCACCTGACGCAAATCACCTGTGATGTTGAAGCTTACAGCCCCGCATAAACAATGCCCATGACAACTGCTTCCTTTCTGTGATTCCTGTTGAGCTTCCTCTGTCATATTTTGCACTATACGATTATCACGACGATCTGCTTTTGAATATATTTTAGCGGAGGGCTTAACTTTTTCAGCATATCTGCTTTTCATTTTAGCGCTGTAATCGGCTCCAAGAGCAGGAGTATCTTTTTTTGTTTTTGACATTTAATCTCTTTCCATAATTTATCCTGGAAAAGCAGGAAATCGTCAATTTTACAATTTCAAACTTTCACACCAGTAGCTCTCAAGATTTGCACGGTAAATCCTTCCAACCATGCGCTTCCTGCTTGAGGAGGAATGTATTCTGCAGGCTCCTTATGGCTGTCAATCAGCACCCTCCAATCGATTTCTCTGGGCAGCATAAATTCAACCGGCTGCTCAAAACAATTGATAAGTACACGTATTGTCTGTTCCGGCCACTCAGAATTTGTTACTTCGTAATGCAGAGTACGTACATATGGCTCAAACTCTTCCGTACCTCCGGAAGCGTCAAACCACTGATAATTACTTTTTGCTGAAAACAGAAAAGAAAAGTACTGTTTCCGCACAGCAATCATACGACGAGTAAACAGCAAAAGCTCAGAGTTTTTTTCTGCAAGCTCCCAGTCAAGCCATGTCAGCTCAGAGTCATGACAATAGGCATTGTTATTCCCCTGCTGCGTCCTGCCGAATTCATCACCTCCGAGCAGCATCGGAATTCCGTTTGACAGTTGGAGCAGGCATTGAAACATACGTACTTTGCGGAAACGTAATTTTTGTATTTCCTGATTATTAGTCGGCCCTTCAATTCCGCAGTTTTCAGCAAATTCGGAATTATGACCATCGCGGTTATTTTCTCCGTTAGCTTCGTTGTGTTTTTCGTTGTATGAAACGAGATCCATCAACGTCATACCATCGTGCGAAGTGAGAAAGTTGAGGCTGTATTTCCTGCCGGAATCTACAGAACCGAAAATTTCCGGACTGCCGAGAATTGAGGCTTTAAGCGCCTCCATCATTTTTTCC
>Ga0233426_10000532_pt1 | contig 39966 bp, 57 predicted proteins | sample SI_118_April2016_6_FD_179875 | JGI IMG/M metagenome (GOLD analysis project Ga0233426, IMG submission 179875) | Seawater microbial communities from Saanich Inlet, British Columbia, Canada - SI_118_April2016_10_MG | ecosystem: Environmental > Aquatic > Marine > Inlet | place: Canada: British... | reverse complement strand
AACACGTATACCATCATTCAAAGATTGTGAACTTCCCGAAGGCGCAAGACTATTAGAAGATATACTACGTGATGATGAACCAGATGTACGTGCTATCTCAGCCGCTAAATATCTATTAGATAGGGGTATATACGATTTTGTAGAAACTTATTGGTCTCCGCATCCTGTATTCAGACAGCGAGTTATCTTTCCTTTTTATCAAGGTGATAGAATTGTTGGATATAGTGGCAGAGACTTTACTGATAAGAATGAAGCAAAGTATATGAGCAAGACCCCTAAGGACTTCTTATATAATATAGATGCTATAAAACGAAATAGAAGATATCTTATCGTTACAGAAGGCACAATAGATGCGGCATGTTTAGATGCAGTAGCGATTATGAGTAATGAAGCAAGTGATACACAAATAGACTATATCAATCAGTTTAAAGGCGAAGTGATTGTCTGTCCTGATAGAGATAAACCAGGCGAGAAATTAATCAAGCAAGCTATCGAAAATGGATGGAGCGTATCTTTCCCAAGATGGGAAGATGATTTAAAAGATGCAGGAGATGCTATACAAAGATATGGCAAGCTATATACTCTCAAAAGTATAATCAACGGAAGCATAAGTAATAGTACAAAGATTAACGTAAAGATGCGTTTAGGATAGGAACAAATATAAATGGCTAAAGAACCTAAAAAGAAAAAAGTAACAAAAAAAGCTCCGGCTAAAAAGCCAGTAGAGACAACAAAGGTAATTCCAACACCAAAAGTGGCACCTGCACCCCCACCAATGCCTATGCCGCAACCGCCTCAACCACCAAAGAAGCCCGGTGAAATGCTATATGATGCAGGCGTTCTTTTTATGGACAAAGAATTTAACCAAGAAAACTGTATGCCATTAGTCAAAATGATTATGGAATACAATATGATGCCAGCAGAAACAAGACCAGAAGTAATTCATCTGTACATCAACTCTCCAGGCGGAGCAGTGAACAGTGCATTCCATCTGATTGACGTAATCAAGCAGAGTGACATTCCTGTATATACATATGGGATGGGCATGATTGCAAGTTGCGGCGTATTGCTAATGATGGCAGGTGAAAAAGGACATCGTTATATTACACAGAACACTAGCGTAATGTCACATCAATACTCTTGGGGTTCACGTGGTAAAGAACACGAATTGATGTCAATTGTAAAAGAATTTGAACTATCTACAGAACGTATGATGGATCACTACAAGAAATGTACTGGTAAGAATGAAGCATACATTCGTAAATGGCTACTTCCAGAAAGTGATTGCTGGTTGAATCCAGAGGAAACACTGAAGCATGGGATCGCAGATCATATTATCACAACATATTAACCCTTGACATTCAACTACAAAAGTGATATATTAATACTATGTCAGAAGTAAAAAACTATAGCTCAGATTTACAGCAACTATTCGTGCAATTCATGTTTACTGATCCAGAACTTTATTCAAGAGTTCGTAGTATCATTAAGCCTGAATACTTCGACCGCAGCGTCCGTCCTGTGGTGAAGCAGTTGATCGAACACAGTGATGAATATTCATCTATCCCAAGTCTTGAAATGGTCAAGGCAGAAACGGGAGTGACTGTTGAACGACTGGATAACATAGACCAGCATATCGATTGGTTTGTTGATGAATTTGAAACTTTCTGCCGACATAAGGCTATTGAGAAGGCTATTATCGATAGTGCTGATTTGTTGGAAACTGGCAAATACGGTGAAGTAGAACTTAGAATCAAGGAAGCAGTTCAAACTGGACTTGCACGTTCTTTGGGCACAGATTATTATGCTGACCCCAGAAGTGTGCTGGAAGGACTGAAAGATAATAACGGTCAAATGACTACAGGCTGGAAAGCCCTTGATGATAAGCTATATGGTGGCATTAATCGTGGGGAGATCACGATTTTTGCAGGGGGCTCTGGCGCAGGCAAATCACTTTTCATGCAAAATATGAGTCTGAATTGGGCAGAGGCTGGTCTAAATTGTGTCTACATCACTTTGGAACTTTCAGAAGCACTCTCGTCAATGCGGATGTATGCAATGCAGACGGACAGAAGTACAAAAGGCATTTTCAAGAACTTAGATGAAGTTGAACTACAGGTCAAAGCAAAAGGCAAGAAGTCCGGACAGCTTCGTGTGAAATATCTCCCCTCTGGTTCGACGGTTAATGACATTAGGTCATATCTGAAAGAATTACAAATCCAAACAGGGAAGAAGGTCGATTGCTTGTGCGTTGATTATCTCGACCTTCTTACTCCTGCGGCTGTTAAGATTTCAGCAAGCGATTTGTTTATTAAAGACAAGTACGTAACAGAAGAAATGCGTAATTTCGCAATGGAAACACAAACAGTTCTTGTTACAGCATCACAGTTGAATCGTTCAGCAGTTGAAGAAGTAGAATTTGATCACAGTCACATCGCTGGTGGTATCTCTAAGATCCAAACAGCAGATAACGTGATCGGTATCTTTACATCTAATGCAATGCGTGAACGTGGTCAATATCAATTACAACTTCTAAAAACACGTTCATCATCTGGTGTAGGCAGTAAGGTAAGTCTATTATTCAATAGAGACAGCTTGCGTATCACAGATGATGATAATCCAGATGAAAACGGTACTGGTACTCCATCTGGAAATACTTCAAGTGTAATGGATACATTGCGCAAGAAAACTATAGTAAGTAAAGAAGATGAAGACGATACTCCAGTAATGGATAAAGGTCAAGCCGCATCTTCTCTAAGAGCAATGCTCAAAACAAAGTCTCGTTCAGCTTTTGACGAAACTTGATAAATACACTATAACGGAGATTTTATCATGACTAAGCGCAAAAGCCTGTTCGAAGAACTTAATTCTCTTTCACTAGAAAAAGAACGCCTTGTTGAACAAAAGGGTGAACACATTATTGCCGGCGCAATTAATCTAATGGAGTACATTGAACGTACTTTTGACGAAGACGTTGCGTCTGATTTGACTAAGCGTTTAGTCAACAGTATCCGTGCCAAAGACCCTCGTAAGTTTAAGAGAGGCATGACTAGTGCAAAGAAGAAGTAAGTGGATTTAGAAACACAACTACAACAATTAAAAGTTCTTGCTGGGATATACAAGCCTTATGATGTTTCACAACATCAGGAGAATATCTCTCATACTGGCACGGAAAAAGGCGAATATCAACGTAAGAATGATATTCAGCCCGGCACTCCTGAATGGTTTAAATTATGGTTTTCTCGTCCTCAGTTGACTGGAGAAAGCCCATTCGGAAAGAGACAATTATGAAGATTAGTGAGATTATTTTAAGTCAGGGTATTGAACGTAGATTTAGAGGTCCACGTAAACCTCGTCTAAAGCAAAAGTCATTCCATAAACGTATGTCTAGTTTATTTGATGCCACTATTAATGAAGGTGGCGCAATGCCGGGTGTTGGCATAATTCACCATTCAGAAATCAAACCTACATTACTAAAACTAGAAAAAGAGTTGGGTATTCCTCTAATGAAGAATGCTCTTGGTTCTGTTGGGAAGAAAGAATTCTCTGGTGATATTGATATCGCAGTTAAGCTAGACAAAGATCAGATTGCAGATTTTGCAGAACGACTAGAAGCGGCACCAAGTATACAAGAAATTAAGAAGTCAAGTGTGTTTATGACAGTAGTTGATATTGTAGGATACGATCCTAAGAAGCAACTAGAAGGCAAAGAGCGTACAGGTAAAGTACAAATTGACTTTATGCCGGGCGATGTAGACTTTATGAAGAACTACTATCACTCGCCACACTCGAAAGAAATGAGCCAGGACGGCAGAAGTAGTAACTACAAAGGCATTCATCGTAATATTATGATTGCTTCAATTGCTGGTGCGCTAGAAGTTAAAGCAAGTGACGATACAACATCAGACGGTAGACCATTAGAAATGGAACGTTGGATGTTCTCTCCTTCAGACGGCATGGTGCGTGTAATTCGTAGACCAGTCGAAAAGAAGAATGGAATCGGACACACTAAAGCAAATAAGAATGAAATCATTAAAGGCCCATTCAAAGATCCAGCAGACTGGGCAAAGATTTTAAAGCTAGACAGTGCAGATGATCTATATAGTTTTGAATCTTTATACGCCGCAGTTAAAAAGAACTATCCAAAAGATGTAGCTAATGCTATCTTCAAGAACTTCAAAGACAATCCAAGCATTCAAAATGCAGGTGTCCCAACTGAACTAGGCGAGTCATTCGGTAGAGCAAACTTTAACAAACAGTTAAAAAGAAAAGGCATTGATGTAGATAAGATGCATTCAAACAATGTTAAAGATGCAGAAGACGCAAAGAAAAGAAGTAAAGATGGACAAAAAGATTTAGATGATTTTAGAAAAAAACACAATCTTAAAGAATCAGATGCACGTATTCAACACGTAGAAGACTTTGCTATATGGCATGGTTCTCAGGGTATTGCAAAATCTATTAAAACGCTAAAAGATTTAGAAACGTCACCAGATAATATTACTGTTAAATGGGATGGTTCACCAGCAGTTATCTTTGGTCGTAATGAAAATGGAGAGTTTGTACTAACTGATAAATCAGGGTTCGGTGCAAAGGGCTACGATGGGAAAGTAACAAGCAAAGAAGAAATGTCATCTATGTTCTTACGTAGAGGTAAAGAAGCACCAGACGCAAATCGTAAAGCATTCGTTAAGAAGATGGTAAACATTTGGGACATCTATGAGCAAGCCACTCCAGAGAACTTTAGAGGCTATGTACATGGTGATTTGTTATACTTTACAACTCCAGGCATTGATGATGGTCACTATGAGTTTACTCCAAACATTGTTACATATCGTGTTAAACAAAAGAGTGACATTGGTAAGCAGATTGCACAAAGTCAATCAGGCGTAGTACTACATGCTAAGATTGAACTTGACGGTTCTAAATCTAAAGTAGATGCATCAGAACTAAACGATGGTAGATTGCTTATCATGCCGCCTGTAACAGTCACACAAGCGCCTAAAGTAGAAGCAGACAACTTAGACAAAGTAACAGCATTTGCAAGACAAAATGCATCAAAGATTGATTCTTTACTAGAAGATGAATTTTTGAAGTCTAATAAGCTAGGTTCATTTAAAAATGCACTATACAAATATGTTAACAACATGACAAAAGCACGTAAGTTAGACAATCTAGTAAGTGATTGGGGTCAGTGGTTAGCAAATGAAAAAATGTCAGAGCCAATGCGTGAACGTATGGCAAACCATGTTAACAATAACGCAGACGGAATGAAAGCACTATTCACAGTTATCACAAATTTAATGGCTGTAAAGAATGATATTATCGGTCAGCTAGACTCAGCAGAAGCAGATGTAGAAGCATACACAGCTGGAGAACGTGGCGGCGAGGGATATGTTATCGGACAAGGTGACAGTAAATTAGTAAATCGTAGCGGCTTTAGTGCTGCAAATATGAGTAAGGAAAGATAATATGTTTAGTAAAGAATGCAAAGCACACTTAAAAGAAGCAGAAATGGGTCCCCTACAACATGCACGATTTGCAATGGGTATTGCGTTAGAGCTTCAAATTGCGGTAATTGCAATTACTTTGCACTCATTTATTCCTAGATGCTGTAAAACATATGCAAGTGATAAGATTAAAGAACTTGCTGATAGATTTAAAGAGATGAATGATGAGTAAGAAAAAATATACAGCAAATGAGTGGGCTCAAATTGAAGGTGGTCACACATTCGAAGAAAATAATGATAGTAAGTTACAACTCGTACACGAACTTACAGAAAGTCGTTTATTCAGAAACAAAAAGATTGCAAGCAGTGTCAATATCGATGATGCGGCAAATCTAGCATTTGTACAAATGATGATGCTAAATGTGTTTAACAAAGATTATGACTTTGCACCACTAGCTAGTGAGTATGCTAGTCGTACAGGAGCATTCAAAAGTTTTGATTACTTTAGAACAAGTGGTACAGACTTGTATATTGCGCTTAACAGACTTATGGGCAAAGACCAAGACTATTCTAGTGACAAAGATAAAGTTGCTATGTCACGCATTGGTGTAAAAAAAGCAGATGTAATGCGTTACTTAAATCACATCGGTACAAACAAGTCTAATGCTAGTTTTGAGAAATCTATGCTAATGCGTTTAGAAAGACAATTGAATGTACAAGATGGTATGCTAAAGTCTATGCGTAGATTGGTGGGCGATTGGGATAATCTAAATCAAAATCAACGTGCGCTAGTAGTAACACGTATGGCACAGTATATGCGTTCATCAGCAATGCGCAGTGAATTGACACCTGCACTTCTAAAGTTTCAAAAGCGTGGGAACTTCATCATTGATGACAAAAAAGACAAAAAGAAAAAGATTTGGGACAAGCCAATTGTTAAAGCGGCTGCGGCGGCAGGTGCAATCTATGGTGCAGGTAAACTGGGTTCATATCTAGGTAAAACATCATATCAGACAGGTAGAAAACTTGGCGGAAAGTTCCAATCTAGGGACAAATAACTGAACAAAAAAGATAAATAATAGTATAGAGACACATAGTCTCGCAAACATTTAATGGAGAAATAAAATGGCAAAAGCACACGAATCATATGACGCAGGTCAATTCCTAACAGGTTCACTAACACACTTTACTGTAACACACACATCAGCAGTAGACATGAAAGTACTTGTTGAAACAGCTTCAACACGTGCAACAGTAGTAATCCTAGGCGCAGACGGCGCACGTATCGCAGTTGAAAACAACGGCGCATGGACAGCAGCATCACTAGAAGCAGCTCTAGGTGCAGGTTACACAGTAGCAGATTTCGACTACTAAGTTTAAACCCCCAGGTTAAACTAAAAGACTCAGTATTAATTTACTGGGTCTTTTTTATTGGCTAGATGATAAATACTACTATAATTAACATTGGAGATTAACAATGGCAAGAATTCATGGCGCCGCAAGTGCAGGCGAGAACTTATCAGGTAATATTAACTTTTACACATTATATGTTAAAGGTTTAGATATTACAACTACAGGTGACGTAGCTGACCAAACACAACAAAACTTTGATGACGTATGCAACTTAATCAATCTAGTAGCACAACCAGTCATCATGAACAACCCTATTTCAGTAACACTGGATCAAGTTGGTGCACCAACACTAACAGGTGCAGGTTTCATCTTTAAATTTGCCGTTGAACACGGCAGAATATTCGAAAGAAATGGTGACACTGTTGCTATTCTAAAAGAGATTTTTGAAGGTGTAGTAATTGATAGTGTGACATTATCATCACCGGCGAATATCGAATTTGCAATGTCAGACCTACTGTAAATAATTCTCTTTGGTACGCACCCACTCATCTGATGGTCTTGGGGTCACATGTACATAGTTACAGTATCGTACAGTATATGGACACACATTAAGCAAGAGATGTTAGACCCGATACATTTATTGTGTCGGGTTTTTTTATTCGTAGATAAATAAAGGTGACAACAATGATAAATACAAGAAACAATTAATCATTGGAGCCCTACAATGTCTGAAATAGAAACTAAACTAGCACGTGTCGAAGCAGAAAAACTTGATGTACATGTTGCTGCTAATCATGAAAGATTTAAAAACATCGACCAGTCAATTGCACGAGTCGAAACACAGATAGAAAAAAATCATACTGATATCAAAGAAGATATTGGTGAACTAAAGAAAGTAGTAGTATGGGCAATATCAACATTATTTGGTACTATGTTAATCGCACTACTAACTTCTGTATTTAAGGTAACTTTTTAATGCTTATTGAAGAAATCATTGGAACACAGGAAGAACTAGACGAAGCGAAACTTGTATATGCCCGTAAAGGCAAAGCAGTTGTTCGTAAGTATCGTTGTTCAAGTGGCAGACTAAAGGGCAAAACAGTCGCTAACCCAACATCGTGTTTCAAACCAGTAGATATTAAAAAGCGTTTTACATTAGCACGTACTAAAGCTAAAATGGGTTCTAGAATGGCTAGAAAGTCAAAGATGACAAAACGTATGAATCCAGCTTCACGTAGATTGAAGTCACTAAATAGGTAGAGAGAAAATGACATTAAGAAAAGACATAGAAAAAGCAATGCTAAGTGAAACAGCAACACCATATAATACACGTTTAGCGAACATTGCAGATATGGCAGGCGCATCTGAGGATGATGTGCGTGAGCGTATGAAATCACTTGACTTTCCTGATTATGTCAATTTAATGCGTTCATTACGTGACCGTGACGAACAAGCAATCAAAGAATTATTAGGTCTTGTGCGAGAAGCATATTCAGGTGGCGGCACTGTATCTCCAAGTGAGATGAGAGCAAATAAAACATCAGCTCCATCAGCGCAAAAAGCACAATCTATGCAACGTCTAGGTAAACAAAACTTGGGTGGTGCAACAGGACAACAAGCGGCAGATGCAGTAGATAAAGCAAGTCAAGGTAAGACATTATCGCCGATACAGCGCAAAGCAATGGCGGCACAAGCATCGTCAGTTGATAAACTAGCAAGCGATCCAAGGACAGCAACACAATTTAGAAATCTTTTGAATAAGATTAATAAGTAAGGAGTTTCTATGAGACTTACAGAAGTTCTAGGTGGTCTATATGTAATGATCACAGAAGAAGAAAATGATTTAATTATGAAATTCTTCACAGAGAATGAATATGTTAATGAATCTCAGTTATCAGACCGTGAAGGATTGATAGCTGATAAGCTAACACACAAAGGTGTGTTGGTACCAACACTACGTGGTTATAGAACTGTATAATAGAAAGAGGCAAAAATGACAGCACCAACAAAAAAAGATGTAGATGCGATGAGCAACCTTATGAAAGCACTAAACGGTGACAAGAGTGGGGTTAAACAACAAGCACAACAAGAAGCACAAGCACGTGAAGATGCTGGCATCATTGATACTGCACCTGGTGTAAAAACAGCAGACATTAAAGCTATGGAAAACATCCTTAAAGGCTTTCATAATGCATCAAATAATGTTTCAAAGAAAGTAGCAACTACTATCAATGAATCAAAAAAGACAACAACTGGCGTTGATATCGGACTTTACTCAGTGGAGAAAAATGACGATGGATACTACGACATACGTGATAATCGTACACACGATACGTTATTCGAAGGCTTATATATTTACGAAACTGCATTCGTTATTTCAAAGCATCTTAATGAAGGCAAAAAAGTAAACTCAACTGAGATTACTAGAGTAATGGCTACCAATGCACTATTTGAACAAAGCTATGAAGATGCACTTTTGCATAAGAATTCATTCAAAGTAGCAAAGAAACGCAACGATTTTAATAAAATGGACATTGCAGAAGCACGTTTTTCAAGAGCAAAAGGCGATGCAAATCAAGCTAAGAAGAAAATTAAGTCTATTTACGAGTCTATCAACAAATAAGCACTTCCTTAAAAATTAAATATGATCTTAAATGATAAATACATAATATAACAATTATGTATTGGGGTACATTACCATGAAAAAAACAATCTTTTATAACACAAATCCAGTTGCGATTTCTACTCGTTTAAACGAGTATATGAAGGCGAACTTTGGATATTCAGTTGAAAGCGACTTAGCTTCATTACGTGAAGCAAAAGTAGCACTAGAAGCACAAAAGCGTGAACTACGTGCAGATCATCAGGATCGTGCATACGTTGAGAACATGCTTATGTTAGAAACAATTAAATCATTGCTTAAAGCACATGTAGCAGAAGGCGAACTTCCTCCAGGTCTTAAAGCATATCAAGATAAGAAAAAAGGCAAAGCTCCTAAGAAGGATAAAGCAAAGTCAGATAAAATGCCAATGGATGCCGGCAAAGACGGCAAGATGGGCACAAAAGATGACAAGCCAGCTTTCCTAAAGAAAAATGAATCAGTATCAGAGGGCTTTAAAATCCGTGACAAATCACGTGGATATGGCGTATCAGATAAAACATATAAAACCCGTAAAGAAGCACAAGACGCTGCAGTAATGAAATCTGCATCATCAGGCGGCGATTACGAAGTCATTGAAGAAAAAGTAGCAACTGAGGGTAAATACAAATCAGATGCACAGCGTAAAGCAGTACATGCGGCAAAAGCAGAAAAAACAAACGAAGGTGATTCACCAAAGTTTGATACAATGAAAAAGTATAGCAATACTTACGAAGCACCAAAGGAATACAAAATGAAAAAAGAAAAGTTAGAAGAAGGCCTTATGGCACAACTTAATGCTCTACTTGAAGCAGACGCTGCAGATGCAGAAATCACAATGGCGGCTCGTGGTATTGTAGACGAACTACAAGACATGATCGAAAAACTAGGTAAAATTCAAAATGATCAGCTAGGTCCACTAGCAGATGAAATGGCTTATTCACATGGTCCAGAACAATCTGCATCATTCAAGCAAGCAACTGATTCAGCAATTGCAGGTCTATTAGGTCAAGCACGTTCAACTAAAGATGCAGTTAACGATGCAGTACTAGTACTAACTGGTCAGCAACCAGCATCAGACATGGCAGCGACCGGTGCAGAACTTGGCGGAGACATGGGCGCAGATATGGAAGATGATATCTCAATGGATATGGAATTTTCAGGTGGTGATGAATCAATGTCAGGCCCAGAAGATGAACCACTAGGACGTGCAAAGAGATAATAGATGAAAATTTCAACACTTTTAAATGAAGATGCAAATTCACATGCGCAATTGATTAATGATATCAATGCGTATCTAGTTCGTTTAAAAGCGAATTCAATTTTCACTATTGGTACTGATATTTTAGCTAGAGAGTTAAATGATATGGGTCACACTGTGACACCTGAATCAATTGTTGACTTAATGCGCAATAGCAAGTATACTAGTAAAGTAACAGTAGACGCTATCACACTCGTCGGAGCCCCAACTCAAGGTGAGGAAAACAGTGATAGAGAAACAGTTAAAAAACTTGCTAACAAAGCAACTGATAAGAGGATTGGATAATGCCATTAATTATTAAAGGTGATAAAGAATTAAAAATTATTTCTAAAAAAGAAATGAATGAAAAAATTCATGCAGAACGTGAAGAGCTAAATGCAGAAGAATTAGCACTTTCTAAACTACCTAAGGAAGTAGCTGAACGTAGACGCGAAATCTTAGACGCAAAACGCCATAGAGAGTTTATGGCAAAAGTAGCACGTACTGAAGAAGAAGCAATGCGTAAACTAAAAGAAGCATCTGTAGAAGTTACAAATGAACTTGTAGTTGAAACTGGTCCAGACCCAATTGTTATTAAACACGATGATGTAGTTAAAGTAAGTCCGGCTGAAGATGTGAAAGCAGAAACGCCAGACTTCGAAGCAATGACTAAAAAAGAGTTAGACGAATGGGCAGAAGAAACACTTGGACTAGCACTTGACCGCAGAAAAAAGAAAGCGGATATGATTGAAATCATAAAAAAGAGCTTGTAATTCTTTTCGAATCATAGTATACTATACGTATGCTAAAAGAAACTTATACATATACCCCCTTGTCGCGTGTGAATGTTGATGGATCCCGTCACTATCAGACGCCTGGGGGTAAACCATTACCAAGCGTAACGACAGTACTATCTGCGCTTGCTGATAAAACAGCGATACATGAATGGCGCCAGCGTGTCGGAAATGAAGAAGCTAACCGTATTATGAACCTTGCTACTGGTATTGGTACACAAGTACACTTACACTTAGAAAAGTTTATTCTTGAAGAAGATAGGCCTACGGGTACTAATCTTATTCATCAGATGGCTAAAGAACTTTCAGACATTGTAATTGATAAAGGACTCAGCAATCTAAACGAATGTTGGGGGACGGAAGTACCTCTATACTACCCAGGTCTCTATGCTGGAACAGCAGATTGCATTGGTGTATGGAACGGTAAGCCTGCAATGGTCGATTTCAAAACTACACGCAAGCCTAAGAAGCGTGAGTGGATTGATGATTACTTCTTACAAGGTGCAGCATATGCATCAGCACACAATGAGTTGTACGGAACTAACATTCGTACTATTGTCATTATGATGATTGGTTGGGATGCAGAAGCAGACAACCTAGGTAATTATCAAGAGTTTGTAGTCGAAGGTGAAGAGTTCGACAAGTATGCAATGCAATGGGCATTAAAGGTTCAAGAGTATTTTGATAAATACATGTAACGACTAGGAGTTACATTATGTCTACAGAGAACGTAAAAATTTTATTAAGACGCGGTTTCCGCGATGAAATCACATCTGCCACACTTGAAACAGGTGAAATGGGGTTTACTACAGACACCAATCAATTGTTTGTTGGCATCGATGATGCAATTAATGAGATACAGTTTGATCCATTTGCAAATGCACATGCGGTAATACAGTCATGGTTAGATAGTGTAGACAACCCAGAGCCTGGATTAATGATAGATGAAGACCTTGTAATTCGTAATGTGGTAGATGTAGAAGCATTACTTACTGCAATGAATAACACTGCTGCATTCAACGTAGCAGAATACGGTCGCCCAAGAAAACAAGTCGAAGTAATTACGGAAAATTCATTCAATCAACTATTTGCAGATCAACACCTAAGTTCGTTAGATGCAGTTACTGGTTTACGTCCAAGTCTATATAGAAAAACATTTACAGATACAAACGGTGTATTCTTAAAATACCAACATGATGTGTGTACATCATTCTTTGTTGATTATTCCCTAAAACAATACGATGGTAATGTAACGTATATTCGTGTTGGACAACTTAAAATAGTTAACGGTTATCCATTAGGTGTTGCACAAGCAAAGCTAACAGATGACAATACTGAAATTTGGCAAGACGATAGCGACGGTATTGCAGAAGTTGATGAATTCTCAAACATCGAATTCTCTACTACTATCAACGGCGACAATCTAGAAATTAATTTCACGCAAGATACAGGCTTCACAACAGAGGTAAGTTACACAGTCAAACGTTGGTCTATGTAATATGACAGACACAGCTAATCTTTTATATGAATGGCGACAAACAAGACTAAATCTAAAAGAAGACTTTTCTGAAAAGAATTTGCAAAAAGCAATGGACTTCTGGAAGAAATTAGATTACAGTCGGCATGGCTTTGATTATGATAGACCTGCATCGTGGCCAGATGTTTGGGAATATATCACAGAAGAATTTTACACAAACAGCGGTAATGGATTGGGATGTTTTTATACTATCCATCATGCCCGTCCTGATTTGAATCCAGAAGTATGGTTAATACATGACCTATCGGAAGGCGATATGTATCTAGTATGCTATGTAGATGGTTATATTTTAAACAGAATAACTGGTAAACTAGATAAGTTTGAACTTATAAAAGATGATTTAGATATATTAACAAGACATGATGCCAATAAAATTATTAGTTTGGTAAAAGAAAGAAATTCAAATGGCTGATAAGAGTGGCAAATATTTTTGTATTTTACCACACTCTCATTTGAATTTAACTGCACGTGGGCATACAATTGCATGTTGTAATTACAATTGGCGAACGTCTCCTGTACTGGGCAAAGAGATAGACGGTTCATTGGTGCCAAAACATCAAGACTTGCCTATAACAGAAATTTTTAATGAACACGAAGAATGGAAACAACTTCGATATAACTCATTAAATAATATTCCATCTCCTGGTTGCAAAAACTGCTACATGTATGAGAAGAATAGTGCCTTCTCACATCGGATGTGGGCTAATGAACACTTTAAAGATATAAAAGTTACTAAAGATAATCACACATTGAAGTCTTTTGAACTTAAATTGGGAGCAAAGTGTAATCTTGCATGTAGAAGTTGCTCTTCTCAGAGTTCAAACAAATTACTTAAAGAAGATTCTTTATTGATGTTTGAAACTTTAGATAAAGATTGGATAAGAAAACGACAGTTAGGATCAGACTGGATACACGATGAAACGTTTTGGAACGGACTACATGATGTATCACATGATTTAGAATATATACAGTTTACGGGTGGCGAACCATTATTAATACAAGAACACTATGACTATCTAAGATGGTTAATAAAAAATAATATTAGACCGTCTATATCATATGTAACTAATGCAACTATAAGACTTACTGATGAGATTAGACAGTTATGGAATGAATTCCCATCAATTAACATATCATTCAGTATTGATGCTATTGGTGAACTTGGCGAATACATGCGAACTGGATCAGTATGGGAAGAACAGCAACGTAATATAAGAGAATATATTGATTATTTCAATGAGAGAAATGAATTACCAGGTATTAGTAACAGGTGTAGTATAGCTACTACAGTTAGTATATTAAATGTTTACAGTATGGGACTTATGATTGACTATTTAAAATCATTTAATGATCCAAATATATTAGATACATGGGCAGTAAATATGGTAACATCACCTAAATGGCTTTCAGTTGCTAATATTCCGACGGATATTAAGCCGATAATTAAGCACAGACTTAATAAAGTAATAAATACAAGTGATATAAGTGAAAGGGCATATAGTAATCTAAATCTTATTATTAACTCTATGGACACTGTACTCAATGATAAAGAAGTAATACATGAAAATGGTAAGTTCGTTGATAGACTTAAACTACAAGAACGAAATTATTTTCTTGCAAACAAGAAGATGATGAATTATAAAAAAATAGAACCGGAATGGTGGAAATTATTAACAGAGGGCAAAAATGCTAATTGAAAAGAAATATAACACAAACGATATCGTAACACTTTCATTAATGAGTGGACAAGAAGTATTAGGCAAACTAGTAAAAGAAGATGATGCGTACATTACACTTGCACGTCCACTTACTATTGCAATTGGACCGCAAGGTGCAGCATTTCAGAACTTTACTATCACAGGTGATAGTGAAGGCGAAGTCAATATCAAAGCAACTAAAGTTGTTGCAGTGTTAAAAACGAATAAAGAAACATCAGACGCATATAGAGCAGCAACATCTGGTCTTGTCGTCCCAGAAAAATCAGGATTAATTACATAATGCCAAGCGCCGCAAGAACAACAGATAGTACAACTAATCACCCAACATGTGGACCGGGCAAATGTTCCAGCGGCTCAAGCAATGTAATCATTAATGGATTGCAAGCATTCAGAGTTGGAGATAGTGATACCCCACATGGTATTCCGCGAGGTTCTCCGCCATCTTGTGTGCCGCATGTTACGCCACTACGACAAGGTTCGTCTAACGTATTAGTCAATGGTAAACCTCTTGGTAGAGTGGGCGATGCGTTTTCTTGTGGCATAAGAGTAGCAAGCGGCAGTGGCAATGTGATAGTGAACGGATAAGAGTATGTCAAGCGAAGCAGAATTTGAAAGATTATACCAAGAATGGATTAGAAATGGCGGCGGTGCTGTAACATTAGCAGAAACTAATACTCCTGCTGAATATTATGATGGTGTAAGTTCTACAGATTTGACGCCTGAACAACTTGCAGAATTACAAGCACGTCAATCACATTATAATAGAACGCAAGCATTACAAGTTTTTAGTAGTGAAATTAGTGCAAACAACTTCACTAATCCATACGATGCACGTTCTACAGCAAGTATAAATGCTTTTACAAATTTCGCAACAAGTCCAGGTGTACTAGCGATGGCAGCATTGTCAAGTGCATTCTCAAGTGCATTCTCAGATGCAGGATTATCCTCAACTGAAACATCATTGCTACTAGCAGGATTGTCATCTGCATTGGGGGTCGATTTCAGTAATATGCTACTCGTCGCCGGGTTATCAGGTGCAGCAATACCTATGTATAGTAGTTTACAAAATCATACAAATTCTCAGATTACTAACTTGCCACAGACATTAGAACAAGCGAGTTCACTAGCTGATATGAACCAGCAGTTCGGCGAACAGGCGGATAGTTGTAGTTTGTTTAATGAACTGATGGGACTTATGTCAGGCGCATTTGACGGTATAATGGACTTCATGGATGCTGGTCTAGATAAAGTGAAAGAGTTATTAGGTCCGGTAATTGGCGCAATAAGTGATATTACAGCAGGTATCACCGGCGCAATAAGTGATATTACAGCAGGTATCACCGGCGCAATAAGTGATATTACAGCAGGTATCACCGGCGCAATTACGGATGGTATTTCTTCAATCGTTGGCGCAATATCAGATATGATACCACAGAGTATCAAAGATGTATTCAATGAGATTGGTAATATTGCAAATTCTATGATGAATGGCATCGCCGCATTGGCAAATCAGATAACAAGTGAAATAGCAAACCTGAAAAGTATGGCAGACAGTATCGCTGCAAAGTTAGCGGCTCTTGCACTAGCAGCTGCAACATTAGATCCATGCAAACTAGCAGTGCTGTTAAACACCGGATCTCCTGAACTTAAATCAGCCGCACAGAACATGATTTCTCCAGTAACTAATGTAGTTTCTAATATTGCAACTGAACTAGATCCTAGAGCAAATGCAGATGAAGTAAATACCATAGTAGAAGAAGCTAAAAATGCAGCGGCAACCGCGGCAGGGGTCCCACAGTCTCCTATGACCTTGGCTGCTAAATTATATTCGCCATTTGACTCATACTTGCACGATATTGAGCCAGATTTTTCTAGTATATTCAACACTGATGAAAAGTTTACATCTACTGAAACGCAGAGTGGGAACAGCATCGTAACTAAATTACCAGAAACCGGATCTTCGCCTAGTAGTAGACTTGATAGTAAGGGAGCTACACCTAGTAGTGGACTTGATAGTAAGGGAGCTACACCTAGTAGTAGACTTGATAGTAAGGGAGCTACACCTAAAAGTGATAATGAAATACCAACTCCAACATCAACACGTGAGTTTGAATCTGAGGTATTTGCAACATGGAAAAAGAATTACTTAACAGACTTCTTGAAGATACGTTCAGATGCCGCTATGATCAGAAGTGAAATTGAGAGAGTATTAGATACTGCACATTTTCCAAATACAGCACTAAAAGGTGAGTCGAAAAATCTAGTAGATAATGCAAGAAAAATTATTCGAAGAACAAAAGCGCATATGAACGCTGCCAAGGTTTCATTATCATATACGAGCAATACTGGTAGTCGAGATCCTGACAAAGAAATAACAGCAAGAGACACCTATATTGATAGATATCTCAATGGATCAAACACTCGTAGAGAAAAGTTTAAACGAGAGTTGGATATGATACAAAGAAGTTGGAACTCAATTCGTTCTCAAGTAATTTATAGCGGACCAAGATAAATACATATAATAAATTCTTGGAGTGAATATAAATGTACGTTAATGAAATCATCAAACCAGTAGAAGAGGGGGTCAATGATCCTCATATCTTTAAAGCAGTATTTTTAGCTGGCGGTCCAGGTAGTGGTAAATCATTCGTAGCTAATAAGATGCTAAGTGGCACCGGACTACGTACTGTGAATTCAGATGATATCTACGAATATATGATGGGGAAAGCAGGCAAAGAATTAACACCTGACAATATCTATTCAGATGAAGGTCAAGAAATTCGCAATCGTGCGAAGCAGATTACAAAAAATAAAGAAGCATCTCATATTGAAGGCCGTCTAGGACTTATTATCGATGGTACCGGAAAAGACGTAGCGAAGGTACAAAAAGCGAGTGAACAATTAAAATCATTAGGTTATGAAACTATGATGTTATTTGTTAATACAAGTGAAGACGTAGCACAGGATCGTAATTCAGCAAGAGCTAGAAGTCTTCCTAAAGAGCAAGTAACTAAGATGTGGCAAACAGTTCAGCAAAACCTTATGAAGTTTCAACAGCTTTTTGGTGCGGGAAACTTTCACATTGTAGATAACAGTGGTGGTCTTGAAGATCCAGATCGTAAAGCAAACTTCTTAGAAGTCGATAGAGCTATTGACAAATTCTTAATGTCTGCACCAAACGACCGTAGAGCTAAAAAGTGGATAGCAGATCAGAAATCTTCAAAATAAATCCTTGACTTAGGTGCCTAATTATAGTATTATAAATCTAAGTAACAAGAAGTGGATACACAGTTGAGTGACATAATTGAAAGTCTTCGGAAGCACCGTAAAGACATTGATTTAGAATTTATCAAAAAAACACATGTACATTATTGTACTCCATGCTACGGCGGACAGGTAACAGAGCCATTCTTTCGTTCATGGTCTAAAGCACATATGCTTTATACGAAGCATGAAATTCCCTATTCAGTAACAACATCAGCAAACGAGTCTCTTATCTCAAGGGCAAGGTGTCATATGGTTGCTTATATGATGGCAAATCCGCAAGCAACACATCTAATGTTTATCGATGCTGATATTAACTTTGATCCTATTGATATTCTTCATATGTTACAACATGACAAAGATATTATTGTTGGTGCATACCCAAAGAAAGATTTGAATTGGGACAAAATGACTAAGGCCGCATCTGATAATGATTCTGTAACAATGCATGATCTACAACGACTCGCATCTAACTATGCTCTAAATTTTGAATGGAACTTTGATAAGTCTGAACAAGGAACAATTCGTACAGAAGATGGACTTGTAAAACTAAAAGATGCTGCAACAGGATTTATGCTAATTAAACGCGAAGTCATTATGAAAATGATTGCGGCATATCCTGAGTTATACTTCAACAATGATTTGTCGCTAGATGAAGAATTTGCTAAGTGGACATACCTGTTCTTTGACTGTATGCATGAGCCTGATACAAAACGTTATCTATCAGAAGATTATGCATTTTGTCGTAGATGGCAAGCTATAGGAGGCGAAGTATGGCTAGATCCGTGCATTAATTTAGACCACATCGGTCACTTCACATTCAGTGGTAGTGTTGGTAATATATTTACTAGTACATAGAAATTTATTAAGATGATATTCGAAAACTCACAGGAAACTATAGAACTAACACCAGAGATGTTTGTTAATTATGATAATAATTATCGAATTGGTATGAAAATAAGTGGCGGCGCAGATAGTGCTATAGTAGCTTATATGCTTGCAAAATTTGCAAAAGAAGAACTACCAGAATTAGTTATATATCCAGTTACTGGAGTAACTCCTACGAAACCATATCAAGAGATTTATGCAAAGCGTGTAATAAAACGTATTACAGAATTAACGGGCTATGACAACTGGGGTGAGCATTTCGTTGGTACAGCTAGAGCGGACACATATGTCAGTGACCAGCAGCAGGTTTTAAAACGTGCATATTTAACAGCAAGATTAGCAACACATTTCTATGGCATTACCGCTAACCCGACACAAGAAGAAGCTCCCGAACTTTATGCGTGGCGTGATAAATGGGGATCGCCGTGTATTGGGATAGAAGAACGACAGCGCATGTCATCAAAAAAATCATGGTTTGCGTTAAAGGCTCCATTAGCAAATGTGGACAAAAAGGGCGTAGCAGAACATTATATAAATCAAGGGCTAATGGATACATTGTATCCGGTGACTCGTAGCTGTGAAGCATTTATTGATGAACCTGCATACGATATAGAAAAGCATTGTGAAGAATGTTATTTCTGTTTTGAAAGATTTTGGGGATTTAATCGATATTCTTGAGAAATCTAAAAGTAGACGGTAACTTAAATGATAAGTATAGTTATATATGAATATAATAAAAGAGGACAAAATTAATATGGGCGTATTAAAAAAATTCAGTAAAGTATATGCTAGTAAGCAACAAGATGAAATGTCGTTAGAAGACTATTTGAAGTTGTGCAAAAAAGATAAACTAGCATACGCAACTGCTCCAGAAAGAATGCTTAATGCAATCGGTGAGCCAGAAACCGTAGATACAAGCACAGACCAACGTCTAAGTCGTATCTTCTTAAACAGAACAATCAAAGTCTACCCAGCGTTTAAAGATTTCTTTGGGATGGAAGAAGCAGTAGAACGTCTAGTAGCATACTTTCGTCATTCGGCACAAGGACTAGAAGAACGTAAGCAAGTTCTTTATCTTCTTGGTCCAGTTGGTGGTGGTAAGTCTTCTCTTGCAGAACGACTAAAAGAATTAATGGAACAGCATCCTATGTATGTTCTAAAAGCTGGCGATGAAATCTCTCCAGTATATGAAACGCCTCTAGGACTTTTCGATCCAAAAGATTTTAGTGATGATATGGAAAACGAATACGGTATTCCAAAGCGTTACTTATCTGGTCTTCTTTCGCCTTGGGCAGTCAAACGCCTAGAAGAATATGACGGTGATATCTCTAAGTTCTCAGTAGTAAAGATGTATCCATCGAAACTGAAACAAATCGGTATTATGAAAACAGAACCGGGCGATGATAACAATCAAGATATTTCATCACTGGTTGGTAAAACAGATATTCGTAAGCTAGAGTATTTCTCACAGAATGATCCAGATTCATATGCGTTCTCAGGCGGTCTATGTCGTGGTAACCAGGGCATGATGGAATTTGTTGAGATGTTTAAAGCACCAATCAAAGTTCTACACCCACTGTTAACAGCGACACAAGAAGGTAACTATATGGGTACTGAGGGTATCTCAGCAATCCCGTTTAACGGCGTAGTAGTTGCACACTCTAACGAAAGCGAATGGGAAGCATTCAGAAACAACAAGAACAACGAAGCGTTCTTGGATCGTGTATACATCGTTAAAGTCCCTTACTGTCTACGTGTTACAGAAGAAACATCTATCTATGACAAGATGCTTAAATCATCTGGCCTTGATGACAGTCGTTGCGCACCGCATACACTAGATATGCTTGCACAGTTCTCTATTTTGTCACGTCTAAAGACACATACAAATAGTAATCTTCCTGCAAAGATGCGTGTATACAACGGTGAGAACCTACATGATGTTGATCCTAAAGCAAAGACGATGCAAGAGTATCGTGACGTAGCAGGAGTAGACGAAGGTATGGCAGGTATGTCAACACGTTTCGCATTTAAGATTTTGTCTCAGACATTCAACCATGATGCAAATGAAGTTGCGGCAGACCCAGTGCATCTAATGCATGTGCTAGAGAATGCTATCAAGCGTGAACAATTCCCAGAAGAAACCGAAGAACGTTTGATTGGTTATATTAAAGATTATCTTGCTCCTAAATATGCAGAAGATGTAGGTAATGAAATTCAAAAAGCATACTTAGAAAGCTATAATGAATACGGACAGAACTTGTTTGATCGTTATATCGATTATGCAGATCACTGGATTCAGAACATTGATTACAAAGACCCAGACACTGGTAACTTATTTGACCGTTCTATTCTTAATGACGAATTAGAAAAGATTGAAAAGCCAGCTGGTATTGCTAATCCAAAAGACTTTAGAAATGAAGTAGTGAATTGGGTTCTACGTGCGAGAACAAAGTATGAAGGTAGTAACCCTCCTTGGACAGCATATGAAAAGATGAAAGAAGTTATCGAAAACAAAATGTTTGCAGGAACAGAAGAACTACTTCCAGTAATTTCATTCGGTAGCAAGAAATCAAAAGATGACCAAGGTAAGCATGATGATTTCGTTTCACGTATGACTGAAAAAGGTTATACAGAACGTCAAGTTAAACGACTAGTAGAATGGTATATGCGAGTCCAGAAGTCTAACTAAAGGACATATAATGCCAAACAATACTATTATTGACAGACGCAAAAATCCAGGTGGTAAGAGTTCGGGAAACAGACAAAAGTTTCTCAAACGCACCAAAGATGAAATACGTAAAAGTATTCACGAAAAATTAGGTGGTCGCTCTATCAAAGGATCTGGCGATGACCAAGACGTTACTATCAATCGTAAAGGTATCAGTGAGCCATCATTTGGTCACAAGTCAGACAGTGGCTCACGTGATATCGTACTTCCAGGCAATGAAGACTTTGTAGAGGGTGATCTACTACAGAAGCCTCAGGGCGGCGAAGGCGGAGGAGGATCGCAAGGTTCACCAGACGGCGAGGGCGAAGATGATTTTCAATTTGCATTATCTAATGATGAATTTGTAAACATCTTATTCGAAGACTTAGAACTTCCTCATATGATTTCTAAAGAAAACAAAGTTGTAGAGAAAGTAGAAATGCATCGTAGTGGCTTCACTAATGATGGCAATCCTGCACAACTTAATCTAGAGAAGTCAATGATTAACTCTATGGGTCGTAGGATCGCTCTACAGAAGCCTAAGATGCGTAAGATACGTGAACTAGAAGCACTACTAGAAACAGAAGAAGATGAAGATAAGCGTTTAGAACTTGAAGAAGAAATTAGTAGTCTTCGCATTCGTGCTAGAGCGGTAGCGTTCATTGATCCAGTAGACTTACGTTATAATAACTTCACAACATCACCGAAGCCAAGTTCACAAGCTGTTGTATTCTTTATTATGGATGTTTCAGCATCAATGACAGAGAGCCATAAAGATTTAGCAAAGCGTTTCTTTATGATGCTTAACTTGTTTATCTCTCGTAAGTACAAACGTGTCGATGCAGTATTCATTCGTCACCATACACAAGCTAAAGAATGTGATGAAGAAGAATTCTTTACAGGACGCGAGAGTGGTGGTACAGTTGTATCTAGTGCATTTGAACTTGCTAAAGATATTATGAGTGAACGTTATTCTCCGAGTGAGTGGAATGTATATTTTGCACAAGCAAGTGACGGTGATAACTGGAGCGATGACAACGGTAAATTACTTGAAATTCTACAGAATGACATTCTACCAGTATCTCAGTTCTTCTCTTATATTGAAGTTGGAGAACCAAGAGGAATGGGAATGCTTGGCGGCTTTGCACATCAGTTAATGGAAGTGTATGATAATATTGTCGGTAGTAATCAAAACATGGTAGCAGAACGAGTACAGAAACCATCAGATGTATATCCGATATTCAGAAAGATTTTCGCTAAAGATAGGAAAGAAACATGAGTAAGTTACTTTACACAGGATCACATTGGGACTTTAATAAGTTATACTCAGTGATGGATGCTTGTGAGGAGATTGCAGTCGAAGACATGGGACTAGATTGTTTCCCTAATCAGATTGAAATCATTACAGTAGAACAAATGCTTGATGCTTACAGTTCAGTTGGGATGCCATTGATGTATGACCATTGGAGTTACGGTAAGAGTTTCATTTCTAATATGCAACAGTATCAAGCAGGTCGTATGGGATTAGCATACGAACTTGTTATCAATAGTGATCCGTGTATCAACTATTTGATGGAAGAAAACTCTATGACTACACAAGCACTTGTGATTGCGCATGCCGCATTTGGTCATAATCACTTCTTTAAGAACAATTATCTATTTAAACAGTGGACATCACCTGATGCAATTGTTGATTATTTGTTATTTGCTAAGAAGTATATTAGAGAATGCGAAGAACGTTATGGTGCAGATATCGTAGAAGAAACACTTGATGCATGTCATGCTATTCAGTATCAGTCTATCAACAAGTACAAGCGTCCACCAAAATTAAATGCAAGACGTGAGTATGAAAAACAAAAAGCACGTAGTGAGTACTTACAATCACAAGTTAATGAATTGTGGAATACAGTACCGAAGAAAGCAAAAGAAGAAAAATCTACGCAAAATACCTGGCCGTCAGAACCAGAAGAAAACTTGCTATACTTCTTAGAAAAGCATTCTCCTGTTCTTGCACCTTGGCAACGTGAACTATGTCGCATTGTTAGACGTATTGCACAATACTTCTATCCACAATATCAGACAAAAGTTATGAACGAGGGCTTTGCATCATTTACACACCATTACATCTTTAATAAATTATATGATCAAGGAAAAGTCGATGATGGCGCAATGATGGAGTTCTTTGCTTTACACAGTGCAGTTCTATATCAACCGAACTTTAACTCACAGAACTACAGCGGATTTAACCCATATGCACTTGGCTTTGCTATTCTGAAAGATATTCAACGTGTATGTGAAACTCCAGACAAAGAAGACGAAGCGTGGTTCCCACATATCGTAGGTACTAACTGGCGTGACACGATTAAAGACGTTGTTGCAAACTATCGTGATGAAAGTGCTATCTTACAGTTCTTGGGACCTAAAGTTATTCGTGATTGGAAATTGTTTGTTCTGCATGATGAAGAATATTATGATGATTATCATGTAAGTTCTATTCATAATGAACGAGGATACAAGAATGTACGTAAAGCATTGTCACAGCAATATGTAACAGCAGCAATGATACCAGACATTCAAGTAACAGAAGCGGATGTTGCAGAGACACGTGAACTTACACTTACGCATAACTCTTTTAATGGTAAGAGATTAAATCGTGGTGATGCAGAACAAGTATTAACTCATGTACAAAAATTGTGGGGTTATGATGTGAAACTACACAGTGAGTATAATGATAAAACACTTGATGTGTATGAATGTAAACGTAAACGTAAATAATGGAAAAGACCCGAAAGGGTCTTTTTTCTTTTTATTGATGTGTTTATTTTATTAACTTGTTTTATACATATTGTGTTTAAATTCAGAGATTTCATTAGCTTTGTCATGCATGCCCATTTCTCTAAGTTGCTTAATACTCATACAATAACTTCTGTATTCCATTAATTTCATAAATTTCTTTAACATATTATATTCCCTTACAGTCAAAGTATGACTTTTCTAATTGTACTGGGACTCCACCTTTTTCGATGCATACTTCTGCCCAGTCTGGTTGTTTGTATTTGTCGATAACTGCATAGAAACCAAAACCTATGCAAATGACAATTAATGATGACATAATTACGAAAGAGTAAAAGCCGATGCGTTGTACTATTTCTGCGTTTATGTTCATTATAATACTGCGAACATTAATAGTAGTGCTACTAAGAATGCAAAGATACCTAATGCTTCTGCAAATGCAACACCAACGAACATTGTTCCTGTGTCGCCTTTCTTTGGCATTACTTTAAGTACACTACCAACAATCATTCCTACTGCGATGGCTGCGCCGCCCATGCCTAAAGTTGCTAACCCTGCACCAATATAGGCGCCCATCATTGCGATATCACCAGTCATTATTTGTTCTCCAACATTAGACGTTTTGCTTCTTCGTGAAAGCCTTCTCTCCAAAGTGCTTCAGCCGCTCTTGCACGACCTGCTGATTCACCAAATGCCCATACGCCCATTGCAAATGTAATTAAGCCTCTACTTACTATCTTACCTAAGTTAGATGTTGTATTCATTACTAGTGTAGCCATTATACAAAACCTTTCAAGTTAGCGTTTGTTTCGATATTTGTCATTTCTGAAATATCAGATAGTGTCACTTGCTTTGGTTTCTTGTATGAACTATGTGCAATATGATAAATGTCGCCACGTGCGATACCGATATCATTTAGCTCATGGTTAGAAAGTTTCGAAAGTTCATTGACAGTAGTGCGAACAGCCGCTCTATACTCTCTATTTTTATTAAAGTTAATTAATGATGTGATAATACTATTAAGCATTAGTTTATTCCTTGTGTGTGTCTAGTAGGCGCTTGCCCATCGTTTTCAATCATATAGTTATAAGCAAACTGCCAGTCGTTTGCATATTCAATTTTTGCCCAAGTCAATAAATCTTTTCTGTAACTTGCAGACATTTTACGCCCGCCAAAAAGATTTGCAAAGGCACCAAATAAGTTTAGTGTCATTTTATTTCTCCATGTTAGGATGCTTGAGGAAAGCAATACCCTGTGTCTTTTCACAGCGTCATTCGTTTGATAAAGCAGTCTGCGCCTGCTCTGGTCTTTCCCAGTGCCGAATAGCGAAACGATAGTGTGTTTCTCTACTATTATTTATTATAATATAGCACTAAAAAACACCAAAAACAACTGCATTCTACGAAGACTCGGTATGCACCTAATGCAACTGTGACATACTGTCAAGTAAAATAATACTTGCAATCATAATATTTTTATGTTATACTAAGTATAAATCGAATGGAGAATAACTATGGCTAAAGTTATGTGCGCTAAGTACAATAAAGAATTAACAGCATTAGAGAAAGCACCGTTTCCTGGGAAAGACGGCATTGAGATATTAGAGAATGTTTCATCGGCGGCATGGGATGAATGGTTGAATATTCAGACAATGATTATTAACGAGAACCGTTTGAATTTAATGGATGCAGATGCACGTAAATTCTTAGCAGAACAACGAAACAAGTTTTTGTTCGAAGGGGAAGAAATTGAAATGCCAGATGACTTTATTGACCCTGCAATCCCAAAGTTAACATGAAGCTACTATTAAAAGGTTACATACCTGGCAATACTATTAACGGTAATGGGTCAGTTAGGGGTGCATGGATATTTGAACAAGCCGATGTTGCAGCATTGACATTTATTAATGAGTTATTCTTGTGCGATATGCCTGATACTCTTGCTGTAACTAATAGTGCGGACTTAAAATTCATATCACCTGCATTTCCACATAACTACTTTGAAGCATGGGGTGAGTTAGAAAGTATATCATCCGGAAGCATAAGTATACTTGTAACTATAAAACATAGAGATGCAAAAAGCAAGGAATACACTAACTGTTTAACAGGAACGGTTAGATTCACTCTCATAAACAAAGATAGAAAAGTGGTCAGAGTACCAAAAGAGGTAATTAATGCAGTTAAAGGGTAAAGTCCTAGTCACAGGTGGTGCTGGATTTGTAGGGCGCGAAGTTGTTAAGCAACTACAACTTAAAGGTTATGCAATAACTGTTCTAGATAAAGCAGAAAAACCAGAAGACTTTAAGAATATCAAGTATATCAAAGGTGATATACAGAATGCAGCAAAGTGTGTGATGGCATCTGCTGGACAAGACTTTATTGTTCATCTAGCAGCAAGGCCTCGCATTCCAGATAGCTTTATTAATCCTGATGACTATTATGATGATAATGTTACAGGCACACGAAACATTTTAACAGCTGCACATGCTGTTGGTATTCGTAAGTTTGTATATGCAAGTAGTAGTTCAATTTACGGAAATAATCCAGCACCACATAAACCCTATCATAAACCAGATCCACTTAACTACTATGCTATGACTAAGTTGTTTGGTGAGCATCTATGTAGACAGTATAAGAATATGTTTGATGTTAACTACACCGTAGTTCGTTTCTTTACAGTGTATGGGCCAGAACAACCTGGGTGTGATGATAAGGGATTAATGATTGCTAAGTTTGGTAGACTCGCACATGAAGGACAGCCTGTAACAGTACACGGCGACGGCGAACTAAAGCGTGATTATATTCACGTTAGTGATGTTGCACGTGGTGTTATTGCAAGTATGGAAAGTAAAGTAAAAAGTGAAATATTCAACTTAGGTACCGGAACTAATATCTCAGTGAACAGCGTAGTAGATATTCTGCGTGAAACAGTCCCAGATTTAGTTGTAGAACACGTAGAGAAGCCAAAAGGATATGCAAACGAAACACTCGCAGACATATCAAAAGCAAAAAAGCTACTGGGATGGGAACCTAAAATTGTACAAGCTGAGGGAATAAGAGACTATTATAGGAATATAACAGATGTTTGATACTCCGAAAAGAGATTTGATATTCTTGCCCGGCGCAGGTGGTCATTTTATATTTGGGCAGGTTGCTAAATTACTCGGTGACAACCAGTTAATAGGTGAAAGCCCCGATATTAATGAATATACATATAAACAGAGCGCGATATTATCTAGTTTGACATTAAACTCAAAAAAAGAGATTATTCGAGGCCTATTAGATGATGACAATCAACATGCGTTGGGTGAAGTTATTACATATTTAAATAATATGGTTGAGAAATCTAACTACTCTTGTTATAACAGCATTGAAAACCGAAACATTATCACAAGACAACTTGGGAAGATAGTTGATCCTGTAACCAGAGGAGACATTCTCAACTACTCAGAAAATCGTTTAATGGGAATAACTGATAATCTACAGTTAGGAGAATATTTGATACGTAAACAGAAAATTTATGATTTCACACTTGAAGATGAAAGAGAATTATCTAGTATAGAGCGTACTGGATTTTTCTATTCAACACTACATGATATTATTTTTTCTAAATTTGAAACTGAGTTTGGATTTTCTTGGGATATCGGTCATATACCATACCATAAGAATTGCTTTTACGATATCAAAAATAAGAACATCGGCGACTACAAATACGTTAGCATTCTTTCTGGTGACAGTTGTATCTACACTGAGGCACTAAGAGAAATGAAGCATATGGGTAGATTAGAAAAAAATTATAGTAAAGAAACGCACTCTGGTTGGACCAGTTCTATATTAAAAAATAATAATAGAACCCTGTCCTATGTGTCTGATAATGTGCGACTAGAAGCAGAACAGTTTGACATTACATCTTCATACAGTGAAACAATACTTTATAAGAACCTAATTGTAAAAAATCAAGACTTAGAATGGAGTAGATTATTTTCTATATTCGGTCTGTTCCAGGAATATCTTGATAATAAAGAAATGATACATGATGCAGTACACGATTATCACAAACGTAATATCGAACTTCTATCACAATTCTTTTCAAACAGAGAAATCAATAAAATGATTAACGCATTTAGTTAATAAATAATATCAATGAAACATCCTGATTATCACATAAGACCCCGAACTAATAATGAACGTGCAATGAAGTGTTCAATTGTAATTCTATTGCTATTTGTAGCAGTAGAACTAGTAGGCGCGCACTACAGCAACTCACTGGCGCTCTTTGGCGATGCTATGCACCTTCTAACAGATGCATTTGCTTTGGGAGTTGCATTACTTGGCTTCTGGCTTGGTAGATGGGCACCAACAGAAACATATTCATATGGCTTTATGCGCACAGAAGTTATTGCTGCATTATTCAATGCACTACTTTGGTTCGGCATATTTGCTTACATTATTTACGAAGCGATACATAGACTAATAAATGTTGAGACTGTAGATATATCAACAATGATACCAGTGGCAGTTGCAGGACTAATTGTTAATCTAATTATATTTAAAGTGCTACATTCAAGCCATCATGATGATAACATTAATATGCGCGGCGCAATACTGCATGTGTTAATGGATATTCTAGGATCTATCGGTGCTATTATTGGCGGCATAGTAATATACTTTACAGGTTGGATGTATGCTGACCCTATTGTAAGCGTGTTGTTAGCAAGTCTGATTCTACGTAGTGGTTGGAAACTATTAGCAGATTGTATACGTATTATGATGATGGGTAAACCGGATAATATCAGTGAAAAAGAAATTGAGAAAGTCATAATGTCAGGCGTATATGACATTAAAGAAATACATCACATGCATATCTGGGAACTTGCTAGTGGACAAGTTGCACTAACAGCGCATGTAGTGATGATTGATGGTGGTAGTTGCAATGACACTATCTGGAATACTAAGAAATTATTAATAGATAACTTTGGAATTGCACACTCCACTATACAAGTAGAACATAACGAATGTCCAGATGAGGAATTATACTATGGCAAAATATAAATTGGTAGACGAAAACGATCCAATCTTAAAACAAAAATGTGCAGAGCATATTATCTCTGAGAATACAGAACAACTAGCAGTTGATATGATTAATACAATGCAAGAACATGAGGGCATCGGTTTAGCCGCACCACAAGTAGGTCTAGCAGAACGAGTATTCGTAGTCGGACACAAGTCACAAGGTTTTGTAGTATGCATTAATCCAGTTATGACAATTGCAGAAGATGCAGAAGAAGAAACATATACAGAAGCATGTTTATCTTTCCCACATCTTGAACTTAAAGTAAAACGTCAAAACGCAGTACTATTAGAGTATACTAATGCGCAAGGTGTACGCAAAGCAACTAAGTTTGTTGGTGTATGGGCGCAAGCAATTCAGCATGAAATGGATCACTTAGATGGGGTTCTATTCCAAGAACGTGTCGGCGGAACAACATTAAGTCTTGCTAAGTCAAAGCGTAGAGAAAAACTTAAAAGAATTTCACGTAAGAAAAAGTAATGGACTACAGTGATTACACACTCATAAGTCTAGGTGACAGTTTTACTTTTGGACAGGGAAGCATAAAAGGTGGTTCGGATCTACTTGCTTTCACTGCAATGATGCGTGGACAAGATGGTGACAAATCAAAAGACTATAGACCTTTATATAGAATTTTAAATAACGCTCATTCTTATACCAACCATTTATCAAAAAATATAAATTTTAAGAACAGTGTTAATCTAGGAACGATGGGATCGTCTAATTATAATACACTTCAGTATCTACATAGAATCATTAATTCTGCAAGTTCCACTGATAAACTGTTTTTTTGTATAAATTTAACTTGTCCAACTCGACATGAATATTTTCAAGCGTTTACAGCGCATGGGGTAGAATATGCTAACATCTTTACAGCCAGACGTGATATTCTAGACCCCGGACCCAGCGATATCAAAGGTCGTCCAGTAGAGAAATTGCCATTAAATGGTTTGCCTAAGCGGTTTTGGGAGGACTATTGGACCAAACTACATACAAGTGAACATGTATTATATTCTCATATTAAAGTTTTCAGAGAGTTAAACATGATATTAAAAAGTTCTGGATATCCATATATCATTTTTGACGGTATTAACGATACTGATTATCAGATTAAACGCCACAATCTATCATTTAAGGATAAGTTAAAAGTACCATTTGTAGACAATATGTATGAAGAATTACAAGACATTGGATTAAATATTACTTCAATAGATAATGTCTTAGAAGAATATGTCGATTTGTCATCTAATTTTCCACACTATTTCAATTTTAAGACACGTTGCGAAGCATATCCCAAAAATCCCGATCCAGCAAATAGAACCGTTAATTCGTGGGCAGTTACCTTAGGTAAACAATTATCTTTAGAAAATTATGGCCTTACTGAGTGCTATCATTGGGGACGAGACTTAAATATACAAGTGGCAAAATTACTAGAAGATTATATTAGAAAACAAGATTACTCATATTTATAGGAGAAGTAAAATGATTACATGGATTAAAAACAGATTAAAAGAAAGAACATCATGGGACGGCGGCGCACTTATCGCAGTTGGCGTAATTACTCTTATGTTTGATGGACTAATTACATGGGCAGCCTATGCAGCAATCGCATATGGTGCTTGGACTATTTTTAAGTCAGAATAGAACACGTTAGCGATATCATTTAACATTCTTATTAAATAGACATAATAGCAATAAGGATGTTAGAACATGTCACAGAACGAAATTAAAGAAGCATACAGATTATTCTGGATGGTTAAAGGTCATATTAATACTACTGAAAACACAATACTTTCTTCTGCTGATAGCTATTTTAAAAGATTATGGTTGTCAGGTGCAGACGGCGCTCCGTTAGAAGAATATGAAAAAGGCTTTGAAGAGGCCTGGGAGAACTTTCAAAATGGCAAGCAGGAAAATAGAGGAACTTGACATCGAAGATTTATCGTTGATTGAAAAAATATTAAATAACGAATTTAAACGTCAATCAGAATACGAGCGTTCATTTAAAACAAAGAACCGTTGGTTTCCGGGCGATGAACAATCAAGGTTAACTAGAGTACGTGATGCTGTACGTAGTCAACGCAAATTCAAACAACTAACACAAGATAAATGGTAGTGACATTAATGTTACACTAATAATATATTATCATGTGTTGCCTTGCAATATTGTGAAAAATACATTATATTAGTATAAGTAACATATAGATGGACACAGATAACATTCTGTTACGTGTCCATTTTTCATGACATAAAGGAAATATAATGAAACTACTATTAACTACGGTAGCCGCTATTGCAATGGCTACAACATCTTTCGCAGCAGATATTGACGCTTCAATCGAAGTAGAAATTGCAGAGAACCAAACAACAGATAAATTCGAAGCTACAACAACTCTTAACGTTGACGTTGCTTCAGATAACGATGAAGCATTTGGTGCTATCTCACTTAACTCAGTTGATAACACTTCAGTTGGTGTTGACGAATGGCATGTGGGCACAACAGTAAGTGGTGTACGTTTATCATTTGGTGATCACGGCGGCATTCTTCCAGAAGCAAATGCGGCAACAGGTTTTGATACATTAGCAGACACAAATGCTGCAATGAAAGAATCTCTACAAGTATCGACACGCGGTCTAGGTCTTGCATTGGGTCTATCAGACATCACTACTGATGTATCTGAAGTAGCAAACATCCAAGCATCATACACAAGTGATCTTCTTTCATTCGGTGAAGTAACAGCGGCAGTTGATTATAACCGCACATCAGAAGAGTACACATATGCAGTTGCAGGTTCAACAGATATCACAGGTATCGCAGTTGGTGGTATTGCAACGTATGCACTAGATACATGGGCATTTGAAGCAGAAGCAACAGTAGCAGGTCTAACTGGCTACTTGAACGGTGATGAAAATGACTCACTACAGCACATTGGTGTATCAGCATCACGTGACTTTAACGGTATCACATTCGCATCAACAGTAGATTACGATACAGACGAAGCACAAGTAACGCCATCAGTTACAGCAACATTCGCATTCTAATTTAGAATACAATAAGAATTAACTAAAGGGAGCTTAGGCTCCCTTTTTTATTGACAACACTATAAAAATATGTTATAAATAAACTGTAACGTTGAAGCAATTCAAACGACTCCACCATAACTATACTGTGGGCTAACTGGTAAAGCCGTTGGTGTAAAAACCGAGACAATAACGAATGTAGGTTCAAATCCTACCAGTATAGTTTTGATGGGGTCGTCGACTCCACCATAAGGATACACAATGAAACAATATTCAAAAGAATATTTAGAGTTTGAACTGAAACACACTAAAGAGTTGGTAGAACTTCATCATAACACAAGAGATGAAGAATTAAGACTTCAAATTTTAGAAGTTAGAAAAACTCTTGAGCGTATCTTTTTGATGGGGTCGAAATAGGATCGACTGGTGAAGCAACATTCGCATTCTAATTTAGAATACAATAAGAATTAACTAAAGGGAGCTTAGGCTCCCTTTTTTTGTTGACATCACTCTCAAAATATGTTATAAATAGAATGTAACGTTGAAGTGATTTGACGATTGGACAGGACCGCGGGGCAGTACCGCGCAGCTCCACCAATAAGCACACTAGCAGGCCGCGCTCCTGTTGTATGGTACTATTCTAGAAATGAGGTTCGATTCCTCAGTGTGTTTTTTAATGGGGCTGAACTAGGATCGACTGACAAGATAGATGAATGGAGTTACCGGGATATAAGCGCCGTTACCGCGAATAAACTTTTTAATTGCAAACGCAAATAAAGCGCCAGAAATGGCATTAGCGGCTTAATTTAAGCACGTGGGGGTTGGTGACTTACCTAGCAACAGAAAAGTTACAATACACACAAACACACACACATAAAGGAGAACAAAATGTTCGATACAAAACAAATGACAGAAATGGCTGAAAAACTCAGCGAACTATATAAGAATACTGGCTTGAAGCCAGAAGCATTTACAGATGCATTATCAAAAATGGTACCAAATGCACCAGCATTGCCTAAAGTATCATTCAACAAGAATGGTTATGAAATTCGTACACAGATGCTAGAAATGGCACAAAATCAACTATGGCAAGATTACTATGCTAAAATAGGCGCACTAGAAACATCAGTTCGAAAAGAGCATGATGAAGTAGTAACTAAAGTTGAAATGCCTGCATTCCCAGGTTCAGAACAAGTACTAGAAACTGCACGCCAGTTTTACGATTTCGTAAACAAGGGTAAATAATTATTATGGGAGATCCTATATTGGGTCTCCCATTTTTAAAAGAGAAACGAATTAATGAGTAATTATATTTCTGCTAATTATGATAGATTTGATGATAGAGCAGCATACGGAGCAGTTTTTACAGGCAACAGAAACGCTTACCATCGTGGTCGTTTTGGAGAATTTTATTTTCTAAAAGAAAAAGCTAAAGAATTACTCACTGCTGCAGAATGTAACTATTTGTTTAATGGTGAGATATCTAATCCTAATGCTTGGTGGGATATCAGCCATAGTGTTCATACGGAACTAGACCTACAGTGTAACAATTTTGAATTTAGAATCAATCCACACTTTGATGATATGGAAAAAATAACGAAGAGTCAATGGAAAAATATGTATGTATGTTTGGGTTGTAGTTTTACATATGGGGTTGGTATTCCGTCATGTCAGACATGGCCTAGCGTAATAGAAGAACGCACTGGAATTAAAACTCTAAACTTGGGAGTACCAGGCGGCTCAATTCAAGCATCATATAGAATATTAGATAGTTGGCTAAAACATTTTGGTTGCGCTCCTAAAGCAGTATTGATACTAGGTTGGTTACATCCTCGTATCGAAATGTTAATTAAAGGTACACCGGGACCCGGCAAGCAAAATTATGACGGATATGGGTCAATCATTCTACATAATACCCAATCTGTTGGTGGTTCTAAAGTAAACCATGATCATCAAAAGCGTTTGTTGGCAGAAGATAAAACAAGAGAAATATTTAGACATACAATATCTAATTTTGCGAAACTAAAGAATAATTATAATCTTAAAATGTATAGAATTGACACAACCGGAATGATCAAACATTTGTTCACGACTCCGTCATATGCTGATAAACAATTATTCCAAGGCCCTAAGAGGCCATTATTGAGACTTAAAGGAGTGGCATACGATATGAGTCATCCATCTCCGTATTATATGACTAGTACAGCATTAGCGTTTATGCGTTTAATTGAAGAAAAGGATGAATTTTTAATATGACATATGTAGTAACACAAGATTGCATTAAATGTAAATATACAGATTGCGTAGAGGTTTGTCCAGTGGATTGCTTTTATGAAGGCGAAGAAACACTAGTAATTAACACAGATGAATGTATTGATTGTGGAGTATGTGAACCAGAATGTCCAGCAGAAGCTATCATTCCAGATACATCTCCGCTGTTCACACAGAGGCTGTTTGATATTAATACTAAGTACGGAGAAATGTGGCCTGTAATTGTTGAGAAAAAAGATCCACTTCCAGGCGCAGATGATATGAATCCTGCAAAAGGATACACCGGAGATAAAACAGAATTACTAGATGATTACGATTAATAACATACCACATCAATATGAATTAAAAGATTACGAATCGTTTGTGCAGGTTGTACAAGCAATTGATGATTTTCTAGGGACTAAAACTTATATATTTTCTGGGACACTAAAACAAATAAACGACAACTTTTTTCAACGTGATATTAATCAATGTATCTTAGATGAAGTTAATAATTTATTTAAAGATCGTAATACTGTATACAGCAACGATACTGACTTAACTCACCGAGACTTAGAAAAGATTAATTCATTAGATTATATATTAAGTGATTTAAGCAGTGGAGTTAAAATTAAAAACCCATTAAGTCTTAATTATTTTGAAACATCGAAATGGGGAACGCATCCGGGAAACACACGCTTACTGTTCAGTGAATATTATACTGATACCGTAATTGGTATGGTAACTGATTATAAGGGAACCATACGAGAAGATTATCCTCATTTAGAATTTAAATCTATTACAGATATTGAGTTCTCAATCGACGGGTTAGTGGTATTAATAAATACGACTATAAACGGTCCTAACACTATACGCAGACCAGCAGGACGTAATGTGACATACAAAGAACTTACTGATAATCCATCAGCAGAACTTGGAAACCCTACGTTATACGACCCTCCTAGATGGTATCAATTGAAGAAAGATATTGTGTATGTATGCGACAGACCAACAGTAGAAAGGGTTAATGAAGAATGGCAGATATACAAACGTTAGAGCTACTTAACTATAGAAAGATGCCACATGCTAGTTTCGATTTCTATACATTTGAGAAAGTTATCGATGATAGTCTTGCGCAAAGAATTTCCTTAGCCAGTTATATGTTTAATTGGGGAAAGATCGAAGGTATGCGCACAGATAAACATTATCGTATTTGGATGAACAAATACAATGCCAAATCTTTTAGGGATACATGTCGGATATTTGATGCACCCAAAACAAAAGAAGTATTCTCTGATATAACTGGAGTTGACTATAGTGCATGTCGTACTCGTATTGAGTTGTGCAAAGATGAAGCAGGAAGCTGGTTGCATAATCATTACGATGATAAAGCAAAACTATTTACATTACAATTATATTTAAGTGACAGTTCAGTAAGCACGTCATTTAATAAACAAAATACGTCAGCTACGTCAGGTAACGGCTGGTTCTTTGCTAATACAGCACGTGAATTGCATGGATTAAATCCTCTGCTAGAACGAAGAATAAGTCTTATTGTAAATTATGTAGACGATACTTGGAGAGATAACACGGTGCTAGTATGAAAGTAATCCGACACAGTGAACCATGGGACCATTTTGAAGTACACGATTTCTTAGACCCATCAGATTTTAACTCTGTAAAGATATATGCAGAAAGTCAACCAGTTGTATCTGATAGAACTATGAATGTGTTACGTTCTGGTTATGTACATGATATACTCGCAAGAGCAATGTATAAGTTACTAGATGAAATCAAATATGGTGCATTAGTAGAACATGAAATTACAGTACAATTAGATGCTATCAAACCAGGTTGGGCGTATAATAAAATACATGCAGACAACCCAAAGAAGTGGGTAACGTTTGTAATGGCTATCTCAGATCAAGGCACTGGAACACAACTCTATACTAAAGATCAACAAACATTAGTTAAGACAACTGATTGGATTCCAAATGGTGGTAACGGATTTATTCGTAAAGATGATACGTGGCATGATTTTGATGCTAAAGGATTGACTGATATTCGAAGAACAGCAATTGTAATGTTAGCGGAAAAAGGATGGGACAGTGTATAAATCAAGTAAAGAACGTACAGAAGACTATCTTGCTAACTTCGATACTAAGAAAGTGTTACAACATTTAATCACATCAGATACTCCAGTAATCGTAGATGTAGGTGCTAATGTCGGACAGACGCTATCACGGGTTAAGAAAATATTCCCAACAGCACAAATGCATTGTATCGAACCAGTACCAGAACATTACGATGAACTAAAAGAAATAGCAAAGTATTATGATGATGCACACACATACAATACAGCGTTGGGAGATAAAGATGAACAACGTGAATTTAATGTTAATCAACATCAACCTATGCTTAGTAGCTTTTATGAATTAAATGAGAACAGCAAAGACAGTATTGCTATTAATAAGCCAGAGGCATCACACAGTAACTTCTTAGACAATGAAAAGATTTCAGTACAAAGTAAGACATTAGATACATGGGCAACTGAAAACAATATCACGCATATTGATATGTTAAAGATGGATACTCAAGGTAGCGAACCAGAAATTCTTGCTGGTGGCATAAATGTTCTAAATAATACTAACATCATAGTAACTGAATTAATGTTTTATGACTTATATAAAAAGCAAAATTCATTCTATGATATTGAGAGTATTATTCTGCCACTCGGTTTTGAACTGTTTGATATCGGGTATGTTAGTAAGAACCCACTTACCGGTAGAACTGATTGGGTTGACGTGATTTATAAAAAAAGAGATGTTACTAACAAGGAAACAAATCTATAGAAGAATGAGAGAAGAGGGCTACTCGAAAGAGGAAGCCAGAGCCTGGGTAATAGTAATTTCTGAAGGATTAATTTAAAAAAAATAAAAATAGCACTTGACGAATCGTTTTAGAAGTGCTATATTAAGAACATAACTAAGACGACGGTCTTTTAGTTAGATAGTGCAAGGAAATGTTGTTTCGTAAGGACAATAACTTGGCTAGTAGCTGTAGTGGCAGCGTATGAGCATGGAGACATGAAGATACGTATTTCGAACGTAACTGTTTGATACTAGGCGCAACTGAACGTATGAAATACTTACTAGGTTGTTGGAGGTAGACTGTAATCCTCCCTATCACATTATAATACTATATGGGAACAACCTGTACACAAGGCAGTTCATCCGAAGGCGCTCATAGATCCTTTTAAAAAACATAGAACAAGACAAATTTTTAACGCCCAGTACATTTGTCTAATAGACACTGAAAATCATTCTATTAGTCCACATAATAATTATAATAACCCTTAGCTATTAATTTAGTGAAGGGTTTATTTTTTGATAAATAGTATTATGAAATATTCAGAGATAACAGAAGGTCCATTGCAGAGACCAAACTTACTTAAAAATCCAGCAAGGCTGCAGGCTTTGATTAATAAGATTGAGACTGGCTCACCTTTCACATTGAGAGGTGAAGAAATGCCGTCTGTTAAAATTGCGCAAGATCCTGAATTATTAGACAATCTTAAAAAAGGCATTATCCCAGATATTTTTCCACTAGAAGATGGACGCCAAGTTCGTCTATCTGGTCTAGAAAAGACTGGTGAGTTTGGCGGTAAGGGTGCAGGCTTTTCAACACGTGATGAAGATGCCGCACTAACACAAATCAACGAAATGCTAGAACAAATGAAACAAGGTAAGTCAGAAGTCAATCTTGTTATTGGTGATAAGACTGTTCCTGTTGCTAAGTTTGTTTCTACGCAAGGTACTCCTAAATCAGACTTCCATGCTGTTGACGCAAGTGGCAATGAAGTTGCTTGGATCTCACATAAGAAAGGTTCTAAAGCAAGAGACTTTGGCCAATGGGGCGGCATGAGTGATAGAGAAATGAAAATTGTTTATGCTAACATGCCAGAAGCAAAAGAAGAAATTTTAAAGTTCGCTAAAGATGTTATTGCTATTACTAACGGTGAAATTCCAAGAGCAACAACATATGCACGTAAGATACAGAATGGTAAACTGCGTGGTATCGCAATCTATGGTAATGGTTTCGGTGGCGAACGTGGACATCAAAACGTTGACTTAATTCTTCAAGGCGAACCACAGTTCAAAGGTAACAAACTTGTTGCTACGGGATCTGCGCACACAAATGGTGAGCGTTTAGAAGATGAATTTGAGCCAGTTCTAATGGCAATGTACAAAGGTGACCGTGATAACTTTGGTGTTAAAGGCGCACGTTTCTCAATATATCCAGCAGGCGGTCGTAAAATCTCTGAGTGGATTTAATGAACAAAAACTTATTATTAATTCTATCACATCATTTAGCTCTTATATTAGGTATCATATTATATGGATTTAATATTTGGGTTGCAATACCTGTATTCTTTTTGTCTATGTATTGGGCAAAGTTTGTAGGTAGTGATGTTATGCATTTCTATTTTGCACACGGGAAATACAAAGATTGCATTAAGAGTTATTTCTATACATTCTTAACATTATGTACAGGTTTAGGTTCTCCTATATCATTTAGCGCATCACATAGACAACATCATAAATTTACAGATACAGAAAAAGATCCACACTCGCCACATCATATCGGCTGGAAGCGTGTATACTTTTTAGACTGGCAACCACAGAGTATTAATCCAAGATTGATTGCAGACTTTGCACGTTCAAAGTTTCAGAAGTTAGTACATAAGCATTGGTTCTCCGCACATATTACAATCGTAGTATTACTAGCAATCATTGATATACGTCTAGTATGCTTCTTACTTTCACCGTTCGTAATGTATTCATTCCATAATGCAAGTGCTATTAATGTTCTTGCACATTTAGATGGTAAAAGTAAAAACGTTCCACTAATGAGATTAATAAATTGGTGGGGTTGGGATCACGGCGATCACCACGACTACAAATCAGCAAAATAATACTTGACATTTAAAACGAATCACTATACATTGAGTGTATAAGTTAAATAATAGATTCTTGGATGCAGATTCAGGAGGGTCTGATCACTAACAAACAAGGAACAGCACAATGACTACTTGGAAAGACATTTCGACATTTGACTACAAAAAGTATCTACACGTAGATGTTCTAGTGCAGGGACAGGATGGTGTTGCTGTAGCCGCCTGGGACGATGATGAAAAGCATTTTATCTCTGACCTTCGCGGCAAAGGCAATGGTCAATCCGTA
>Ga0233426_10000530_pt1 | contig 40055 bp, 28 predicted proteins | sample SI_118_April2016_6_FD_179875 | JGI IMG/M metagenome (GOLD analysis project Ga0233426, IMG submission 179875) | Seawater microbial communities from Saanich Inlet, British Columbia, Canada - SI_118_April2016_10_MG | ecosystem: Environmental > Aquatic > Marine > Inlet | place: Canada: British... | reverse complement strand
GAGATTAGGCTTAATCTTAGGCAGCTCATAACGAAAGAAAAACCGCATCGCAGCAACTTTGCCATCGTAAAAAGCATCATCAGCTTTATTACCCTTCTGTTTGCCCTCTACAGCTGCTACTGCCTGTTTCAACCACATCCAAGCAATAACAAGATGCCCCATAGCGTCCAGGAAGATCGTAGCATTGGCTAACGCTAGGGAGGGATCTTCTGCTTGACCAACAGCGAAGATCGTGTCTTCAGTTAACGTTAAATACTCTTCAAGCTGATCGCAAAAACTAGCTAGCTCAGAATGTCCTGTAGCCGAATCAATAGTGGCTTCCATTTCCTCTCGAAGAATCGCCACTGCAACACCATTCTGCATTCGCACCTTGCGACCAAGAATATCGATACCCTGAATACCCCAAGTGCCCTCGTGAATATGATTTAGACGGTTGTCACGATAAAGGCGCTCCACTGGATACTCGCGAGTATAGCCATAGCCACCCAAAACTTGTATTGCCAACTTGTTCGCTTCAAGACAGAACTCTGAGGGCCAGGACTTACAAATCGGCGTCAACAAATCGAGTAGTAAATCACGCCGCTGATTAGCCGCATGGTCATTAGTAATTTTCTTCGTATCAATTAGCTCAGCACAGTAGTACATCAATGTCTGAGCCCCCTCGACAAATGCTTTTTGAGTCATCAGCATACGTTTAATATCTGCGTGCTCACTGATCATAATCTGAGCATCTTCTGGATTACGGTTTACCAACGGTCGGCCTTGAGGACGATTTCGTGCGTAATCCAAAGAGTATAGATACCCGCCAAGCGCCGTCATAACGGCAGACATACCCACTGAAATACGCGCTTCATTCATCATATGGAACATATTAGACAAACCCTGGTTGGGCTCTCCAACCAAATAGCCAATCGACTCGCCTGACTCGCCAAAATTAAGTAGGCAGTTCGTTGCCCCACGACAGCCCATCTTATGATTCAGACCAGCCAGCGCTATATTATTAAAGTCGCCAAGGCTTCCATCATTATTAACACGGTTTTTTGGCACCAAAAACAGCGAGATCCCTTTAACCCCCGGCGGTGAACCGGGGATTTTAGCCAACACCATATGGATAATATTCTCAGTAATGTCCTGCTCACCGCCCGATATCCACATTTTAGTGCCGCTAAGCGCGTAGGAGCCATCTGACTTTAGTTCTGCTTTGGTGCGTATATCAGCAAGCGATGATCCTGCCTGAGGTTCGGACAAACACATCGTGCCAAACCACTTACCACCCACAAGATTAGGCAAGTACTTGGTCTTTAGCTGCTCAGAACCGCAGACATTAAGCATATTAGCCACACCCTGTGTTAGGAATAGATAAATATGGGCAGGATTGTTGGCGCAGACAAACATACCATTGAGAGCTTGGTCCACCATCCAAGGAAGTTGCATGCCTCCAATATCCGCATCATAGGCTGACGTGCATAGGCCCGCTTCCTGATAGGCATTAATAGCGTCTTTGAGTTCTGAAATTGTTTCAACTTTTCCATCGACAAACTGGGGTTCGTTGGCATCCAATTTAGAGGCACACGTCAAAAACTGGTCTTCGGCAATCGTTTGGCAAAGGTCCAACATCGCGTCAAGAGATTCACGGTCATAATCAGCATATCGCTCGGACTTGAGAATCTTATGTAAACCCAGAGTCTCGTATAGCACAAAGTCCAAATCGCGCCGGTTTACAATCATTGACATAGCTTTACCTCTCATTGACATTACAGTCTTGTGGTGATTTTACGCTCAAGTCACCAAATAGCTATCACCTATACGATGCCGATCACTGTTTCAGACTACAGCGCCCACGTTAGCATCCTGAGCAATCGCCCCGTCGTCGTAAGGAATAACTACAACTCGGTTTCCCCCATCTTTCTTTGCCTGATACAGCGCTTTATCAGCATATTCTATAGAATCGGTCAAAGATCCACCCCTCGCAGAGATTATCCCAATGGATGCTGTCACCTGAGCCTTACCTGCTAGGCTTACATCATGTTTTATCCCCATAACACCAATCCTGATGCGCTCTGCAATACTGTAGACTTGTCTGGGCTCAACAGAGCCAAGGAGAATGACAAATTCATCGCCACCCCATCTGGCAATTCGATCATTTTCGCGAAGCTCTCGCTCAACCGCCTTAGCTATTTCTTGCAAAACCGCATCTCCAGCAAAATGGCCATAGTTGTCGTTAATAGCTTTAAAACAATCAAGATCGAGCATCAATATCGCACTCGGGCGAACCAACGTCGGCAACTCACTAAAATGCGGTGTTGCGTAGGTCAAAAATGCCTTTCGAGTCATAACACCCGTTAAAAAATCTAGATTGGCGGCATCCTGAAGCTCTCTCCGCTCCCGTCGCATCTGAGTAATCCAACCCGATACTTTGAGCCACACGTAATTCCCAACGAGAGCGCATATGACCGCAGCCAAAAGAGCCCACACCAACTCCATCCGTCGGTCACTTGGGCTTAAGCTAACCGAAGAGAGCATCGCGTCATAGTCTACTCTTACAACGATTGGAGTGATTTTAGCTAGAGAGTTTAGTAACGTTTGCCCCTTGCGGAAGAGTCTTACATCAAGCGGGGCAATGGCGGGATTTACAGCAGCTGCACGACCGAAAAAATCAACAAACTGAATCCATTGATCGGATATTCTGTTTGGCAAAGGCTGAATATCCCCTTCCCCAAACTCTTTTATCATCTCCTGTGTTGCAGGGAGCGAGGCCCAAGTCCACTCAGTAGATTCCCCCGAGGTCGTCCAAACTCCGCTATTGGTATAAATATCTAACTCGCTTTTAGGCTTACCAAGTAAAAAAAAGGTCTTGAACTTATTGAAAAAAACTGTCGAATTAAGACGGTAGATCAAGTACCCATATTTTTCTCCTGAAACCACTAACGGAGTGATAACTTCGTAGGATGGTACGGCTCCCACCACCAAACGACCGTTGCCAACCTCAGGCGCCATAGCAGTCACCAAAAATTGATCCCCCAACAGTTCAATTGCCTGTCGATAAGATTCGCCTTGAGAGTAATCTTTGGAGTCGTCTGGTGCTTGCTCCAAATTCTCTACTGTCGCACGAGCAACTCTCAGGACCTCGATACCAGCATTATCAAGAACATGTAGATATTCATATGCCGGATGCGTTTTAATCGTGTTCGAAAAGAGGCGATAGACGTCAGTCCTATGCTCATCGGTTCTGTCAGTTAAAAATCGTGTAAGAAGAAAGGAATCTCGCATCTCAGACGCACGCAAACCAAGCTCGCTCGCCTCTCGACTGAAAATATTGAAGACTAACCTTGTCTGCTGGCTGTGACGATTATTAATGTCTTGGATGACACTCTCTGTTCGGAGTTTCCATGATAAAGACAATCCCAGCACAAATAATAGCATCAACCCTAGCACTAGGGTCCAAACCTTATCATGGCCACTAAAATGGATTTTATAGCCACTGGGAATAAGGGAGAATATCTTTTGTCTCACAAGCTTCCTCTTAAAGTAATATTCCATTATTATTTGGAGATTAGATTCAGTCACCCTAAGAAGAGGGCCAATTCAAAAACGCGCCTACGGTCAGCTTTCCTGGATACGGTAAGAACATATAAATTCAAGTCAATAGCATCTATTATCTAGTATCGCATAGCGTAAATCAACAAAGCACCTTGCAATGGAAATTAGAATATTAACTTTTTTAGCTCACTATTAGCGACAGTTAAACTGCTATAGGCGCTTTAATGAACACTATTATATTCATTATAGAATGATCTAAATAGACACGCCTGCCACCCTGTGACCGACAATCTAACTTTATTACTGTATTTCTCAGTAATATTGACACTTATCCTATTCGTTAGTATTGACCACCTACACGGCAACTAGCGCTCTAACTTCAGAGCTTGGGAAGTCTGATTTTTCAGTCCATCATGATGTTTGACATTAGCCGCACTTCACCCAATGCAAGCACACTGGATAGCCTCTCGTTCAATTACCAGCACTATGTTTATGCCTCCTTAGGGGCACACCATCTTGGTGACTAAATAGATACTGTTAATTTAATAATGTTAAGATAATTTATGACGAGGAAGCATTACTAACAGCTATACAGGCGCGTGCCTTTAGGTGGGCACAGAATGAGACGGCACAAGAAATAGACCCGCAAAGACGGGTCACTTAAAGAGGGCAATAAACCATGATCGCTTTGGACCAATTACATTGCGTTGCGGACATCAGTCGTTATCAAGCAAAGATAAACGGCCACCGTATTGCGCAAATCTTTGAAGGTCGAGAAACCACCTATACCGAACTAGACCGTATGGCCAGCCAAGTCGCCAATGGTCTTATTAAAGCTGGGTGTGCACCGGGCGCTCGCATTGGGTACCTTGGTAAAAACAGCGACTATTTCTTTGAAGTCATGTCTGGTTCAGCGAAATCAAACGTGGTGATTGCAGGTGTTAATTGGCGACTAGCGCCCCCTGAAATTGAATATATTCTCAACAATGCTAGCATCGACATTCTATTTGTCGGCGCAGAATTGTATGCGGTTATTGAGCAACTAAGACCCAAAATCGGCAGTATTCGTCAATTTATTGCTGTTGATGGTGGCCACAGCGATTGGCCTGACTACTGCACTTGGCGCGATGTTCAGGATACAACAGACCCAATGCTATCAATTGCGTTAGATGATGACGTTATCCAGCTCTACACCAGCGGCACCACAGGCCATCCAAAAGGTGTACAACTGACCAACGGAAACTATCTTGATGTCTTAGATCAAGCAGCCAATGGTGGCTGGGGCGATTGGGATGAGGGTGAAGCCAGTATTGTAGCCATGCCAATTTTCCATGTGGCTGGCGTCAACGTTGGTGTCGTCGGTTTATGCCAAGGTCTTACTAATGTCATTCTAAAAGATGTAGATCCTGTCGTTATATTAGATTTACTCGAAAAATACCGCATCAAGTACGCCTTTTTCGTGCCCGCCGTTATCATGTTCTTAAACTCTATTCCTGGCGTTCGTAATAGAGACTTCTCTAATCTAGACTTTTTACTCTATGGTGCCAGCCCAATATCAGAAGATGTATTGCTTACCGCCAAAGAGATTTTTAAATGTAATTTTTGTCAGGTCTATGGCCTGACCGAAACCTGTGGTGCAGGCACAATACTAGCACCAGAAGACCATGACCCTGCCCTTGGCAAATTACGCTCCTGCGGTAAACCGGCACCAACAGCAGAAGTAAGGATTGTCGGCGAGGAAGGCGAAATCCTGCCTGCGAATGAGGTCGGTGAAATTACCTACCGCTCTAAAAGCTTAATGAAAGGCTACTGGAAGAATGACGAGGCCACGGCTAAATCAATACAAAACGGATGGTTTTACACGGGTGATGCGGGTTACTTAGATGAAGATGGTTATCTTTATATTCATGACAGAATCAAAGATATGATTGTCTCAGGTGGTGAGAATATCTATCCCGCAGAGGTAGAAAATGCACTGTTTGATCATGAGGCTGTGGGTGATGCTGCGGTCATTGGTGTTCCCGATGAGAAATGGGGAGAAGCAGTGAAAGCCATCATTGTACTAAAGCCTGGCGTCACCGCCACTAAGGAAGACATTATCGCCCATTCAAGGACCAAGATTGCCGGCTACAAGGTACCAAAAAGCATCGACTTTACCGATGTTCTGCCGCGTAATCCTTCGGGTAAAATACTCAAACGAGAACTACGAAAGCCCTATTGGGAAGGCAAGACGCGGCAAATTAATTAACGGGCCATTTGGAAGGTATATTTATACAAGACACCAGGCACTTCAACCGCTTCACCATCTACAAACTGCGGGACATATCTCAATGTGCTTGAAGCTTTTAATGCGGCTTTGCCAAATCCTTTCGATGCGGGCATTTCCTCAATCACAATAGGGTCAATAGCCAGGCCCTCTCTGGATACAGTGACCTCGATAATCACGTAACCGTTAGTTCCTGATCTTTGTGCTCCTCTCGGATAAATTGGCGGTTTTCTATAGACAGGCAGGTAGTTCTGGTTTTGTCTGCCCTGATTCAGTTTACCTAATGCCTGGGCGTGAAAGGTTGCTGAATCGCGCTGACCTATTTGTTCAAAGGCTTCTATGAGAAACCCATGGGCATATTGAGCCACTGATGGATTAGCTAGAGCGTTTTTAAGAAAAGGAATCGCCTTGCTATATTTTTTCTGAGTCATGTTGTTTTTACCCAGCTGGAAACTTGCCAATGTAGCTCCCACTGAAGTGGGGCCTAATTTCCGGGAAATTATCTCGTACGCCCCTTTGGCGTATTTACTGGAAAATACTAGTGCATTAAGGGTCAGAGACCCATCAAGAATTTCCATACTGATCGCAAGCTGAGCCTGCGCGTACTCTAAAGAATCATCTCCGTAATTAAATGAAAGGATTTCAAGAGCTCTTTTATAGGAAGAGCTCTTCACAGGATCATTCATCCCCGTTCTTTTTACTTTATTCTCTGCGTGACCAAGATCTATCAACAAATCAACTAAATCTACCGAATTCACGCCATAGAGCGACTCATAAAGGTTAAGAGCCTCGGTAAAAACGTTTTTGATTTCTTTCTTCACCACCGAAGAAGACGCATCGGTCGAGCGCAGAGCTACACCATAGTTATAGGTTAGTGCAGCAATGTTTTTACTGCCTGGTTCAAATAGGCTTTTACCCGCCTCAAGCGAGGACTCTGCACACCGGAGCGCTTCTTTTTTATTCCTTTCTGCGATAGCAGACTTGTGGCACCTCTGACCCTCATTGAAGCGCTTAATGTTGTCGCTTCTGGAAGTATCCGCTTCCTCGCCTAGAGCACTAAGACTTAACAGGCTGACAATTACAGGTATCAATAATTTCAAACCAAAGACCTCCTATACATTATAAATAAAGTATAGCTGAATTATTCTTTAATGAATGAATTTGTCATTCAGTAAAAATGAATACTTATTAGGGCCATGTTTAGAGGCAATCATGGCGCCTAAAGGTCGTCAAAGGCGGCCTCTAACCAATCCATTCTATCAATGTACCAAGACTTCATATGATCAACCTCTTCTTGATAGGTATCAAAAACAACGGGGTTTGGCCAAACATACATTCCTAGAGTCTGCCACTTATCATTATTCTCCTGCTGCGCCCACTGTAATTGCTCTGCGTAGGCGTCTATTTTATCGAGAATGAAATCTTGGTTATCTTTAAAATAAGCAAACCGTACTTTGACCTTGCCGACAAAATCAGGGTCCTGAAAGAGGTGCTCATACCAAGGGTGATACTTCACCCACCAACCGTCTGCATAACGACTGTCGGCATAATCAACATTGCCAAAAGATAAATCAAAGTCCCAGAGCGGCCCCATTTTTATTTTTTCTCCCGGCACCACATTCAAGAACATACTGGAGTAAGACTTTGAATCGACGTTCTTGGTAATCTCGCTGATCAGATACCAATCAACAAAGCTATCAACATCGATATATTCTGCGTACCCTTCTGTGCCGTTAGCATAGGATGTGATATTAGCTGCTGTTGCCGCTCCTCCCTCCCAACTTGCCTCACCACTTTGGAAATCGCCATTAGCAACAAGCTGTATTCCATCTGCGGTAAGAACGCTGACATCATCAATCCAAACCTCTCCGCCTTGATCTCCACCCATATCAAATAAGACACGGCTTTGATCATCTCCAAAATCGGTAGTGGTCTGAGTCAATATAAATGTTTGCCATGCTGTTGTCAGACTTACAGGCTCGCCCGCGTTTGTCCAAGGATCATGGTACAAACCAAGCCCAGCAATCATGGTGCGATCAATCGATGACTTTGCTCTAAATGATACCGTGTAATCAGAATTGGGGACTAGCGTCATCGTCTGGCTCAAGTTCACATCCCAAACATTATCAGAGGTTGTTTCCGCAACGGCAAAGTAGGATGTCATGGAAGTAGCTCCAGACATCGCATTTTCAAAATCATTAATCAGCGTCTTAATATAAGCATACTCAGAACTATTGCGTTCGAGGCTAGGCTCTTTTATGTTAATCCAGAATTTATCAGTGATAATGCTCTCAAAGTACACATCATCCGAGTCTAGTCGCGATAACTGATCAAGCTCTAATAAATACCCAGTATCACCCAATGCAACTCGATTATCGCTCTCTTCAACCTTTTGCGTAATATTGTACGTACCGTTGTACTCATCATTAATATAGACCTCGGCAAAGCGCCCTTGGGGTGTCCAATCCAAGTTGCTGATATAACCCATCTCAAAGGATATTTTGTTTCGAAGCATGGTTTTGTCAGAGTATTCCGCTAGAAATAGCCACTTTTTGTCATTGGGCATTCCCAAAAATTCGGCCTTATCGTCTAACTTCATCTGGAATGGCTTTTTCGGATGGGTATACCACGTCGAATTTCCTCTACCGCGAATTTTCATTGCGGACTCGATCAAATTGACGACATTACGACCTCCAGCTATGGAGACATCTCCCTGAATGTAGTCATCTTTGGAGACAATAGGGTCATAGTAATCTGTCTTGAGATAAATGATTGGAAGGTGTGTAAACTTGGTTAAATCCACCTCATGATTTGTGGTCTGGCCATCTGTGCCCGTTATCGTGTAGGTCACAAGATTAGTAAAATCGTTGGCCGTAGTGCCGCTGGCCTGGCTAATGCCGCCAATACTGGCGGATGACCCATTATGCTGAAAGCTAGCAACAAGCTCAGTAATAGGAGCATTAGTCAGCGTACGACCGGAAAAGGTTCCGTCAAGCTCGGCCATTGTTATATCACTTTCCAACCCAGCATTTTCAGAGACCAGAAATGAGAACTGACTAATAGTGGGCGGCAACAGCACTATCGGAGGCTCAACAGCCTTAGAATCACCTCCACCCCCTCCGCAGCCTGCAAGCAAAAAAGTCAACGCGAGAGCGACCATTTTAGAATTCATAAGTTTGTTCCTGTTTACTTAAAAAGCGAAATTATTATCAATTAGTCCCGTTGCCCAAATCGAGGGCTATCAGCTAGTTTCTGACCAATAATTTCATGGCTAAAAGCCTAACAGTAGCCCCGATGCGGCAGTATGTTCCAATAGTGCGATAAAAGGGCTTATTGGTGTTTTAAAGATCGTTTTATCAGCGCCAAGGCACTAAGCCACCAATGAAGCCAGCACCCTTCGTTGACCCTCAAAAGGGCGGCGACCATGCATAGTGACAAAATTATCGACTAGAACGACATCTCCGGTCTGCCATGGAATATCAAACGTTAATAGGTCAGAAAGCCTTATCACTAAAGTCATGTCATCATTATTGATGGATGAGTTATCGCCGAAGCAAATCGATTTTTCTCTATCATTTCTAGCATCTTGCCACCCTCTGAACGCCGCTATCAACTGATTGAAGAACACTTTTCGTCCGTCAGGCAATATTTTTACCGCGGGTAACACTGGGGTTGTCACGCTAAGGGACCCATCGGCCTGCCATTTCCATTCATACCCCAGTCGCTCAAGCTTAGCTTCCGCCTCTTTAGCGTTATCTGCGCTCAACGTACTAGCCCAGCTACGACCCTGCCCAGATTCCAAATCATTCACCGCGGGCATAGTTTGAGAGTAGCGTATGCCCTTCTCCTCACAGGTCTTAACAAACCCCGGGATCTCTCTCTCCAAATGCTCCAGCAGGATATCCGAACGACAGATAGGTGTAGCACCACCGGCCTCAGAAGCCTGTTCACAGAAGAAAAACAACTTTGACGGATAAATCGGTGTTTGCGCCATTTCATGATGCAGGAAAATAGACACTGACGGTGGAGCTTCATTAGCCGTAAAAACCAACTCTGTTCGATTGTGCCGAACGGCGTTAGACAACGATTCTTCATAGGTAAAACTCGGCCAATCAAATGCACGAACAAAACCATCAAAATCTTGATCATCAACAACATTAAAGCCTCGAAACAAAATGGCTCCATGGGTCGTTAACTCACCTTCTAACCGGTGTTTATGCTCCGCAAGCCAATCTTTTACCCCTGCCGCATCAGAAACATTACTGGTAGCATAGACAAGCGGGAAAACGTTATCTTTATATTGCTGCTGAGACTCTAAATTAATCTTTTCTACGCTAATATCATCCATTAACAGGCAACATCCTTAATCATAAATTGAGTGGAACTTACCAAATGCGCCTTCACAGAAAACCCCAGGGTCATTAAATCGACGATTCTGGTTAAGTGACGAAATAGAAGCCATTTCATCATCGGTTAAACTGAAATTCGACAGTGATAGATTTTCCATCAACCGCTCAGCCTTACTGGTTTTAGGTATCACTGCCGTGCCGCGTTGCACGCCCCAACGCAAAACGACCTGAGCCGGTGTTGCTCCTGCCCGTTCAGCCGCCTTAATGACCACCGGCTCTGACAACACAGAATCGCCTGCTGTGGCCATATCTATGGACACATAGGAAAGCGCACCCAGCGGTGAGAACGCTGTAACTGCGATGTTATAGGCCTGCGCAGTGCGTATAAGTGCTTCTTGCGTCAGGTATGGGTGAGATTCTATCTGCAACATCGCTGGCTTTATTCTTGCGTAACTCATAAGGTCATGAAGTAGCACTGCGCTGTAGTTACAGACACCAATTTTACGCGCCAGTTGGTTCTCAACCAATCCCTCCATGGCTGTCCATGTTTCACTGAGAGGTACTGCATCAGGTTCCATAGCAGGATACTCATCCCCAGGATTAAAAATCCACTCAGGCGGATAACGATCATTGAAATCCACATACTTAAGAGCAATGGGGAAATGTACGAGATATAAGTCAAAATACTCTATACCTAAGTCATCAAGTGACTTCTTACACGCAGCCTGAACATGTTCTTGGCGGTGGAAGGTATTCCATAGTTTAGAGGTGATCCATAAATCTTCACGGCGGCATAGGCCGTCAGCAATAGCTCTAGCAATACCCTCGCCTACCTGTTTTTCATTGCCATAATCAGCTGCGCTGTCTAGGTGTCGATAGCCCGTCTTAATAGCGTTGTAGACCGTATCTGCAACCTCATCAAGATCTAGCTTCCACAACCCCAAACCCACAGCGGGCATGAGCTGACCTGTTACATTCATCGTTTGATTCATATTCAATCCATTTTCCCAAGATATTCTGCTAAATTGTTGTCGAGCATAAAGGCTCTTATATCCACTGCTTGCTCAGTTTTAATAGAATACTGCGCTGCGCTAGCGACAATCATCGACCATAAACCCTGCACGGGTGTGGCTGACTCGCAGGCTTTGCCATCCAGCTGATCAACAAACGCAATATGCTCATAGTAGGTAGCGCCGTGATGGCCACTTTGTTCAATCTCTCGAGCGTAAGTCACATCAGTCTGCTTTGATGCGCCCCATTCACCTTTTTCCAGCGCTATGGTCGCCTGAGATGGCTGTTGCTGATGAATATTAAACAGCTCTTTAGTCACTAGACGGCCTTTATCACCCGCCACTATCATCTCTTCGGTAAAGTCATGACAAAACATATTGAGCGTAAAGTTCGCCCGAACCCCATTTTCAAAATCAATAATTACAAAAGCATGGTCATCTATATCCGCTGGTACGCCATCCTTTGCAAACTCTAAAAAATTTACAGCTTGGCCCCCAGAGGCATAAACCCTAACGGGCATAGAATCAGCCATAAGATTGATTAAATCAAAGTAATGGCAGCATTTTTCAACGAGGGTGCCACCACTGTTTTGGTTAAACTTATTCCACTGACCCACCTTGTCTAAGAACGGCGGCCGATACTCGCTCATACTGATGGTTTTAATGACACCAATAGAAGCGCGTGCCTGAACTTCATGAAACGCTTCGATGTATTGCGCCTTGTAGCGATATTGCAGTCCAATTTGGATAAAAGATCCATAAGTCTCATTAGCTTTAACAATAGCGGCCGCATCCTCAAGTGTTGTCGCCATAGGCTTTTCTAAGAAAATGGGCTTGCCGGAAAGCATCGCCACCTTGAGAAGATCAAAATGAGTATGATTCGGCGTGCAGATCATTAACGCATCAGCGTCAGGGTCGCTACAAGCAGACTCTAAGTCAGCATACCGAACCAGAGATTGGTCACTGTAACCTTTGAAGTTTTGCTCAGCCACATCCATGCTTTGGGTTTGGCTATCATAGATACCATGCACCCGAGCTCTACCCAGCAGAGTAGCCACATACATGTGCTCCTGCCCGATAGTGCCAGTCCCAATGATGACTAACCTGTAAGTGGACTCTGGGGCCTTGTACAGATACTTATCAGTGCCTGTAATGTGTCGCTGACCCAGCGATTTCTCGAAAAAACGTAATCTTTGCTTAGTCACTTATGGCTATCCAAATCATCTAATGTTTAGGTTGTTGCTATCAAGCGCCATAGTGAGACTAATTTGTATTCGAGTCTACAGCCCATTATTAATTTCTATATAAAAATTTAAATCACTGCCCGTCGCTTAGCGCAAAAACCCATCTGGACAGAAGCAATGAATCTGCAATGCCCCTTGCACCAGCGGTAATAGCAACCACCCGCCCTATCAGACTTAAATATTTTGCATATTCACACATTGGACAACTCTCTGTGGTTTTAAGGTGAATATTATGTAAATTGACAGGCTAAGATATCAACCTATTTAATAGTCTGCTTTTGATTTAATATGCCCATAACAATAACGTCACCCTTGTATAACAACAAAACTAGCACTGATCGTAAAAAATTACGTAGCAGTAAAAATCAAGTTCTCAGGAGGAGTTCAGTGTGAGTATCAATTGGCCGCGAATTATCGCATTTATCAGTGCGATAATAATAAGCAGCAGCGCCGTTAGTGCTGAAGATCTTTACACTAACCAGCCACCCGTTACCCCCGAATTGGCTTTTGCAGGGCCTTATGATGTCGGAGTTAGCACCATTAGCGCCATCGATCATGGTCGTCTAAATACTACCAATTTTATAACCACAACTGAGAGACCCTTAGTACTCGAAGTCTGGTATCCCGCAGACCTGTCTGCTCCGTCTGCTAGCAAAGCAACCTATAAAAATGTTACTCGACTGCAACAACCCTTTGAGTTGCAGGGCGACGCCTATCGCGATGCTGCTCCAGTTAGTAATGGTCAGTTCCCAATTGTTCTGCTATCCCACGGCTTTACCGGCTACAGAACCCAAATGTTTTATTTAGGAGAGCACCTAGCGAGTCACGGCTATGTGGTGGTCGGTATTGATCATAAAGACTCCACCAATGCAGAAGTCTTTGATAATGACACCCGGGCATCAGGTGGCATTAGCACTTTTTATAATCGTGCCCGCGATCAACAATTTGTCTTGAATTATTTTGCTGAAGCTGATGAACGTCAACTAATACCAGGTTTAAAAGAGCGCGTAGACACCAACAATGCAGCCATTATCGGTCATTCCATGGGTGGCTTTGGAGCAATCAATACCGTCGGTGGGTGCTATGCCTTTAACTCAGATAATTTGAAAAAAATTGGCGTCCCCACCATATTAGCTAACCTGCTACCCTTTCGTTTAAACTCCTGCTTCGCCGGCCAAGAAAAACTCGATCCACGCTGGAAAGCCATTCAGGTTTTTGCACCCTGGGGTGGCGAACTAGATGTTCATGATGCACAAGCTATGGAGAAAATATCGGTGCCAACCTTCTTTGTTGCCGGCGATCAAGACAATACCTCAGGATTTGAAAATGGCGTCAAAAAACTCTACCAACAAACCGGCTCAAAACACAATTACATGATGGTTTATGTCAATGCTCGGCACAATATTGCCGGTCACCCAGCACCCGCGGCATCCTTTCACAGTGACTTTGAACTCGGACATTACGTCGAACCCAGCTGGGATATCGAGACGATCAATAGAGTCAACAAACATATGAGTCTGGCATTTTTAGATTGTCATGTTAAAAACGATGGTGCTCGCTGTGGGTATCTGCCCGCTCGAGAAGATATTCAACAGTATCAGGGTGCCGATAATCAATATAGTGCCCCATGGCCGGGCTTCAAACATCTTTGGGGTAGTGGTATTCGGTTCTATCGACAATAATACGGCTATCTTCTATTCAACTGAAACTAAGGGCACAGTAAAACCGCTTTAGTTTTAAACAAAGGTTAAGCGCATGTTCGGAGTCTGCTACTACCCAGAACACTGGCCACAGTCTCAATGGGAGCAAGATGCACAGATGATGTCTGAGCTCGGCTTAACCTATGTACGCATAGGCGAGTTCGCCTGGTCCAAACTCGAACCCAACCCCGGTGAGTTAGACTTTGAGTGGTTAGACCAAGCTGTCCTCACCTTGAACAATGCTGGCCTTAAAGTAGTTATGTGTATCCCTACCGCAACGCCACCTAAATGGTTGATTGACCAGCACCCAGACATACTGCCGGTCGATCCAAATACTGGGGCCACGCGAGGTTTTGGCTCACGCCGTCACTATGACTTTTCCAGCGAAATCTATCTCCAAGAGTCACTTCGCATTACCAAAGTATTAGCCATGCGTTATGGCGGCCATGAAGGCATTGTCGGCTGGCAAACAGACAATGAACTCTGTTGTCATGATACCGCCCTCAGTGGCTCCAAAAATGCGCGTAGCGCCTTTCAAACATGGTGCCGCGATCAATACCCGAGTATTAGAAAATTAAATTCTGAGTGGGGAAACGTATTCTGGTCTATGGAATATCGTGATTTTACTGAAATCGAACTTCCCATACTCGCGGTGACCGAAACCAGCCCGGCCCACCGTATGGCCTTTCGACGTTTTTCCTCCGATCAGGTGGTCAATTATCACAACCGTATGATTGAAGTGATTCGCCAGCATGCGCCAAACCAATTCATCACTCACAACTTTATACCGATGAATGAAACCGGGGTAGATAACGTTGCCCTTGCCGCCCCATTGGACTTTACCAGCTATGACAATTATCCATTGGGCCGTACCGATCTTCTGCTTACTGGCGCCCCAACCGAACAGTTACGTCGCTATATGCGCACCGGCCATCCCGATTTTGCTACCTACTACCATGACCAAACCCGAGGCCTGCTAAATCGCGGATTTTGGGTAATGGAACAACAACCTGGGCCGGTTAACTGGGCCAACAATAATCCCCGTCCGGCACCGGGCATGATTAGATTTTGGACCATAGAGGCCTTTGCTCACGGAGCAGACTGTGTCTGCTATTTCCGTTGGCGCCAGGCGCCTTTCGCTCAGGAACAGATGCATGCGGGTCTACTGCGACCCGACAATTCAAAAACCGAAGCCTGGCCAGAGGCTGAGCAGGCAATGGCAGACGTTGCTCAACTAGACATAACCAGCCAGCCGTCGCAACCAGCCTCTGTCGCTATAATCACAGGCGTCGAGGGGCTCTGGGTTAGTGACATAGAGAAACAAGGGCAGGCTTATGATTTTAATGACGTGCAATTCTCTTACTACAGTGCCTTGCGTGAGCTGGGCGTCAACATAGACTTTATTTCTGTGGATGCAGACTTCTCGCCATACACCTTAATTATCGCTCCTAGTCTGCCGATCATCGACAGTGCTTTTGTTTCAAAATGCAAAGCTAGTAGCGCCCAATTTATTTTTGGCCCGCGATCCGGAGCCAAAACCACAGAGTTTGGTTACCCCACAAACTTACCGCCAGGTCTGTTGCAAACATTGATTCCGATACGTGTGATGTCTGTAGAAACTCTTCGAGAAGACTGTGCTGAAGCCTTAAACTGGAATGGCAAGCACTATGAAAGCTGTCGCTGGCGCGAACAATTGGATGCTGGTGATACAGAAGTCATCGCCAAGTATCACAACGACGAACCTGCGATCGTGCGCAATGAGCGATTCATCTACCTCGGCACTCTGACCAACAGAGCTTTTTTACTCGATTTTTTACAGCAGCAATGCCACCATAACAACATAAACACCTACCGATTTGACGAAGATATTCGTGTATCGCAGCGGGGTAAGCTAATATTTGCTTTTAACTATTCAGATCAACAGCATTTATTACCCCTCGACTCAGATACAACTCTGCTGCTGGGAAATAGAATAATTCAACCGCACGGGATAACAGTCTGGCAGGCGTCAGATAAAGCACCCTTACTAAAAAAATAATAAATAGGAGTTTCCCTTGAGCGAACAATTCATCCAACTAGCTGTATTTTGTACAGTCCTCGGTGCTATCGCCGTGCTTACATACATCAAATGTAAGGGCGAAAGTAGACGTTCAACGGACTCTAATAAAGAGTATTTCCTGGCTGGTGGTGGACTAACATGGGTCTTTGTTGCCGGCTCGATCACACTCACCAACCTGAGTACAGACCAGCTAGTGGGTATGAATGGCAACCAAATGCTGCTGTTGGCGCTTTGGGAGCTCTCAGGCTTTGTCGGGCTTATGATTTTAGCCAAAGTCTTCTTGCCGGTGTACTACAGAAACAATTGCACCACCACCACCGAACTTTTAGAGCGACGCTACAACAGTAAACATATCCGCGCGCTTGTATCGACGATGTTTTTGTTCATCAATGTATTTGTTTTTCAACCAGCCGTAATCTATACCGGCGCGCTCTTCATGATCTCCATGACAGGTATCCAAGCAGACCTCTTAACCATTGCCGCTGCCTTCGCCATTTTTGGCGCAGCCTATGCGGTACTTGGCGGACTGCGCGCAGTTGCAGTGTCAGACACCTATGGTGGGGTTTTGGTGTTAGCTATGGGCCTACTAGTGGTGGTGCTCTCTCTGATGGCCATCAACTTTGACTTTAGTGGTATTCCTGCCGAGCGATTAACCTTGATTGGCGATAGCGCCTCGCCTGTACCATGGCATACCCTATTGACCGGCATGTTTCTCATTCAAATTTTTTACTGGAGTACTAACCAAACCATTACACAGCGCGCTATGGCGGCGCCAACGGTTAAAGAGGCGCAAAAAGGCGTTTATGCCGCCGCTTTTATTCGCGTGGTATTTATCCCCTCCATGGTCGTTATCCCAGGGATAGTCGCATTTAAATTGTATGGCGATATCGGTGATCAGGCCTATGGCCGTATCGTTGGTGATTTACTGCCTGGCTGGTTATCTGGAATATTCGCAGCAGCCATCGCAGCAGCCGTACTTAGCTCATTTAACAGTATGGTCAACTCCTCTGCCGCCATGTACGTTTGTGACCTACACGAGGCGTACATCAATGATAAACCCAACCTGCGCGCACTCAGCGGCGGTGCCACAGTCATCTTTGTGATCATTGCTGTCTGTATGGTGCCGATTTACGCGCAATCTGACAGTATTATTAATTTACTACAGGAACTCTGGGGCCTAATCAGCATGCCAATACTGGCCTGCTTTGCCGTTGGGTTATTGTTCCGCAACGTAGATTATCGTGCCGCCATTACCGCGGTGATTGCGGGAGTGCTCATGTACGCCTGTTTTATCTGGATATGGATGCCTCTGCACTATATTCACATGATGTTTTTCACGTTCTTTGCCTGCGTAGCCATCGCTCTTTTCGTCAACCGATTTATTTTGGGTAATAGGGCCGAGTTTATCGGCTTGGAAACAGAAGAATTGCAACAAACAACGTAATAATTATACTCTGGCCCTTGTTAATTCACGCATTGGCCTTAACCAATCAAACAACAGCGGATACTAAACACCATGAGCGAAACCTACACTCCCCCCAAAGTCTGGAAATGGGATAAAGAAAGCGGCGGCCGCTTTGCTGCGGTAAACCGCCCCATCGCCGGCGCTACTCATGAAAAAGAGCTGCCTGTCGGCAAGCACCCGCTGCAGCTTTATTCCCTCGGTACACCTAATGGGGTTAAGGTCACAGTGCTCCTTGAAGAACTGCTGGAATTGGGCATTGCCGAGGCCGAATATGATGCCTGGCTAATTAATATTTCAGATGGGTCACAGTTTGGTGACGGATTTGTGCATATCAACCCCAACTCAAAAATCCCTGCACTGGCAGACCACAGTGGCGACACACCCATTCGTGTGTTTGAGTCTGGTGCCATGATGCTCTACCTAGCAGAAAAATTTGGCCATTTTGTCCCTGCAGTGGGCTCATCACTGCGCGCAGAATGCCTGTCTTGGCTATTTTGGAACATCGGCAGTGCTCCCTTTTTAGGGGGCGGCTTTGGCCACTTTTATGCCTACGCGCCCGAAAAGTTTGAATACCCCATTAATCGCTACGCCATGGAAGTTAAGCGTCAACTAGATGTTCTAGACCAACGGCTGGCCGACAATCAATACCTCTGTGGTGACCAATACACCATTGCGGACATGGTCAACGTCGCCTGGTATGGCGCACTGGTATCAGGTGTACTTTATGAAGCTGGAGAGTTTCTTGAGGTCACCACCTACACCAACGTTATTCGCTGGGCCAAAAACATTCAGCAACGCCCTGCCGTAAAGCGTGGTCAACGGGTTAACCGCGTATGGGGTGCAGAGGACAAACAACTAGCGGAGCGACATAGCGCCAGTGATTTTGACACCACAACTACACCATAGATAGACACCTTAACACCCAGGGCTGAACTGCCTACAGCCCTATTTTTCCCCGGCCCAGTGGGCTTAGGCTGAAAGTAGCATTTCAAGCAGGTCATCTATTTCTTTTTTAAGGTCTTTGTCTGCGATTTTATTAGCACTGATTTTTGCATCTTGGAGGTTTTTGATGGCCGCGTCAGTCTGACCTAATTCAATTTGTAATGTAGCCATGGAAAATGCGATTGATGACATATGGTCTTTGGAATTAATAGCGGTGGCTTTTTCTAAGGCTTTTTCGTAACCAGCCACGGCATCTGCTAACTCTTCTGTAAAGTCAGCCAACGTTTCCCACTGCTCTGGATGGTCTTTGTCGGTATTTTCGTTATCGGTACAGACAGCCTTTAACTCTGCATAGAGAGAGTTGAATAGCTCTATGTTGTTCTTTTTTGCCGCCGCCATTAGCTTTTCAGAAAGACTGTAGACCGACTTGTATATTTTCGTATTAATCATTACTAATTACCTTTTGTCTACAACAACTAAAATAACAAATAGTGAATCAAAAAAGTAATCTATTTACCCATTTGGCAATAACAGCGTTATCAGCAACGGCGCAAATGAAAGATTAGCAGGCTTGTCGGTAGCATAATGGGTAATTGTAACCCAACGTTAGCCAACGCATCACCGCTGATAACAGATCCATTGATAACATCCAGTATGGATTTGGAGTAACTGCTGGGCTCTAGGGGCCAGACAATGTTCACCTCATAAATACCGTGTTTGTCTAAGCCAACAAAGCGAAGTCGCCCGCCTACGCTATGTAAAAGGCTATCTAGTTGCGCATAGGAAAACAGAGCCTCGCTGCCGTCAATCGCCACTACCCCAAAGCCACTTTCGCCGCGCTGAGTGTCCAGCCGCATAAGTTTGCCACTGTGCAGTAATTGACGATGTTTTTTATGCAGGACTACTGCCGTTTTTAATGTGTCCTTCTGGTCATCGTCCATATCTAAAAGATTGACCTCAATACCCATGTGCCCAAACATAGCGACTCCGGCGCGCGTCTCCATGCTCAGCACTCTACCCGTTGCATGACAGCAGCTGGGCCCAACATGAGCACCCATTAGCTCTGGTGGGAAAAATAGAGAAAAGCCCTTTTGAATACCCAATCGATCAAGCGCATCGTTACTGTCAGACGTCCAAATACGGTCGGTAAAGGCGAGAATACCAAAGTCTGCGCGACCTCCACCTGATGAACAGCTTTCAATTTCGACCGTGGGGTGAGCTGCGCGAATACGCTCCAGCAAATTATAGAGCGCACGCGTCTGATAATGACTAACCGCACGCCCATCTTGATTGCCAGGCTGGTGAATGGCACGATTCATATCCCATTTTAAATAACCAATGGCGTAATCACTTAACAAGGCATCAAGTCTCTCAAACAGGTATGTTTGAACCTCGACTCGGGTTAAATCTAACACCAGTTGATTTCTAGACAGCAGTAATGGCGCTGGGTCAGTATTTAGTACCCAATCGGGATGACTGCGATAGAGGTCGCTATCTGGATTAACCATTTCTGGCTCGACCCATAGTCCAAATTCCATTTTTCTATCATGCACATAATCAATTAATGGGCCCAAACCATGGGGGAAGACGGTTTCATCCACAAACCAATCACCTAAGCCCGCACTGTCTGATTTCCGGTTTTTGAACCAACCATCATCCAGCACAAAACGCTCCACCCCCACCTCAGCGGCGCTATCTGCCAACTCGCACAACCGATCAAAAGAGAGGTCAAAATAGACCGCCTCCCAGGTATTAAAATGCACAGGCTTTACTTTGTTCACTACCCGTCTATCGGTTAAAGAGGATCGGATATAACCATGAAAAGCGCCTGACAATGCTGACAATCCGTTATCGGTACTTGCGCCATATAAGGTTGGTGAACAGTATGATTCCCCAGGCTCGAGACTCATTTCACCGGGTAAAAACAACTCACCTAACTGCGCGTATGCTCGGCCAGTAGACTGTTCTTCGATACGCATATGGTGATTGCCGCTCCAACCCAAATGCAGCCCGTAAGCGGCGCCTAAATTTTCATTGGTATGCTCACAATGAATAATCACTCCGGGGAATGAATCATGAGAGGTGCGCCCCGACCTATTTTCACGCACATAGGCTCCAGCAACTCTATCTATAGACTGTAACTGAAATTCGTTAGCCCAGCGGCCGGTAAAACCCAGAATTTTATTATAGTGCATTGGCAAAGGTATACAGGGGGCATCACAGCGATCAACACTGAGTGCTGAAGATCCCCTGTTGGTTATTTCCGTGGTCGCTGTCAAAACATTGGTGTCAGCATCCAATTGCAAACAGTGGGTTAATTGGATTTCGGTACCTTGGCACAGTGAAATAATGATTATCTGGTTGTCACTAGAGCGTGCCGATTCGATCTGAGTATAGACCGCCCAGTGACGACCATTACGGTGTATTTGAACCCCTGGGGAGCCAGTAAAGCCGGCAGCGGTCTCTGGTGATAAGGCAATGGGTGCCTCTTCAGTTTGGCAGGCCTGCAGCTCTTGGCGAGTGGCGAGAAGAGCCAACATTTCAGGGCTTGTCGCATCAGTAAGACGAGAACCCCAGTGAAGGATTGTGGGTGCATTACCCCGACAATCTACAACCAAACTGCAGTTGGCACTGTTGAGAGTATAAAATGGATTGAAAGCACTGGGCATGTATTAGTATTCGCACATTTAAAGTTAAACCACCAAGTCAGAATAATGCCGTAAATACCCACCGAAGAGCCAGTTAATTCTGCGTGGCCATAAGAATTGAGCACCATGGGTAACCTGGACTCACTAAAGGCTAGTGAGAACCATGGCTATGCACTAAAACCACGTCTGTTGATGTAATACCACCAAACTGCGACGTTTAGCCCGGCCAAACAACCTATTAGGGGCACAAATAACACACTGAACCCACCCACTACACCGACGGGTGAAAACAACAAATATAGACCAACAACGCACGACATTAAACTCGCTGCGCAAGGTACTCCATAACGCCAGGGTTGCATGTCGACTTCATGACTCCGTTTATAGGTCCAATTATGTGCGGTGGGACGGTAATGCCCCACCAATAACATGATGCCAACCTCTATAAAAAACAGCACTGCGTAAAGATGGATAAAGTGCAAGGTAACAATGTCATCCAAGACAAACTTTAATAACCCGTAGGCGACTACATGGAAGCCAATCACTAACTTAGGTCCTAGCGCAGGAACCCGCTTTGAGAAGAGACCAACAATCACGATGGCAATGACCGGAATATTATAAAAGCCGGTGAAGATACGAATAATCTGCCATAGGCCATCCGGCGCAAATTGCAGCAGTGGCGCCACAACAAACGAAAATAACGCAATCGCAATAGAGGCCGTTTTAGCCACTTTTAAAATCTGCTGATCTGTGATCTCACCACCGTTTCTGGCCTTTTTCCACGGTTCATAAACGTCTAAACAAAATAGTGTTGCTGCACTGTTTAGCAGTGAGTTAAACGAGCTAAACACCGCGCCAAGCAGGACCGCCAGAAAAAATCCTGAAGCATAGGTTGGTAGCACATCACGAATGAGTCTTGGGTACGCAAGATCAATTGAACTAAGGCCATCAGGACTACTCGGGCCACCATAGAGATGAAAAGCAATGACACCGGGAATCATCATCATGATCGGCACCAGAACTTTGAAAAATCCTGAAAAGAGTACACCCTTCTGGCCTTCTGCAAGGCTCTTGGCGCCAAGGGTTCGCTGGATCACGTACTGATTAGCACACCAATAAAACAAGTTGGCAAAAATCATTCCAGTAAATAAGGTGGCAAACGGAGTAGGATCGTCAGAAGAACCAATCGCGTTTAGTTTTTCCGTATTGGTGGTCGAAATAATTTTTAATCCCGACACCACACTGCCCTCCCCAAGCAGTGACAACCCCAGCACGGGTACAGCAATGCCTATGAGCAAAAGACCAATACCATTTAGAGTGTCGGAAACAGCAACCGCTCTGAGGCCACCAAACACTGCATAGACACCACCCACGCTGCCGATAACAACGATAGTCAATACCAATGACCGACTGTACGAAATGTTAAACAGGCTAGGAACATCGAATAACTGCAGTACGGCAATAGACCCTGAGTACAGCACCGACGGAATAGTCACCAAGCCGTAGCCAAGCATAAATAAAATAACCGTGAGCCGTCTGACGTCATCATCAAAACGATTATTTAAGAATTCAGGTAAGGTTGAGAATGCTCCTGCCAAATAGCGCGGCAGAAAAACAAACGCCATACATATAGTGGCGAACGCTGCTGTCACTTCCCAACCCATACTACTCAAGTTAAACCCATAGGCTGAGCCATTGAGCCCTATCAGTTGCTCGGCCGAGAGGTTTGTTAATAACAGGGAGCCAGCAATAAAAACAGCACTTAGATTTCGTCCAGCTAAAAAGTAACCGTCTCTACTATTAGATTCATCTTTAGACTGGCGATACGAAATAAAAGCCACCAGCGCCATGAAAAAAGCGCAGCTAACTAAGGTTAAAGTGATTTCTTGATCAATCATGCATGGCCCCAAACGTTCGTGCCCGATTATATATCTTTATGTCGGCGCAGGGCCCTAAAATTCTCTCTTATTCAAACCGCAAATATCTTGATAGACGGACATTAAAAAAGCTCTCAATAGGCTCAGGCTAAGCTGTCTAGATGTTAAGGCTACCACCCTGTAGACTGGCAAAATGATTAAACTTCTTATTAAGTCTTGCCTCAGCAACACCAATATCAATTTCCAACGCGGGCTTCTATGCCTTTTGATACTGCTGACTGGTGGCTTAAGCGCGGCAGACACTTCACACCCCTACCTTGTTGGTCGTGGAATGTCCGATATTACGGGGCCCAGTTATGGTATTCAGATGTGGGGGTTTGGCCGAGAAGATCAACTGACGGAAGGTCTCCATATTCGCCAATGGTCGCGTGCTTTTGTCATAGCGCAATCTGATGAGCCTACCAAACGTCTGGTGTTCGTTAGCGCCGATCTGGGCAGTATAGAACACCATATAACCTTGGCTGTTATTGATAGATTACAGCAACAATACGGTGACACTTATACGATAAACAATGTCATTATCAGCGCTACCCACACCCATGCAGGCCCAGGCGGTTATTGGCATTCACGTTCTGATCTTGGTCTAGACGGCGGGTTTTACCCCGAACACTTTGCCGCCATTGTTGAGGGTATTACCGCGTCGATCGTTAGTGCCCATAAGGATCTCGAGCCTGGCAATATTTATCTAGGAAAAGGTAACCTACATAATGCTGGCGCTAACCGGTCGGTGTCGGCTTATCTTGAAAATCCTCAGATTGAGCGCGACCAGTATGTTGAAAATACTCCGACTGAAATGACCCTTCTGAAGTTTACAGATGACTCAGGGGACATAGGAATGCTTAACTGGTATGCACTGCACCCCACCGCAATGAATTACTACAATCGCTTAATCTCTGGTGATCACAAAGGTTATGCTGCATTACAAATGGAACGAATGCGCGGTAGTCGCTACGACAATGACAGTGATTTTGTTGCCGCCTTCGCTCAGGCAGACCCAGGAGATGTCACCCCGAATACAAATTTGAATAATACCGGGCCGGGGGGAACGGATGTAGAAACCACACAAATTATGGGCGACCGCCAGCTGCAAATGGCCCTCCAGCTATTTGGCAATGCTCAGGAAGCCCTCACAGGCCCCATTGAAACACGCCAGATATATATCGATCTTTCTGACTACCTGGTGGCCGACAAATTTACGCATGCCGGCCCACAAAAAACCTGCCCATCTGCCTATGGTTATTCCTTTGCCGGAGGGTCAACCGAAGACGGCGGCGGGCATTTCTTGTTTGAAGAAGGCATGACAGAACAAAGTATTTTTTTAGACCTTCTGATTGGCTGGTTAACTGGCGCACCTAAATGGACCGAGGCTGTCAAAAACTGTCAGGCGCCTAAGGCTATTTTGTTTGAAACCGGCAGTGGAAAGCCACCACTTCAATCTCAAATACGCTCAGTGACCATAGCCCGCGTTGGCCAGTTTGTCATATTGGCGATGCCCTCCGAGATAACGACTATGGCCGGTCGACGATTGCGAACAGCAGTGATGAACGAGCTTGGCGACTGGGCAAACAATATAGTCCTTGCGGGATATTCCAATGGCTATGCGGGGTATGTCGCTACACCTGAAGAATATCTACTACAACAGTACGAGGGCGGCCACACCTTGCATGGTCGCTGGACACTGCCCGCCTATGAACAAATTGCCAGCCATCTCGCTAGCGCGTTGAATTCCGGTAGCGCTATTGAACCAAGCGCCATTTATGATGATTGGCGAGGTAAGTCATTCACAACCACCTTACACAGCGGTGCAAAGAACATGCCACCCAAGGATTCACGCTATGGCGATTCCCTTCCCTCGAGTAAAACGCAATACCGCAAAGGTGAGACTGTTGTGGCCGAGTTCTGGTCGAATAACCCTACTGACAACTATGTGACCGGCAATAATTACATGCAGGTTGAGAGCAAAACCTCAACCGGCTGGCAAACAATCGCAACAGATAGCGACTGGCAAACTACTGTCAGGTGGCGTAAAGAAGGTGGGTCTTTTGTCGCCAAACTGAGCTGGAAAACACCAACAAACATGCAGGCTGGCGAATACCGGTTAACGCACCAAGGCTATGACCCGCAGGGTGATGTCTTTAGCGGCGTTTCACGTAAAATCCAGATTCATTAGACTAATGTGAACTAAAGTCATAAAACCGTAATTGGAGGTTTTAGCAGATAGGCGAAATCTTTAATATGAATTATTAGGCCGATCCTTTTGACTTTATGTGTCCTACAACCCCATCCAACCTATAGCTAGTATTATTCTATTGTCATCAGTTCTGCTACTGCACCTTAGGTCAACAGCATGAAGAATGATCCTCAAGTAAATCACTACCGCGACATTGAACAACTGATTTTTAGTTACGCGGACTATATCGATAACGGAGACTTTGAAGCCGTGGCTGAATTATTTGAGCATGGTCAAATCTGTGGCTCACCAGGGCTTTGGTGTAATCGCGGCTATGACCAGGTCCTCAAGATGAATCAACGCTCAGTAAAATTACATGAGGACACCGGCACCCCCTGCACCAAACATGTTGTCAGCAACCTGACCATTGAGATCAACAAGCAGGCGGATACCGCCTCCTCTAAGGCGTATTTTACCGTCTTTCAAGCACTGCCAAACTTCCCTCTCCAGGCGATCATTTCAGGTTGTTATCATGACAATTTTTTAAATGCCGAAGGTCAATGGCGATTTCGAGAACGAAACATCGTCAGTGAATTTTTTGGTGATCTCTCTCATCACCTAAACGCCGAAGTGCTTGAGCAATAGCCGCCTAATCACACATGTAGTTAGCCACCCTGCAAGAGGCTCTATTCCACCTGAAGTTCACTGGTAGCATCAATTAGGTCCGGTTGGTTCTAGCCCACAGAGCCAAGTTTTACTATGCTACAAGATTGCAGGGTAATGAAACACTGGAGCAGGCATGAACCATACAGATATTTCAGCAGAACCTACCGATATTATCGGCACAGATCGGGCCAGCGTATGGCACCATCTGACACCCCATAGCAACCTAAAAACGACTGACCCACTTATTATAAAAAGCGGTCTAGGTATGCGTGTGACCGATATTAAAGGCAAAGAATATCTTGACGCCACGTCTGGCGGAGTGTGGTCGGTAAACGTTGGCTACGGCCGCGAAAAGATCGCCAATGCTGTGCGTGACCAATTGATGGAAATGTGTTACTTCGCCAACAGTGCCGGTAGCGTCCCAGGAGCCCTATTTGCCGAGAAGTTGTTGACAAAAATACCTGAAATAGGCGCCGGCCAAGGTAAGGTTTATTATTCCAACTCCGGTTCAGAGGCCAACGAAAAGGCCTATAAAATGGTGCGCCAACTGGCACATATTAATGGCGATGGGCGCAAACACAAGGTTATCTTCCGTGACCGTGACTATCACGGCACTACGATCACTGCGCTAAGTTCGTCAGGGCAATCGCAACGAAAAGAGCAATATGGCCCGTTTACCCCTGGGTTTTCTGAGTTCAGCCACTGCTGCTGCTATCGCTGCCCATTTGGTAAAACCTATGGCAGCTGCGATATTGAGTGCGCTAAAGATCTGGAAACCGCGATTTTACGCGAGGGTGCAGATACGGTCGGCTCTGTTGTCTTGGAGCCTATTACGGCGGGTGGTGGCGTTATCCCTCCAGTACCTGAGTACTTTCCTATTATTCAGGAGATCTGCAAAAAATATGACGTGCTACTACATATTGATGAAGTTGTTTGCGGTTTGGGACGTACAGGCAAATGGTTTGGCTTCCAGCATTATGGGGTTAAACCCGACATGGTAACCATGGCTAAAGGTCTGGCCAGTGGGTATGCAGCTATATCTTGTACCATTACGACAGACGCTATCTTTAACCAGTTTGCTTTGAGAGATGCCGGATCTTTGGGCTACTTTAGAGATATTAGTACCTTTGGAGGCTGCACTGCGGGGCCTGCGGCTGGGCTTGCTAACGTTGAGATTATCGAACAAGAAAACCTGCTGGATAATGTCGTGCAAATGGGTGACCACCTAAATGAACGTCTTTTAGAGTTAAAGGGCAAGTATCCCGTGGTCGGTGATGTCCGCGGCAAAGGCCTATTTGCTGGAGTAGAGCTCGTCCAAGACCGACAATCTAAACAACCTATGCATGAAAGTTATGCGATGAAACTAGCCGCCCACTGTATGGAACAAGGTGTTCTTATCGGCCGGACGAATCGCAGCTTTCAAGAGTTCAATAACACGCTCTGCCTCAGCCCGGCGCTGATTGCCACACGAAGAGACATTGATGATATAGTCGATGCAATTGACAACGCGTTAGCCGCAAACCCATTATAACCCTCGCCAAAGGATACAAATATGGATACTGCTTTATCCCGCCATAAAAATAAATTACGTGGGATTATTGCCTGTATCTTAGTCGCCCTAGCGTCTAAGTTTCTGTCTCTAAACTATGGCGCACCGACGATGCTATTCGCACTCATATTGGGAATGTCAGTGAATTTCCTTAATGAATCTGAATATTCTATTCCTGGTATAGATTTTTGTTCAACGACAGTATTGCGCTTTGGGGTTATTTTGCTAGGTGCAAAAATTCTCTTTGGTGATGTCCTTGCTCTAGGTTGGGTAACCGCGTTGGTTGTGGTTGGTTGCATGTTTGCTACCATCCTGTTTGGCGCACTTATCGCCCGGGCTCTCAAACTGGACTATCGATTTGGAATGTTATCTGGCGGCGCCGTCGGAATATGCGGTATCGCTGCAGCGATGACCTTGTCCTCGGTAATGCCCAAAAGTAAAGAGATGGAGCAATACACCCTTTTAACAGTGATCATGGTGGCAACATTTGGTGCCGTCGCCATGGTTTCCTATCCTGTTTTAGCAAGCTTTCTCGGTTTAAGCAGCCAGCAGATAGGTATATTCATTGGCGGATCCATCCATGATGTATCCCACGTCATTGGCGCTGGATACTCCATTTCTGAAGACGTTGGCTATATCGCGATGATTGTTAAAATGCTGCGCGTTGCCCTACTAATACCAATAGCCTGGATCTTTCTAATAATTTTTGCCAAACAGCGCGCTGCATCCGAAGGCCGCACAAAACTATTACCACCCTACTTTTTATTGGGCTTTGTCGCGCTCGCTGTTATCAACAATATGGGATGGATACCCCCGTCCACAGCCCAAATTATGAACCAAACTTCTCAAGATTGCTTCGTGATCGCCATCGCAGCTTTAGGCATGAAAACCTCTTTTAAAGGCTTGCTGGATATCGGCTGGAGGCCGGCAGCAATGGTCTTGTCTGAGAGTCTATTCCTTGGCGGATTAGTTCTTGCTTGGGTTATGTTATAAAGGTAGATCTCTACATTAACGGAAATTTCGATTCTCACTGTAAGGTACAGGCTATGAATAATAATGAAGACGTCACCAACAGCGTTATTGGCAACCAAAGTAGCCTGCTTAAACTTAAATATTTCCTATCAACTTCTTTAAGCGTTTTTATTATTTCATTTTTTTCACCGATGGCTTTTGCTCAACAGGGCATTGACGAATTCATTAACAATTCAGTCCAACCGATCACAAGCTTTATATCCGCTATCGTTTTTTACAGTGTGTCGGTATTTGGCACCGACATCCCTCTGGTCGTCGCCTGGCTCGTCTTTGCCGCAGTGTATTTTACGCTGTACTTTAAATTTATTAATTTACGCGGTTTTAGTCACGCTATTAAATTAGTCCGAGGGAGTGATTCAAATACCAAAGATCCTGGCGAGGTAACTCACTTTCAAGCACTAACCACAGCTGTCTCAGGAACCGTTGGCATTGGTAATATTGGTGGCGTCGCGGTCGCAATATCCATAGGTGGGCCAGGCGCAACCTTTTGGATCATTGTCGCTGGCATACTAGGCATGTCGACTAAATTCATAGAGTGCACCTTAGGTGTTTTACTGCGTCGTGAGAATCCTGATGGTTCAGTCTCAGGCGGCCCCATGTATTATTTAGAATATGCCTTTGCCGAAAAAGGCTGGAATAAAGCCGGCGCCTTCATTGGCCGCTTTTATGCCCTAGGTATAGTGCTTGGCTGTTTAGGCATTGGCAATATGTTCCAATCCAACCAAGCCTACATGCAATTCGTCAATGTCACTGGCGGTGCAGAAGGAAGTTGGTTTGCAGACAAGGCGTGGCTGTTCGGGCTTTTACTCGGAGCAGTGGTTGGCTTAGTCATACTGGGGGGTATTCAAAGCATTGCCCGGGTAACCAGCAAGATCGTTCCTTTTATGGCAATACTTTACTGTGTCAGCGCCATAACTATTATTGGAATGAACTACGAAGCTATTCCTTATACGATCAACGCCATTATTAGCGGTGCGTTCAGTCCAGAAGGCATGAGTGGTGGAGCCATTGGTGTAATGATTATCGGCTTCCAACGGGCCGTGTTTTCAAACGAGGCGGGTATCGGGTCTGCATCTATCGCCCACTCGGCTGTCCGCACAAAAGAACCCATTACTGAAGGTTATGTGTCCCTGCTAGAGCCCTTTATTGATACCGTGGTTATCTGCACCTTAACCGCGTTAGTCATCGTGACTACTTTCTACTATGAACCCTCCTTTGCGCAAGGTCTTGGGGGTATTGAAATGACATCTGCAGCCTTCGCCAGAAATATATCTTGGTCTCCTTATTTAATCGCCATTGCCGGAATGCTCTTTGCATTTTCTACGATGATCGCGTGGGCGTACTACGGATTAAAAGGTTGGACCTACCTAGTGGGTGAAAAGGTCTGGGCGAGCAATCTGTTTAAGTTGGTTTTTTGTTTATTTGTCGCCCTAGGCTGCAGTATTCAGCTTGATGCCGTTTTAGACTTTTCAGATGCCTTGGTATTCCTAATTTGTGTGCCCAATATTATTGGCCTGTACATGTTAGCGCCCTTAGTTAAAAGAGAGCTAACCAAGTACAACCGTAAACACATCGAAGGGAAATAACACCTAAGGCGTGACAATCATATAAAAGCGGTTATATTACCCCATTAACCGCTTTTATTTAGGCTATTAACCATGTCTCTAGACGCGCTATTCCACCTCGACGCAAATAGCGAGCACAGCCTGCAAAAGCAGATTATTGAGCAAATTACCCGCGCCATCGTTAATGGTAATCTCCTCACCGATCGCCCTTTACCCTCTAGCCGCAATCTATCAAGTCAGCTTAAAGTCGGTCGCAACACGGTTATTCTGGCCTACGAGCGATTAGTTAGCGACGGCTACTTGATTTCCAAAGAGCGCAGCGGCTACTTTGTTAATCCAGAGATTTTACAAGGCTATGCCCAAGCTCCGACCGAGACTGAATCAGAAAAAGGCCCCTATCAATCCGACTGGGCAAAGCGGATCAAACTAGAACCCTCTAGGTTTGCCAATATAGAAAAACCCAGGGATTGGCAACGCTACCCCTACCCCTTTATTTATGGACAAATAGGCACCGACTTATTTCCTTTGAACAACTGGCGTGAATGCTGTCGCGACGCAGTCAGTGTGCAAGCCATTCAGAGTTGGTCGGTGGATCAGTCTGATACTGATGACCCTCTCTTAATCGAACAAATACAGAAAAGGCTACTGCCTAGACGAGGTGTATGGGCCAATGCAGACGAAATTTTAATCACAGTGGGTGCTCAGCACGCGCTCTACTTGCTGGCCGAAGTGCTGTTCGACAAAAACAGCATCATTGGTTTAGAAGACCCCGGTTACGTTGATGTGCGCAACATAGTATCCCTAGGTAACAGCACGATTAAACCGTTACCGGTCAATCACCAAGGTTTAATTGTTAACAACAATATAAACGACTGTGACTATATCTACGTCACTCCCAGTCACCAGTCGCCAACGACCGTCACCATGCCGTTGGAAAATCGTCGAGCCCTACTTGATCAGGCTGCAAGCAACGACATTATCTTGGTGGAAGACGACTACGAAAGCGAATCTAACTACCAATCTAACCCCCTACCGGCATTAAAAAGTTTAGATGTTAATGATCGCGTGTTGTATATCGGCAGCCTTTCCAAAACCATATCTGCGGGCCTGAGAATGGGCTATGTGGTTGGGCCCGCTAAACTCATCTCAGAGCTGCGAGCGCTGAGGCGACTAATGTTGCGCCACCCTGCAGCTAACAATCAACACTCAATGGCTCTATTTTTATCTCGGGGCTATTACGAATCTTTGGTAAAAAATCTACACCGCACCTATCAAGACAGGTTCCAAATAATGTCTGAGGAACTTAGTAATATAATGCCGGTATCGGTAGCGACCACTGCATTTGGCGGGTCATCATTTTGGATTGAAGGTCCAAAAACCCTGGATGCTCGAGTACTTGCCTTGGAAGCTAAAAAGATAGGTATTATTATTGAACCTGGGGACCTGCATTTTTATGGCCCAACGCCCCCTAAGCATTTCTTTAGGTTGGGTTTTTCTGCCATAAAAACAGAGCACATAAGGCCCGGAATAAAGTTACTTGCAGATCTAATCACCCAGCTAACCTAGGCTGGAACAATAGAACGGTATAAACTGGTTCTACCCTTTATCCGGCCGACTTACTAAGCTACGTCTAGAATTGTGGTGGTTTAATTTTCGGCTTCACAAACAGACACTTTAAAATTTAACACAGGGCAATATCATGGCACGTATGACACCTAGCGAAGCATTCGTTGAAACACTAGTGGCCAATGGCGTCACAAAGATTTTTGGCATTATGGGCTCGGCATTTATGGATGCCATGGATATTTTTGCCCCAGCGGGCATCGAACTCGTTCCAGTAGTCCATGAGCAGGGCGCTGCTCATATGGCCGACGGTTACGCTCGTGCGTCCGGTGATCACGGCGTCGTCATTGGTCAAAATGGGCCTGGAGTTTCAAACTGTGTCACGGGTATTGCTGCCGCTTTTTGGGCGCACTCCCCGGTCGTTATGATTACACCGGAAGCCGGCACTATGAGCATTGGCTTGGGCGGATTTCAAGAAGCGCAGCAGCTTCCTATGTTTCAAGAATTCACCAAATACCAGGGACATGTAAACAACCCCAAACGCATTGCGGAGTTTACCGCTCGCTGCTTTGATCGAGCCATGTCAGAAATTGGACCCACACAACTGAACATCCCGCGTGATTTCTTTTACGGAGATATTGATATAGACATCCCGCAACCACAGCGCTTGGATCGTGGTCCCGGAGGTGAAAAGAGTCTGGGAGAAGCGGCTTATCTATTATCTACAGCTAAATTTCCTGTCATGATCTCGGGTGGCGGCGTCGTCATGGCCGATGCTGTTGAAGAATGCAAAGCCCTCGCTGAATTACTTGGCGCACCCGTTGTTAATAGTTATCAGCACAATGACTCGTTCCCCGCTAGCCACCCTCTATGGTGTGGCCCTTTAGGTTATCAAGGGTCAAAAGCTGGTATGAAGCTCATATCCAAAGCTGACGTGGTCTTGGTCTTAGGCTCGCGCCTAGGACCTTTTGGCACCCTCCCTCAGTACGAGCTCGAGTATTGGCCTGAAAATGCAAAAATCATTCAGATTGATGCAGATCACAAAATGTTGGGGCTGGTGAAAAAAATATCTGTCGGTATCTGTGGTGACGCGAAAGCTACTGCGGTTGCTTTAACCGACCGACTATCCAAGCTAACACTTGATTGTCAGACGAATCGAGATGAGCGTATCGCTGAGATCACGGCTCAAAAACAGGCGTGGGAAACAGAATTAGACGAGTGGACCCATGAAAAAGACCCCTACAGCTTAGATATGATTGAAGAGGCTGCTAGCGAAGATGGCGAATGGTTACACCCAAGGCAAGTTCTGCGTGAACTAGAAAATGCTATGCCAGAAGACGTTATGGTTTCTACCGATATCGGCAACATTAACTCTGTGGCTCACAGCTACCTGCGCTTTGAAAAGCCTCGCAGTTTTTTTGCCCCTATGAGTTTTGGTAACTGTGGCTATGCCTTACCCACGATCATAGGTGCAAAGGCGGCAGCTCCACACCGACCCGCCATTGCCTATGCTGGTGACGGCGCCTGGGGTATGAGCATGTCTGAATTAATGACCTCTGTTCGTCACGACATTCCTGTTACAGCCGTGGTATTTCATAATCGTGACTGGGGTGCAGAAAAGAAGAACCAAGTTGAGTTCTATGATCGCCGCTTTGTCGCCGCCGAACTGGTTAGCGAAAGCTGGGCTGGTATTGCACAAGCGATGGGTGCAGAAGGCATTATCGTCGACAAATTGGAAAATGTTGGGCCGGCTCTTAAGAAAGCCATAGACCTACAAATGAATGAAGGTAAAAGCACCGTTATTGAGATTATGTGTACCCGAGAACTGGGCGATCCCTTCCGACGTGATGCGTTATCCAAGCCAGTACGTTACCTTGATAAATACAAGGACTACGTTTAGCGTCAATGAGAAGTACCCTTATCTTACTCAGAGTTTACTTGGGGTACACTGACCTCCCGTTTGGGAAACATCTCTATATATTATAAGCTAAGCGCATTATGTCTATATTAAATACAATTATTGAGAGAGCGAAAACGACTGCAGCTAAACTTGTTTTCGCCGAAGGCCAGGATCCTCGGGTCATCCAAGCGGCTTATAAGATTGTTAATGATGGAATAGCGCAAGTCACAGTGCTTGGGACTGAGTCAGAAATCACCCAAGCATGTCGCTTAGCGGGCGTAGAAGCATGCAATTTTGATGTGATTGATCCTTTGTCATCTCCCCTTATTACTGATTTTGCTCGCAATTTCTGTGAGGTACGCAAAGCGCAAGACCTCACCATGGATGCTGCCGCTGACATCATGAAAAACAGGCTGTATTTCGCCAACATGATGTGTCATCAAGGATTAGTTGATGGCGTCGTCGCAGGAAGTATTGCCTCAACCCGTGATGTGCTTCGCGCCTCGTTGCAGGTAATTGGTACTGCAAAAGGTATCAAAACGGCGAGTAGCAGCATGCTTTTAGACCTTGCAAGCCCTTCTCCTGCTGGCTACTCATCACTCCTATTTGCCGACTGTGCCGTTAATCCCAACCCCGATACCGAGCAATTGGTTGATATAGCCATCGCATCGGCTAATACCTATTACACATTGACCGGTAAAAAGCCCAAGGTTGCCTTTTTATCCTTTGCAACGCACGGCAGTGCTCAGCACGAATCACTGGGTAAAATCAGACAGGCAGCGGCCCTCACGCTATTGAAAGTAAAGGCCGAAGGGCTAGATATCATTGTCGATGGGGAGATACAGGCAGATGCTGCCCTAGTCCCAAGCATCTCTGCAAGAAAATGTCCTGATAGTGCATTAAAAGGAGAGGCTAACGTTTTAATTTTTCCCGATCTCAACTCGGGTAATATTTCCTACAAACTGGTGCAAAGGCTATCTGACATAGCCGTGTATGGCCCTCTTCTACAGGGTTTAGCAAAGCCGGTTAATGACTTATCCCGCGGTTGCAGCGCAGAAGATATATACGGAGTCGCCGCCATTACTGCATGCCAGACAATCTAATCTAACCACGCATGCCATAATCAAGATTAAACAGGATGCGCCTATAAGCTAGCGCTTAAAAAAAGGGGAACTTTTAAGTTCCCCTTTTTTATTAGGTAAAGCCTATTGTTTTGGCCAAGCTTTAACTGGAACTATTAAAGAAGTATTTAACACCTTTCTCAATTTACCCACTTTTCTAGAAAATTTAGTAAAAGCACGTGATGACGTTAGCGTCGCTTGATTGGCTGTTAGGGTTTCAAAGTCTGTAGCTCCGATATAAACAAAATGAGAAGCATCATTGTTACCCAAGAATATTCTGTTCAAACCATAAGAGCTAGTGACCGTTCCATCAGCAACATTAGCATCCATAAGTTCGGTCCATGCAGCGCCATAAGCAGCTTCATCGCTCACAGACATATCATATTTCATGAACACAGAATCTTTCCCCCAATCACCAACTTCGATCGCAGGGATGACGGCAAACTGTGTTACTGGGTCAGATCCACTTCCAATTTCTTGAAGCATAGTTGCACCCTCAGGACAAGACTGCATTAAGGCATCAGCTTTTCTGAAATCCGCCATTTTTTCATAAGATACTATGATGAAATGAGTCGATGCTGCAGAACCATTAATGCGTTCATTCATCAGGCCAACGTCAGCAGGCAACTGCTTACCACAATCTGAAGCGGCAAATTTATCCATTGCGCCAACAACAACCGCAGGGTTTGTCACATTTAAGAAATAAAATGCGTGCATTTCATGTTTTCCCTCTCCTTCTGCAAAAACACCCAGGGATAAAAGCGCTGAAAATAATACTAATATTTTTTTCATTTTTTTCACCATAACGTTTTAAGAACTTTCAATATGTAACAATTATTCACTAATGGGAAGAAAAATATTAGTGCTCACACTTATCTTAGGCTTCGGTCTAAAGGAGAATTTGTTATGCCGGGGTTGCTAACAAGCCCGCTTGGCGTCATCTTTAAAATATACCTAGTTACAATGCTATTTGAGCTAGTTTGATAAAAACACCGTCTGCTGAACATAGGTATTTTGCTCAACCGAAGCCAACAAGAAATGTGCTACATCGGCTCGGGAGATACTGCCTGAAACAAGACCATCTGTTTTGTCGAGCACTCGGTAAGCTTTTTCGCTGGCTTCATCAACTAGGAATCCTGGTCTAACGATAGTCCATTGTGAGTCGCTGCTTTTAAGAATTTTTTCCTGACGCGTTTTGTCTGCGTAATCTGTTTTGAGTAATAGGGGATTGAGAATACGATCATAGAAGATTCCGCCGTGACCTTTGCTGTCTCCAGCACCAATGCCTGTAACCGTAACAATACGGTTTGTGCCTGCATCTTTGCCTGCGGCTAATACATTTTTAATACCTTGAGAATAGACTGTGACGTCATTACTACTAGGTTTTAAACCAATGGTGCTAATAATAGCGCTCTTGCCACCGACTAAGTTATTGAACGTGTTACTGTCAGTGATATCACCCTTAAGATTATTCAAATTATCATGCTCAATCGGCATTCTTTCAGGTCTGCGAGTAATCGACGTAACAAAGTGCCCTCTTGCTAGGGCCAACTTAGTTGTTTCAAGACCTATTCCAGACGTGCCTCCAAAAATCAAGATATTCAGCTGTTTATGCTCAGCAGCTAATAGCGGCGAAGCACTCCCTGCGTATACAATAGGTTGTCCATTGACCGTGCCTTTACCACCCATTTGTAGCGCTAAGAAGCCGACGACGGCAATTAAAATAGCAATGCCCAATAACAAGCGTTTAATCATGGTTATAATTTCCTGTTGATTATTTGAAGTTGCAGAAATGCTATGTTGGTATAACACTGCACAATCATAATACAAAAAAAAACCTGATTTCTCAGGTTTTTGCAAAAGCAAATAAATGTATATGTTCAGGGGAGAATATGTACATTACTTAAGACAACTCTACGCACAAAAGTTCCATTTAAATGACAAAAGAGTATAACTACGTTGAATTTTCTTCCATGCCTATTATTTCACACCCTATATAGCCCCTAGTTTTTAATCCCTTTAGAATCTATAGTTAAGCCCATTCGAAATGTAAAAACAGCAACAGATCAAATGATAATGAAAGGTCAAAAAGTATGACAACCATTAGCGAAGCAGCTCGAGAAACTCCTATTATTCACCATACCGAGGTATTGGTTGTCGGCAGTGGCCCAGGAGGGCTAGCCGCCGCTATTGCTTCTGCCAGAGCAGGTGTCCAGACCACCCTTCTTGAACGCTATGGTTGTTTTGGCGGCAACCTTACGCAAGTGGGCGTCGAAGGCTTTGCGTGGTACCGACATGACAACACCGTAGACAGTGAAGGTATCGGCGTAGAATTTGAACAACGTGCAAAATCTATGGGCGCTGCGACACCTGAGCCTCAATCAAATAGTCACGCCATAGATGGCGAAGCCTTTAAATATGTCGCAGATGTCTTGGTCGAAGAATCCGGCATTACACCAATGCTACATAGAACAATGGTCGCACCTATTGTCGAAGGTGGCGTCATTAAAGGCGTTATTGTCGAGAGCAAAGCTGGGAGAGAGGCAATATTAGCTCGGCGTGTTATCGATGCTACAGGTGATGCCGATATTGCTCATAGGTCAGGCGCCATAGTGCACAAAACGCCGGTCGAAGAAATGATGGCTGCGTCTGTTATGTTTTCAATGAATGGCGTTGATAAAAGGCGCTTTATAGAGGACGTTAAAGCAGACCCGCATACCTACAGTGACTGGTGCGGGCCAGACTGGGCCATGGAAACTTCAGGCAAAGAAGACGCACTATTTTCGCCTTACTTGAAGAAACCGTTTGAGAAGGCCATTAAATCAGGACTAATACCAGAGAATCTAAACACGATTACTGGAACCTGGGGCGCCATTACCGATCAAGGTGATCTAACCTATTTAAATTTGATTCATTTAGCAGGCCTGGATGCCACTAATCCAGACCACCTTACCAAAGGTGAGATGGAGGGCCGACGACAGGCTATGTTGGCTATAAAAGCCCTCAAACAATTTAACCCAGGCTGCGAGAATGCCAAATTGAGAAATTTCGGCATGACTCTTGGTGTCCGCGACACGCGGAAAATTGATGCTGTTTATAATATGACCGCCCAGGATGTTCGTCAGCAAGGGAAATTTGACGATAGTATTGGTATCTTTCCAGAATTTATCGATGGCTATGGCATCCTCATTTTACCCACGACGGGTCGTTACTTTCAGCTGCCCTACCGTGCAATGCTGCCGAAAGGTGTTCGCCATCTTTTAGTGACGGGACGCAGCACCGGTGGCGATCGTGATTCTCATGCAGCGGTGCGTAATATGATGTGTTGCGCCGTCAATGGCCAGGGTGCTGGGGTTGCGGCGGCTATTTCTGTGCAGACAGGTGTTGATGTTGCAGATGTTGACATCAAGTTAGTACAAAAAAAATTACTCGAGCAAGGCGCACGAATTCATTAAAGTATTGTGAAGTCTACAATAAGTTCTTGGTTTACATAGGCATTGATAATCTGGCATAGTCTTGAGTACGCTAGGTTTATAACCTACAATTTATTAATAACTTATTAATAATTTATTGAAAATAAAGGGGTAATTTATGTATTTACGATCAATTGTTTTTTTATCGTTGAGTTTTGTCGCTTCATTTAATCTGTATGCCAGTGGACCTGAAGGTTCTCACGCATCTAACGAGTGGCAAATTTGGGCTTATTCAAAAGCCGCCCCATCATTTTTAGGGAATTTTGCTTCCGTAGTCTCAGGGACTGGTGAGGTCATTAGAGAAGGCGTTAATGGTTGGACATGCACCGCGACGAAACCGATGCCTGAAGATGGCTTTTCTACACCACATCATGCCTTTGCTTTGTGCGCCGATGACGAAGGGTTTAAATGGGCTTCTGCATACATGGAAGGCACGACCCCCAACATGGAACGAGATGCGTACATTTGGATGCTACATGGCGATACGGGCGAAGATAATGCAGCACCAGGCGGTAATAAGAGTATGGCTATGAAGCATGATCACTGGATAGAATCAGGGCCTCACCTCATGCTAATGCCAAAAAACCCAGAAACGATAGCGGCATTTTCCACAGATTTCACCACAGGCGCGCCCTATCAGATGTTTAAGGGAAGTCCCTATGCACACCTGATGATTCCCTTTGAAGGCTATTATGATTACCAGCCAGAATCAGCACCTAAATAGTGAATCATTTATGGCAACTCCGCTGGAGATAGATTTCTACGCCGAGAGGGTTTTTCAGGAGGATAGTTAGTGGCAAGATAACTCAAAATGGTATCTTCGGTCTTTTCATCAAATGACCATAGGCCCTGGGTTTTTTGCATCCACCGGATCATCGACTTCCAGCTGTCGCGATTCCCTCGCTGAAAGGTGATAAATTTTGCCGAATGGCACAGGGTACAATTTGCTCGCACAGTCTCCCAGCCATCGGCTATAACTAGACCGCTATCCGGGTCAACTTCTGCCGATCTGGCCGGGGCCGAAATCGTCACTACCAGTACTGTTGCTGAAGCACAGTTTATAAGCCCACGTTTACTGATAGAAAACACCATTACACCACTTGCACAGCAATGCGATGGCAGGCATTGTTCAGGTACCCCTTGGGGTTCCAGTTAGGGACTACCATTGGTTGTGACTTGCCTGCAGAATCAGTAGCTTTCACCCAAATCTCATAATAACCGAGTTGCGGGAACTTCAGCGTTGCCTCCCAGCGCTGCCATGCCAACCGGTTGATTGGGGCTTTGACGTCAGCCGACTGCCAAGTTGCGCCAAAGTCAATTGACACCTCGACATGCTCTACACTGAGATCACCCGCCCAGGCCTGCCCTCGGCAGGTGAGACTCCCCCTCAAAGAGTGACTGATGCCGCTTTTTGGAAAAGTAACCAATGATTTAACCGGCATAGATTCAATAGTAAGCATGTCTTCATTGGCAACTTTTGTGCCCGGTGCGACAGGTCTTTTAGGTACGCTGTATGATGGCGCCGCCATTTTCGCACCGTCGTGAATCTGGTTTCGGACGACAATTTTTTTAAGCCACTTGCCACTGGTGGACGCTGGCCAGCCACCTGTTACCATGCGCAAGGGATAGCCATTTTGGTAGGGTATGTCCTCTCCATTAAACCCCCAGGCAATTAAGCTTTCGTCCTCAAGAGCCTTCGATATGGGCACGCCCCGTGAAATGGATTGTTTGCTTGGATCACCGGAGAGATGCGTATCTGCGCCATAGTAGCCAACATAAACAGCGTCATCGGCAATCCCGCAGTCTTCTAGTACATCTTTAAGCCTAACACCTGTCCACTGGGCGCACCCGACCGC
>Ga0233426_10000529_pt1 | contig 40071 bp, 22 predicted proteins | sample SI_118_April2016_6_FD_179875 | JGI IMG/M metagenome (GOLD analysis project Ga0233426, IMG submission 179875) | Seawater microbial communities from Saanich Inlet, British Columbia, Canada - SI_118_April2016_10_MG | ecosystem: Environmental > Aquatic > Marine > Inlet | place: Canada: British... | reverse complement strand
GAGGAGACACTTGCTATATTAGAGAAGGTGTTTATTATGAAGTAATAAAAATAAATGGAGTCAATGGGAATGCTTCTAAGCCTATGGTGTTTAAAGCATACGATCACGAAAAGGTGGTGTTGGATGGCTCCATAGAATTGGATCTAAAATGGTCTGTGCATAAAGGAAATATATACAAAGCCAAATTGAAAACACCTATTTGGCAGCTGTATGTTGATAATGTTGGGATGACAGCTGCGCGTTGGCCAAATGGAAATTGGATTGATGGTTCTGTATGGGACAAGAAAAAATCAATGGCTTGGCCCGAAAAAAATAAAGGGGGATATGGGCATCATTTTAACAAGGAGTTGTCTGCCATTGATGACAGTTTAGAGGGGGCAATAATCATTGTGAATTCAGGGTCTTTTAAAACCTTTAAATCGAGAGTCATTGCGCATGAAAAAGGGTCTGATAATTTTAAGTATAATACTAAAATGAAGGGGATTAAGGTGCATTTTAGTTCGAACGGAAAAATTGAAAGACACGGCTATTTTTTAGAAGGGAAACTGGCCTTGCTTGATGAAGAAAAGGAGTGGTTTTACGATGCTAAATCCAAAGAAATCTATTTATGGGCGCCTGATGGAGCACATCCAAAAGATTTTCAAATAAAAGGTAAAAATCAATCGTATGCTTTTGACATAGCAAATTGTTCCTATATAAGTTTAGAGGGCTTGGACTTTTTTGGAACTACTTTTAAAGCAAACGAAAGTACGCACATCACTGTTGAAAATTGTAATTTTATGTACCCAAGCTACTCGAAGCGAATGTTAGGAGATCTTTCTTTGACGGATGTAACGAGCTTGCAATGTAAGAAGAAACAAACTAAGACGCATAATGTTATTCGCAACTGTAAATTCGAATATATGGATGGACCGGTGTTGGATATGAACGGATGGAATAATGTTGTAGAAAATAATTATATGCATACCATCGATTATAGCTGTACTTATAAAGGAGGGTATACTTTAAATATGTCCCAATCTACGCAGTTACTGTTCCGCAGAAATACGGTACATACTTCGGGAGCTTCTGAGATGTATAAGGCTGGAGTTCGAAATATTATCGAATTTAACGATTTATCCCAGTCTGGTTTTATGCAAAATGACGGTTCTTTAGTTCAAGTAAGTGTCGCAGCGCAAGATAAATCACAAACGCGTTTTAACTGGGTTCATAATAGTGTAAAACAAGGATTGCGATTCGATAACAAGAACACACCAAATTCACCTTGGGGAGAGAATGGAAATATGCATCATAATGTAGCATGGAATACAGACCGGATTTATTTTAAGGGAGACAAGCATTTTATTTATAATAATGTAAGTTTTGGTAGTACGAAGAATGATTTGATCATCTCTAGTAATGCAGCTATTCAAGGTCATAATCACACTACGATTACTCGAAATAATTTATCAAATAAGTTTTCGGGTCATAGAATTAAATCAGGAAAAGAATATCCTGTGCCTGGTATTGTAGATCATAACTGGGCGGGAGTGTTCAAAGGATCTGATATGAAAGATCAATTGCGTGATCCTGATAATTTGGATTTTAGACCTAAACAAGAGTCTGAATTAGTAGATGCAGGTGCTTTAATCGAAGGAAAAAAAATTGCCTTTTTGGGAAAAGCTCCTGATATTGGTGCTTATGAATATGGGGATGAGAATTATTGGATTCCGGGATTTCAGGATGTCATTGCTTCGGTTGCTGTTCCAAAGAACAAGACAATAACCGCAAAAACAGATGCGGATTTGATGTGGTTGCCTGCTTATAAGTCAAAAGGGAATGCTGTGTTTTTTGGAACTAGTAAGGTTGAAGTGATGAAAGCAGATGAGCATTCGAAAGAGTATAAAGGAACACAAAAAAATAATGTGTATCACCCAGGAATTTTGGAACGTGGTAAAACATATTTTTGGCGTGTAGATTCTGTCATGGATGGTGGTGTTGTGAAAGGAGAATTATTTGAGTTTACCATAAAATAAATAATAATGAAGAAAGAAATAAAACAAATAATGATTCCCGTTTTTATTGGGGTTGTTTTTCTAGGGAATGTATGTAAAGTAATCGGTCAAAAAGCAGAGCGTCCAAATATTATTTTTATAGTAACGGATGATCAGCATAGAAACCAATTTAATTTTATATCTGAAGGACAGGATGCAGAAGGGAAACCTACGAATTTATGTCCTAATATTGATAAGTTGGCCTCTGAGGGAGTTATTTTTGAGAATAGTTATGTAAGTTCTTCGGTTTGTACTCCGAGTAGGTATTCGATTGTTACTGGGACTTACGCTTCTAGAGGAATTGGTGCTTCGAATATTAAAAAATATGAAGGACAAACAAATATTACTTGGAATGTACATGTAGACAAAAAAACAAACAATATCGCTCAAGCGCTTAAAGACCATGGCTATTTTACAGGAGGTGTAGGTAAGAATCATACTTTTAAAGGCGACAACCCACATAAGGTCAGTTTAGATGCAGATCCTACAGATCCAGTGATAAAGAAACAAATGGAAGACAATCAGGCCTCTCAAGTGGCAGCTTATAAAAATGTCGGATTTGATTATGCTGGCGCTTTATACAAAGGAAATTTACCAAATCAATATCCTGTAGCTGTGGAAGATCATAATATGGAATGGATTGTAGATTCTGCTTTGAAATTTTTAGATCTTGCAGCAGGTAAAAAAGATCCTTTCTTTTTATATTTCGCAACTACCTTAGCACATGGACCGGACAAATTAGGAACTAAATACAAAGGAAACCCTTTGGCGACACCCGTTGGTTTTTTAGACAAACCACTCGAGGTAATGGCTTCGAGGAATTCTGTTACAGAGCGAATTACAGAAGCCGGATTGGAGCAGGAAAAAGCAGATATTCTTTGGCTAGATGATGGTATAGGTGCCTTGCTTGACAAGTTAGAGGAAATCAATGAACTTGAGAATACGGTCATTTTCTTTATTGACGATCATGGAGTAGAATCTGGTAAAGGAAGTCTTTATGAAGGTGGAATAAAAACAGTAAGTTTTGTTTATGGACCAAACTATATAAAAAGTGGTCTAAGATCCAAACAATTAGTGTCGAATATAGATATGGTTCCTACTGCATTAGAATTGGCTGGAGCAGATCCTGTAAATACTTACAAATTGGATGGTGTTAGCATGTTGCCATTATTAAATGGAAGCACAGAAGAAATTCATGAATCACTATATTTTGAAATGGGAGCAACGCGTGCCATATTGAAAGATGGTTATAAGTATCTGGCTTTTAAGGCTCCAAATAAAGTCAAAAGTAAATTAGAAAAAAACGGTAAAAAGGCAACTCATATTTGCGACAAGCCAGGAGGTAGGGGTTCTGAATCTCCGGCATTAAAATTTTATGCTAAAAACTATTTCTCTGAAGATCAACTCTATCAAATAGAGAAGGATCCTTTTGAACAGGAGAATCTTTATGGTAATACTGAACAAAAAAAGAGAATTAAAGCACTCAAAGCTGCTTTAAAAGAGTACGTTAAAATAGTACCGGGTACATTTCCGGTATATTAATGTAGTCGTGTTTTTAGTTTTCTCTAAGTTTTTTATGGATGTAAATACTATTTGTGGACTCTTTTGGAGAATAGTTCTAATTTATGTTTAAGGGACGGAAGAAGTGTTATTATTTCGGTGAGCCCAACGTTTGTGATGAATAGTAATATATTCTTACATACGTTGAGTCTTTTGTGAATTATGGCGAAGATTGTTGTATTTCTACTAATTATTGTGATGCACCATATGTATGATAGAACAGGTGTTTTTTAAATTAGCATTAAACTTATAATATATAATTATGAAAAAATTAATTTTTACTTTGTTGGTAATGTGTATCTCAGTTATTGCTTCAGCACAATCAAAAAAAGCAGAAAAAAAAGCAAAAAAAGCAGTGGAAAAAATGACCGAAGTTCTGAACCTCGATCAAGATACCTCTGCTAAAATATATCAAGCGAAATTGGACAAGTTGTTGAAGGTAGAAATCATAAAAACTGAAAACAAGGACGACAAAAACAAGATGAAAAAAGAATTGTCAACTGTGAGTGCTGCGTTACAGAAAGAATTTGAAACTATTTTAGGATCAGATAGACTGGGTACATGGAATGCTTACTTAAAAGAAAATAAAGGTAAGAAGCATAAAAAAGGTTAGTATGTACAAATACGAATGACTGTTTTTTAATATAAAGAGACTACCCTTTAGGGCGGTCTTTTTTTTTGATTTTATTTTGGTTTCCTTGGGGTTTGGTTATATTTGGTGAAGATTAGCATTATTTTTTGATAGATTTGAGCTAATTCGAATTTCTGTATTCATTTATTTTTACAACATAACGTTAAACTTTTTTACATTGAAGAATATATTCCATAAGTCACTTATATCAGTTTTTGTTTGTGTTCAGCTACTATTTGTAAGCTGTAACACGCAAGTTGGTATTGATTCAAAAAAAAACGTAATTGCTACAAATCCAGCTGCTTTGGATACATGGAAATCAATGAAGTTCGGTCTGTTTATTCATTGGGGCGTTTATTCGATTCCGGCAGGAGTATGGAATGGGAAACAGGTAGAGAAATTAGGCGAACAAATAATGAGGCATGCCGATATTTCTATTCCTGAGTATGAGGCTTTGGCCAAACAATTCAATCCCGTAAATTTTGATGCTGATGCTATTGTCAAATTAGCGAAACAGGCCGGCATGAAATATGTGATTTTAACTTCAAAGCATCATGATGGTTTTGCAATGTTTAAAACTGAAACTACAGATTATAACATTGTCGATTATACACCCTACAAAAAAGATATTCTTAAAGATTTGGCTGTAGCGTGTAAAAATAATGGTTTGAAACTAGGCTTGTATTATTCAACTCCGGATTGGCATTTTAATGGACCTAATCAAGAACGGAATCCTGTAGATGGGAAATTGTCTGTTTTTGGAAAAGTCTCGAAAGAAAATGAAGATTTTCAAGTAGCACAATTGAAAGAGTTGTTGTCAAATTATGGTGAAATTGTTGAACTCTTCTTTGATATGGGAGAGCCATCTTTGCTGCAAAGTAAAAGATTTAAAGAAACCGTTAAAGAGTTACAGCCAAACTGTTTGATTAATGGAAGAGTGATGAACAATCAAGGAGATTTTATAACGATGCCAGACAATCATTTGCCAGATGTTCCAATTTATGACATGGCCTGGGAAACACCAGGAACCTTTTATCACACTTGGGGATACAAGTCATGGGTAAAAGGTGCGCCGCTAACAGCACAAATAAAAAAACAGATAAGAAACTTATCAAAAATCACCTGTATGGGTGGAAATTATTTGTTAAATATCGGACCTAAAAGTGACGGTTCCGTTGTTTCCTATGAAGCAGATGTTTTAAGAGGGATTGGGGAGTGGACAAAAGTCCATAAAGAAGCTATTTTTGATACTGATGTAAATCCTTTCAAAGGATTGAAGTGGGGATATAGCTCCGTAAAACCTCTTGAGAAAAAACTCTATCTACATGTATTTCATTGGCCGAAGGCTGGTGAACTTATGATTCCAGGTCTGAAAAATAATATTTCTAAAGCGTATTTTTTAAACGATACCACGAAATCAAATCTTGAATTTGAAGTATCGGATAAAAATGTAAATTTACACGTTGGACAAACCCCAGCAGATGCGAATCTAACCGTGATAGTTGTGGAATACGAAGGAGACTTGAGACTTATCGATCCTGTAATTGTTCCAGATACAGAGGGGATAATTAATTTACGCGATGTTGATGCAATAAAACATGGTAAGTATGGTATGAAAAGTTATCGTTCAATTATAAAAGATGATTTTAGATCATGGGATATTTGGGTTCCTGAGGATGGAAATTATGAAGTTCAGATCATCTATAAAATGAAATATGAACAAAAAGATTTTATGTTGAAATCCGGTGATCGTGAGTTAAGCTTTTCGCTTTTTGGAAAGGCTCCAGAAAAACCAGAATTGGAAGAGTTGATGGATGGAAATGAAAAAGACGAAAAGAAGACGAATCTATCCAAACTGAGTATGGGGAAAGCCTCAGCGGGAACAATATACTTGAATCAAGGAAAGCAAACTATAAAATTCACCTCTGGGAAAGAGTTTGAGTTCAAGACAACATTGGTTGAATTTCACAAACAAGATAGAAAGTATAGGGGATTAAATATACATACTCCATTAATCAGGTTGGTTAAAAAGTAGAAAATTTAAAGTTGGTACAGTCTTTGAATAACACGTTCCTTGTGTATTATAAATGAAAATTGCAATGAGAAATAGAATTATAGTAATACTTTTTTTTGCCATATGTCGCATGACAAACGCTCAAAATGAATTTTCAATCATAGAGCATAGCCCTGTGAAATTTCAGCACATAACTTCTGTTGATGGATTGATGCACAATTCTATTGTTGCCATTCTTCAAGACTCAAAAGGGTTTATGTGGTTTGGAACGAATAATGGATTATACAAATATAATGGGTATGATTTTCAATACTACAGTCACTCTCCTGATGATGCCCATACGTTGTTAAATAGAGGAATTAAAGTATTGTATGAAGATAAAAAAGGTACTGTTTGGGTGGGTACGGAAGAGGGATTATGCCGCTATAATGAGGAAAACGATTCTTTTGATAGAAATTTAAATAGAGATAAAAATATATCTGAGTCCATTACGCATGGAGTAAATTGTATTTATGAAGATAGAGATGGTTTGATATGGGTAGGAACTAAGGTTGGATTGTATCAGTTAAAATTAATAGAATCGGGTGCTTACTCGGTGAAAGAAACCAACAGCAAAAGCGTAGAAAATGTTTTTTATAACAATGTGATATCGACGATAACTGGAGATAAAAATGGAAATATTTGGGTGGGTACTAGTAGTGGACTTTTTGTAATGTCAAAGAATAGTGTCGGAAAAGTATCCATAAAAAGAATTGATAATCCTAAAAATAAAAAGGTCGCTCTTAGTGCTATTGTTGATTTAATTTTAGACAAGGAAGACAATTTATGGGTGGCAACACGAATGGACTTAAATAAGTTGCGTCTTGATAAAAAGACAGGTGATTATACCTTTACACCTTACTTAACGAAGAAAACGACCTTGACAAAGGAATTTGTTTTAGACAATCGCTTGTCTAAGCTTTTAGAAGATGCTAATGGTTATATTTGGATTGGAACCAAAGGAGGTGGGCTGATTAAGTTAAATCCAAAGACAGAAAAATTTAAAACATTCAAACAAGTACGTTCAAATAAAAATAGTTTAAGAAGTAATGATATTTCTGACTTGTATATAGATGATTCAGGTGTTTTATGGGTGGGAACTCAAAGAGGAGGCTTAAGCAAAATTAATTTAGAAAGTAAGAAAGTTGCTCATTATAATTATTCAGAATTTAACGAGAATAGTATATCAGGTAATTTAATTAATACGATTTATGAGGATTCTAAAAAGAATGTGTGGATTTCAACCTACGATAAAGGTTTAAATAGGATTGTAAATACTGATACAGGGATAAAATTCATTCATTATACAAGTAAAAAGAATGCAAAAAACAGGATTAGTGGGGATAATGTTTTTGCCTTGGTGGAAGATAATTTTGGTTCATATTGGGCAGGAACACAATCAAATGGTCTCAATCAATTTGTTATTTCTAAAGATTTAAATACTTCTAATATTTCGGTAAAGGTTTATGCTGAAAAAAATAAGAATAGTAATTTTCCAACCAATAAAATCTCAACATTATACAAAGACAAAAAGGGGGATATTTGGGTTGGTACTTTTGGGAATCATGGTTTGATTCGATTTACGCCTAAAGGATTTGGTCAAGAAGTTACTGAGTTTGATCAATATATTCATGACGCCAAAAAACCGAATACCATTGGTGGGGTTTCAATTTCGGTTATCTACGAAGACAGTGATGGCATATTGTGGGTTGGTTCAAAAGGTGGCGGATTGTATAAAGTTATCAGGGATGAATTTAACCGTCCGTTAAAATTTATTGGTATATCAAATCAACCTTATAATAGAAATTCGCTCAGTAATAACAGTGTGTTTTCTGTGCATGAAGACTGTATGGGAGATATTTGGATAGGAACTTTTGGCGGCGGACTAAATAGAATACCGAAAGAAGAAAAACACAAATCAAAACCTAAGCTATTTCGTTATAATACCAAGGATGGTTTGCCTAGTGACGAAATCTATGGAATCTTAGAAGATGAAAACTGCAACCTTTGGATAAGTACGAATAATGGTATTTCTAAATATAGTATCAAGAAAAATAGTTTTACAAATTTACATTTAAGTAGTGGACTCCAGGACGTGAATTTTAGAAAAAACGCTTATTTTAAGGGAGGTAACGGTCTGATGTACTTTGGAGGGATTAACGGATTTAATGTGTTTTATCCTGATGGTTTTACAGATAATAAATATCTTCCTAAGGTTGAAATAGTTGATTTTAAGGTGTTCAACAAATCGGCACAAAATGGTGAGGAGATTCTTGGCGAAGTACTTTTGGAGAAAGCAATTAGCGCAACAAAAGAAATCGTTTTGAAAAATGCTCATAATAGTTTCTCATTTGAATTTGCAGCCCTTCATTATGTTTCACCAAATCAGAATAACTACGCGTATAAATTAGAAGGTTTTGATAAAGATTGGATAGTTACGGATTCTAAAAGGAGATTCGCCGGTTATTCGAATTTGACAGCCGGGAAATACATTTTTAAAGTAAAAGCTTCTAATAATGATGGTGTTTGGACAGAAGACTATCAATCGATAGAGATTAAAGTCCTTCCTCCTTTTTATAAAACATGGTGGGCGTTTTTATGTTATGTTGGTCTCGTGATTCTTTTGATGTGGTTGTTTAGGCGTTATATTTTAATCAATGAGGAGTATCAGAGTAAGTTGATGATTGAAAAAGTGGAGCAAGAGAAAATAAAAGAAATTAATAGGATAAAACTGGAATTCTTTACAAATGTATCACATGAGTTTAAAACCCCATTAACACTTATTTTGGGGCCTTTGCAAAGTTTAATTTCTTCAAAAGAAACAACTAAAAAAGTGAAAGAGTCTTTGTTATTAATGGAGCGAAATGCAAACCAATTATTTCGTTTGATAAATCAAATAATGGAATTTCGAAAAGTAGAAACTAAAGAATTAAAACTTCAACGTTCGAAGGGAGATTTGGTTAGTTTTTGCAAAGAGGAGTTGTTCTCATTTAAAGTTTTAGCCGATAAGAAAGACATTGACTTGGCTTTTGAGTGTTGCGAAAATCGTATTGGAGGATATTTTGATTGGGATAAGATGGAGAAAATTTTAAACAACCTAATTTCTAATTCAATCAAATATTCTAATAATGGTGGAAGGGTAAAACTGAGCCTATCAGTTCCGACTGAAAAAAAGGGGAATGCTATAGAAGAAGAGGATCAAGATAAATTAGTTAGAATTGTATTGGAAGATTCTGGTGATGGAATTCCACAGGGTCAGTTTAATTTAATTTTTGACCGCTTTTATCAAGTAAAAGAGAATACAGGTGAATCGAATAATGGTTCTGGTATTGGGTTGGCGTTTACAAAATCATTAATTGATTTACACAAAGGTACGATCTACGTTGACAGTCAAGAGTCTGTTGGGAGTAAATTCACCGTGGAATTGCCTTTGCTAGTGGATTTAAAGGCCATAGGTCAGCCTTCTAATCGATTGGAAAACCATCTGAACGAAGACGTAACTACTTCAAAAATATTTGATTTGGATGCAGACATAACAGAGGTGTCTGTGGAGGATTCAAATTTAAAAAGTTTGGAGGGAACCTCTGAAATCCAAGAAACTGATCATGAAAAAGATGACATTAAGAAGCGTTTGTTAATTGTTGAAGACAATCCTGATATGTTAGTTTTTATAACAAGAACATTAGAGGATATGTATGATGTGCATACCGCTGTGGATGGTGTTGAAGGGTTAAAAGCAGCATTAAAAATTGTTCCAGATTTGATAATTAGCGATGTAATGATGCCAAATATGGATGGGATTGAGTTTTGTGGTAAGATTAAAGAAAACGAAATTACAAGTCATGTTCCAGTGATACTTCTCACTGCCAAAGGTTCTATGGAGCATAGGATTGAAGGGCTTCAAGTAGGTGCAGATTCTTATATTCCGAAACCCTTTGATATAAGACATTTAGAAGTGAGAGTAGAAAAGTTGTTATTTCAAAGAGAATCTCTAAAGAAAAAATTTACGAATGGAGAAATAAAATTGGATTCTCAAAAAATTGGTATTAATGAGGCTGAAAAGAATTTCCTAGAAAAAATGGAGGCTATTATTCAGGAAAATTTAACGAACCCTGATTTTGGTGTTGAGGATTTGGGAGATGGTCTGGGATATAGTAGGATGCAGTTATACCGAAAATTAAAGACGATACGTGGGCTTTCTGCAAACGAATTTATCCGAGAATACAGAATAAAAAAGGCGGCTGTTTATTTACGAGAAACGGATATGAAGATATATGAAATTTTATATGATGTTGGAATTTCTAATCATTCCTATTTTACAAAGTGCTTTAAACAATATTTTAATATGTCGCCAAGAAAATATATTGAACAGTATCGTGGGAAAACTGTCAAATAGACATTGTATAGCTTTATAGAGTAAACATGTAAATTGCTCTTTGTTAAAAAACACGATTCTTCATTTTTTTGAAATGAAGAATCGTGTTTTTAGTTTTTTTTGAATGGTTTCATTTTAGATCTGTCGAAAGTCTTATTTTGAGAGCTACTTCTGTTCTTTTTTTTGCAAATATACCTCAAGATTCTATTTTAAATTTTACACCAATAGATTTAGATATTTCTTCTGAGCTTGCTGAAAATCAAATGATTTGAGGTATTTATGCTAATTTTTGTTTCAAAAGAGCTGTTTGTGAACTATCAATAAAACTAATTTTACGGAATATTACCGCTTTGGAATAAACCACGACTAAAGTTCTTTAGCGGTGCAAAAAAGTAACTTATTTTTTAAAACTAAAACTAAAACTAAACTTATGCGTAAACATGTATTAAAGTTGAATCTACATAGGGTGCTCATGATAGCATTTTTCTTTGTGGCTTTAAGTCAACAAATGTGGGCTCAAAAACAAAATGTTTCAGGTACTGTTCTCTCAGATTCAGGAGAGCCTCTTCCGGGAGTAACAATTCTTACAAAAGAATCTAAAAGTATTGGAACGGTAACTGATTTTGACGGAAATTTCATGCTTAGCCTTCCTGAAAAAGTAACAACCTTAATTTTTACTTATGTAGGATTTGAGGACAAACATGTGGTGATTACTGGCAAGCAAAATATTAAAGTAATGCTTGCACCTGCCAATAATGAGTTAGAGGAAGTTGTTGTTGTTGGTTATGGGACGCAAAGGCGTCAAGATGTTACTGGTGCAATTACCTCTGTGAAGGCCGAAGAACTTGACAGAACTGTGAACTTAAATCTAGGGGAGGCTTTGCAAGGTAAAGTTTCTGGATTGCAAGTGCTTTCAGAAGATGGTACGCCAGGGGGAGGATTTAGTGTGAAAATTCGTGGGGCTTCTTCTATTTCAGGTTCTGCGGAACCTTTGTATGTAGTGGATGGGTTTCCAATTGAGGTTTTTGCGAACGATCTTGATACCGATACAGGGTATGCAGGAGGAGAAAGCAGTAGTCCATTGGATTTTCTAGATGCTGCACTTATTGAATCAATTGAAGTGTTAAAAGATGCCTCAGCGACAGCTATTTATGGAGCTCGTGGTGCCAATGGTGTTGTTATTATTACTACCAAAAAAGGAAAACAAGGAGATGTAAAGATCAATTATTCGGTCTCAACTAGTTTGACAACAGTACCTAAAGCAAGAGTCCCAGACATGATGAATACTTCTGAGATTTTTGATTACAGAGTAAACCAAGACTATTATTCTGAGGCTAATAGAAAGCGAATTCCTGGTACTGAAGAGTGGTCGTATGAGAAAGCATATGATGAATTTACAGTTCCCCATCCTTATAATTCGGAAAGAGAAATGACAAAGAGTGAGTGGAATAATGAATTGTCCGATACGGATTGGATGGATGAAGTTTTGCGCTTAGGAGTTGTCACAAATCATGTTCTTGGTATTTCAGGAGGTTCGGATCAGGTACTTTATAATTATTCGTTATCTTATTTAAAGAATGAGGGAGTGGTTGTCGGTTCAGGATACGATCGTTTTGTATTAAATATGAATTTAAGAAATACTTTTTCTGAAAAATTCTTTTTACAGACCACTTTTTCTCCAAGTTACTCAAAACAATATGGTACCGGTGGAGGTGGAGGAGCACAGGCACAAAATTCATGGGGCTTCTTTACAAGAACACTAGCGACTATGCCATACGTTGCTTTTGATGATGAGTCTTCAAGTGTTGACGAAGAGGACTTTGTTGACGAAGATCAAGATGATCTTCCATATTTTAACAATCCGTTGTATCAGGCGGAGAATGAAATCAATAACAATACAAAATATGGTCTTAGACTGATGACCAAAGCCACATATACAATTTTTGAAGGCTTGAGAGCGAATATTGATTTTGGTTTGAGTTATAATCAAGCGAATAGAAGATTTTATAGTCCCGCAAGTTTTGGTGTAGGAGCGTTAAAAAGAGCCCAGGGAAGGGCGATACGTACAGATAAATCAGGTGTAAGCTATACGAATTCAAATATATTAAATTATAATACAAACTTTGGAGATCATAGAATTACGGCCACTGCGGGATACACGCAACAATCGAGATCGAGTGAGGTTTACAACCAAGAAGGTAACCAGTTTGAAGAGACCGTTAAAGATGGTTCTGTAGAATTTGATAAAGCAGGTTCTTACAAAACGCCGAAGATACGAAATCAAGAAATCAAACAAATTGGTATTCTGGCGAGAGCAAATTATGTTTACGATAATAAATATTCTGTAACTGCTACGATCCGTAGAGATGGAGATTCTCGATTTAATGCAGATTCTAGATATCGTAATTTCCCATCTGCCGCTTTAGCATGGACCATCTCAAAAGAGAATTTTATGGCCAATGCCACGGCTATTGATAACTGGAAATTGAGATTTTCTGCAGGTAGTGCAGGTAACAGTGGTACAAGACCGAATGATTCGAGAGAAACATTTGTCGACTATAAATATGAGTTTGGAGACGGATACTACACAGGGGGTGGTTCAAGGTTGTTGGTAGATGAGAATCTTACTTGGCAAACGACCAATCAATATGACTTCGGTTCCGACATCTCTCTTTTCAAGAAACGTATCTCTTTTGTCACAGATATTTATTATAGACATACAAAAGATTTGATTTTAGATTCACCATTAGCACCAAATACTGGATATGTTATGTACAGAACAAATGCTGGTGAATTGGCGAACTGGGGATTAGAGTTGGCTTTAAATACGGTGAATGTGAGAAGTAAAAATTTTGAATGGAGTTCTTCTTTAACAATGTCTTTTGATAGATCTAATGTTATTGATTTGAATGGGCCTCAAGAACAGGTATTTGCGGATAGATTAACATCTAATAGATCTGTTTCTTTAATTGTTGGTGAGAATATTGGAACTTGGACAGGTTATAAAGTTGATGGATTGTACGATTCTTGGGCAGAAATTGAAGCCTCATCAATTTCAACAATAAATGGACGTGATCTTGTCCCGGGAGACCCTAAATACGTGGATTTAAATGGTGATGGAGAGATTAATCTTTCAGATATCGATATTATCGCAGATACACAACCGTTGTTCTATGGTGGACTCTACAATAACATAAAGTATAAAAATTTCGGTTTCTCTTTTTTCCTTAATTTCAAATACAATTATGATGTTGTGAATGGTGATTTGTACAAATGGCAGTTGACACATTCAACAGAAGGAGGTAATGGGAAAAATCAGTTTGCAAGTTCTTTAAATGCTTGGTCACCTGATAATACGGACACAACAGTACCGGGTTACAATAACATAACTGCGAATGGTTATTTGACATCGAATCATATTGAAGATGGTTCACATATTCGCTTGCAAAATGTTAGCTTCACCTATGATGTTTCTAAAAAGTTACTAGAAGATTCCGTTATTAATTCAATCAGATTGGCTTTTAATATTAACAATGTTTATTTGTGGACTAAGTATTCAGGGACTGATCCTGACAATAGTGTTTCTAGGGGTAAAAACAGCAATTTGGCACCAAATCTTGATTATGGTGCGTATCCTAGGGCTCGAGCTTGGAATACAACATTAAAAATTGGGTTTTAATAAAAATTATAGACATGAAAATATTTAATATACTAAAATTATTAACCTTAATGCTATCATTAGTCATTACATCGTGTGTGGATTTGGATGGAGCTGAGTTTAATAGAGAAGAAACAAGAACATTTTTTCAAACAGAGGAAGATGTTAAATCAGGAATTGTAACGGTCTACGATTGTTTGGCCAAAGGTGCCAATACAGACGATGCTAGCGGCGATTTGGGTGGGGCTGTCTACGATGTTGCAAAAATATATTTTGAAGAGGGCACACATACATGCCATGGAGGAGCCAAAGGCTTAGGTAGAAATGATTTTACCAGTTCTAACAAGAATATAGAAAGAATGTATTTAACGGCATATTTTGGTGTTTCTAAAGCGAATTTAGTGTTAGAAAAGATGGAAACGATCGCTATGTCCGATGAATCTAGAAATCATTACCGCGCAGAAACACGTTTTCTAAGAGCTTTGTTTTACTTTAATCTAGTTCAGTATTATGGAGGGGTTCCAATTATAACGAAACATTATGATTACAATTTTGAATCAATGGCAGTCCCTAGAGCTTCTATTACAAAAGTGTATGATTTTATCGTTGCAGATTTAGAGTTTGCGGAAGAACATCTTCCATTGCATGATTTTCAAGGCGATAACGGATATGGTAGAGCCACAAGTTTGGCCGCTTCGGGTTTGTTGTCAAAAGTTTGGTTGACAAGAGGTGGATTTCCTTTAAACGAAGGGATGACTTCATATGTTAAGGCAAAAGACTATGCTCAAAAGGTCATGGATTCAAATCAGTTTCAGCTTTTAGATGACTATGGTACTGTTTTTACTTCAGATAATAAAAACAACAGAGAGATCTTGTTTAGCGTTCAATTTGGGTCAGGCCTAAATGACCAAGGAAACTGGGGAGGTCATCATAATGCAGCTAGTAGTGACAATACATCCAAGTATGGGTTTATTTATCAACCTGAATATGGTGATGGCTATGGTAGAAGTAAGCCTACTTCAGAAATGATAGATGCTTGGGAGCCAACAGACCCAAGAAGAATTTACAATACGATTACGACTATGAAAAAGGGAGCACCAGATGTTAAATACAAATGGTTGATGCGTAAGTTTCGATTTAAAGAAGCGATAGATTCAAAAAATCAAACGCTTGTGAATGCCGTAGTTTTGCGTTATGCTGATGTACTTTTGATGGCTGCCGAAGCAGAAAATGAAATTAACGGACCTACGGAGCTTGCTTACTCTTTGATTAATTTGGTTCGTGAAAGAGCAAGAAGAGGGATTCCGAGTGATAATGAGACAGACAATCCAGCATCATTGGAACCAGCTGATTTAGTTTTTGGAGTTGATTTTGCAGATCAGGATGCGTTTAGATCTAATATGTTTTGGGAGCGTGCAAGAGAACTATCATGGGAAGGTAATGATCGATTTGATCTTGTGCGTTCTGGGAAATACCTTGAATATACCGAGGATGCTGAGCATCTTGAGTCAAATGGATATGAAGCTCCTAGAGAGGCTCATACGTTATTACCTTTACCAATTGTTGCAATGCGTAATAACCCAGCGTTAGAAGGAAGTCAAAATCCGGGATATTAAAATTTAAATTCAACACACAACAGTTGATACCTGTTGTGTGTTTGTTTATAAGATATTCTATTAAAAGATTGTAAGTTGTTTGTTATCGTTAGCTATGAATACGATTGTTATAAAATAAATGAAAATGAAAAAGAGAATAAATAGAAAATTATACGGTCTTATAGTATTGATCTTTATTGCGGTTTTTAAAATAAAGGGTCAGTCTATAACGTATAAAAAGCAACCTAATATTCTGTTCTTGCTTACTGATGATCAAAGTTTTAACACCATAAATGCATTAGGGAACAAAGAGGTGTTTACGCCTAATATGGATAAACTTGTGGCTGAAGGAACTGTGTTTACGCATGCGCATATCATGGGGGGAAATACAGGTGCTATATGCATGCCTAGTAGGGCGATGATAATGACAAGTAATTATGTCAATAATCTCGATTATTCTTCAAAAGGGGCTATTGGTGCTGGTGAAGTAACTTTGCCAGAAGCCTTAAAGAATGCCGGTTATGAAACGTTTGGTACAGGTAAGTGGCATAATTCGGCGCCTTCTTTTGCTAAGTCTTTTACGGATGGCGATAATATTTTTATGGGGGGTATGGGAAACCATCGAAAGGTTCCAGTTCATAAATTTGATTCAACAGGAAAGTATAAAAAGAATCAGGCATCAACTTCGGACACGTTTTCTAGTGTCTTGTTTGCCGATGCAGCTATTCATAAGTTGGAATCCTACACGAAAGAGAAACCATTTTTTATGTACGTAGCTTTTTCTTCCCCGCACGACCCTAGAATGGCACCTAAAGAATATGTTGCAAAATACAATACAGATGAGATATCACTTCCTAAAAATTTTATGCCAAAACACCCATTTGATAATGGAGAATTGATTATTCGAGATGAAAATTTGTTGCCATTTCCTAGGACAGAAATTGCCGTAAAAGAGGAAATTGCGTCATATTATGCCATGATTTCGGAAGTAGATGCGAATATTGGAAGAATATTATTAGCGCTAGAAAAGAGTGGTGAATTGGATAATACGATTGTAATTTTAGCAGGAGATAACGGTTTAGCGGTTGGGCAACATGGCCTAATAGGAAAACAGAATATTTATGATCATAGTATCCGTGTTCCTTTAATTTTTAAAGGACCAGGTATTCATAAAGGTACATCATCTTCAAGTTTGGTGTATTTAAATGATTTGTATCCTACGATTACTGAACTTACAGGAGTTACAAATCCAAAAAAATTAGATGGAGTAAGTTTGGTTCCAATTCTAAAAGATACTGATATAGAAGTGAGAGAATCTGTTTATTTTTTGTACAAGAACTTTCAAAGAGGTGTTAGAACCAAAGATTGGAAGTTGATTCAATATTTGGTTCAGGGAAAGAAAACAACCCAATTGTTTCAAATTCAGAAAGACCCTCTTGAAATGAATAATTTAGCGGAAGATTCTAGATATACTGAAAAACTAAAAGAGATGAATACTTTATTACAAAAATGGATAATTAAGGGGGGAGATCATGTAGAATTGGCTAAAACGGATTGGGGAGTTCCTGTGATATCAAGTTGGGTTACCGATAGGTTAGCGAAAGGAAAGAGTATTGATTTTTCTGGAGTGCACTAATTGAGGGGGCATTCTATAATCTTAAAAAACATCCTTAATGAACATTTAAGGATGTTTTTTTATTCAATGTTACTTAGTTTATAGTTTTTTTTTATTTGTCATCACACTTGTAATATTTAAGTTAAATTTTGTTTCGAATAGTTTGTGAAAAACACAGTTTCAAATTTATTTTTGAAAAAAAATGCCGTATGATTAAAATACAATTGTTTTTATTTTTGTTCTCTGTTTCTGTTTTTGGACAGCGAGCGAGTAGACCTAATATTTTATTTATTATGGCTGATGATCATACCTCTAACGCTATAGGCGCTTATGGAGGTAGATTGGCATCTTTGAATCCGACTCCAATGATTGATCAAATTGCTAAGGAAGGAGCCCTACTGAAAAATACGTTTTGTAATAATGCTATTTGCTCTCCATCTAGAGCTACTATTATTACAGGCCAATATAGTGCTACCAATGGAGTAACTGCCTTAGGAGGTAAATTGTTAGAGAAAAATCAGCACCTCCCAATAGCGTTGCGTAATGTAGGTTATGAAACTGCTGTTATTGGGAAATGGCACTTAGGCACGTTGCCACTTGCTTTTGATTATTTTAATGTTTTGTCAAGTCAAGGACATTATTTTAATCCAATTTTTACAGAGAAAGGAATGCCAACGAAAGTTTTCAAACATGGTAAAAAGTCGGAAAAAGGGACTGCTCAAATTCATGGGCATTCAACAGATATCATTACGGATTGTGGTTTGAATTGGTTGAAGAAGAGAGATACTACCAAACCGTTTTTTCTAAAATTACATTTCAAAGCTCCACATGGACCGTTTGATTATGCTCCTAGATATGAAGACTATTTAAGTGATGTTGTTATACCAGAGCCGGATAATTATAGAGATCGAAAAAACAATGGTTCTATTGCAACTCGTGGTTTTAATGATGAATTAATTAATAGAATAGGAACTTCCGTAGGGAGTCGTAATATTTATAGAAATAGTCTTCCATTATTAAAAGACAAAGGTAGAGGCCTGTCAGAGGAAACACTGGTTACAGAATCTTACCAGAGGTATTTGAAAAAGTATTTACGTTGTGTAAAAGGCGTTGACGATAATATCAAGCGTGTAGTCTCCTATTTGAAGGAAAATGGATTGTATGATAATACAGTGATTATGTATACGGGTGATCAAGGTTTTTATCTCGGTGAGCATGATTTTGTAGACAAGCGCTGGGGGTATGAAGAGGGCATGCGTATGCCATTCATAGTGCGCTATCCAAAGACGGTTTCTGCTGGGTTAAAAGTAGATGCGATTACTGAAAATGTTGATTTTGCACCAACTATTTTGGATTTTGCAAATGCTCAAATTCCTAAAGTCATGCAAGGTTCCAGTTTTAAAAGTATTCTTGAATATGGAAAAGAGCCCGAAAATTGGAAGACTGCTGCGTACTACCACTATTACCTTCAATTGGAGCATCATTTAGTTCCTGCTCATATTGGAATAAGAACTAAAGAGTATAAGCTATTAATGTTTTATGGTACGGATAGAAAAAGTAATACACCAACGACCCCACCAGGCTGGGAATTGTATGATTTGAAGAACGACCCTACAGAAGATTTTAATGTTTATAAGGATCTTAAATATGCAGAAGTAGTCAAAGATTTAAAAATTAAATTACGCGCTTTGAGAGCTAAATATAAAGAAGATGGCAAGGAATTTGCATTTAATCAAGTGATTGAAAAATACTGGGATTACACGAAGCAGGATTATGAAAGGGCCAAAGAAATTTCTGCAACAGCGCTCGTGTATATGGACAGTCTGAAGCAATCTAAATTGGCGAAAAATAGAAAACGAAAAAAAGGAAGCGCGAAAGAATTAGATGACAAGCATAACTAAACAGAAAAGTTGCCGTTTTTTGTGGTTGTGTAATTGAAATCTTATTTCGAATATATTTTATTTTCAAAAATGTAATGTTTTTTAGTAAGAGCTTCAAGAGAATTAAAGAGTGTGTGAGGGACTTTAGTGTTTTGAGGTAACTTGAGAATATAAAAGACTTTACAGATGCGTATAAAGAGAATGATTATAGAGGGTTTGGGTTTCAAAAAAGAGGATGATAAATGCGGTAGAAATATTTTTAGAGACTATCGATTATTTAGATTAATTAAGAAAATCCAAACAGTGTTAACAGAGAATTAATAAAAAAAAATAATGACATCAATGAATTTTTTAAAAATAAGCAAGTTTTCGTTAGTCTTTACATTACTGTTTTTTAGTGGTAAGGGATACAGTCAGAACAAACCAAATATTATTTTAATCATGGCTGATGATTTAGGATATGGTGACGTTGGGTTTAATGGCAATACCATTATAAAGACACCGTCTATGGATAAAATGGCAGCATCTGGAATGAAATTCACGAATTTTTATTCTGGCGGTCCGGTATGTTCTCCTACAAGAGGAACATGTTTAACAGGAAGACACTATTACAGATATGGTATTTTTTCTGCCAATATTGGGCATTTACCGGAAGCAGAAATAACATTACCTGAATTGCTCAAAGATCATGGGTATGTTACGGGACACTTTGGGAAGTGGCATATTGGTACATTGAGCAAAGAATTGTCATCAAAAGGTGCTTCTAGAAAGCCAGAATTAAATTATTCTCCACCGGCATTACATAAATACGACGAGTCGTTTGTTACGGAAAGTTCGGTGGCGACATGGACTCCTAAAGGGAGCACAGGTAGTCCCAAAAATCCATATTACCACAACGGAGTGGTGGAAAAAGAAAATCTTTCAGGTGATGATTCTAGAGTCATGATGGATCGTGTGATTCCTTTTATAGAAAAAGCTTCGAAAGAGAAGAATCCATTTTTATCTGTAATTTGGTTTCATGCTCCTCATGAACCTATTAAAGCCGGTCCTGAATATAAAAAAATGTATAGTCAGTATAGTGAAGGTAAACAAGATTTCTACGGATGTATTACTGCGATGGATGATCAAATAGGTCGGTTACAAAATAAATTAAAGGAGCTTAAAATTGATGAAAATACAATTATTATGTTTTGTAGTGATAATGGACCTGAAGGTAAGGCAGAATCGGATAAACATCCTGGCACGACTGGCGGTTTAAGAGGCAGAAAAAGAAGTTTGTATTGTGGAGGAGTAGGCGTTCCTGCATTTGTGGTTTGGCCTAATGTGGTGAAGCCAGGCACAATAACGAATTACATGAGTGGAACCATGGATTATGTTCCAACAGTTTTGGATTTACTGAACATTTCTATGCCAGACGATAGACCTTTGGATGGAGCTTCATTAATTCCTATGTTAAAAGGGAAAGAATCCTCTAGAATAATTCCAATACCATTTATGCACAGAGGAAAAGCAGCTTGGATACAAGGAGATCTTAAATATTTGACACAAGGGAAAAAGGTTTCCGAAGTATACAACCTTAGAACAGATCGTTTTGAAGAAACCAACCTTATTAAGAAATATCCTGAAAAGGTAGCAGCAATGAATAAATACATTATGGATTGGAATCTATCTTGTAAAAATAGTCATGCTGGCTTGGATTATCCAATTTCATTTAACCCTGTGGATGAATGGGTTGGATTGGATGCACCTAAACAGACAGGTAACAAGAAAAATAAAAAAAACAAGAAAAATAAGAAAAACAAAAAGAATCACAAGTCTTAAATTCGATATAGAAATGAGAAATATTTTTCGCATAAAACAGAAGACTACTTTTGTACTAAGTCTGTTATTTTTTGTTGGAGTGACCTCTGTTTTTGCACAAAATAAACCGAACATCATACTCATTATGGCTGATGATTTAGGTTATGGAGATGTGGGGTTTAATGGGAATAAACTAATTATGACTCCGTCAATGGATAAAATGGCAGCGTCAGGAATGAAATTCACGAATTTCTATTCAGGTGGGCCTGTTTGTTCACCAACAAGAGGTACTGTTTTAACTGGACGTCATTATTTTAGATATGGAGTATTTTCGGCAAATATTGGTCATATGCCCAAACAAGAAATTGTTTTACCGGAAATATTAAAACAAGAAGGATACACAACAGGACATTTTGGGAAGTGGCATTTGGGGACGCTTCATAAAGAAAAATCACCAAAGGGTCCCAAAAGAAAACCGTTAGAAAATTATTCGCCTCCATCTTTTCATTCCTATGATGAATCGTTTGTCACTGAATCTGCTGTGGGTACTTGGAATCCTACAATTGGCGGAAGATACCATAACAATCCATATTACTATAATGGAATTGAAGAAACAAAAAACTTAGAAGGTGATGACTCTAGGGTTATTATGGATCGAGTGATTCCTTTTATTGAATCAGCGGCAAAGAATAAGCAACCATTTTTATCCGTAATTTGGTTCCATACACCGCATGAACCAGTCATTGCTGGGCCTGATTATAAGAAGAAGTATTCAGAGTATAGTGTTGGTAAACAGAATTATTATGGAGCTATAACAGCAATGGATGATCAAATCGGTAGGTTGCAAAGTACCTTAGAAAAGTTAAATATTGACGAGAATACTATTATTTGGTTTTGTAGCGACAATGGCCCTGAAGGAAAGGAAGTGAGTAATAAAAGACCAGGTACTACAGGTGGTTTAAAAGGGAGGAAAAGAAGTTTGTATTGTGGAGGTGTTGGAGTTCCTGCATATGTTGTATGGCCAGGAAAAGTAAAAGCGGGTTCAACAAGTAATTATATATGTGGAACATTGGATTATGTTCCGACCATTATGGATGCTTTGAATTTTAAAATGCCAGATGATAGGCCAATTGATGGAGCTTCATTGTTGCCAATGTTGGAAGGTGAAATTTCTGAAAGAAGAAAACCTATGCCTTTTATGCACAAAGGAAAGGCTGTTTGGATTCAAGGAGATTTGAAATTCATGACTCAAGGAAAAAGAGTTACAGAGGTCTATAATTTAAGATCTGACCGTTTTGAAGAACATAATATTATTTCTGAGCACCGTGCTAAAATAATTGAAATGGAGAGGTATATTATGAGATGGAATTTATCATGTAAAGATAGTCACGCGGGTAAAGATTATGCAACTAAATTTATTCCGGTTGACACGTGGTCGGGTATAGATGCTCCAATAAAAAAACAAAACCAATCTAAAAAAAATAAAACAAAAAAAAACAAACCCTCTCAATAATACCGGCTACTTACAATGAATAAATTGAAGATTTTGTGGTTTTCTTTCTTGACCAGTACTGGTATGTGCTTGTTAGCTAAAGCGTATGGTCAAATTATAAATGAAAGACCCAATATTGTTTTCTTACTGACTGATGACCAACGTTATGATGCGCTTGGTTGCATGGGGAATGACGAAATTCAAACACCAAATATTGATAAATTAGGTGCTAAAGGGGTTATTTTTACTCATTTTTACAATACAACGTCTATTTGTATGGCTAGTAGAGCTCAAATGATGACTGGGATGTATGAGTTTAAAACGGGATGTAATTTTACACATGGAGCCCTAACAAGTAAAAAATTTCAGAAATCGTATCCTCTTTTATTAAAAAAAGCGGGTTACAAAATAGGTTTTACAGGAAAATTTGGTTTTGCGGTTAAAGAAGAAGGTGCAGAAAGTGATACGTATAAAACAAATGAAGATATGCCAATGGATGAATTTGATTGGTGGAAAGGTTGGCCAGGACAAGGATATTATCAAACGATAAAAAATGAATTTATGGTTGAATATGCTGACAGATACCCTCATGTTTCTGAAGCTTTAGGAGCATCATCAGTCGATTTTATCAAAGAGTTTTCGAATCAGAAGGAACCATTTTGTTTGTCCGTAAGTTTTAAAGCTCCGCATAATCCCGTTTCTCCCGATAAAAAATATGAACATATATACAAGGGAAAAACGTTTAGAAAGCCACCTAATTATGGGGAAAAAGGGGCAGAACATTTACCAAAGCAAGCAAAATTGGGTCGACAATATCAAAGACTAGGAAAGCATTGGGATGAAGAACGTTATGATTATCAAATGGCGAGGTACTATCAATTGATTTATGGTGTTGATGTAGCGGTTGGCATGATTATGGATGAGTTAGAGAAACAAGGGGTTGCTGATAATACACTCATCATTTACACGACGGACAATGGGTATAGCACTGGTGCACATGGGTTCGGTGGTAAGGTACTGCCGTATGAGGAAGCCTCAAGAGGGCCTTTAATAATCTATGCTCCAGGTTATCACTCCGAAAATAAACAATGGCGGAATCATGCACTTACGGGAAATATCGACATGGCTCCAACAATTCTAGAGTATGCAGGACTTTCGATACCAGATAATATGGATGGAGAAAGTTTGGTTCCTTTGTTGTCAAAAAAAGATGCAAAAGTAAAAGAACATCAAGCAATTATTCAAGCGTGGGGTGAATCACCCACACATTCCTTATCTATTGTTACGGATAAGTATAAATATTTGTATTGGTTTTATGGGGATGGAATGCAGCCAAAGGAAGAATTGTATGATTTACAAGCTGATAGGTACGAAATGAAAAATTTAGCTTCTGAGTGCTCTATGAAATACAAATTGCAGGAAATGCAAGAAATATATGATACTTATGTGGAAAAGATCAAAGAAGAGAGTGCTAATAAAGGGTATGAAGCATACGCTAAGCTTTACAACAGAGCTATTCCTTGGTCGGATAAAAAAAAAATAATAGAAATATACAGTGGAATTTCAAAAAGGGAACAAGAAAAAATAAAGAAACTAAACAATAGAACTAAGTCAATAAAAAATAAAAATGAATCACATGAAAAATAATTTAAAATTTATAGTTGTTTTTTTAGCAGCAATATGTTTTGCGCAAAAAAATATTGCTCAGAAAAAAAATGAAAAACCTAATATCATTTTCTTATTAACAGATGATCAAAGATTTGATGCCTTAGGATGTATGGGGAATGATGAGATTTTAACTCCGAACATCGATAAACTTGGGTATGAAGGTGTTATTTTTAAGAATTTCTACACAACTACATCTATCTGTATGGCTAGCCGCGCACAAATAATGACGGGTATGTACGAATACAAAACAGGGTGTAATTTTTCACATGGGCCTTTGTTAGAAGAAAAGTTTCAGAAGTCTTATCCAGTTTTGTTAAGAGAAGCGGGTTATAAAACCGGTTTTACAGGGAAATTTGGTTATGCGGTAAGAACTGAAGAAGAGAGTAAAAAAGGGGGAGCCTCCAACTATCATTCAGATGATGCTTTACCAATAGATCAGTTTGATTGGTGGAAAGGATGGCACGGTCAGGGCTATTACCAAACTATCAAGAATGATTACATGAAAGAATATGCAAAAGAGTTTCCTCATGTATCAAAAGCCTTAGGAGCATCTTCTAGAGATTTTATCAAAAAGTATGCGAATAAGAAAGATCCATTCTGTTTGTCAGTAAGCTTTAAAGCTCCTCATAGTCCTGTTTCTCCAGATGAAATGTATGATGATGTTTATGCCGGAAAAAAATTTACTAGAGACCCAAATCATGGGCAACAAGGTGGTGAACATCTTCCGATACAAACCAAGATGGGAAGACAGTATATGAAATTGGGAAAACGTTGGGCTGATGAGAATTTTGATAAAGCTTTGGCTGATTATTATCAATTGATTTATGCTGTGGATGTTGCTGTTGGAATGATTTTGGAAGAAGTCAAGCAACAAGGGATAGCAGATAATACAATTATTATTTTCACAACAGATAATGGGTACAGTACTGGTGCCCATGGGTTTGGAGGTAAAGTAATGCCATATGAAGAAGGAGCGAAAGGACCATTGTTAATTTATGCTCCAGGTTCAAAATCTTTTAAAAAGGGATGGGTAAGTACTGCTTTAACAGGTAACATTGATATGGCACCAACTATTTTAGAATTCGCAGGTGTGCCTATTCCTGAAAATATGGATGGTAAGAGTTTGGTTTCTTTGGTTGAAAATAAAAATGCGACCGTAAAAGACGATCAAGCAATTATTCAGGCTTGGGGTGAGGATCCTACACATGCATTGACTGTGGTCTCTGGAGATTATAAATATTTATATTGGTTTTATGGTGAGGGAATGCAGCCAGCTGAGGAACTCTATAATCTTAAAGAGGACAGGTATGAGATGAATAATTTGGCGACCGATTATAAAAGTGCTAAAAAACTTGCAGAAATGCAAAAGCTTTATGATCGCTATGTTGAAACTTGGAAAAATGATGCTGTTGAAACAGGGAATTATCCTGTATATGGTTCACTCTATGACAGACATGTTCCGTGGACAGTAAAACGTGAATTGATGCAAGTAGATAAGAAGGCCAAGAAAAAAGCGGAAAAAGCTGCGAAGCAAAAGGCTTCTGGAATGGATGCTGATGCAGAAAAGAAGGCAAAAAAAGCAAAAAAAGCGAAACAGCGAGCCGAGAGAAAAGCAAAAGAAGCTTCTCAAAAAGCACTAGAATCATGAGATTTTAGGAATAGCTGATTTTGCAATCCATAATTAAAGATTTTTTAAATAAGGTGTTTTTACGAAAAGTAGAAACACCTTATTAATTTTTAGTTACTTCATGTGTTGTAGGTCTTTATATGTATAATACAGACATTTGATAATTTTTTCTAAGATTAGACTTTTCATAATGGGTTGTGTAACCTTAAAGACTATTTTTTATAGAATTATTTGTAGGACCTTTTTTGGTGGAGTGATGTCTTTCTTTGGTTTAAGTAGAGACATCTACGTTTTAAAAGAAACACCTCATGATATGAACATGGTAAATTTTGTGACAATCAGGGTGTTTAATTTTGAAGGAGAACACTAATTTTACGTAATAAAACACCATTATATGAAACGATTAACTAAAATTATGATAACCTTTTTTTGCATCGTAAGTATGGCAAATGCCCAAACGAGCAAAAAAGCGAAAGAAAGAGCTCAATATATCCGTGAGGCGATTTCAATTGAAGAGGATATAAGTGTTGAGTTTGCTCAATTTGAAGAGGCGAATAGACAAGAGTATCACAAAATGGTGGATAAATATAAACACACAAAACAATGGTCCAAAGAAAAGAAAAAGTTTAGTGATATTTCTGATGAAAAAGCCATTGCTATTTTAGGGCGGATGAAATACAAAGAATGGAAATCTTATTTAAAAATGCAAAAGCTCTTAAAAGAGGAAAAAGCAATGGCATTAGAGATGGAGAAATATAAAAGAACAAGTTCAGATCAACTTTATGAGCCAGCAATGGGGGCGTTAAAGCATCATAAAATACCGAAATGGGCAGAAGATGCTAAATTTGGTGTGTATGGTCATTGGGGAGTGTATTCACAGATGGGAGCTTGGGATTATGAAAAGTTAAATTGGGCCAACTATTACATAACTGCTTATAACGGCGTTTACTCGACCAAAGAAAAGAATGAGCAACGTGTTATGTTTGAAAAAAAATATGGAAAAATTTCGGAGGGGTTCGGATACAAAGATTTAGCAAAAGATTTCAAAGCTGAAAATTGGGACCCTGCCTATTGGGCGGATCTTATGCAGAAATCTGGGGCAAAATATGCGGGTATTTGTGCCGTTCATCATGATGGTTATTGTATGTGGGATAGTGAAGTAACGGATTACTGTGCAGGAAAATTAGGACCTAAACGTGATTTGTATGGTGAGTTAATTTCAGAAATCCGTAAACGCGGAATGAAAACAATTGCTTCTTTTCATCATGGAAGAACCTACAAGCATTTTAAAGGAATTACGGATAATTTGAAGAAAGATCCTCAGTACGCAAATGTAGATCTTTTGAATGAGGAGAATAATAATTATTATTGGTTTACGGGTAGCGAAGAACGCTTCACAAAAAACAGGTTGGATTTAACTTTGGAATTTATAGACAAGTATGATCCAGATGTTTTGTGGTTTGATGGAGGAGGTGGCGCTTTCGATACTGAAAAAATCCTTGCAAGACACTTTAACAATGCGATTAAAAACGGTACAGAAGTTTCGGTACATAACAAAGGAAATTTTGGTGCAAACTTTGGTGTTTATAGCTATGAAAATGGAGCAGGAAGACCTTCTTATGTGGACTGGCCTTGGGAAGATGATACGCCCTCTGCGGTAGGTTGGTGCGACTGGCAATGGGATAAAAACATTCAATATAAAAAAGCACGTGATGTCATTGTTAGGTTGGCTGATTTGGTAGCTAGAAATGGTGGTTTGTTATTGTCGATTAATCCAAAATCTGATGGGACTTTAGACCAAGGTCAAATAGATTTATTACTTGGAATTGGAAATTGGCTGGGGAAATATGGCGAGGCTATTTATGGAACGCATCCTTGGAAAATTATAGGAGAAGGACATCTAGATAATTTATTTTATACAGAATTAAATCCTGTTAGTGGTAAACCATCTCGTGCAATTCAACCGAATACTTCATTATTCAATGAGGAGGACGTACGTTTTACCACGAAAGACAATTTTTTATATGCAATTGTACTTGGTGCACCTTCTTCAAAAAACTTTACCATTCAATCCCTGAATAGCAAAGAGGAAGTGTCTTTGGAAAATAAGATACAGAAGGTAGAATTACTTGGAAGTGGGAAAGTGTCTTTTAAAAGAGATGGAAAAGGATTGCATATGGTATTGCCAAAATCCTTACCAGATAACAATGCCATTGTGTTTAAAATAAGTATTGAAGGGATCTTAGAAGTCAGAAAAAATGACGGGAAAAATAAAATTGTCCCTATGAAAACCTGATTTTTCAATGTTTTTTGAAGATTTAAATAAGGGAGGCTTTTACAAAAAGCTTCCTTTTTTTATCCCTAATATCCAGGTAAAAGTTTGGTACAACCCTATTCATCAAATATCGTTATATTATTGTTATAAATCGATAGATTTTGTTCTAGTAAAAATCTTACTCACATTACTTTTGGTGTTGAACTAAAAAAAATATAAAATGTTTGTTATTAGAGGTATCATGATCGTATTCTTGAGTCTTTTTTTTACTCTTGAATCTTTAGAAGCACAAGATAGAATAAAAGATAAACGACCAAACATCATAGTCATTCTATCAGATGATATAGGTTTTGAAGAATTCGGAATCTATAAAGTTAAGAAAGGGGAAAAATCAAACACACCAAATATTGATAAATTAGGAGCACAAGGAGTTGCTTTTAAAACAGCCTATGCGCAAAGTATCTGTGGTCCTTCAAGAGCAATGTTTTATTCGGGTAATTATGCCATGAATAACGGGGCTTATGACAATAAGATTGAATACCGACCTGAGGATAGGGGTAAATCCAAAAACCTTGAAAAGTTTCCGAATTTTGTGAGAGTTTTACATGATGCTGGCTATAAAACAGCAGTTGCAGGGAAATGGCACAATCCGATTGGAGGAATGTTAGGAGTAAACAATGATATTCTTGGAGTAGATCAATATGTGGTGTATAACAGTAATCAAAGTTCGGTTAATAAAATTACAGGACAAACTCTTACGCCAGATGAGAATTGGGAAAACGCTGCTATTTCAGGAGAACCAATATTATCCAGATATTGGAAACCTACATATGTCCAAGATGGTAAATTGTTAAAAACTAGCATGAAAGATTATGGACCCGATTTGTTGAAAAATTACATCTGTGATTTTATCAAAGACAATGCTAATTCAGAACAGCCTTTTCTTGCTTTTTATCCTATGGTGCTAGCACATTCTTCACATTGTGTAACGCCTATTGAAGTGGCGAAAGGAGAAAAAGCTTCCAACGTTCATTATAGATGGGGTTCTGAAAAAGGTGCTAGTATTTTTAAAAATCAGGTGAAATATGCGGATAAATTGGTTGGGGATATTGTAAAAACGATCAAGGACCAAGGAATTGAAGAGAACACGATTATTATTTTTACCTCAGATAACGGTACAACTTCTTCTGCAAAAAGTAAAGGTGTAGAATATGGTGTGCATATTCCATTTATAGTAGCAGGTCATGGTATAAAAAAACGAGGTATGACAGATGAATTAATCGATTTTACGGATGTTTTACCAACATTAGCTGATTTTGCAAACGCAACAATTCCTTCTAAATATAAAATAGATGGTAGTAGTACAAAAGACTTTTTAACAGGGAAAAACAATCATACAAAAGATGTCATATATGCCCAACCAGGAATTGCTAGTATTGTTCGTACCAAAGAGTATTTGTTGGAAGCTGTTTGTCCACTTTATGGATTTCCAAATGGACGTTTTTATCAAACAAATGAGTCTTTTGATGGAAGAGGTTATAAAAACATAACACATGATGAGAATTTCAAAAAACAAAGAGCTGATTTTCAAAAACTTTTAGATAAGACAGGATCCAAATTACCAACTTCGTTTGATGACACACTTTGGAAAAATGAATTGAAAAGAGGGTTCAAGCATTTTACCTCGCCACAACAAAGAAGGGCTCACTTAAGGCTTCCTTTAAAATATCAATTTTATGATCCCTCTTTTTAGGAATTACGAACAATAAAACGTTTTAAAACAGTTCATGAATACAATGCGCAGTGCTATGGAGATATTACGCTTTTGTTTATTTAGTAGCTCCGGATTATTTGATGTTCTTGTAATGATGTATGGATATCAATCCAGCACCTTTTGGGGTAAGAATGAAATATTACATTCTTTAGAAATAAACCGTTTGTTTCATGGAATGTTTTTGGGGATGCTGTCTAATATCCAGGACTGAAATCTTTACAATTGTTATTGTAAAGATTACGGTTTTCTAACTAACGTTATTGTTTACAATGGAATGATTGCGTGATATATTTGAACTAAATTTTGTAAGAAATGAACGTTGTAAAGGACGTCAATTAATGTAATTTTGAATAAGACAAGATTGTTGAAAATTATATATTGTTTATGAAGTTTAAAAGATTTGTTTTATTTATTGTCATCCTTTCTTTAGGTAAAAATAATGTCATAGGACAAAGCCTAAAGTATCAAGCAAATTGGACGTCTTTAAGAACTCATGCGGTTCCTAAATGGGCAAAAGATGTCAAGTTTGGAATCTATGCTCATTGGGGGGTGTATTCGGTATCTGGTGACTGGGATTATAAAACACCGAATTGGGGAAATTATTACATTACAGCCTATAAAGGGTTTTATTCTACTGATGAAACACAGGAACAACATGTGCTTTTTAAGAAAAATGTTGGAAATATTGAGGATGGTGTAGGATACAAAGATTTAGCAAATCAATTTACTGCAGAAAATTTTGATCCTGAGTATTGGGCTGATTTGATAGAGGAGTCTGGTGCAAAATATGCCGGGATGTGTGCGGTACATCATGATGGGTTTTGTATGTGGGATAGTGATATTACTGATTTTTCGGCAGGGAAACTGGGGCCTAGAAGAGATTTGAGTGGTGAATTGTTAGCGTCATTAAAGGATAGAGGGATTAAAACAATTGCTTCATTTCATCATGGAAGAACAGTGAAACATTTTGAGAAAATAGCGAAGAAATTAAAAAAAGATCCTAGATATAAAAATGTTGATTTGCTGAACCAGAAATATTATAATTATTATTGGTTTATGGGAGGTGTCGATCGTTTCACGAAAAATCGTATGGATTTAACAATGGAGTATATTGATAAATACTCACCGGATGTATTGTGGTTTGATGGTGGTGGGGGTGAATATGATACTGAAAAAATACTGGCCCACTTTTTTAATGATGGAATTAAAAATAATAAAGAAGTAAGCGTTCATAACAAGGGTAATTTTGGTGAGAATTTTGGTGTTTACAGTTATGAGAACGGGTACAAAAGGCCTGAGTATGTTGATTGGCCATGGGAAGATGATACGCCTAGTGCTGCAGGTTATTGTGATTGGCCTTGGTATAAAAACATGGAGTATAAGAAATCCAATGACGTTATCATTCGTCTGATCGATTTGGTTTCAAGAAACGGAGGATTGCTCCTTTCTATGAATCCCAGACCCGATGGTACATTTGATAAAGGACAGGTGGATTTGTTAAAAGGGATTGGTGTTTGGTTAAAGCAGAATGGAGAAGCTATCTATGGAACGAATCCTTGGAAAATTTATGGTGAAGGACATATAAATGATTTGTTTTACACGCTTGAGAATCCTTTAACGGGTGCGAAATCAAGAGAAATTCAACCAAACATTTCTTTGTTTAATTCAGAAGATGTAAGATTCACGGTAAATAGCAATGTATTGTATGCTACAGTTTTGGGTATTCCTGATAGTGGTGAAGTTTTGATAAAATCGTTTGCTACGGACATTATGATATCTTCGGAAAATGAGATTAGAAGCATAGAACTATTAGGATACGGTCCGATTGATTTTAAACGAACGAAACTCGGTGTATTAATTAATTTACCTAAAAAATTGCCAAATACTGTTGCATTAGTATTTAAAGTTTTGGCAAAAGGAGAAATAGAATACAGGAAAAATACAGGTTCAAATAAAATTGTACCTGAAAAAACATGATTAAATTTAATAAAAGATGAAGAAAAACATATTAAAATTTGTTGCAGGTGCGCTATTAGTTATATCCAATAACGGATTCTCTCAAGAAGTTGATTTGGAAAATTTACCTTTTCCAACGGGAGGTAAGGATTGGGAAATTGATTATTCAGATAATTGGAAATCATTACAAAAACGAGACATCCCAGAATGGATGATTGATGCGAAATTTGGTGTTTATACCCATTGGGGTGTGTATTCAGTTCCAGCGCATGGAGGACCCGATTATGTGAATGAAATGTATATGGTCCATGACAAGGATGATAGAAAAGGTGTTAAAAAATACCACAGAGAGAATTATGGTACTGAAGCTGAGTTCGGATACAAAGATTTTATTCCAATGTTTACTGCGGATAAATTTAATGCGGATGAATGGGCCGGCATCATGAAAGGAGCAGGCGCGAAATTTGGGGGTATTTGTGTTGTTCATCATGATGGTTTTTGTTTATGGGATTCAGAGGCAACACGTTGGAATGCAAAAGACATGGGTCCAAAAAGAGATATTTTTGGAGAAATTTCTACGGCGGTAAGAAAACAGGATATGAAAGTTTTGGCAACTTTTCATCACGCTCGAACATTTGGTTATGCTATTGATAGAAAAAATTATAATGACTACACAAAATTTCAAAAAGAAAATTGGGATGTGTTAGACCCTGAATATGCCGATTTTTACAGGAATGATTTCACCGAAAAACAAGAAAATTTTGGAAATGAGTGGTTCTTAAAAGTGAGAGAAGTGATGAACCAATACAAACCTGATATGTTATGGTTTGACGGTTTGTCTGGAGCAATGATTAAAGGAATGTTACCTGAAGAACGTGTGATTAATATGTTCAATGATTTCTACGAACAAGGAGAAGAAAATGTAATTAGCAATAAGTTACCAGGAAGTGGTGTGTGGAATTTTCCTAGAGGTGTTGGTATCCGTTGTTATGAAGGAGGACGTGATATGGAACCAAATCCAAAAGGGTATTGGTTGGTAGATAGAGCAATTAGCTATCCATGGTCATGGGTAAAGGATAAAAAATATAGAGATCATGAAGATTTTCATATTCGTACTATTGTTGATGTTGTGAGTAGAGGAGGTGTTTACTTGTTGTCTTTGACGCCTAAAGGTGATGGTTCTATATCAAAAACGGAGCAAGAAATTATGAAAGGAATAGGTACTTGGATGGATACCAATGGTGAGGCCATCTTTGAAACAAGAAAATGGAGAACCCATGGTTCTGGTGAAGCCAAAATTGTGCAAGTTAAAATGGATAAAGAATTAGTTTGGTGGGATTTTAGAAGAATTCAAGATAAAGAAATTCGTTATACAAGAAAGAAAGATAATTCTGCTGTTTATGCCATAGTTACTGGTTGGAATGAAGGAGGAACAGTTAATTTAAAAGCATTAAATAGCAATGATACGTTTGCTAAGAAGGGTATTAAAGAAATTGTGATGTTGGGGGTTGATGAGAAGATTGAATGGGAAAGAACAGCAGAAGGTTTGATTGTTAAATACCCATCAATTAAACCAGGAAAGCATGCTTATACGTTTAAAATTATTCCGAACGGAGCGTTAGTGAATTTTGATAGGGAATAGGACAACTAAAATGAGAGTAGTTTATCATTAATTGATTTCTACAATAGTATTTTTTTTGAATTATTTGTGAATATCAATTTTAGAATACCTCATGTAGTTATAGGAAAAAACAGTTCTTTTTAGAACTGTTTTTTTATTTTATTTTCTCTTCAAGTTGTTCAAAATCTTGTAACTAAAATGTATATTGGACACTTATAAAAGAGTGCGCTAGCCATATTCGAATACAATAGGTTTTTATTTCCTTAATTATAAGGTGTTAAATTGTTTAGAATGTTTTTTGTTGGCTATCATAATTAAAATTTATATTCTAATGAATAGGCTTTATTTTTGTTTTTTAACCATGTTATGGATGCATGGCATTCAGAGTCAAAATGATTGGGAGAATCCTGAAGTGTTTCATAAAAACAGAGAACCTGCACGTGCATCTTTTTTGGCATATTCTAACAATTCAAATGCAGAAAACAAGGATGTTTATGGAGAAAATTACATTAACGTGCTTAATGGAGATTGGCATTTTCGGTTCACGGAAACAACTAAAAAAAGAAACTTAGATTTTCATAAAGTAGATTTTGACTCTAGTAAATGGGACAAAATTAAAGTTCCAGGAAATTGGGAGATGTTTGGTTATGGATATCCCAATTACACGAATGTGAAGTACCCATTTAAAAAGAACCCTCCATTTATTAATGAATCGGAGAATAGTATTGGGGCGTATATTACGGAATTTGAAATTCCTGAAGATTGGAATGATAGACAAATTTATATTTATTTAGGAGCGGTTAAATCGGGTTATTATATTTGGGTCAACGGTAAAGAGGTTGGTTATAATCAAGGTTCTAAACTACCCTCTGAGTTTAACATAACCGAATTTGTTGAGCCTGGGGTTAATAAACTTTCTTTAGAGGTTTTTAAATTTACTGATGGTAGTTATCTAGAGGATCAAGATTTTTGGAGGCTTTCAGGAATTCAGAGGGATGTTTTACTTTTGGCTCGTCCAAAAGTTCAAATTAAAGACTTTTTTGTGACATCAACCTTGAAAGATAATTATCAAACAGGAGTATTTCAGTTAGATATCGAACTAATGAAAAATATGCTTGAAAAAATAAATAATTGTTCTATTTCATACCGCATGCTTAATGAAGAAGGTAAAGAAATAGGAAGAAATATAAAGCCTATTTTAGGAAACAATACTGAAGAACACATCTCTTTTAAAGACGTAATTGATGGTGTGCACAAGTGGTCGGCTGAAACCCCCTATCTCTATAAACTTTTCTTATCAATTATGTCAAAAGATGGCAGTATTCTTGAAACGACGTCCGTTCAGGTAGGTTTTAGAACTTCTGAAGTTAAAAATGGACAATTATTGGTAAATGGCAAAGCAATTTTATTAAAAGGAATTAATAGGCATGAGCATAATCCTGATAATGGGCATGTAATTAGTAAAGCTAATATGATTGCTGATATTCAGGAAATGAAAAAATTAAATATAAATGCTGTAAGAACCTGTCATTATCCAAATGATCCTATATGGTATGAATTATGTGATAAATATGGTTTGTATTTGTATGATGAGGCCAATGTTGAGTCACATGGAATGGGGTATAAAGAGAAGCAGACTTTAGCAAACGATCCTTTATGGGAGAACGCACATTTAGAGCGCATCATGAATATGGTCGAAAGAGATAAAAATCATCCATCGATTATTGTTTGGAGTATGGGGAATGAAGCGGGTACAGGAACAACATTTTTAGCTGCGTATAAAGCGATTCGTAAAAGAGATTCTAGCCGGCCGGTTCATTATGAACGTGCAGAAAAGAATACATCTATAAAGGAAAAGCATACCGATATTATAGGGGACATGTACAAGAAAATACCAAAAGTAAAAAAAGAATATTTCGGTAAACAAAATGTTCGTCCTTTTATATGGTGTGAATATGCCCATGCAATGGGAAATAGCAGTGGTAATTTTCAAGAATATTGGGATTTAATTTATGCTCATCCTCAATTACAGGGTGGATTTATTTGGGATTGGATGGATCAAGGTCTCGCCAAGAAGGATACAAAAGGAAATAAATTTTGGGCATATGGAGGTCATTTTGAACCAAAAGGGACACAACATGATGGTAATTTTTGTATGAATGGTATCGTTGATCCGGATTTAAAATGGCACCCAGGGGCTTTTGAAGTTAAAAAAGCTTATCAAAATATAAAGTTTAAAGATGTGAATCTAGAAATAGGAAAGATCAAAATAAAGAATGATTTCTTCTTTAAGAATCTAAATGAGTATCGTATAAAATGGGACTTGATAAAGAACGGAAAGGTTGTGGCTTCTGATAGTTTCATTCCCTTGGCTGTAGGGCCTCAGTTAGAAAAAGAATTTATGATAGATTTACCTGCGAGAGATACAGGGGAAGAATATTTTCTGAATATGTATGCTGTACAGAAGGATATGGATGAATTAATTAATAAGGGGTATGTTGTTGCTTCGCATCAGTTTTCATTTCAGGAGTTTCTTCCAAAAATTAAGCAAACGAAAGCATTTGATGAATTGATAGTTACTGAGGATAAAAATGTTATCCGTTGCTTTGGGAAGAATTTCGAGGTTGAATTTTCTAAGTCTTTAGGGACACTTAATGCATATAGTATAAACGAACATGAATTGATAAAAGAGCCTCTTCAGATTGACTTTTGGAGAGCTCCTACAGATAATGACTTTGGGAGTAAAATGCCTAAGCGATGTGAAATATGGAAAAATGCAAGTAATAATTTTGAGTGTATTGAGATCAATTCAATGAGAGTTTCTAAATCAGAATTACTAATTAAGACTACTATTGAGATACCAGATGTTCAAGGAAAGGTAAACATTAACTATAGTGTTTTAGGGAATGGGCAGGTGCATGTTGATTATACTTTTGAAGCTAAAAAAAATAAACTCCCTGAAATTCCAAGGATAGGGATGAAGTTAACACTACCAAAAGAATTTGATTCTTTGTCGTATTATGGTAGCGGACCTTTCGAAAACTATGTAGATAGAAATAGAGCATCATTTATTGGTATTTATGAATCAAAAGTAAAAGATCAATATTTTGCATATAGTAGGCCTCAAGAAAACGGGCATAAAACAAATATGCGTTGGTTGAACTTAAAGAACAAATCGGGTGTTGGTATTGCTATTACAGCACAAGAGGTCCCTTTAGAATTCAGTGCATTGCATTATAAAACTTCTGATTTCGATGCAGGAACTAAGAAACTGCTCCGTACACCATTAGACCTGACTGAAGGTGATTTTGTAGAGTTACATATAGATTATAAAATGATGGGTGTTGGAGGTGACAATACTTGGGGGGCTAGAGCTCATAAGCCATACTTATACGATGCTAATAAAGTATATAGTTTTAGTTTTTTACTTAGCCCCGTAGAAAAATAATTCTTAAATATTCTTATTCAATGAACACAAGATGTTTTTATGTTTTTACGGTACTTTTTGCTTTTTTGACTTCTGTGAATAGTCAATATAGGATGCCTACACCCCATGACATAAATTCGTTAGATTCCAGGTTTGTATTCAATTTACATGACCTAGAATTCTATTTTTCATTAGAATTAGCATCGTATCTAAAGGATAATTCAGAGGAACTTATTCTTGGGATGTCAAGTTCTTTATTTACAAATTCAGGGGTTCAAGAATATAGGGTTGATATGCATGTATGCGTAAGAGGAGCAAATGTGCTTTGTAAAGGATAAATTGTCTTTTTAAAGTTTTATAGCAAAGTACGGCAAAAATATAACTTGATGGACATGTTAGAGATTAATTATGAATCAGGGCTGAGTGAAGAAGTATAAACGAACATAATTCGTATTAGAAAGTATTTTAAGATGATAAGAAATTTTTATTTACACCTAGTAATTGGAATGTTGAGTATAATTGGTGCTGCCCAAAATGAGACTTCTCATCCCAACATTATTTATATTAATGTTGATGATTTAGGTTGGAAAGATTTGAGTTGCATGGGAAGCACTTATTTCGAAACACCCAACATCGACAAGTTTTCAAAAGAAGGAATGACTTTCACTCAAGGATACGCTTCAGCATCTAATTGTGCACCCAGTAGAGCTTGCCTTATGAGTGGACAAAATACACCACGTCACGGAATCTATACCGTTGGGTCATCCGAAAGAGGTAATAAAAAGCTTAGAAAATTAATTCCGATTAAAAATACAAATAGTATCTCGGATCAAATGGTTACAATGGCCGAAGGATTTAAATTAGCAGGATATATAACAGGTAGTTTTGGAAAGTGGCATATTTCAGAAAATCCCTTGAATGATGGTTTTGATATTAATATTGGTGGAAATCATATGGGAAATCCGGGAAAGAAGGGGTACTTTGCACCTTATAATAGTTTGCCAAATTTAGATTTGGCAGTCATAGGAGAAAACTTAACCGATCGCCTTACGACAGAGGCGATCTCGTTTATTGAATCCAATAAGGAAAAACCTTTCTTTTTATACCTTCCATTTTATGCAGTGCATACGCCTTTAATGGGGAAATCTGAATTGGTCCAGAAATATGAGAAAAAAGGTGGGAGGAATGGTCAAGATAACCCTGAATTTGCGGCGATGGTCGAAAATGTTGACATGAATATTGGTAGGTTGCTCTTACTTATTGATGAATTGAAATTAAGAGAGAACACTTTAATCGTGATTACTTCTGATAATGGAGGGATAAGAGCAATTTCACATCAAGACCCTTTAAGAGCAGGAAAAGGTTCCTATTACGAAGGAGGAGTTCGCGTTCCATACATCGTTCGTTGGCCTGCTCAAATAGCGGCCGATACAATCAACAATTCACCTATCGTAAATCTCGACTTTTTTCCAACTTTTATGCATCTTATTGGGGTGAGTATCGAAAACAAAGTGTTCGACGGAAAGAATATCACAAGACTATTAATGGGAGAAGAAATGGATAAAAGACCGATATTTTGGCATTTTCCTATTTATTTGCAAGCGTATAATAGCAAGAAAGATGAAGGAAGAGATCCTTTTTTTAGAACACGACCTGGTTCTGCAGTGGTCTATGACAATTGGAAGCTTCATCATTATTTTGAGGATGACGCAATTGAATTGTATAACTTGCATGATGATTTAGGTGAAAAAAATGATTTGTCTAAGGTACATGCGGAAAAAGCGGCAGAGCTTTTTGAGTTGCTGAATAATTGGAGGGTTGAGGTTGGAGCTGAAATTCCCAGGGAATTAAATCTTAATTATGTCAAAAACTTTGAAAATTCAAAAAAACGTAAACAAACAAAAAACTAAATTTATGAAGATAACAACACTTTTTTGTTTTGTTTTTTGTTTGCTAACAAGCCACATCAAATCTCAAGAAAAACCTAATATTATCCTTGTCTTGGCAGATGATTTGGGCTACGGAGATTTAAGTTGTTACGGAAGTCAGAGAATAGAAACTCCAGCTTTGGATAAAATGGCAAAAGAAGGGCTGAAATTTAATCAATTTTATGCAGCATCTGCAGTATGCACTCCAACAAGAGTCAGTATTTTAACCGGCCAATATCCTTTGCGATTTAGTGTTTCAGAGCATTTTAACGATCAGCAGATGTTTTTAAACAATACAATGTTAACCATTCCAAAAGCCTTAAAGAAGCAAGGCTATGTATCCAAACATATAGGGAAATGGCATTTAGGAGGGTTAAATAAAGCTCATATTTTACAACGATCAAAATCAATGCCTGGACCCTTACAACATGGTTTCGATTCTTTTTTAACCATGATTGAAGATCCTTTATACAGAGGGGTATTGATGAGAGAAAAAAGACTGTATAAAGATGCAGGGAAACATTTAGTTTGTGATGATGAAATACTTCCTCCGAATTCCATGCACTGGACCTCTTTAAAATTTTTAGAAGCTAGAGAGTTCATTAGAAAAAGTTCGAAAAAAAAGGAACCCTTTTTTTTGAATTTATGGTTGGATGCCCCCCATGCGCCTTATGAGACTTCTACTAACGTTCTTCTTGAGAAGTACAAAGAAAGAACTACGGGTATTGATTTGCTATATAGGGGGATGGTCTCTCAACTTGATGAGGGTGTAGGTACACTTTTAGCGCAATTAAAAAACTTAGGGATTGCTGAAAATACGTTGGTTATTTTTACAAGCGATAATGGTCCTGCTTACTTGGGAAGTCCTGCACATTTGAAAGGTCGTAAAACTGATTTTTACGAAGGCGGAATACGTGTTCCAATGATCGCTTGGTGGCCGGGAACAATAAAGGCAAATAGATCAACAAATGTCTTATCAAATACTGTAGATTTGTTACCCACATTTGTCAGCCTATCAAGCGGAAAAATTTCAGCGGAAAACCCAATTGATGGGTTGGATTTATCTCCAGTTTTACTCCAGAATGAGTCTATAAAAAATAGGA
>Ga0233426_10000528_pt1 | contig 40166 bp, 33 predicted proteins | sample SI_118_April2016_6_FD_179875 | JGI IMG/M metagenome (GOLD analysis project Ga0233426, IMG submission 179875) | Seawater microbial communities from Saanich Inlet, British Columbia, Canada - SI_118_April2016_10_MG | ecosystem: Environmental > Aquatic > Marine > Inlet | place: Canada: British... | reverse complement strand
AGTATTGAAGGTGATGTAATAAAATAAATAACAACAAAACGAGACACCTGGATAAATGAGTGACATTGAAAACCAGAGAAAGGTGACATTCCAAGAAGTTAATCAAGAAGATAAAGAACTGGGCGAAGAGGTAAGCGAAGAAGTTAAAGAAGTAACTAAGAAATGTGGTCCAGAGATATCATGGCCACTGACCTGCTGTGGTGCCATTCTCTTAATTGTATCTTTAGTGTCCTTATTCGCCGCCCTAATGTATAATATGAGTGGCGGCTGGATGGGGTCAAATATAGAGGGATCTGTACGTTATCATAATAATAATTATAATCATAAGACATGTGAAGAAGAACAATACGGTTGCTGTGAAATTTATATGGATTGTAAGATAAAGGGGTCAAGAGTAGAATATGACTCTTATAAATTAAGCAGATATAGGATTCTACCACACGACAGTGTTAAATCAAATTGTCCTTCATTGGGATATCTTATCACAGAATACAATAAACATTATGGGAATATGACTACCGATTGTGGTCAGTATGGTTGTTGTCCTGGATTCAATATTGGTTGCGACAAAACAATAAGAGGAACATTTACACAGGGAAATAATCAAGAAACAATCGGACAATTGAGAGTAAACTCTGAAAATATGAATATCTTGGTACCGAAGGAAGACACTTCGGGGACAAATTGTGAAAAGGGTCTGAATCTAATGATAGACCTTAAATATTCATATGAAGAATATTATCCGGATAAATCTGATGATTATGATTTCTTAAGTATTCTCCTAGGTTTAATGATTTTCGGGGGTTTTCTCGTATGTATAGGTTCGTCGGGTCAAGGTGGGATTAGGAAATAATATCTTATCCAGTCTCGTTCTAACATTCAACACACGATGCACGGCTATACCCAATAGAAATAATCCCAATAATACATAAGAATAACTTGTATCTCTTAAAAATATTTTTTGTATAATGTAAGCCCCAATCATGGTTACACCGAAATCTAAATACGAGATACCATATATCTTATATGAATGAATACCTTCATTAGGTAAACCGAATAATTTATCCAATGTAGGTTTTATTTTTTGTATAATAGGACAACTCATTTAAAAATATATTATACTATATATTTATATTATATGTTCCCGAAAATTTTCACTCTGTTCAATCTATTTACGAATGTTTTTTCTCAAGGTATTTTATGTAGTTCAGATACCAACGGCGACGGATCAATCGATGTAGGAGATCTTTTAAATATTCTGTCAGATTTTTCTACCACTAATTTACAATCGGATGTCAACGATGATTCAATCGTAGATGTAAACGATCTTCTAATTGTATTAACAGATTTCGGTTATTCGTGTGATTGCCAATGTTGTCCCCTAGGAGCAGAATGTTTCTCCCCAGACCCCCCGTGTTGCGACGAAGAATGCTCCCTGGGTCAAGATTGCGGTAATCAGGTATGGCACGAATGTGGCACAAGTTGTCCTCTTATGTGTGGACAATCCGAACCAATGATGTGTAATATGATGTGTAATATAGGTTATCAGTGCCCCCAAGGATTGTGGTGGGATGATACGACAAGAACATGTGTGGGAAATACGGATTGTCCTGTTCAGTTTGAATTACCCCCCGATATAGCAATTGGGAGACCTTTTATAGATAAAACTATGATAATTTCGGATTCAATCGAAGAGTTAAATGATTGGTCCTCTATAAATTCTTCATAATATCTTCTAAAATATCTTTATCATCGCATAGGCTGTAAAAACATCTTGCTACTGTTAATTTTTTTTCATTTTTCTGTTTCTGATAGTTCATACGAATTAATAAAATTCTATATAAATTATCATAGATAGATTCAGACCAATTTGAGACGAGCACTGACTCAATTAATATACCCTCATTTTTCAGAGATTCAATCATTATTTTTAGAGTATCTTCATTACATTTATCTTTTAAATTATCCATAAGTCTTGTTTCTATTCTTTCCACTGCTTCCATTTAATATGGATAATAAATATTATAAATTCTTTTAAGTTCGGATAATCTCTTTTTTCTTTCTTTTTCTATAAATTCTATAATATCAATATAGTCCATCGTATATTATAATATCCTTAAAATTTTAAATATTAAACTAAAGTTGATTTAAACTTTAAATTGAAAGTAATCTGTTAATTTATCCGTACACGGATCAGACTCATTGTTATGATTACCATGATTACTATGATTACTATTACTATGATTACTATTACTATGATTACTATGTGAATTACCCATTATAAATATAATATAAATAATCTATATTAAATTAATGAAATACACTCATACAATTATTTTTTTACATGGTTTTTCTATGAATTCTTCAGATATGAAATATTATTGTGATAAATTTAAAAAATCATTTCCTCAATATAATTTTAAATTCGTTCTACCACAAGCACCTAAAAGATCATCTACAATTTTTAAAAATAACAAATTTAATTCTTGGTATGATTATTTAACTCCTCATTGTGAAAAAGAACCCGAAATAAACGAAGAACAATTATTACAGACAAGAGGAAAGATTCATAAATTATTAGATAAAGAAATAAACTATATAGGAGATCCTTCTAAAGTTTTTTTATTAGGGATGTCTCAAGGATGCTGTATCGCGATAGACGCAGGTATAACTTACAATAAAAAGATTGGTGGCATAATTGGATTTAAAGGTCATGTAATAACTAGATCATTAAAAGATTTCTCTAAAAGACAAAAAATATGGGTATGTCATGGTAAAAATGATAAAACAATTTTTTATACTTTCGCTAAAAAAACATATATGAAACTTAAAAAAAAGAATCCTAATATAAAATTATTAAGTCAAGATAATGTTAATCATAGCGTTTCTTCAGGTATTATAGGGCAGATGAAAAGTTTAGAAGATTGGTTAAGATAATATCTCTGATATTATTAATAGGTTAAATTAATATAAGAGATCTTATAATAATGTTCATAATGAATTCTAAATGGTTAACCTTCTGGACTTTAGAATACACATTTATCTGGATAATTTTAAGGAATATATTACCCTGTAATAAATTTATTACGGTAATTAATCCAACATATCTTTTATTATTGATAGCCTATGGTTATTTAGCTATTGTTTTTTATCAGTTAATAGTTAATAAGACTTATTACGAGTTTAGTTTCCTTGTAGCACATATATTATTTCATTTTATTCCTTTATTCTTATTCCAGATGTTTTTTAGTGTGAAAGGGAATTTATTATTTTCATCATTATTCGTGGTAGCATATTTATGCTATATTACAAGAGAAAAAATGACCCTATATGATATTTATCTGAGTAAAAGACACATGAAATCTTTTAACGATTTAAGGAAACATATAGAAACCAATAAAAAATCCGATAATCCAGTACATAATTTATTTAGAAGATTTATCTATTAATTAAATTTTTTATCATATGCTTCGATATAAGGTTCTGCTAAAGCGTAGAAAGCGAACATTAAATATAAAGTTTTAACCTCTTCTTTAGATTGTAAATAATTTTCTCTCGGTAATTCTGGTCCAACATAAAAATCAGAAATTTCTAAATAAGCATCCGAAAAATTACTTATTAATTGTTTATATTCTCTGTTTTTCTGCTGGTATATTTTTTCATGTTTAGATTCATCGGAATAATGAATATTTTCAATTTCTATTCTCTCTCCCGGATCAAGATTTCGTTTTAAAAGATTCTCTGTAATTTCTTTTATAGGATCTCTTTTTAATTCTTCGGAAAAAGAATTAAGTTTTTTTTCTAAATCATCAAGATTCATTTTAATAGTAATCTACTTAATATTTTAAATATCGGATTTCCCCTGAATATTTTGACGCGTTAAATATTTAAAATAAATTTTATTTTAAATTTATAAAATGGACCCCGATAGTATTAAGATTGTTTCAGTTGAAAATATGCACGAAAGCATTATAAGATTTATTCAAGAAAATAATATTATCATCGGTGAATATGATGATATGAAAGAATGTATATTGAAGATGATTAGGGCTCGTTATTTCTTTAACATGGACAGAGATCGTCTGAGAGATGCAATGGAGGATATCACATTCTCTTTCTGCCCCGAAGATGATGTAAATAAGGATCGGGTTAGTCGGGGTTTAGAATATGAATACAGCGACGACGAGGATGATTCGGATGAGGATGATGGCATCGAAGATATTGGCAATATTAATGACAATTCTATTGAGATTTCTTAAATTAATTTTATTAGATATATAATATGCGGTCTAACAGAATGAGGTCTAAAAAGGAAAGAGCAAGGTATATCAATAGATCAGATAGCTCTTAAAATGGCCACTAAACCTGTCATGCCCAGAGGAGACATAAGCGAAAGAAAAAAAATATGAAAAAACATTTTATTACTACAGCAACTCAAGCTATTGAGGAATTAATAGAAGAAAGGAGGCAACAAGAAAAAAGAAGGGAGGAGGGTGAACTATTGTCCAAGGCCAAGGATATGATGGAACCGATGTCCGCAATGGATTAAATTAATCCAATTGTAATTATTTAATAATTTCATTTTAAAATCTATTCTTAATTAGAATGACTAAGAATAGAAAATCTAAAAAGTCTAACAAGAGATCCTTTAAAAGATCTTTAAGGCGATCTTTTAAAAGATTTAAAAAGTCTTTAAAAAGATCGGCTTCAAAGATAACAGAAAATATTTTAATTCATAAAAGACTAAAAAAAAAATATAATATAGTTGATGTCCCGTTGGATAAAAAAGAAAACAAGGGGACAGTTGAAAGTTCTGGATTCGTTGATTATCACTATCAGAGATTAGATAATATATCTAATTTTCTGTCTAAAATCTCTAAAAGTTTAAATAATGTATATACACATAATAATTTAACGATTGAATATGATATAGAAACGCATAAAATTATATCTTTATATTCATCATTGGAAAAATTCACCGAAAAAATTAAAAAAAAGAAAGATACTCATTTTATCGCGGTTACATTTAATGTTCAATTATTAACATTTTCTCATGCGAACATATTATTAATAGATAATGTAAATAAAAATATAGAATTATTTGAACCCCATGGTTACAAAGATGAAGATAGTACATTGGAGGGGATTAAAGGTGCTTATTTCCAGAAGGTCATATATCTTAAAAAATTTATAAAAAAAATATTACCCGGATATAATTTCAAGGATGTTACGGGGATGTTTAAAAAAGAGGGCTTTCAGATGAAATATGATGCTAGACGTGGATATTGCGTAACCTGGTCTATTTTATATGTTCACTATCGTTTATTAAATCCCAATATTAAATTGGATGTAATCATCCAATATATCTATTACTGCATTACGAAAAATAAACTTCTAAGATATGCTAAATACATTGAAACAATATTGAAAAAAATTTGATTTTTTAATAAAATTTAAAGGTATTTTCAATAAAGTTATTGTCAATGGAGATAAATCCCAATTTGCGAGTTTCTACGATGACATATATATCAAATTTAAATACATTAATAGATCTTAATAAATTATTCGGTGCGATGAATATAGATGATGTTTTAAAATATATTGAATATGGTGCCCTTAATCATAAGGGCGAAAAATCAACGAAATCCTCTAAAAGTCGTAAAAGTGAAAAAAAGAAATTCTTTTATAATCAGATTACTGCTCATATATTTGAAGAAAAGATTGTAAATGTAAAAATATTCAATAATGGAAAGATTCAGATGACAGGAGTAAAAAATGAAAAACAAGGCATCAATACCTTAAATAAACTTATAGCGAAAATTAAAAATATAGAAAAAGATACCCTAGTAAATATTGTAACGGATCTAGATTTTAATCCTCTGAATAACAAGATAGCAATGATAAATACAGATTTCGATTGTGGTTTTAAAATAAAAAGAGAAATACTACATAGATTCGTGACCGATAAAGGTTATTATTCATCATTTGAACCCACAATTTACCCTGGAGTTAATATTAAATATTATTATAATAAAGAAAAACAAGATACAGGAATATGTAATTGTGAAGGAAGATGTAATGGGAAAGGGAAAGATGGATTATGTAAAAAGATAACAGTAGCCGTATTCAATAGTGGTAAAATTATTATTACGGGAGGTCAATCATACGATCAATTGAATACAGCATACGATTTCATAAGCAATATCCTTGAAAATAATAAAAGTAAATTGATATTATCGGAAAATAAATAATTTATATAATATAATATATTAAATGAATTACCTTTATCTACTAATAGGATTAGTTGTATTATACATACTATGGGAGAAATTCAAATATAAGGGTGAAATAAATAATGAGATTTTTTATGAAGAAAATACTCCGTTAAGAAATGCTACTAACCTAGGGTTCGTTAAACCCGAACACCGTTTATTAAAGATATTCAATAGCATATCAAGTGGTTCTAAAATAAAATTATCGGGTTCTTGTAATCAATATATTTACAATAAGAATACTATAGATCAAGATTTAAATCAGAAAATAACTTATCTTGTTAAAGATATGATTGGAACTATTAATAAAATTTCAGAGAATAGTTATTTTATTAAAAAGATAGAAAATGTTTATTGTTTAATTGATCGCAAGGGTAATCAGAGATATATAGTTGATTTTTTCATTTATGATATTAAAAATTATTACACTATTCGTTTAATTACGGATATTGTTATCGTAGATTCGGAAATATACTTAAATTATTTACATGTTCAATCTGGATCAAATTCAACTCTTATTAATAAGTATGATGTTAAATTCAACTCAATAGGCATCTTATTCGATTCCAATATGTTTCACGAAGATTTATCTAAGATCTTTGATAATTATTATTCACAATCATTCAAAGTTATAGGTGTGGATGATACCAACTTAGAGTATTCCAAGGAAGATCTTACGGAAGTCCTTACATTAAATAGTCTGAAAAATTCATACATACCATCAAATATATCGCAGAATTCGTATAAAGATTTAGAAAATAAAGGATTAAATGGTTATTTAGATATGTATTTACCCGAAAATCAACATATGATTAAAAGTAAAACATTCTGCGATAAATATAAATTAGAATGGGATAAATACGGCATAAAGAATGAAAATGATAATACAGATAAGAACTGTTATCTAAATAATAATACCACTACTTCAGAAATAAATGTACCACATTTCGCCCCGGGAGTTGTAACGAAAAGAGTAGATTACAATAGATATAGTTGGTTAAATGATCCAGCAAATAAAAATATAATAAGATCTGCTGGTTATAGTTTATAGTCTTTTATTAAAATTTAAATATTTATTTAATTATAGTTTATGAATAAACATCATATACCGAAATGCATATGGTGTTTCTGGGATTCAAACGATTTACCCGATACAGTTAAAATATCATTGGATACATGGAAACATTTCAATCCCGATTATAAAATTACGGTGATAAATAAACGGAACATTAAGGAGTTAATCCCCAATATTAATTTCGATAAGATTAAAATAGCGAAAGATAGTATTCAGAAATATTCTGATTTTATAAGGATATGTGTATTAAGGAAATATGGGGGAATATGGATTGATGGTTCTTCTTTTTCAACCTGTTCTTTCGATGAATGGTTTCATAAAATAGGTATCAAGAAAACAACCGATTTTATAGGTTATTTTAATCCACAATTTAGTAAAAAAAAATACGAAAAAAAATATCCTATGATAGAAAATTGGTTTTATGCTTGTCCTAAAAATAGTAAATTCATAAAAGAATGGCACAACGAATTTATGAAATTAAAAAAATATGATGACGTAAACGATTACATAAATAAAGTTGTAGAAGAAGGAATTGATATGCAATATATTGATAATCCGCAATATTTAACCCAACACTTAGCAGCTCAAGCTATTTTACAGAGAGGGTATAATATGAAAAATATGATATTATTAAATGCTATTAAGAATAAATATGGTAACGGACCTCTTCATTATTTTATTTCACCGAAAGCGTGGACTTTAACGGAGGTAGAATCGGTTAGAACATTGTGTACAGATAAAAAGGAATGGTCGCAACCAATCGTGAAACTAGTTGGAGATACACGAAGGATTGTTGAAAATAATAAAAGTATTAAAAAATGTGTTTTCAAGAAAATAGATGAATTATTAGAAAAATCTAATACCACTAAAAAAACTAAAAAAACTAAAAAAACTAAAAAAACTAAAAGAATAACAATGAAAAAGAATAAACGTCGGAGATAAATCTAAAAAGAACATTCATATGAAACCACACCCTTTCGGGTATATTCACCCCCACCTTCTTTAATGAATAGATACTTATATTCCTTATTAATTATCTGAAAATATTTGAATACACATTCAATACATTGTTCATTGGACAGAGTTTCTTCTGTTAGTTCGTTTAATGTTAAATTATTAATCAATAAGTAGTATAAATTATCATAACCATTAATCAATAATAATTCAATAAATTCATAAATATTTTTCTTATCTTTTATCTCCTTGCATTTTTTTAATATGTCGTAAATTTTTATTCTTTTATCTATATCAAGCATTACTTCATTATTTAATATATTAGTTATCTCTTTTCTTTTATTCTTAAATCTTCTTATATACATTATTAAGAATATATTATTTTTATCCTTGTTTTCTTGTTTTTCAAAATATTCTTTTATGTATTTTTCTCTCTTGTCTTCTATTTCTTTGGGAATAATATTTTCATCTAAATGAACTAAATTAGAATAATTTTCACCTTCTTTTTCGTTTATTCTGATGTAACAAGCATTATTAAATACTATATAACCATTAGTTTTTGTATGATTTTCTATATATTTAATAAATTTAGAATCATCTATTTTTTTATCAATTGATTTCAATACTTCTATTATTAATTCATATTTTACCGAAGGCATTTCTTTATTGCTAACCGAATCAATTCCCTCAATAAATTGTTCAGGTTTAATAGGAATACAATATTCTTCTTTACCTTCTTTTTTATAACCCACATGAGTTATTCTACGAGTTATATCATAATAATTCTTGGTAAATTTCAAACTCCTCATACTTTTCATAATTTCTTTAATAGTTCCGTAATCGGGGAATTCTGAATCCCCGACAAGGATTTTTTTATCTGAATGTTCAATTAATTTATCAATAATAAGATTATTAAGAGAAGTCGCAATAAATTCATCCTTGGTCGGTTGTTCTTTTTTATTCTTCCAATCGGGGGGATATTTATCTTTCGGATATCTCAGTTTATAAGGATTTATTAAAGCATCTATGATTTCATGTATATATCCCACCCGATTTTTTTCAGGGACGAATACAATAGATTTTTCTTTTATTTTTAAATTAGTTGAATATTCTAAAATCCTAACATCATCCATTTCGGCATTCTTATTTTTTATCTTCTCGGAACCTTCCGCATCTTCTTCTTCCTTTCGGTTCGCATATATTATAGACGAATTATCATTTATCTCTTTCCGTAATATGATTAATTCGTATTTTTCTTCTTTTTCATATAATAATATATATCTATCATCTTTATTAAAGTCGAAGGGTAATATATTTGTTTTCATTTCTATTATATTTTCTTTATCTTCAAGGACAACTACATTGATATTAGTTAAATGATTGAATGTTTTATTATCCGGATCCCTTGTAATTTCTCTTATAATTGAAGATATAAATCTACTATCATGATTATCGGAATTAATATAAGATTCAATATTTTCCTTGGAGTTTTTAACCCTTTCTTCTGTTGTATTTTTGGTTAATTTTTTATCTGAATCCATGAATTTAAGAATTATATTGGATAAATTTCCATAATCCTTATATTTATTTATGTCATTCTTTAAGTTCTGTTTAAATTCATCTACATTACAATTCGCGACAGAAGATAATACCGAAAATAATTTATTATCTTTATTACCTACTCTATAAATACCCCCCCAATCTTCATTAATCTTATGTTGAATATTCAAGAAATCAATTATTTTGTCTTTAATGAAACCACCCTTATTATGATTCAGTGGGAATATTTTAGTAGAAGAAAAATTAGAATCATCGGTTATATCAATAGCATTTATTTCTCTTGTTGGTATTGTTTTAGTTTTTTTAGTCGTTTTCGTTATTTTTTTTAATTTACTCACATGATACATTTTTTCCTTTCCATCCACGATTACATCATACTTATCTTTATTGGGTCCTTTATCGTATCTTTTTTTTATTATCCCTTTTAGGATTTTCTTCATAAAAATATTTACCTCATCCCCAATGTTATATTTATCTTTCATCTGATTCTTCCCACAACAGGGTATTGAATATTTAGCATGGCAATTCTGTTTAAAAATAACATTATATTGGTTTACATTTTTGGTTCCTTTTTTCGGTAATGGATCCCCCCTTATATCAGTTCCTTTACTATACCAATAACTTTCCTCAATTGTCTTATTTTTCATCTGACCCCTCCTTTCAAATATAAAATAATCATTATCTTTCAATTCTGCGGTAGTTAAATCATGGGGTAATACATAATCTTTCCACTGCTTTCCTCCTTTTTTAGATTCATATGGTATTTTTAATATAGGATGTTCTTCTTCTTTAGGACTTAGAGGAATATTATGCTTTCTATCCCAGAATCGCGGACATATATACAATCTTTCATATGGATTCGGTACCTTATTGCCTCCCTCATCCGTTACGAATTCGGGATCACGTCCGTCGACGGCCAATGCACCTCCCTCGGGGAAAACCACTCCTTCTAGATTGGGAAAGGCCAATTCCACGGGAGGTCCGGATTTGTCTTTTTCCTTATTTTTTCCCTTATTTTTTTCCTTGTATATTTCTTCAATTTCATCCAATTCTTTTCTATATAATACAACTGGTTGGAGATCTTGTATTGCCCCGCAAGATTTAGCGTAAGTATTTTTTTGCCCGGATTTACCAACTGTACCGGGATATCCCCCCTCTGGTTCTATCAATTCAATATCGTATTCTTTTAATCTGTTTAAAAAATAACGGAAATTATTATACCCCCCACCACTCTGTAAAATACCCCCTCCCTGACTATCAGATGATTCAATTTTACCGAAATCGTCTGAATCCGAATCACTGCCAGAATCACCGCCAGAATCACTACCAGAATCACTGCCAGAATCACTACCGGAATCACCTTCTTTTCCTTTATCTCCCCCGTCTGTGTCTACCAAGATTTCTTCTATTGCTTCAACTGCTTCTTCGTCATCTGTATTAATTTCTTCCTCCGGTGGTTTTATTTCTTTTTCTTTTTCTTTCTTTTCTGGTTTTTTTATTGTTTCTTTTTTAGATTCTTCGGATTCTTCTTCCGATGATTCTTCTTCTGATGAATCTGAGGATGATTCTTCTGATGATTCTTCTGATGATTCTTCTGATTCTTCATAAATCCTAACACTTGAATATGAAGAATAATATTTTTTAATTTCTTTATTTATTTTGTCTTGTTCTTTTTTCCCCTTCTCTTTTTCTTTCTTATCTTTTTTATCGTGTAATTTATTTTCATAAATTTTCATTATACGATTTAAAAAATATGTTATATTACTAAATTCATTCGGATTATCGCATCCTATTACCCTGGCGATAAGTGAATTACTACGATTCTCAATTATGATAGAAACTATATTATCATTCATTACATTTCCCAGAGTATGTTGTTCCTTAGCCTGATAATAATTATCCAAATATTCTTGTGATTTTTCTCTATTACATAAGAATCTATATTGAATAAATTGCAATATCTCTCCTTTTTCTTTTATTTTCGATAAATTATAAATATAAGGATAAATATACTTTCTATTATGAAAATTTTCGGTCTTATTATAAATCAAATGTAAATTATCTTTCGAATCAATAATACAACATTTATCATAAAATTTCGTAAATATATTGATTAAAATATTCTTATTAAATATATTTATCGGATAATATAATTCGGTATTAATCTTATTAAAAATACAAGGTCCTTTAAATTTCTTTTCATCAGATGAAAACTTATTATCTTTATTTATATCATTAATAATTTTCAGGCATAATTTATTAATAGTATTAACACTGCCATCAATATTTCGATCGAAACTCTTATTAAATTCATAAACTATCTCAATTTTTCCATTCGTATGAAAAAATATAGTAACATAATAATCATAATTTAATTCTTCGTATTTTTTTAGATTTATGACTAAAGCGAATGTATTTTTAACAGAAAGAGAATTCGGAACTCTCAGGGAATTAGGTACATAGATTTTTTTCGTTAGTTTTAAAAAAGTGCTCTCTAGAATCTCTTCTTCATCAATTGATTCCCTTAAAACTTTATAATAGGAATCTTTATATGTATCCATATAGAGTTTGGAGAATGGATATTTATCGCATAATTTAATTTCTTTAAACATTCTCTTGATATTTATTACATTATTTTCATTATTATTACTGTAAACCATGAGTATTGGATAAATTTTTTTATAAGTTAGTGGATCCGGGACTTCATTTATTTTTTCATTTTTTTCTTTATCCAATATTAATCGGTAATTAATTGATTTTTGGAGTTTTTTTAACTCTGATATATGATTTTTATTATTATCCATATCAACCAATCTAGAATCGGGGAAATATTTTCTCACTAATCCCTTAAATATTTCTTCATTCGTAAATTCGTAATTTTTTTTAATAAATTTTATATAATCGTCGAGTGTAACTAAATGAATTGATAATTTATCATAATTATCATTTACAAGTGTATGATTTAGAAGATCTATTACATCGAAATATTTTATAGTTTTGTCTTTATTTATAATATTATAATCTAATCCTTTATCTTGGAAAATATCCAATGAAATATCATCTACATTATGACTCAATGGTTTTATATTTTTAAAGAGATCTTTTTCTATCTCTTTTTTTTCTAATTTATCTAACCCCTCTGTATATTTTGAATGGGCGTAATCAACGAACCATGTGTTCCAATTTTTTCTTGGGAAATCTTTACCACTATTTAAATATTCTTTATTTTTCTTTATGAATGTTTTATATTTATTTAAATTTTTAAAGTCGGGGAAATTTTCTTTTATAAAACTTCTAAAGTTGTCATTCGGTATTATTTTTTTCTCTAGTTCCCTTATATCTTCATTATCATATTGAGGGTAATTTATAAAAGCGAAGATATGATCGGAATTTAATGTATCATTTACAGATACTGCCAATTTATTTAATACAGTTTCAATTGTATCTTCCTTGTAAATAGGATAATTTAATTTTAATTGAGTTTTACTATCTATATCCTTGTGTCTATAAATAGTAAAATCTGTATGGGATGGTTCACATATAAGATCTTTCATATATATTAAAGATATATATTTTTAATAAAATATTAATTTAAAAGATCCACGGATCAGAGGTCTAAAGGTCCATAGGTGTGCTATTAATTTCTTGTCCGCAATAATCAACTGGTTCCTTAGAGTAATCTTTGGGAATATAAATACCCATTTCTTGAGCATTTTCCAATAAATATTTCATATTATCCCAGAATTCGGGTGGATGCCCTGTTTCTTTCGTCATAATATGAGCCATCTCATGTACAGCTACGAATATAACTGTATTATCCTCTATAAATTTTTCGGTATTTTTCTCTCTAATACATATAGATAATTCATCCCCTTTATTTACAGAGTAAGCAACGAATCTAGAACCGGGTATGTTTTCTGTAATTATTTCGGCATTAAAATTTTTAGATAATCTCTCTATTTCTTCTTTTTTTGTTTCTTTTTTCTCGCAATGATCTATTAGACCACTTAATTTAATACTTAAAGTACCCAATTTATCTGCTGCTTCTTGTTTATTTGGTAATCTACGGACATAATATTCTTTATTATTAGTTTCCGCTTTAATTAAATCAAGATTCAGACTCTTTCTTAAAAAATTAACATAAATAAAAACACCTAAACCCGCCATTAAAAGGATCGTGAATTCCCTTGATTGTAATTCCATAATAAAATATGTTATATTTAAATTTGATTCAAGATAAATATAAATTTGATATTAAAAACAATTTAGACTATTAATAAATAATGGCGAAAAGATTCCAGATCGTCGATATGCAATCCGATGATATTTATATACATAAAACCAGATCAAAAAAATTCTGTATTACCCTCTATGGAAAAGACGAAAAAAATAATAATTTAGTATGTCACGTTATTAATTATTTACCTCACTTTTACCTGAAAATACCCGAGGGATGGGACACAGGTGACGGTGAAAATCTATTAATAAGAATATGTAAAAATATGCCAAGATTAATGAATTCTTTTATAAGAGGTTCCGAATCTCATAAATCTCAGGTTGTGAAAGGTAAAGACTTTTATTCTCTAGAGTGGGATAAAGATAATAAAAAAGTATTGGAATTTAATTTCTTGAAAGCATGTTTTACGAATCTAGGAGATATGAAAAAAGTTATTACAGAAATTAAAAAATTTTATAATAATGATCCTAAATCTAATTTTACTTACAATGATAAAGATGATTTATGGATTAAATTAGACAGAGTTGGAACCGAAGACAAGATATGCGATAGTAATTTATATGAATCATCTATTCACCCCACAATTAGATTTATTCACGAAAGAAATATTAATCCGACGGGTTGGGTTCAAGTTGTTACGACTGATAAAACTGATATCGGAAAAGTTTTTCCTTATCAAGCGGAAGATAGAGAATATTTCTGTGATTGGAAAGATGTAGAAAGCATTGAAGATATTAGAACAAGTAATTATAGAATCGCATCATTTGATATTGAGTGCGATAGTTTAACAGGAGATTTTCCAATGGCTAAAAAAGACTATAAAAAATTAGCAGCATCTATATTTGATTCATTAAAGATAATAAAGAAGAGGGTCGGTGAAATTGAATTGAGACCCGAACAGAAAACATTAGATTATGATTCGGATGATGATATAGGAGAAAATAAAGAATATTTCCAAGATATGATTATAAATTTATTAAAGATAGCATTCGTTATAGAATGGCCTGATCCTAAAAACTATTATGAATATACAGATGTTTATGAGTTTGAGACAGAAGGGGGTAAAATTATTCATGAGGAATTTATGGAAATTATAGCCACAGAAATTTCCGAGATTAAAGATATTCTAAAAATAATTCGCGAAGATAAAAATAAAAATAAAGAAAGAGATATTACGATAGAGAAAATTAAAGATATAATTACAGAAAATGCTAAAGATGAAAATGATAATGATGTAAAAATAAAAGGTGACCAGATTATACAGATTGGAACCGTATTTTATGACTATGGCTTAAGCGAAGATAATGGGAGCGCATGGCACAGAAATATTCTTGTAATTGGTCCCAATGATAATATGAAAGACGAAGAAATATGTTCCAAGATGGAAAATCTTAATATTGAGGTTGTGCCGTGTAAAGATGAAAAAGATCTTTTAATAAAATGGTCTGAATTAATTAAAGAATATGATCCAGATTTTATAACAGGATATAATATTTTCGGTTTTGATTTCAAGTATATTAAAGATAGAGTTGATATTTTCTTTCCTTGTCCTGAAAATTCTTCGGGTATTTGTAGATGTAATAAGTGGGGACATCATGAAACTTGCCCTAAATCAGAATTTTATAATTTAGGAAAAATTGAAGAAGGCGAAACAAGTCATCGGAATAAAATCTGTAAAGATAAAGAACAACAATTAAATTCTGCTGCTTTCGGTGAAAATACATTTTATTACTTTAATATGGATGGTCGTATTCTCTTTGATTTACAGAAAGAGATTGAAAAAGGTCATAGTTTAGATTCCTATAAATTAGACAATGTGGCTTCACAGTTTATGAGAGGAAAATTAAAAGAAATAAATAAAAAAAGAATTAAAGTCTCGACAATTGGAACCTTAAAACCAGGAGATTATATATCATTTAGTCTCCATAGTAATATTGGCGAAGAATCATATAAAGACGGAAAAAAGATTAAAATTAATGGTATTAATAAATTAGATATTTACCTGTGTGAAAGATTAGATATTGATTTTGAAAAATATCATAAAATTGAATGGTGCTTGAATAAGGACGATATTTCGCCACAAGATATCTTCGATAAACATAAATATGAAGGTCCAAGTGGTAGAGCGGAAGTTGCGAAATATTGTATTCAAGATTGTGAATTATGTATTAATTTAATTCTTCTTTTAGATATTATTCCGAATAATTTAGCAATGGCGAATGTATCTTATGTCCCGGCTTCATATATCTTCTTGAGAGGTCAGGGTGTGAGAATTACATCTGTTGTAGCGAAAAAATCATCCCAGAGAAATACAAGATTACCCGATTTAATTAAGATTCCTAATCTAAATAGTTATGTTAAGATGGCTAAGAAAATGGATCACGAAGAAGAAGAAAAATTATTGGTTGATTATGGAAAATTAAAGAAAGAACATACAGAAAAACTAAAGGAAGAAAATAAGAATATTAATAATGTTAACGATTTAATTGAAAAAGATAATGATAATGGGGAAATTACAGATATTCAACGAAAAATAATCAGAAGACATATAGTTAAAGATTCTGATTGGAGGACTCCCACATCGTGGGAATTAGACCATCAGTTAGAACAAGTTATGAAAAAAGATAAATATAAGATTCAGGGTTACGAAGGGGCAATTGTCCTTGATCCTACTCCCGGGATATATTTAGATGATCCAGTTGCTGTCCTTGATTATGCTTCGTTGTATCCTTCATCAATTATTGAGAAGAATATTTCGCATGAAACATTTATTGATAAAAAACAGATAGAAGAAAATGGATGGATTGAGAATAGGGACTACCAAACAATAACATATGATAATTGGATTTATAAAGGGAAGGGTGAAGGAGATACAATTGAAAAATTATTAGATGAAGACAAACCTAAGATAGTCTGTCACTTCTTGACTAAAGATTTTATGGTTAGGAATAACATGATAGATGAAGGAGATAAAGAAATGGGTATTATCCCTGCTGTTCTTTCTGATTTATTGGGTGCAAGGAAAAGTACCAAGAAGAGAATGAATCAAGAAAAAGATGATTTTAAGAAAAAGGTTCTGGATGGATTACAATTAGCTTATAAAGTTACAGCTAATTCTGTGTACGGTCAATTGGGAGCGAAAACGAGTCCAATATTCAAGTTAGAGTTGGCGGCGTGTACAACATCCGTCGGCAGAGAAAGATTGACAGTTGATGCTACGAATGGTGTTGAGGTGTGGGCTTCTCAAAATGGTTACGAAAAACCCGAAGTTGTTTATGGTGATACAGATTCTGTGTTCGTGAAATTCAGTAGAAAAGATAAAAATGGTAAATTATTAGAAGGGAAAGAAGCATTAGAGCATTCAATTAAATGTGGTCAAGAAGCCGGTGAATTTATTAAAGAATTAATGGATAGTGAAGGAAAACAACCGCAAGTATTAGAATATGAAAAAACATTCTGGCCTTTTATCTTGATATCTAAGAAAAGATATACGGGAGATAAATATGAGTTCGAACCTACTGATGCGAAACGGACTGCGATGGGTATTGTTCTAAAGAGAAGGGATAATGCTCCGATTGTAAAATATGTATTCGGTCATGTTATTGAGAAGATAATGATTGAAAAAGATTTTGATGCGACTGTTCTATGGTTAAAAGAAACATTAGTTAAAATTAGAAATGGCGAATTTCCACTGTCATATTTCGTAATATCTAAATCATTAAGAGGTTATTATAAGAATCCACAAGGGATAGCCCATAAAGTTTTAGCGGATAGAATGGCTGAAAGAGATCCAGGGAATAAACCTAAAGCGAATGATAGGATACCCTATGTTTATATGGTTGTAGATGATAAACCGGATATTATTGGATATCGGATGAAAAAAGAAAAAGTCCCCGATGGATTTTATAAAAATGGAAATCCTAAATTTAAAAGTGTAACGGTTCAAGATAAAACTCAACCGAAATACAAGAAAAAGAATATCTTACAGGGTGATAGAATCGAACATGTAGATTATATTAAGAAAAATAATATACCAGTTGATTATGAATTTTATATTACGAATCAGATTATGAATCCAGTAAAGCAAGTATTAGATTTAAGATTAGATCCTAAAGAAACTGAAAAGTTGTTTCTCAAATAATTTATTGGATAGATTATAAATGGTTTTAAGAAGAATGTTGGGTGGTAGTTTAGAAAAGGTGTCAAAAGACATGACTACTAAGATGGGCAAGAATGGAGATGTTTATATGTTTTTTTTAGGTGTGATGATGTTGATATTAAAGACATTAATGGTTCAGTGGGCTTACAATAAGATCTGGCCGAAACTTATGGTGAATAGTGGTCAGAGTATAGAGAGATTTAGACCATTAGATTTCCACGAAGCATTTTTATTGGTAATATTATTTATGTTTCTATAAATTAAATTAAATATATTTTTTTCTATTCTAAGGTATAAAATAATGGGAGGAGGATTAATGCAACTTGTAGCTTATGGCGCACAGGATATTTATCTTACGGGTAACCCGCAGATTACTTTCTTTAAGGTTGTCTACAGACGTCACACCAACTTCTCGATGGAAACTATTCAACAGACCCTGAGTGGTTCTTCTTCTACTCCAGTCGGGGGTTCTGCTTCTTCTACATGTGTTATTTCCAGAAATGGTGATCTCGTATACCGAGTTTATGCAAGAGTTAAGAGCACCAATAATATTACTATAAGGTTCCACGATAGTTCTATTGGAATCTTAAACTTATTTGATTCAGTTGAACTAGAAATAGGAGGTCAATTAATAGATAGACATACCGCACAATGGATGTCTGTTTGGGAAAATATTTCTCAAACTAATGATAACCATGAAGTAATATGGGGCGAAAAATTTGAATATAATAGATTCGGAGATGGTGGCGACATTCTTTCATCACAATTAGATAACTATCGGACAACTCCTTATAGATACATAAATGTACCATTTAATTTCTGGTTCTGTCGTAATCCGGGCCTTGCTCTACCTCTCATCGCACTTCAATATCACGAGGTGAAAATTAAAATTTCCACAGAAGCATCTACCAATTTTTTTAAGAGTTCTTACGTACTGAATGGTGGGGCGAAGGGATCAATTGATTATGATATTTTTTGTGATTATATATATCTAGATACAGATGAAAGACGTAGATTCGCACAAGTTTCTCACGAATATTTAATAGAACAGGTTCAAATACAAGGAGGGGGATCAGGTAGTTCGCAAAAATTAAATTTCAATCATCCTGTTAAATTTATATCATGGACTTCACAAACTAATATTCAGAGTATTAATTCAGATGCTACGATTCAACTCAACGGTCATGATAGATTTTCTAAACAATCTCCTGAATATTTTTATAAGAAACAATTTATTGATTATTTTAATCCGATTAAACAGAACATGGGTACGGAATTGCTTGTGGATTACGATGAAAATGCTGATTCCAGACATCCTAGCCAATCTCCGTTGGACTCCACGGTTATAGATAATCATATCGCGGGCAATGGCAATTCCAATGATAGTATAAAATATACAACTTACAGAATATATAGTTCAACCCATTCTAATAAATTGGCTCGTATTGACTTTAGCCCTAACTGGCTGAGTCCGAGTAAAGAAAGTAAAATCACCACCGGTGGGCAATCTCAAAAATTCGGAATAAGGTTATGGACCTCTACTGATGGATCTATATCAAATTCATACAAGTCAGGACATACCGATGGTAATTCCACGAGCTATGGTTACCGCACGTCTGGAACGGCTTCGACTTATACATTTGAGCCGGATGTAGCGAAGCCCAATAATGCCGCCGCTCTTATTGCCCCCGATATGACTAAAACAAATAATTCAGTTATTGAGGCAGCCAGTTCTGGAACACCATTTACTAATTTTGATTTCGAAGAAAGCCTTAGTGGCGTTGCAGCCACGTTTTCTATTCAGCCGCAGACCAACAGGACCAGTCTGAGTGCGGAGAATCCCGTAATAAGTTTCACATTCACACCCCACCCCTCCACTCCAGATATAATTCTTAAAGATAAATTTTTATTTATAACATTTTATACTATGAATATTAATCTCCATGGTGGGGCTATAATAAACCGTAATAAGATCTCTATTTATACAGAACATACTATACCACCCGCCCTAGATGAAATAAAACTAAATGTAAATAATAGTAAAATAGTAGGATCTGTTGATGCCCATTTCTTGAATGCTTATTCTTTCGCCTTAAAACCATTAGAGCATCAACCCTCAGGTACTTGTAATTTCTCAAGGATAGATAATGCTAAATTAATATTTGAAGGAGGAACAGCGCCGACTATAGATAATATCTATGCTGTTAACTACAATGTCCTTCGTATTATGTCTGGTATGGGTGGTCTTGCCTACAGCAACTAAGTTTATTAAGCACCGACATTAACTAAGTTCGTACATTAACTTAGTCTTTCAAATAATACATAATCTAAGATATTCTTTTTAAAAAAGATAATTAATTTAAAATATAAGTTAATTATTTCTCTGAAATTATTTTCTATTCTAAGGTATAAAATAATGGGAGGAGGTTTAATGCAATTGGTAGCTTACGGCGCACAAGATATCTACTTAACGGGTAATCCTCAGATCACTTTCTTTAAGGTTGTCTACCGCAGACACACGAACTTCTCCATGGAGGCTATCCAGCAGACATGGAATGGATCGGAAATCTCTTCAGATGGCCGTTGTACCGCCACCATATCGCGGAATGGTGACTTGGTTTACAGAATGTATTTAGAACTTAGTGGAATAGTCGCAGCATCATATTCAAATGTGGGTTCATCTTCTATTAAGGATGTTGAACTTGAAATTGGTGGTCAAAAAATAGATAAACATACGGGTCACTGGATGGAGGTTTGGTCTCAGTTAACTCAATCTAATCCAAGTTGCACTTCGGGGGCACTGGATTCAACTGCTAGTGGTGTATCAGGTGGAACATTATTTCAACGTATGAGCGGACAGGGGGGTGTAAAAGGGTCTACGAACGCAACCCGAACAGCTACCACAAAATTATTTGTTCCTCTACAATTCTGGTTCTGTCGTAATCCAGGATTAGCATTACCTTTAATCGCCCTTCAATATCACGAGGTAAAGGTTATCCTTAATCACCGGATTGGTTCTTCTCTGGGGGGTGGGTCCAACCCCAGCATAGAGAATAAATTATGGTGTGATTACATTTACCTTGACACAGATGAACGCCGTAGATTCGCTCAAGTTAGTCATGAATATCTCATCGAACAAGTTCAAGAACAGGGGTGGGGAGCATCCCAGCAAGAACTTAATTTCAACCACCCCGTAAAAGAATTAATTATGTCACTGGCGACGAATTTCGTTTATGATAACTCAACCGCCGTTACATCATCGCCAATATCAGGGGATCCTATATTAAAACTGAACGGACATGATCGTTTCGCCGCACGTGATGCAAAGTATTTCACGAGAACTCAGGTATGGGAACATCACACTGGGTCGGGTGGAATTGATGCCGTCGCGGAAACGGACACCGGCTCCCAACCCTCAAGTGCTCAGGGGCAATTTAATGATACAATTGGAGTATATTCATTCGCCCTTAAACCCGAAGAGCATCAACCATCAGGGACTTGCAATTTCTCTAGAATAGACAACGCCCAATTAAGCGGCGCAAGCAGCGTTGATACCGTCTTCGCCGTCAACTACAATGTCCTTCGTATCATGTCTGGTATGGGTGGCCTCGCTTACTCTAACTAAATACTTTAAATAAATTGTCTAACTAAATACTTTATCTTAAAATATGTTGATAATAAAATTAATAATAAGATTATTATTAATTTTGTTAATTTCTCTGAAATTATTTTCTATACCAAGGTATAAAATAATGGGAGGAGGTTTGATGCAATTGGTTGCTTATGGCGCACAAGATATCTATTTAACGGGTAATCCCCAGATCACTTTCTTTAAGGTTGTCTACCGCAGACACACGAACTTCTCCATGGAGGCTATCCAGCAGACATGGAATGGAGATGCTAAAGGTCTAAATTCTCGTTGTACTGCAACTATTTCACGCAATGGTGATTTAGTGTACAGAATGTACTTAGAATTAAGTGGTACACCAGGTACAGCAACGTCTAATCCTGGTTCTAAGGCTATTACTGGTGTTGAATTAGAAATTGGAGGACAAAAGATTGATAAACATACTGGGGCATGGATGGAGGCCTGGTCGGAATTAACTGAAATTAATCCAGATGGGTATGTTGGAACTAGCAGCGGTACAACTAGTACCGGTACATTATTTCAAAATATGAGTGGAATGGGTGGGAGTTACTCAGCGGCGAGCACTGCTTGCCGCCATTTCGTCCCATTGCAATTCTGGTTCTGTCGCAATCCAGGTCTTGCTCTCCCTCTAATTGCTTTACAATATCACGAAGTAAAGGTAATTTTAACTCATACGGTGGGTGCTGTCTATGGTGGCAGCACAGATAATCAATTATGGTGTGATTACATTTACCTTGACACAGATGAACGCCGTAGATTCGCTCAAGTTAGCCATGAATATCTCATCGAACAAGTCCAAGAACAGACCTGGTCATCATCCCAGCAAGATCTTAATTTTAACCACCCCGTCAAGGAATTAATATGGCATGGAAACTATACCGACGGCAACCTTACGGGATTAACCGATAATCACACCTGGAAACTTAAACTTAATGGACATGACCGATTCGCCGCCCGCGATGTAAAGTATTTTACTAGAACGCAGGTGTGGGAACATCACTCCGGTCCAGGTGGTATTACCGCAGGAGCAACTGCCGTAGCAGGACAATTTAGTGATGGTATAGCTGTTTATTCTTTCGCCCTTAAACCCGAAGAACATCAACCATCTGGAACTTGTAACTTCTCTCGTATCGATAATGCTCAATTAGAATCAACTGATTCTACTAGTACTAATTGTAAAGTGTATGCTGTGAACTACAATGTCCTCCGTATCATGTCGGGTATGGGTGGTTTAGCATATTCGAATTAAAGTATAAACTAAAGTATAAACTAAATTCTTATATTAGCTGTAGATGTTTATATGATTAAAAAATTATAATCTAATTTCAAGATAACTTAAGATTCTTTTTATAAAGATTAAAATAAAGATTAAATAAAGATTTCAATCTTTATTTAATCCCTTAAATTTTTTTCTATTCTAAGGTATAAAATAATGGGAGGAGGTTTAATGCAATTGGTTGCTTATGGCGCACAAGATATCTACTTAACAGGTAATCCCCAGATCACTTTCTTTAAGGTTGTTTACCGCAGACACACTAACTTCTCCATGGAGGCAATTGAGCAGACATGGAACGGCACTTCTAATGCCGACGGTCGCTGCACTGCAACTATTTCCCGCAATGGTGATTTAGTTTACAGAATGTATTTAGAATTCGCTTGTGGTGAAACCGGAGATTGCCGAGTATCGCGTAATCCTTCATCTCTAGCAATCAAATCTGTAGAACTTGAGATTGGTGGTCAGAAGATTGATAAACATACAGGTGATTGGATGGAAACGTGGGCACAACTAACTGAAAATAATCCTTCTGGTACAGTATCTGATGCTGGAGCACCTGGTTCTGGGACATTATTTCAAAAAATGAGTGGTATGGGTGGATATGATGCCGACGCCACCTCAGTAACCAGCAAAAGTTTTATAGTGCCATTACAATTCTGGTTCTGTCGTAATGCTGGCCTTGCTCTTCCATTAATTGCCCTCCAATATCACGAAGTTAAAATTATATTAGACCAGCGTATAGTAACTGCTATTAAAGCGACTCATATTGATACTAAACTATGGGCGGATTACATTTACCTTGACACTGATGAAAGACGAAGATTTGCTCAAGTTAGCCACGAATACCTTATTGAACAAGTTCAAGAACAAGCTGTAACTGGATTAGTAAACGGGGCTGACCTTAATTTCAATCACCCAGTTAAAGAATTAATTTGGAGGGCTGGCGCTAATTCAACAGGATTGCAGCGCGGTGATGCTGACCTCCTCAATGTTCCAGGGACTTTAGCAGGTCCAGCATATAAACTTAAGTTGAATGGTCACGATCGCTTTGCCGCTCGCAACTTTACTTATTTCACTCGGACGCAAGTGTTGCAACATCATAGTGGAGCAGGTGGTCTTGATCTTGACGCTAGCTCAATTAAAATGGGTTTGTTTAATGATTCAATCGGTGTTTATTCTTTTGCCCTAAAACCTGAAGAGCATCAGCCTTCGGGGACTTGCAATTTCTCTCGTATTGATAATGCTCAATTAGAATCGGGGGAGAACGATACTGATGCTTTAGTTTTCGCCGTTAACTACAATGTCCTTAGAATCATGTCGGGTATGGGTGGTCTTGCTTATTCCAATTAAATAAGATAAAGTAAAAAATATTTAACGATAATTTTTATAATTAAACTACTCGGACTCTTAAAACTTTAATCAACTTTTCTAATCTTTCTTCTAAAACTTTAACTCTTTCTTCTAAATCATTTCCTGATACATTAGTATCAGTAGATGATAAAATTTCCTGGACGTTCTGAACAACTTCCTGAGTAGAGACAGGTGCTTCTTCTACCGGTGCTTCTTCTACGGTCGCCTCTTCTACCGGTGCTTCTTCTACCGGTGCTTCTTCTACCGGTGCTTCTTCTACCAGTGCTTCTTCTACGACCCCTCCTTCATCATCTTCTTCTTCCTCCTCTTCTTCATCCTCTTCTTCCCCTTCCTCATCTTCTTCATCTTCTTCTTCTTCTTCTTCTTCTACTTCCGGTTCTTCGGATTCTTCATGTGCTTCTGGTTCTTCTCCCTGGACTTCTTCGACAACGACCTCAGTAGATTCGGTATCAACAGCAACTTCATTATCAACAATTTCACTAATATCTAATTCACTCATTTTATACTATTAATAATAAATTTTTTTAAGTAATTTAAAAATATAAGAAGAAGAATAATTATAAATAATGGCACAAGTAAATGCCCATAGTAAGGCACAGATTAATGCCGGAAATAAAGGATTAATGAATTTAGGAAATACATGTTATATGAATTCGGTTTTACAATGCTTAAGTCATCTTTTAACTTTTCATCCACACAATGAAAATTTTTTTAAAGAATGTGAGAAATTAGAATCGGGGTTGATGTACGAATGGTTTCAATTTCAGAGAGGAATGTGGTCCAATGATAATAATACTTGTCAGAATCCTTTAAAATTATTGAGATCTTTTAAAACCTTATGCGATGAAAAAGATCTTTATTTTGAAAATTTTAATCAGAATGATGTTGATGAATTTTTAACTCTTTTCTTGGATTTGTTACACGATTCTATTAAAAGAAGTGTTAAGATAAATTTAAAAAAGAAATCTGGATCAGATGAAACGAGTAAAATGGTTGTGAAGGGTTTCGAAACTTGGAAAAGATTTTATGAAAATGATTATTCTTATATTGTTGAAAATTTTTATTCTCAATTATTAAGCTTAACTATCTGCCCAGAATGTTATTATTTCACTTCTAATCACGATCCAATTCAAGTGATCTCTTTAGAATTACCCAGTGATGCTGAAACAATTCATGATTGTTTTAAGCATTATACAAGAAAACAGATATTAGATGAAAAAAATATGTGGAAGTGCGATAAATGTTCTAAAAAAGTACAACCTCATCAGAAGACTTTATTATTTAAAACATCCGATATTTTAATCATCTTATTAAAAAGATATACATCAAGTTTAAGGAAAAATGATAAATTTATTCAATATCCTCTAAAATTAGATCTTAAAGATTACAATAAAAATTATGGCACAGGAAGACCTAATACATATAACTTAAATGGATTCTGTATTCATAGTGGTTCTCTGGGCGGGGGACATTATTATGCTGTATCTAAGAATTCCTTAGACAAGAAATGGTATGAATATAATGATTCTCATGTATCTAGTGTATCGGATGAGAAATTATTAAATTATGTTCCTTACTTGCTATTTTATAAAAGATCTTAATTTAACTTTAATTTAACTTGTGCCAACCATCTTTTCTATTTTCATATAGTTTTCCATCGTTACCTTTTAAAACAACATTTAAAGGTAAACATTCTTCGCATTTTCCAAGACCTCTGGGTGTTTCTTCTTTCCCAGTATACTTATGAGAACCACATTTACATTTTTTATCATTCTTAGGTTTTTTTGTTTTTTTGCTTCTTTTTAATTTCTTGGTGACTTTTCTATGGGCTCTCGATGGAGAAATAGATCCTTTTTTATGTTTCGTAGGTTTCTGTGGACTTGCCTTTCTTTTTTTAGTTTTTTTATCTTTCTTACGCTTGGTTTTCGTATCACTTTTACCCATGGCCCCAAAGGGTATCGCCCCCCCGTGTTGTTTTTCCAATTTATTTAATCTTTTAAGCATCTATATTATAATGTAGATAATCTTCTTCATCATATTCGCAATCCGATTCTTCGAAATAATTAATATTTTCAAAAATAAAATAAAATAATTCCATAAAATCTTTATCTTGAAATAACTTTAAACCGTAATAAACCGATGTTTTTTCGCATTCTAAAAATAAAGAATTAACTTCTTCTAAATACTTCAGTTCAAAATAATTATAATCATATGATCCTGTATCTATATTTTCATATTTAGAATTATAAAGATATTTATCATAAATAAAATTTTTAAAATCTTTTTTAAATGATTCCGAATCTGTATTTAATTCATATTCTTCAATTGTATTAATCCAATCTAGAATATTTTCACACATATCATTTAGAAGATCTTCTAACTTTAGTTTATCTTCATATTTAATTTTAGTATTCAACCATTTAGTTTTATCGATTTTTAATTCTGTTATTGGCACAAGATCCATTATTAAATTCTTAAATTATATTATTCGTTAATAAACGAAAGAACTCTTTCACTAATTTCAAATATTTTATCTTCATCTGAATTTATTATTAGAAGATTATCTTTACTCAACCAGTTAAATTCATTCGTTTCAGATATGTGATCTCTATTATTTAAATGATCTTGATAATTATTGGGATAAACAATTTTAATTCTTTCTTCTTGAATGATAGGATCAACAACAAGTTGAATTATCTTATAACCCTCCTTGTGTAGAGCCTCATATTCATTCTGATAACGGAGATCGTCCACAATACAATGGGTTTTATCTTTCGTCTGATCAATTATATAATTGACCCATACATCGTAATCTATTTCTCTCATTTTCGTGCCGATAGAAGTTAAAAGACTTCTATCTTTTTCTTTCATATTAAAGAGATCTTTCGCTACATCCTTGACTTTTTTACCGAATGAATAAATAACGAATCTACTATCTGTTTCTTTTATGATCTGAGCGAGAGTGCTCTTCCCCGAACACATCTTCCCCGTTATAGCTATCTTCATATTATTAAGATGTATGTTAAAATTTTTAAATTAAAAATAGGAAAATTTAAAGGGAAATTGACTTAAAAATTGAGGTATATATAAATGTATAATAGAATGCGCGTACTTAAGAGGTCCGGATCATATGAAGATGTTTCATTTGATAAGATCCTCAATAGAATTAGATCATTATGTTTTAGTGAAGAATTTAATGGGGGATTAAATATTGATGAAACAATATTGGCACAGAAAGTAGTTCAAGAAATATACGACGGAGTAAAGACCTCCGAACTAGACGATCTATCTGCACAGAATGCCATGTCTCTTTATTCAACGCATCCCGATTTTAAGATTTTAGCGGGTCGTATCACAGTTTCTAATCTTCATAAAAATACTCTTGATAAATTTTCTGATAAAATTGAATTGATGTACAATCATGTTTCGAATGGCGTTAAAAAACCTCTTGTGGCAGATTATCTTTATAAACTTGTCCAAGAAAATAAGGAAACCATTGATAATGCGATAGATTACAGCAAGGATTATGATTATGATTTTTTCGGTCTGAAAACCCTTGAAAAAACTTACTTATATAAGATTGATAAAAAGATCGTTGAAAGACCACAAGATATGCTCATGAGAGTTTCACTTTCAATTCATAGGCATGATTTAGAGAAAGCAATAGAAAACTATAATCTAATGTCTAATCATTATTTTACCCACGCCACCCCCACCCTTTATAATGCCGGTTCTAGGAGAGAACAGTTCGCGAGTTGTTTCCTTTTAACCATGCAAGAAGATTCTATTTCTGGGATTTATAAAACACTTGGGGATTGTGCTATGATTTCCAAGCATGCGGGAGGTATAGGATTATCTATTCACGATATTAGGGGAACAGATTCTTACATTGCCGGAACTAATGGTCATTCTAATGGTTTAGTGCCGATGTTAAAAGTATTTAACGACACAGCAAGATATGTTGATCAGGGTGGGGGGAAGAGAAATGGTTCTTTCGCTATATATCTTGAGCCATGGCATTGTGATGTCTTAGAATTCATCGAATTAAAAAAGAATCACGGTAATGAAAATGAGAGGGCAAGAGATTTATTTTATGCCCTATGGATTCCAGATCTTTTTATGGAGAGAGTTAAGAACAATGAAGAATGGTCATTAATGTGTCCAAATGAATGTAAGGGTCTGAGCGATGTATGGGGTGAGGAATTTAATAATCTATATTCTAAATATGAAAAAGAAGGTAAATATAGGAAGAAATTAGATGCCAGAACTTTATGGCAGTCCATTCTAACTTGTCAGATTGAAACGGGTAACCCATATATTCTTTATAAGGATGCCTGTAATCGTAAATCAAACCAACAGAATCTTGGAACAATTAAATCATCCAATCTCTGCACTGAAATTATTGAATATACGAGTCCAGAAGAAACAGCCGTCTGTAATCTAGCTTCAATTTCATTAAAGAAGTTGGTGGTACACAAAGAAATAGGTGATTTACAATTAATTATTTATTCAAAACCCGATTGTGTTTATTGTCGGTTGGCCGAAGCTTTATGTAAGAAGAAGAATATTCCTTTTATAAAAGAAAATTTCAAAGATCTAACATCTTTATCGAGGGCTTATCCGGCGGGGGTTACATTTCCACAGATATATATTAAGAAAGAATATGGCAGAGACCATCTGGGTGGTTATAGCGAATTAGAAGAATATCTAAGACCGAGTTACGATTACGAAAAACTAAAAATGATAACGAAAAAACTTACTGTAAATTTAAATAATATTATTGATTACAATTACTATCCTACTGAAGAAACACGGAGATCTAACCTGAGACACAGACCAATTGGTTTAGGTGTTCAGGGATTAGCGAATGTATTTTTAGAATTCGGGTATGCGTTCGATTCTCCCGAAGCTGGAGAATTAAATGATAGAATATTCGAGTGTATTTATTTTTCTTCGTTGGAGGCATCAATGGAATTATCGAGAGATAGAGAAGAAAATATTATGAAATACAAACAAGGATTAAGACAACTTGAAACTGGATTCGTATGTGATGAAAGGAATTTCGTAACATCGGGTGAAATATCAGAAATAAAAGATAAATGTAATATTATTCCCGAAGAGTTAGATCGCGAAGAATATCTTGGAACATATTCATCCTATATAGGATCCCCTATGTATCACGGAAAATTACAGTTCGATCTATGGTCAAAAACTGTAACAGATATTCATTGGAATTGGACCGATTTAAGGAATAAAATTAAGAAATATGGTGTAAGAAATAGTCTGTTAGTTGCCCCCATGCCCACCGCCTCTACCGCTCAGATCCTCGGTAATTATGAATGCTTCGAGCCTATTATGTCTAATATTTATACTAGGAGGGTATTAGCCGGAGAATATATGATTATGAATGATTATCTCGTAGAAGATCTTATATCATTAAATATGTGGTCTAAAGAGTTAAAGGATAAATTAATTCTCAACGATGGTTCAATTCAATCTATCCCCGAGATACCTGGAAAGATTAAAGAAAAATATAAAACGATATGGGAAATTAAGCAGAAGGTAATTGTCGATATGGCTCTCGGTAGGGGTAAATTTATATGTCAGTCGCAGAGTATGAATTTATTTTTAGAAAGTCCCAATATTTCAACTCTTACAAGCATGCATTTTTATGGATGGGAGAAGGGTCTGAAAACCGGTATCTATTATCTTAGAAGCAGACCATCCTCGAAGGCTATTCAATTCACAATTGAGCCCGATTGCGTGAATTGTTCGGGTTAGATAATTTATCTTCTTTATTTTCTCCGGTTTCAAGCTCTTTTATTATTTCATTAAACGTGACAATGCTTTCATATATCATAACAAATGCTTGTATTATAACGAGTATAAAAGGTAAATATGCTATTAAATATGCTGTCTTTTTAAATTTTTTTTTACAGAGAATAAATACTATTGAGAAATGTAAAATAAATATACCCAATGTTATGGATAATGTTCTTTTATAATTATCAAATGTATCAATATTTAATCTTAAAATTATACCTAAAATCATAAATATCAGTATGATTAAATTGGAATAAAGTGGTGCACATTCCTTAAATAAATCTTTAAATTTAGAATAAATTATATCTATTTTCATTTATAATAATCTCAACTAAAAAAAATTTCATCTATTTCTTTAATTCTCTCCATTTGATAATTCGTTATTTCTTTTTCTGCTGTAATTATTTTTTTATTATTTGCGGGCGGTTCTACATAACTTTTATTTTCATATTTTTTTTTCCCTTGAAAAATCTTATTAATATTACATTGAGTTTTTAAAAATGTATCTTCATCTCTTCTTATCTTGATATTAAATTTAATAGGAAGTGTTAAGTATCCTATAGCCTGATAAACATAGGGTAAACGAACATTTCTTTTACCCGATGTAAAATTATGTTTGTATAAGAAAAAGAGAGATTGTATCTGTTTCTTTATATTATTATCCCTTAAATTCGCTTCCTCGAAAATGACGGACCATACTAGCCATATTAAATCTCTACATAAGTTTTTTTTTAGGCCCTTAATCGGTCTTTCTTCAATTTCAAATGCCTGTTTTTTTTTCTTGTTTATTTTTTCCCACTGAATTAGCCAAGCAATCCAATAACAAGCACGCTCATAACCACCCAGATTATTCTTTAAATTAAAAAATAATTCATTCATTATGACCCTTAGCTCTTCGGGATCTGTAAATTTAATGATGTGACTGGGTAAAACCTGCATCGTAGCATTCATTTTAGATTTAATTGCTGAAAAAGAATAATCAGTATCTTCTTTCGGTTTAGGATATTTATCATATCTTTTAGATTTAGACGACATTGCGATTGTTACTGCTACATCGCATAGACAATTTCTTACCGATTGTGTATTTCTTAAATGAATATATTGCTTTCTATCTTTCTTAGATATATGATCAATTGAATTCATAAATGATGAATATTTTAGCCAGAGAAATTGTGGTAACTTCGGGTTATTTATGTGGACTATCTTCGTCGCGAATATTATTAATTTTTCGAATAATTCAATGGTGTAACCGGAAACTATACATTCGGTAACCCAGAAGCAAGTATTTTCAACTTTCCCGGTTTCCATACTTTTCGCTAATTCATTAAAAATATCTCTTTTTTTAAATTCTGAAAAAGTTTTGTCTTTGAATTCCTCCAACGGTCTTGGATCAATTATTAAATAATCATTATTCATTATACTAATTATTCGTTTTTAAAAAATATTTTATAGAACTTATTTTATTCATTGAAATCCATTTCCTGCTCTTCGTCGTAATCATCTAAATATTCTTCATCTTCTTCGTCTAAATCACCTGATCCTATGTATCCGTCTTCTTCTGGATTTTCTTCTCCTTCCCTTTTAAATTGATCAACATTTATATTGTCAGAGATATCATCGAACTCGATATCAGATCCAAGGATCTCCTTTAATCTTTCAATTCTTTCACTTTCCGAATGAGAAGCATAATCATCGCTATTGACATACTTCTCAGCTGATTCAGAGGACTCTTTCCACCAATTAGATTGTCCAGTTTCTTGTTTTAATTTCCTTAAATATCTTTCTTCTGGATTCGGATTGTGAACTTTTTCTATATTTTCTTGTTTTTCTCTTTCTTTCTGTTTAGATAATCGGTCGGTAAGACTATCTTTATTTTTATTCTCAAATAACCACGTTGGATCGTAATGTTCGAGTAGAATATGAGTAATTAAATCCATTAAGAATTGAGAACAAATATTTATACTTTCTTCAATTAATTCTTCATCTTTTTCTTCCAATGATTTAAATAATAACATTGAATCATCTATTATATCACCCCGGTTCGTCTGAAGACCTCTAATATATTCCATAATCTTAAATAAAAGATTGATTAATAAATATTTCGCATAAAAATTCGAATATACATTCGTATAAATATTTCTTTTATTACCTTTCAGGTATTCCAAGTGTGAAAAACTATCGGATATATGATTAAATAAACCATTCAGATAAATATAATAATTTTTACTCATATTTTTATATTCATTGAATCCAGAATAATTATCATTTCTTGGTTTCAAGAATCTTCTATTATGCAATAGAAGATTATTTTTAATATTCGTGTTGCTTTCCTTTTTATGAATAAAATTCATAAAATTATTTTCAATTGAGTCCGTTAATTTCCATTCTCTGGGTATCTTGTTAGTTAATCCAGTGGAATCGCAAGGGTCTTTATTTAATTTAGTTATAATATTCTGAATATCTCTTATATAAATCAAGATATCTTCGTAACTCATGGGAGATTTTATAAAAGATTTAAAAATGATTTCTATATTTGTTTTATTAAACTTTAGTTTTTTATCTCTTCCGAAAATATTTTCAAATCTCATTTTCTGATTAGAAGTTATATTATTGTTCTCCGAAATAAAATCGGATAAAAGAGAAATATTATAATCATTCGTTTTAATATATTCTGAAAAAATCTGTTGAAAATAATCGTCAAATAATTTCACACCTTTATTATCATTTAATTTACTTATGTATTCTTCAGTAATTTTAAGATGAATTGATGTTAAAATATCCGATTCAATTGGAGGTAAACGGGGGTCACTCAACGAATTAGGTAATCTTTTTAATGCTTCTTCTTTCTTGTTTTCTTTTTCTTCATTTAATTCTATGTTTTTAGTTAATAAATATTTTAAGAATCTATTATCCGTATTGGATAGAACTTCAGTAATATTATAGTGATCTTCTTTCGTATAAGAATTTTTAATTTCTATTATAGGATTATATTTTAAGCTATTATCTTTTCTTTCTTTTTCCAATATTTTACTGAAATTATCGTAATTTTTAATTATTTCTTTATTTTCAAATTTTTCAATTGATTTCTCTAATAGAGATGTTTCTAAAAGATATGAATTTAAATACAATGAATCATCATATTTATAAATAATATCTCCCTGTTTATTTAGACGATATTTATCGAATAATTTTTCTATTATATCTTTATTAATATCTTTAAAAGATAAATTAGGATAAACAAGTGGTAAAATATGTTTATAAATTCGTTTCGGTCTGGTATTTAACTGATGTAAATCGTAATTATTTACAGAGTTATGAATAAATCCATTACAATTCTTCTCAATATTAAAACATGTGTCAATATAATTATTATTTCTGCTATATAGCGTGAATATTTGAGGAATAACTTTTTCTCTTAATACCTTGAAAGAAAGAGGAGAAAAAGACCCACGGGGTGAGGAGCTCTTCCATCCATTATTCGTCATTATATTTTTGATTTTTTCACTATCTTCACCCGTTGTTTCCAATAAATTTTGAAAAAATAGATCCATCAATATATTAGATTTATGAATACCATAACACGAAATTGTATATCTTAAAATTGTTCTAAAAGAAGAATTGTGTAAGATACTAACACTCGGCAATGCCATCTTTTCCGAAAGATTGAATTCATTTAGTTCAACGATAGGTCTTATAATTGAAATATTTTCTATAAATGGTTTCCCATAATGTTTTCTCAATTTATCATCGATATTTATATTTTTTAAGAAATTATTAATTATATTCACATATTCGCTATTCTGAAGAGGTTTAAATGTCTGCCACTCCTGTTTAAGATAATTCCTTTCTTGACTTTTAATAAATATTATATATTTTTCTTTTCTCTCCAGAAATATAGGAAATACATTACTATTACAGTAAGAAATTGTTCTCAATAATTGATCTTTTATTTCACTCATGTCTTTATTTTCTAATATTTCTACCATTGAACCGAATAAGGGATCTTCTTTATATTTCGAAGTAATATTCTTAAATTTTTCAATAAGATATTTTAATGTATCTTCATTTATTGTTTCATTCTCATCTATAATTTTAAAATCTATGTCTCTTCTTAATCTATAGACGGGGACAGCGGTCTGTATAAATAGGGATATTATTGAGATATAAAATAGAGATTTATTCGTGTTTTTAATCCATCCTTGAAATTCTGCTACAATTTTAGTTTTCTTTTTTTTTAATTTCTCTAACTTCTTTTCATCTTTTTCTTTCTTAGATTTCGCCTTATTTTCTTCTAGTCCCGCATTTAATTTCTTATGTATATCTGTATCAGTTATACCTGTCATTTTATATCTGGCATCCGCTAAAATATTATGATCTAAATAATCATAGCATAGAAGAATATTATATAAATCTTCATCTTCTAGTTGAACGCCTATCATATTAGAAATAATTGAAAGATGTTTAACTGTATCTTCTTTTTTTTCTAATTTATCGGATATTGTTAGTTTTTTCTGTTCTTCTTCCTGTGATTCTATCTTTTCACTACTCTGTATGGGTTTATCATCGCTGAATCCTTCTAAGGTAGAGAAATCTTCATCACATAAATATTCCCCGCATATTTTACAATTAATATCCCCCTCCTTGGGTGGGAGTCCGAATTTAGATCTTAGTGTGTCGAACATATTATTAGAATTGTTAATCTCACATGAATAAAGATAATGCTTACATAATAGTTTTCTCCCAGAAAATTTATTATAAAGGAAATTGGGATCTTCTGTCTGTTTATCGGCATTTCGGGTGAAAACATCGATAAATCTTTTTAATAATTCATTTCTTGTATCCTCTTTAACGAGACTAAAAATATAATCTTTCGCTAAAGATACTTTTTTATTATCGGTTAATGGTTTATTCCTTATTTTTAATTTATTAAATTTTCTTTTATTATTTTTCTTATATTCTTCGGTATATTGATTAATATTATCCTCTAAAAGATTATTTAATTTCTTTTTATCTTTTTTATTCAATTTAAAGTAATCTAATTCATATTTATAAAAAAGATTATGTATGTCGTCTACATTTAATAATTTGTTACCATATTCACCCCTTATAATATGATTAATTATTTCATTTATAGATTTTAGATTATTGTTGATGATAGTTTCTAATTTGTCTTCATTTATTTTTTCATCGAAATTATGAGAGATGAATTCATTTAAATCTGGTTTAATTGAATCTTCTAATGCTAAATTATCGACAACTGTTAAATCTTTCAACTTTTTAGTTTTATTTTTAGCTAATTCGGACCATTCATCGTCTATTAATGTCCGTTGAAATAAAGATAAATTATGAAATAAATTAAAATCATAATTAAAATATTGTTTTTCAATTTTAGGCTCAATTAATCTAGATATTAATATATTATCAGATGGAAGTATAGTAACCAATTCTGTGTATAATTTATTCATTTTATCATATTTATCTTGTGGGATTATTAGTTTTTTTTTAGTTTTTCTTTCATCGATCGTTGAATCATTTTCAAATGTCCCCTGTTTAACAGTATCTCCGATATATTCGTCTGTCTGATAACCCACTCCTTCTGTATATTCAAAAGAACATAGACCCAGAGTATTCTGTTTAATTAATTCCCTATATGTTATCTCTCCCATAATTTCGGAAGATTTTATACCTTCTATTAAATGATCTATTCCCGAATTATCCAATGTTTCATTGGAAAATATAGGCAATATGTGTGAGGGTATGATTTCTTCTTTTTTTTCTAAATATCCTTTCTCAATTAAATTATATATATCTTGAACAATTTTATATAGTTCTTCTATTTTTCTGTCATTATCATAACAATCATATTCCCTTATCATGTGAGATAATAAATCATCTTTTTTACGTGTTTCGGAATATTCTTTTTCATATTCACCCTTAGTTTCAACTTCAAAGTAAATTTCTTCTCTTTTAGTTTTATAATCATCTACATTTTCAAGTTCTTTTACTTTAATAACTTCTAATGCTTTATATTCTTCGGTTTCATTTATAATATTATTGTAATCATCGTATAGAAAGATATAAATTTTTTTATCTTTATCAACTAAATTAACTCGTTGTTCATCTTCAAAGATATTCTCAACCGTTGTTAAAAATGGTTTTTCTTTATTCTCCAATAAAACAATAAAAAGATCTCCTATTGATAATTCTTTTATTTCTTTTTCTATTTCGGGAATATCCCACCCCCCTTGAATATTTTCATAATCTTCGTTGGCACCCATACCCCATCCTTCAAATGGAGATTCTGAATTATTCCACCCATCACCTGGATTATTGGTATTTTCAATATTATCCTCAATAGGGATTTCTTCCATTTGTATAATAATAGAAATAATTTATTTCTATTATTATACGAATGATATATTTGTTTATACTTGTCTTGTTTTCTTTAAAACTTTTTCCAAATAATATAAGTGAAATAATGTTAATAACAGGTGTATTTCATTTACTCCGAAAAAATATTGAAGGATTAGATAACTTTAGTTGGCCAACCGATCATCGAGCATGTCAGAACGGGGAAGGAGAAGATTGTCCTGATATCCCCTATGATCCTCCACCAGAAAAACAAGTAGACTTATTCACAGATTTTGATACTAATATTAAATTTTCATCTTCCCCGATTAGAGATTGTTGGTATTATGATAATTATGGTTCTAGTTTCGCAAACGAGTTGTGCGAAGATCCTTCCTGCAAACCAAGATATATAAAATATTCGGGTTTTTATGATTATTTTTATGCATTGAATGAATCAATGAAAGATCCAAATTCTAAAGATTATAATAACAATTATTTTCTATTGGAGGGTGGTTCGAAGGAAAATCCTATACATTACGATAAAGATAAATATAAAGAAATAATGAAGGGTCTGGTGGGGGCAGAGAAAAGACATTTTACAGATATAATGAATGAATATAATCCAGAAGGGTTGGGGAACTATATTGCTATTAAAAATAAAGATCAAGAAGGAAATGAATATTATGATATAAAATATAGTAATGCGGGGTCCGTAGTGGAAGGAGACGGTTGTTATGAACCTTCACCTTCATCCGAGGGGGGTATTTCAAGCAATGCATGTGGTTCAATGAATGAAAATATATCAGATATATATAAACGAATTTGGAACGATGATCCTATGAATAAATATTTAATACAATCTAGGAATAAAAAAGCATGTCCATCTCCTTGTATATTTACAGAGGGTAAATCCCAGAGGAATATTTATAGTTTTATAGACTCTATCAACGCCAAACATAATTTTCCTTCTAATTTTCCTATCCCAAGAAATAATTCAGTTATGAGAAAATCTTTATATGATAGAGTTGAAAATGAATTTTTAAATGCAAAAAGTAAGGACCCCCCCCGGGAGAAATATGATGATATATATGAAGATATATATAAAGATATATTAGGTACAAGGAACATAGGTGAACCAGGAAATCCATACTTTAGAAATTACGTACAATATAATATGTGCTATCAAGAATGCGACTCTACTCCGGCATCACCTTATTCGTGTAAAGAAATTAAGGTTGGACCAAGTAACTATAATATATTACATGATAAATATGGATTCCCTGTGAATAATTATTACGGAGATTTTAACACCGGTCCGGGTTGCTTGAAACAATATCATGATATTGGCGGTGTCAATTCCAACTATCCAGGAACTATCCCGCCAATTTACTACAGGGTTTCTCCTAATACATACGGTCACCCCAATATTATGGAATTAAGTGAAAAGGGTGAAAATAACCCAATTGCTTTATTTCAAGATTTTACTTATTTGAAAGATGAAAATGATCATATTTATATTCAATGTTATCCTTCGCCTATAAAAACTTAATCAATACTTTTATATATTATTAAATTATATAAATGATGAATAATTTTATAATTATATTATCAATATTATTATTCATAAAATTAGAGATAAAATCTTTACTAATATTGTCTGTAATATATTTTATATATCTAATGAAAAATAATTATGAAGGACTCCGACCCGATGAAGAAAGTAATCTCCCAGATTGTAACACTACACCGTGTGATGTGAATAATTTTGAATGTTATATAGATGAAGAAGGAGGAAGATTTAATTATATATATAAAGAGGGTACTACCGCCGAAGGTCGAGAAGAATGTAGAATTCCTTGCCCAGACGGGGAAAGACTATGCGAATCAAGTGATTGTACTGGAAATAACGGGAATCGCGCAATACCATCTCAAGGGGCATGCACCCCTAATTGTGATTGTGAATGTACAGGCGGTTATTCCGATAGAACCAATTCACCCGATTGCGATCAATGCAATTATCAATATGGAGATAGTAACTGTATAGGATGTAAATATGGCGGAGAAAAACCCAATTGTAGTCCTCCACCATATCCTATAGATTGTGTAGGAGAATGGTCTAGATGCGAATTTCATTATGATACTAAAGAATGCGATCAAACATATAATATCTCTATACAAAGTAATTCAACAGGCTCCCCGTGTCCTTATAACGATGAAGAAAAAAGAAATTGTAAACCTGGGACCAATGGATGTCCTTTAAATAAACCCTGCATAGGGGAATGGGGTAAATGTAAATTAAATGATGCAAATAATTGCGAAAAAATATATACAATTACAAGACCACCTTCTGGTAATGGTCGATATTGTGAATTTACAAATCGTCAATCTTCGCCATGTCCTAGTGAATGTGCACCTAAATCTGTACCAGTATCGGTAACTGAACCACCAGATCCTATAGATTGTGTAGGGGGATGGGGTGAATGTAATTTAAATGCTGATAATTGCGAAAAAATATATACAATTACAACATCACCTTCTGGTAATGGTCGAAATTGTGAATTTACAAATCATCATTCTTCGCCATGTCCTCATAGTGAATGTGCGCCGGAATCTGTACCAGCATCTGTACCAGCATCTGTACCAGCATCTGTACCAGCATCGGTGCCTGGATCAACAGGATCAACAGGATCAACAGGATCAACAGGATCAACAGGATCAACTGAGAATCCACAACATACTGCTACGAGTAATTCAAATTTATCGATTGATGCAATTATATTGTTATTTTGGGGTTGGTGGGGTTGGTGGGCGCGGTTAAGGGCGGCGCTTTATATATAAAAAAGAAACAATCAGAATAATCGGATATCGGGTATCGGGTAGCGACGAAAACTTATGAGTAATATACCACCTTTATTAAATAAATTACTTAAATTTAAAACTATCTAATTAATATTAATATTAAATACAATGATAAAAGATGTATCAATTATAAGAAAAGAATTAGATGGATATGAAGAAGTAGTTTTACCCTTTGATTTTATGAAAGGTTGTTCTGTAAAATATATTACCTTAAAAAAGAAAGAAGAAGAAGAATCTTTTTATCCAGGAGGGGAATTTATAAGTATGGGGAATGATTGTGTAATACTTAAAAAAGGACATAGAACTTGGCAAGTTCCCTGTTGTAAAAGAAATAAGAATGGTTCCATTAGATATTCAACGCGATTTTTCGTTAAAAGTGAAGAAGAAGAAAAATGTGATGCGAAAGTAGAAGAATTAAATGATACTATAAAATATCAACAGAATATTATTGATACAATAAGTAAAAAATTAAAAGAATTAGAATTGGTTAAATACCAGATAACCGAAGAAAAGCATAATTATGAAGATCTTTTACAACAGAATAGATTTAATTTAAAGGAATTATCAATTCAATCAAGAG
>Ga0233426_10000527_pt1 | contig 40287 bp, 21 predicted proteins | sample SI_118_April2016_6_FD_179875 | JGI IMG/M metagenome (GOLD analysis project Ga0233426, IMG submission 179875) | Seawater microbial communities from Saanich Inlet, British Columbia, Canada - SI_118_April2016_10_MG | ecosystem: Environmental > Aquatic > Marine > Inlet | place: Canada: British... | reverse complement strand
TTCGGAATTGCTCATAAATACACTTCAGGTACATAATAAATATATATCTAAATATGTTTTATGATGTGTATTTTATCTTACTAAAAGAACCTTCTTTTTGAATTTCAATAATTTCGTCCACCATATCTCTCATTACGTCCAAATGACTTATAACCATTACGAACTCAAACTGCCCCTTTAAATAGGTAAACAGGTTAAATACACTACTTATGTTGTCTCCGTCCAACGAACCCCATCCTTCGTCAATAACAAGGAAATTGGAACGAGGAAGACTACTTACGTTGATGAGTGCCACTCGCATTGCGATACTACTGATGAAACGTTCCATGCCACTGCACATTTCTAATGGCCAATGACGGTCTTCATATGTAATCTTTGAATAGATATGCTTTCCGTCCATTTCAAGTTGCATTCCAAAATCAACGATTTGAGATAGAATATTATTAACTTCACTTTCAATACTTGGAATTGTCTTGGATATAAGTTCATATGAAATGCCATCTCGTTTTACTGCATCAAGATATAACTCGTAACCACGTTTTTTTCGTTCGTAACTTTTTGCTTCTTCAATAGATGCTAAAATGTCTTCGTGTTCTTTTTCAGCAATTTTAACTTCACCAAATAAAGTTTGTAGTTTTTCTGTTTCTGTGTTTGCAACAGAATTTACTATAGTTAACTTCGTTTGAATTTCATCAACCTCAGTTTGTAATCTTTTGTTGAATTCTATTATATCCTTGCATTCGTAATATCCGTTGATGTTATTTTCATTTATAGATATATCTTTTTCTATTGATTGAATCATACTCGAAAGAGCAAGAACTTTGGAATCTGCCTCGTTTATTTCAAAAACAAGATTTGAAGCTTTCTGTTTAAGATTGTTTAACATTTCATAATTCTGCTCGGCATCTTTATTTTCATCTAGAATAATAGTTAGTAAATTTTTCTGTGTTACCAATTCATCAGCCGCCGCTTTATCTTTATCAAGTTCACTCTTAGTTTGCGATGCACTTTCTATTAAACTCTTTGAATTGTTTACACAGAATTTGCACTTAGGATCATACGCATGACTATCATAGTGTTTAAGTTTATCTAACTTTGCATTTACAGATGTTCTCAATACAGCCAAGTCTTTATCTACCCTAGTAATCTCTTCACGAACTTTTAAAACTTTAATATATGATTCTTCAACATTTTTAATATCGGAAATCTTAGATAAACAATTTTGCTTTTGTTTAGTTAAATCTGATTTTCTGTTAGATTCTTCTGACCTACTATCACCAGCAGAACTTAGTCGTTCTTTTAAATTATTTTTATCAAATTCCAACTTATCTATATCGACTTCATTTTCATCAAATAAACAGTTTTTAAACAAAGCATTTTTATCTACTAATTCTTTGTTTAATCTTTTTTGATTGAGCAGTACAATATTTGTTTTGCTATCATGTTCATTGTATTGTTCGTTAACGATATTAAGTTTTTCTTTAACATCGGCCAATGTTTCATCAAAATTTTCACGATTAAATCGTTTAAGCAATGCATTAATTTCTTTAATATCTTCTGAAGCAGTTGTGTGCAATTGATCAAATGTATCAATACCCATAAACTGAGCAAGTAAATCTTTTCGTTCACTTTGACTTTTATCTATAAAAATAGCATTGTTGTTCTGTAAACTAAGTGTTGTTAAAACAAAATCATCGTATGAACCTACGTGGTCACGAATTGAAGCATTTGTTCCTGCCCGTTGTTCACCATTTAGTGATATCCGTTCACCTTCATTGTCAATTTTACAAAAATCAACTACAACAGTTACATCTCCATTTTTCTTAGTGGATGCAGTTCTATCAATATAATAATTTACACCCGAGATTTCAAAATTTAATTTACAATAAAAAGATTCGGTTTGGGTGTTTAGTACATGAGAAGCTTTAAACGCACGATCACATTTATCAAACAAACAAAAACTCAATGCACTCATTACACTACTTTTACCACTTGCATTTGAAGCAAATAACCCCATGACACTTTTCATGTTAGTAAAATCTACTACATTTCCATCTCCGTAACTAAACATATTTCCAAACTCAAACTTCTTTGGTTTCCATATACAATTACGAAGAACTTCCTTTACAATCAATTTATCATTTACTTCTTTGTTAATATCAAGAGCAGTTTGAACTTGATCATCATCTACTACAAAGTTCCGTCTTAAATAATCTTCAATTAGATTATTTTGTACTTGAATCAAAGAAATGTCACCAAAATCAAATTTATTATCACGATCAAACTTTTTTGCCTCGGATATGGCATCACAGCGTGTGACATTTAAATCAGTTATATTAGTCTGCTTTCTAATATCCGCTATTATTTCTTTTGTTTCAGTTGCAGTTGTATTATACACCTTTACACGTAACCTAGCCTTTTTAGGAAGTTTACTTAAATCACTTACACACTTACCATCCCTCACTTCAATTGTATAATAACCATAATCATTATGCACCTCATGGTGGATGTGAGTTCTATTTGGAATGTCCCATAAAACATAACCATGTCCAAGTGGTTTCTCTCCGTGATTTTGCTGAATCATGCTTCCTGAATAAACCACCACTGGTTTATTCTTGCAATGTCGTTTTACTTTTATGTAATTTTCTTTATCTTCCATGTGATACAATCTTAAAAATTTCGTTTCCAACTTCTTGGTCAGTTAAAGTGGGGTCAAGGTGTGTGTGGTTTCCAGATGGAAAATACTTGCGAGGTCCTAGAAATGGTTCTACATAAGTTTTATTTATATCCACCTTAGTACCATTGGGTCCATATACACCTTGAATATAATCAGTTGTTATTATTGTACTTGTACCGATTGCAGAACTTAAGTTGGTAAGACATCCCTCTGGACCAATTACATAATCAGAATTTTTAATTAAACTCGCAGTAAAACTAAATTTGCTTGCTGAATTTATGCTCGGAAACTTTTTAGAATCCTTTGATTCAATTCCTATGGCAAACAACATAATTTGCTCATTGCCTTTTAGTGGTTCAATTATTGAATGAGCATTTCGTGTGATTGGTCTATCAACTGAATTATGTAATGAGTAACTCTTACGATCCCAGTCCATTACATAACAAACTTTTATTATATCAGAATTCCAATACTCAATTTCAACAAGTTCTTTCATACTACACTCAATTGAATAATCACTTATCGGATTTGTGAAAATTTCAAAGGTATCGTTGAAATTTTTAATGTTACACATTTGCTGATATTGAGAAACCACGGATGTGGATAGATTTAATTCGTGACTACTTTTATTTATATCAAAAACCTCGGTGTATTCATCCCCACACTCTTTATAGTAAACTTTGTCAATGTATGGGTTGTTATTCAAAAGTTCAAGTGGTTGTAAATAATTTACACTAAACTCAAGTTGGCATGATGTTTCCCACGGAGATTCTTCTTTTATTTTTTTAGCAACACTGCTTGCAAATAAAATATCACCAATATCTAAGTCAACGCAATTTATTAAAATCTTAGTCATCACACACGTCCCACCCATCTAATTTATATGAATCTAATTTACTTTCTGGTATAAATCTGTGTTCGGTTTTGTACTCTTGTAAAACTTGATATTTGTGAATATCACCGAGCATAACAATATCATATCCATCAAATTGAGGAAGTGTTAAATCTCCTCCAACTACAATATAACCAATGTCTGTTGTACTTCGTCTGATTGCTCCGTGGTAAACTGCAATCTTAGTTTTAATTTCGGGATTATCTATTTCATTACCATGTATGTAGTCAGTTGGTTCTTCGAAGATACCAAATACACTTATTGCAACATCACCTATTTTATATACACCTGTATCTTTTAAATAATATAAATTATTATCATCCATCATATTCATAATCGGAGATAAAACGTCAAGACGATCTGGATTGTTTAGATTGCAATCGTGATTACCCGCAATTACAACAGTTGGATGTAACTGAGAACATCTACGAAGAAATGATGAAATTTGCTGAATGAGTTCCGGAGACATTTCTGTTTTAGCATGAGCAATATCTCCTCCAATGAAGATAATGGCATTATCAAGATTGTCTTTTTTAACTTGTTCGTAAAAATTATCAAAAACAGCCGAATACTCTGTGTGTCTTTTTACATTACGTATATGAATATCTGCGAGGTGATATACTTTTTCTACATTCTTTAAATTATTTTTTAACTCAAGCATAACTTCTGTTGCATCAACAAACTAAAATCTAAGTTGTCTGTTGTGTTGATTCTTTCTATAATCTTTTTAAATCCTAAATCAGCGGCATCTTCACTTCCCATTCTGACCAATTTTACTTTTATATTATCGTTCATTAAAGTTTCTGATATATACAAAGCATTTTTATATGCATCATTATCTAATACGATGCTAACTTCTTTTACACCATGTTCTACCAAACGCATTTTAAGTTTACTTGGAATATTTTTTCCAAGCAAAGCAATTGCATTTCTACGGATGGCAATGGCATCAAATACACCTTCGCATAAAATCAGAGGTTCAGAGAAATCTATTTGGTTTTCGAATACAACCACATCTTTGCTTACCGGTGGATTTTTGTATTTCAAATAAGCATTGCCTGTAAAATCTCTTGCAAGAAAGTAATTTAGTTTATTGTCTGCATCAAATGATGGAACAATGATTCGTCCAGCATAATCTCCTTTATCGCAATATCCTATATCGTATCTTTCAATGTCATATGACTCAATTCTACGGTTTTTTAAATACTTCATTGCTTTAGAATAAAAAAAATCAGTATGTGCTTCAGTCAATCTTTTAAATTCATAAGGCAACGATACAAATTGCTCTTCGGTATCTGCAAGTTTGGTATTTTTTGGAAGTTTAACAATCTTGGATAACTCTGCAAAATAATTGCTTGGAACTTGCATTCTTTTAAATAACGAAAAGATACTACGACCCTTTGCGTTTGTATCAATCCAACTTTGCCACCTCTGCGTTGTAAGATTAACTGCCAACTTTGGTTTACGGTGATGCGAAAACGGACATACAAACATTGCTTCGTCTTTAGAGACGATTTTACCCTCACCTAGTACCTTCTGCATCAAGGCATATAATTTTTGTTCTGAAATCCCCATTAATTGTCAATAGTATACCAATGATATAGTGATGCTACCGTTGCGTCCAACATATCGTAGTTTCTTTTATCATAATTTTTTCTACTATTATAGACGACAAATTCATTTAAATCAATCTTTTTTTCAAGTTGTTCACGTACAAAAGTTTTACTATCAACGCCCTGTTCACGACTTTTTCCGAATACAACCTTGCGAAGAGAAGACACATTTATGTGTTCTACATCCAATTCATACAATGCTTCTACTACATAACTTATTACTGCATTGCACTTTGCTAACTTAACAATAGTTTGCTGACTAGTTCTTCCACCACCAAAACCACTTAGTGTATCTTCTACTATAATTACAGATGGTTCTATTTCTAACTTATCTAGTACTTGTGCTACACTATGTGCCTTTTGCTTGATACTAAGTTCTTTACGAATATCTATATATCCAGCATGAGTTACTTTATCTTTAGAATAGGATACACAGTAGCCCACTACAGTTGAACTGATATCCAATCCTAAACAATAAGATTTATTTTGCATAACCTATATGTTATGCGTATTGTGCTAAAAAGGCAAGATTAAATATTAGAGTTTGCTTTGACCTCCGTCTCCACCACTTCTAGCATTATCTTTACCACCCGCGGTACGACCACGTGAACTTTTACTTCTACCACCAAGACCGGTCATTTTTTGACCGTATTTTGCTGGTTTATCAAGACCTTGTGTATACCAACTTGCCATTGCCAAATCTTTTACTCCGGCCGCATTTGCTCCGTAGTCGTGGTCAGTCATTGGTACACGATAAGTTGTAAAACCTTTAATTTCAACCGATCCCTTTTGTTTTGGTGCTTGTTTACCACGGCCTTCTCCACCTGCTACATTTTCAGAACCAACTCCTTTTGATCCTTGTGATCCCCCACGTGCTTGTACATTGCCACGACCAAATCCGAAGAAACTTTGACCACCTTCAGTTCTGTTCATACCGTTACCAATTTGATCATTCAAACCAGGTGACTTTGCTCCGGCTGGTAAATTACCACCACCCATTGCTGTGTAAATACTTCCTTTTGCGTTTGCGTATAAAGCCTCAAGTCCTTTTCCTCCAAGGCCTTCATCTACAGACCAACGTCCACTTGAATTGTTAAGTGTTTTTGATCTTGCATTTGCTGTTTTTGCATCTAAACTCATTTTATTTTTCTCCGATTAATAGGTTATTACTCATAAATATCAAGCCAACTTGCTTAATTATCAAATTTTATTAAAAAGTTTATAGGATAGTTCGGAAGTATTTTCACAGGCTTGCCCAATTTTGCAACCATAGCAAGTTCTAAACCACTATATAATCCAATTGTGGTTGCATATGGAGCAAGGTAACTTCCAGTAGAATCTTGTTTGTCATTTTCAGAAAAGTCTTGAAAATCTTTTAATATTTCACGACCTAAGTTTTTACCAGTCTTTTCATCTAGAAACTCCACTATACTACTTGAATCTGTTCTAGACGAATTGTTATATTTACTTACCAAGTCACGTGTTAAATATGTACCACGACGTCCTATGAAATATCTTAATAATAAATTCGCATCAACTTCATCAGTCTTACCATCTCCGTTGATATCAAAATCTCCGTTTTCATATTTTTCTTTTAAATTTGATAGTATTTTTTCATGCACTGGACGATTTTCAATTATGGTAGAACTAAAAAACAAATCCATCAATAAAGCATCTTCAGACTCCGTCATCAATATATCTTGCTTTGGCCAATTGTTTTTATCTGACAACTTGATCGACGTTTCGTTTTCTATTATCTCATCATCGGTTATTTCTATATCTCCAACTTCACCCATTATGTATTTAAATATGTAGGATGCATCAATTATATCAAACTTTCCATCTTGATTTATATCATATGAAACACTTCCCGTGGTGACGGCGGATGGGTTTGTGCTGAAATTAAATTCATGTGGGTCAACTTTACATAATATTTCATTTTCATATAAAGTGTGCATCGATTTAAACTCTAACTCAAATCCAGACACACCACTGTTACTTAGTACATTTGAGAAATACCCACTTCTATCTGTGAGTGCTATAATTCCATTCTTATAGAATATGTTTCCTATATAATGACGTTTATTATCTCGTATTGCAGAGTGGTCATATGCAATGATAGAACCCACCGCCTTTTTACTAAGTTGACTTATGTAAGTAGGATGTATTGTGCTATACTCTATAAAAAGTTTTTCAGATTCCCCAAACGATACCATTGATCGTCCACCAAATGTAGTAATTTCATCAATATTGAAGTTACCAAGTATAGGAGACCCAACCGAAATAAAGTTTTTGCTTAAACTTACCGAGTGACCATATTGTTTTTTACATGAATATGGTGTCTTGTTAGTTTTCATCCTCTTCAACTTATTACATTTATTATTGATTTTATCAACCGAGTAATAATATACATACCCATTGATCGCCGACTTTACAGAATTATACACAAAGACTAGTGTACTATCTAATTTGACATCGGGAAGTAAATTAATATAAAAGTGTATGTAATTTCCTACTATTTTTGTTTCATCTCGGTATATTCCCCATGTTAATGATGAATTTTGACCCGTTGTATCGTTGTTTGAATATACATCAATAGTTTTGTTATCAAGAGTTCCGACTCCCGACTTGAAATTCTGCGGAATTTCTTCTTCGGAGACCTCGGTTGATAATGCGAAATTGATATTTATATTTTTGTTTATATCTTTGAATACATCACTTAGTAAAAAACCACTATTATCTACATGAGGTTTCCATTTTTGTCTATAACTAACAAGTTCTTCTTCAGTTAAGTCAAAGTTTTCAACATCAGAACACAGATTATCGTCCATATCAGGCAACGAGTTATATTTTCTTTGATTTATAAAATCTAAAGCAATTTTACTCAACACCCGTAAATTATATAAAGATAAATTGTCGTGGTAGTTTGGTCTAATTTCTGTCAATAAATCACCAAGGAGGTGTTCATACCCAAGTTTGACTGACCACGATTTTAATATTTTATAATCTTTTAACTTATAGATGTCCAAAGTTTTAACCAATAAGTTAAAATTTAAAGAAATGGGGTTAACTGAGTCTAGTTCGTATACAAAGGGCAACATCCCTAAATTACCATCGGATTCTTTCCACCTCTTTAGTATGTCTATGTCTATACGTTTTCTTGAATTTGAACTATACAAATAAAACAATTCTTCTGTTATTTGTTCGTTTAAGTTAAGTTTAGAAATTGATTCAAGTTCTCTGATTAAATCTGCATATCTGATGTGTATTCTCGGAATTTTAGTTTGTGTTCGTGCTTTCCATTTATTTATCACACCATGATCACTTATATTATACAAAGACAACGCACTTGTCAGCATCTCTTCGGTCAACAAATTAAACTCACTTATTAAATTAATTCGTTCAAATATTTCAAGAGTATTATTCCAACTACACGGTATTTCATATTCAACTGATATATTGGGTTTATCAGTAAGAACCCAACGAGTTCGTAGTTTATCATAAAACACCGACCAGTTATGCTTATTCATGTAGACACGATTCATTGAATTTAAATCTACATCGCATCCAGAAACAACATTAATTGGAGATTTTATTAATCTATACACTCCGTTTAAAGTCTCGATTGTTTCTCCCTCTACATCAGAAATTCTCAAAGTTTCGTATCCGGTATCAATAAAGTTTGCTTTTAAGGTTGCTTCATTTAGTAATAATTTATTTATGTTCAAGTCATCTATTTTTACTTTTATTATTGCATCCCCAACTTCACTGTTTAAATCAAATTCATAATCAGTTATCAGTGCTTCGTTTGTATTATAGTATTCGTCCGAATATTTTGTTGCTCCAAATTCCAAATCTTCAATATCAAGTTTTTTAATTCCACTGCGTTCATTTATGTTAATATTCGTCATTTCTGTTGAATGACCCCCAACTAAAAAATTACTTCCAAGTACAGATATGTCGTTTCCAAATTCTGAACTAAATTCGTTTTCAAAGTTATCTTCACCATAAATTTTTTCAATAAAGTCTAGATTTTGTTCGTTTACCCTAAATACAAACGCACTTCCTGCTTTATATGATGTTCTGTAATCTGTGTAGTACTTTCTGTCCACGGGATTTCCAATAACCAAAAAATTATCCGAAGCATCGATTCCTTTTCCAAATTTAGAGTTTATGTCTGTTGAATATGTATATGATTTTTTAACTAAGTTTTTACGGTTTTCTAAGTCATAAATAATTGGATTGTTATACATCTCTATTTTTGATTCTTTACCAATTGGTTGGTCAGACGAATCTAATAATAATATGTACAACTTATGCAATCCAGGTGTAAGTTGATTTTTATCTATTCTAACTTTACAATTTTCAATTTCCGGAGAGTGAACTATTAAAGGTTTATTTAGATTTGGAGAAATGTTCTCAGTTAACTCTGTAAGTGTGTAGTGAGTACCGTTTGGTGTACCATCAAATAGAAATTCATAGAAAATTTCGGTATTTTCATCCTTATTAAGAACCAACCGAACAATCTCTCCGTTTAATGCAGTATTTGATTTTACTTCTGCGAGAATTCTGTTTTTATCATAACCCACCTCGGTGGTGTGATCCATATATACACTCATAGAACACTCACTCAGATCAGATGTTTTTTTTGAAATAGTTGGATAGTAGAAACTGACACCTTCTCTGAAGTTCTTCCAACTGATCGATATCTCATCTTTTAATCCACTTTGTTGTGTGTATGGTGTATTATTATCACCCATACTATAAAATGTAATTTGATTAGACGATTGTAGTATATCATCTGTAAGTTGAGTTCTAAGTGTGTCTGCGTGACCATAGTTATTGGGCAACATTCCAAACGATTTTATTTTTTTAATTTTTGTATTTACATCACTTGTAATTAAATTAACATCATGAGGTTTGACTTGATGTACTACTTCATTTCTAAGTTTTTCAACATAAAATCTATTATTTTTATCAGATTTATTTTTTTGAATATGTGATGTTGATTCTACTAGTTTTAGTAAGTTGTGCTCCATAAGTTCACCGAGTGTATAGTGCGTTCCATTCAACGAACCGTTGTAGATAAATTCGTAATAAAACTCATCGTCAGTTTCGGACCCATAATTAAACGTCAACCTAACTGTATGTTCATTTAAAGAATCTTCCGCCCCTATTTCTGCTAGAGTTTTTATTGGATCATAGTTACCGTTTTTGTCTTTGGCACCGTTTGCATATATTGTCATGAAACTAGGTTCTGATCCCGATCTTACACTTGGGTAGGAAAATGATACATTCTCTCTGAAGTTTTTCCAACCAATTGAAATCTCATCAATATGTGGGTTTTGTTTATATGAACTTTGATTCTTATTTTTTGTATAAAACCTTGCACCATTGGAGTTTAGTAAATAGTCATCAAATTTTATATCTGACAAGGAAACTGATGTTCCTTGGTTTGGTGATAACATACACTCAAACTCAACTGACTCTCTTAGTTCGTTGATTGTATAGTGAGTACCACCCAATGAACCCTGATATATAAAGTCGTAGTAATATTCCTCTCCATCAACCGAACCCGAATTTAATGTCAGACGGACCAACTCTCCGTTTAAAGTTTCCTGTGCACCGATTTCTGCAAGTATACACATTGGATTGTATGTTCCATCTAGTTGAATCGCACCATTTCCATATATTGTCATTACAGATGGTGTATTTCCTTTTTTCACACTTGGATACGAAAATGATACATTCTCTCTGAAATTTTTCCACGAAATATCAATTACGTCGTCATCCATCCAGGGTTCCGTATATGAAACTCCATCTTCATTCTTTGAGAAAAACTTTGCTCTGGTTTTGTTATCAAGAGGATCACTGAATTCACTATCTGAGATAGAGATATAACCACCCATATTCGCAGGAAGTGTGCAATCAAAATCTAATGATTGTTTAAGTTCATTTAGTGTAAAGTGCGTACCTTCAATTGAACCACGATAAATAAATTCATAATAATATTCGTCACCCCCAATGAATCCAGTGTTGAATGTAAGTCGCACCATTTCTCCGTTTAAAGTTTCTTGAGCACCTATTTCTGCTAAGATGTATCTTGGGTCATGTGATCCATCCTCCTGTTTTGCTTCATTTGCATAAATTGCCATGAATGAAGGGTGGTTGCCTCTGGATACATCAGGATAAGAAAAAGATACATTCTCTCTGAAGTTTTTCCATGACAACCCCATTGAGTTGTCAGATGAGTAAGGTTCTGTATATGATAACCCTCCTGTGGGTTTACTAAAAAGCAACGAGTTTTCATTTGCAATTGGGTTTATTGTTGTTAGCAAAACGGGAGTTCCCATATTAGGAGGTAGTGTACAATCGTAGTCGAGTTTATTTTTTAATTCACCGAGGGTATAGTGAGAACCCTCAACTGATCCTTTATATATAAACTCATAGACTTTAGTTTTATCATTTTTACAATTATCAGCATATATAAAGAGTTTTACAACCTGACCATTCATTGCATCGGAAGCACCAATTTCTGCCAACATATAAACAGGATCATACGATCCATCTAATCGTTTTGCTCCATCTGAATATATTGTTACAAAACTCGGTTCAGATCCAGAGTCTATGTTTGGATATGAAAATGAAACATTTTCTCTGAAGTTCTTCCATGAAATTGCTTGCGTTTCGTCAGATGAATATGGTTCAACATATGAAAGTTGATTTTCTGATTTTGAATAAAACTTTGGAAGTCGGCATTTTTTGAATATATTCAAATTTTCATAATCATTGATATATCGAATTGTTCCTGAGTTTATGTTTGTCTCGGCATATTCAGAATCACATACCTCTTTAAGTTCATTTAGTGTAAAGTGCGTACCTTCAATTGAACCACGATAAATAAATTCATAATAATATTCGTCACCCCCAACGAATCCAGTGTTGAATGTAAGTCGCACCATTTCTCCGTTTAAAGTTTCTTGAGCACCTATTTCTGCTAAGATGTATCTTGGGTCATGTGATCCATCCTCCTGTTTTGCTTCATTTGCATAAATTGCCATGAATGAAGGAAGTTTACCACTGTTGACATTGGGGTATGAAAAAGATACATTCTCTCTGAAGTTTTTCCAGGATAACCCTATTGTGTTCTCACCACACCAAGGTTGTATATAAGACGGTGTAGTTTCTCCTTTGGAAAATAAATATGCAGGTAGTTTTCCACCAAGTGGGTCCGTAAACTTGTCTTCTGAAATTTGAATATATTCACCTTGGTTTGGTGGTAGAGTACAACTATAATCCAATGATGTTTTAAGTTCATTTAATGTATATTGAGTACCAGTTGCCGATCCACGATATATAAAGTCATAATAGTACTCCACATCATTGGTGAATCCCGTGTTGAATGTAAGTCTGACAGTTTCACCTTCAAGTGTTTCTTGTGCATGAATTTCTGCTAATATATTCAATGGATTATACGACCCATCTGAATTTTTAGCATTATTTGAATACACCTTCATTGTAGATGATTCTTTTCCTTTAACAACTGAAGGGTAAGAGAACGATACATTTTCTCTGAAGTTCTTCCACCCGATACTTAATGTGCCATCGGATGTCCACGGTTCGGAGTATGTAGAATCACTTTCTGTGTTATAGAAAAACTTTGCATTTGGTTTATTGCCAAGTGAATCTACGAAATTTTCATTAGAAATTATTTCATAATGTCCGTTGTTCGGAGGGAGGGTGCAGTCAAAGTCTACTGATTGTTTGAGTTCATTTATTGTGTAATGAGTACCCTCTATTGACCCACGATATAAAAATTCATAAAAGTGTTCTATGTCACCAAGTCCACTGTTTATTATTAATCTAACAGGTTTGTTATTCAGAGTTTCTTGTGCACCGATTTCTATCAGTGTGTGAATTGGATCGTATGTTCCGTCCTCTTGTTTAGCTTCGTTTGAATATATCGTCATGAAGTTTGGAAAAGTTCCAGGTTCAACATTTGTATATACAAACGAAACGTTTTCTCTTGCATTTTTCCACGATACTCCAGTTGAGTTTTCGGACGGGTGGTAAAACGAATCTGCTAACTCAGGTTTACTAAAAAAATTTGCAGATGTGTCTAACATAGGTAGATCTACAGATGTTCCGTAATTGGCAGGTATCTGCGCTGATAGATTTGTGTTTATCTTTCCAAACCTTGAGTAGTATTTATATGTGTTAAAGTCTTTACATATAGAGTCGCATTTGTTAACCCTCACCCCACCTTGTATTTTATACTCCGAATTCAAAATAGGTTGATCAAAACTGTATATCCAATTATCGTATACATCCACTCCACTTGACTCTGAGTTGGATTGTGTATTTGGACACACCTTAATATCAAAGTATGTGTCATAGTGGTTTATTTCTGCCGACTTGAAAGCCGTTTCATCTACATATGACTCAGATGTATGCCCTACCAACTCTGTTTCAGTTATTGTATTTTTTAAGTCCCATACCTCACAACCATGTTTATTTGTAGTTTTGGTGAACATATAACATCGTGGCAGATCAGTTGAGTATGTTGACGCATATAACTTGTTTCCTTTAATAACTACCTTCTCACCAAATCGTTTACTGCTCAAATCAGGTGACTTTATAGTTCCCACCAAATCAAATGTTGTATCACCGATTGATTCTCTTGGTGTTTCCGAATACTCTGTCAACGGAAACCCACTATCATCTCCGAATGAGTTCAGTTCCGAGTCTGAAAACATGGATACTTCTTCTAACTCACACATGGTTTCTTCACCAAATAAATGAATTGACTCCGCACCACCCTCAACATTTTGCAGTTTCCAACGATATGCCCACTTGTTATCTTTGTTTTGTTCGTGATCAGGATTTGGTAGATATAGGTCAGTTTTTTCATCTGTCATATATCCAGGCCAAACAGATTTCTTAAAGTTTTTTTCAGTTTCAGAAAATTGACAACGAGTTGCTGGATGAGTATTCTTGCTCCATATTTTTTGGTTATACCAATTTACAGATTTATTATCACAATCTTGATTATTGTCCGTATATAAATAGTTATATGGAAATACCTCACTATAATCGTCTTTTGTTGGTACACGTTGGCCATATTCTACATCTGACATAATTCCTGCATCTCTTGCGTTTTTAAGTTCTTTGATTGTTTTTGAAATCCGATGTGAAACGATTCTATCACGTTCTTTTAGATACTTGGAATACTTCTCTGTGTTTTGAGTCGGAACTCCTTCGTATTTGGATAACACATCATTCCATTTGTACGAATCGTACACAGACGATGTCTTGATCCAGGGATGTTTTTTTGTTCTTTTTGTTTTTTTGAATAAATAAACACATCCTGTTCCATTGTCAAAATTGGGTGATCCAATTGCTATAAAATCTTTATCAATTGAGATAGAAGCTCCAAACTCAGAGTCAGGTGTTCCTTCAAATACATTTACAATCCCCCAATTTTCTTTTCCACCTTTATCTTTTTCATAAATAAAAACATGACCAGTTGGTTGATCGTTGTTTCTTCCATTTATATGTGACATAGGAGATCCTATTGCACATATCGTTTCGTTAATTGAAACAGATTTTCCAAAGTTATCATTTACCAAAAAATCTTCGGTTGATATAACATCATCCAACTCTGTTATTATAAACTGACAATTATCATTTCTGTTTTCTTGTGCAATTCCATTTTGTGTAAATGGACAATAAAAGTTTTTTACTAATTCATGTTGCTTAGTTGTTGTATTGAATTTATGCAAAGATGCACGACCCGATTGGTTCTCTGAGGGAGATGTTGATAATATGGGAGCTCCGGTGACTAAGAAGTCTCCGTGTGAGTCAACTGCATATCCATACGACAAATCGGTGTAATCAATAGTTATCTTACTATCTACAGATGATGTTTCAGATATTGAACTAAAAAACGAATTCAAGTTTAATTCAGATATACTATTAAAGGTATCAGACCCCACAACTAAGTTGGTGTTTCCATCATCAACAATTTCTATCGATTCATATTCAGAGCTATGATCTATTATTTTTAACGTACCCGGTTTTATTTTTTCACCAAACACCCCAGCCGGAATCTCAAGAACGGTAACCTCATCTTTCAATATTCTGCGTTCGCTTCTTTTATCTACTTCAAGTGTGTTTGAATTAAAGTTTTGTGGTGAATAGATTCCAGTTTCACTTCCGAAAATGTTCATTGGGTTTTTGTAGTGATGATCGTTTTCAGTATCTCCAATCGTTCCGTAGTCGTTGTAGAATAAATGCTTTACACTGTTATATACAACCCGTTGATATGAACCGTCATAATTCAAAGGTTCGTTTTTTGAATTATAGTGTTTACTGTCTTTTGAGAAAAAAGTACCAGTCACTTTTTTACCGACCCTCATATTCAACTTAAACTCAGAGTTATTTTGTTCTGTTGATAATTTGTTTGTCGCAGACGAAAATAATGGAATATCATCACCTTGCTCTAGGACTATATTGCTACCAGAATCAAGTGTACTATAATTCCATTTTTTATTAGTATTAAATCGTGTAACCGACTTATTTGATAGTTTTAATACTTTTATCACAATATATAAATATATTTGTATTAAAATATTTACACGTATTCTTTAGAAGTCTAGTTTTACTTTTATCAATGTTTCTGTATCAAAACTTTTTAAAATTGGAACACTGCACTTTGCAACTGCAACCAACTCGTTGTTTTCGTTATACAAACCAACAGTAGTAATGTAAGACTTCGGATCATCAATAAAATCTTCATGACGCAGTCTACCAATCCAATAGTCACGATTAGGACCCGAACCTTCTTCATGAATTTGGGTTGCTTCTTTTCCTCCGTATACAAATGAAGGATTATTACTGTAGTTAAAGTCTGTATTTTTTACTCGTATAAAATAGTGCTTGGATGGTACAAACTCCGTGCTCCTTGCCTTAAACGAACCACCTGATTTAATACAAGTAAACAACTTCATAAAATTTTGATGATTGCGTTCTGTTCCATATTGCATATCAGCTGAACCAAGTTCTTCACTTGTATTTATTACAACCGGATCACTTTTTCCATACCAACTGAGTTGTCTGGCTTTGTTATTTTTTGCCGACGCCTGTTCCGATTCACCTCTGCTAATTAGTTCTTCTTCTATTTTGCTTCCTAAGTGACACGACAACGCAAACGGGTTTAAAACGAGAATTCCTAAATCAGGATATGCGAACCCAAATCCTTCACCTGACCCCTCTCCTGATCCAGATGCGTATCGTTTGTCATCTGACATCTCATCGACAATAGAACCAGTGACTATCTGATATACTTTACCCGTGGATGTGTTCTTAGTTGAACTTGTCGTAAATCTACTATCATCTCTAAATGTCTCAGTTACAGTAATATCGTCATGTGTTATTGTTAGTCTAAACTCAAGATTACCCGGATCAAACTTTTCTTTTAACTGAGATGATGCAAAATTTATCACATATATCGAATCTCTATCTTTAAATGCGTTGGTATTTGAATCCAACGCAAATGTCCAACTAGAGTCACCTGGTCCAAGTAATATATTTTTGTATTGGTTGTAAACTGCTTTTGTGACAGATGTAGATAAATCGGAATTTAGTGATCCATATCCGTGTTTGTTTCCATATGATATAGAAAATTGTGAAGTGGAATTGTCGTTTGGAACTCCGTCAACATATGTTGGTTCATTGTACACATTTACATAATAATCTCCGAATGACACGTCGTTCCATTTTTTTTTGTTCGCACTTAGTGTTCCTGTGTCAGCCCCTTCGAGCACTACATCATCTGCAATATAGTTAGTAACATTTCCAAAGTCATCGAACTTTGGACTTACATACGAAATTGGTGTAAGTTCATCCGGCGTTAACTCCATCCAACCACTTATGTTGCTGGAAACTTCAGACTGATCCATATAAAAATCTATGCACTCAAATCCAGTTGAAAATAATCCAGAGGATACCTTTCGGACTCGACCAAAAACTTTGTCAGTTTGTTCTATTTCTCTGTATATGCTCATAGGAATGTATTAAGTGTATCTTGTTCTGAATTCTCACTCGACGAAACTACTGTTACGACAACTGGAATTGAAGTAGAACCCCCACTCTCGTTTCCAATTATAGTGAGTGTTGCCCGCTGGTCAGTTGTTATGCTTTTGTTTGGTTTAAATGTAAAAGAAAACCCAACTTCAGTAGTTGCCATTTCACTTGAGGTGTCTCCTAAAAATATAGAAGCTGTTTGTGAAGCTTCTATATCAAGTCCCGTACCTGTTAGTGTTCCTACATTTCTGTTTGATAAAACCGCAGTATATCCAAGTGAGGTATTGTATACAGGTTCTGTCGTAGGTGTAATATTAATCACTCCATTGTATGTCTTGTCAACAATAATGTTTTGTTGGCCAAGTTTAATGGTAGGAATGTATTCTGTTCCAGGAGGAAGTGTTACTAGTTTATATTTTAAACACTGTGTTTCATCAGTAAGTGGTTCAAATACAGGTATGTTGCGAAGTGCAGAATCATAGTATTGTGATCCCTCTGGATGATTCGGATCGTATAGTGTATAGTCTATTTCATCATCAGCAAGTGCGAAACTCGTGATATTTAGACCATTTTCCGAAGCAAGTAACTCCCTACCCTTTCGTGTAAGAACCGCATGAACGGTTATAGTTTCATTATTTAGATAACCCATACTAATATATATATTTAATTTAAAATTATTTCATGTAAATATCTATATATAAGATTTTTTATTCGTCTTCGTTTGGTGGTTCATCGTATATCTTACCCAAAAAGGTTCTAAATGCACCGGAGGCCTCTGTGAGTTTTCCATCATTTTCACCACCTAAAATTTGATGCATAGATTCTTCGTCAAAATAACTTTGATTGTTTTGCTTTTGTAAGTTGTAATTTTCATGTGCTTCTACGAATTTATTATTTTGCAAATAATAAAATGGTTCATTCTTTTCTTCAAAATCAATGTCAACCGGAATTGATAAATCTCCGGTTTTTCTGCTTGTATTAAATAAGTAAGAGACATTCTGTGTTGCAAGTTGGTTTAAATTGACCCTTCCATATTTTAATGGATAGTGATACACATTAAAATCGTCAATCCATCCGGAAAATCCTCCGAGTTTCATATTTGAAAATTTTACTTTTTCTAAAGCCCGACCCATGTCGTGTTTAAAAAGATATTTTCCGTTTCCAAACACTCTAGTGATACCTTCTTTTTCAAATAAGACAATAAAATGTACCCATCCAGAGTTAGATATTTTTACATCAAATTTTGTGGGTTGGTTATTTTTATCTTCGTTCCAACACACCCCTAAATTTCCCTCACCATCATCTCCGCAATTGTAAAAAACACCCGTTAATTTGTCGTTGTCTTCATTTACGAATATTGGTGAGTTTTTAAAGCTGTTATTTTTTGGGTGTATCCAAAAGGAAAGAGAAAGTTCTCTTGTTGAAAAACTATCGCAATTGATATCAGCAAATGATTGAATTGTTTCATTTAAATCTGCGTCATTGTTAAATTCAACAGCGGTTTTAAAACCTCGATTTTGTCCTGCACTGATAAGTTTACCGTTATATAAAACTGCATCCACCTTTTCCGTGTCTTCGGAATATAATTTATGTATAGTATTCATGTTTACTTTATGATAATTTACCCGCCACCGAGGTTGACCAGTTTTCTTTTTTATTAAACTCATCCTCCGTCAATATTTTTGTTTTTTCATTATTAGAAACAACCACATACCAATATATCAAAGTGGGGTTTAAATTACCGATATCGGTATATGTAGTTTCCTTGATATTATTTGCAATTGCAACATAAGTTGAAAAATCTTCAAATTCATTAGTCTCTGATCTAAGAATTGTAAAACTTTCCGATTTGTTGAATTGGGAGTTTAGTGAACTCCCATCCCAAGAAAGTTCTATTTTATTAGAATATTTTCCGTATGATGCATTCAAAAATGAAGGTGAATCTGGAATTCCCAACTTCCACCCAATTGTAGTTGCTGACGTCGTTTCTTTTCCAGACACCCCAATTGATATAACTCTGTATTTTCTTTCTTCATTAAGGTCAAGTGATGAATCGAGATACCCATCGGTCACTCTTATTTGCGAAATGTTGTCAGCAACAACTACCCACTCAGTCGTGTTTTCATTTTGTGCTTCTATTCGTAAGTAACTTGCACTATACGATGGTTTCCACGACAACAACACACCCTCCGGTAGTCCTGTTGTGGCTGTTAGTTCAGTAACAGGATCAATCTGATTTAGTACTTTTACTGCTATATGTCTGGCACCAATCCAACTTTTAATGAAGTATCCATAATCTGCAAATAGATGTTGGTTGTCATATTTGTGTAAAAGACCCATCTGATTTTTTGACATATAAAATGCTCTAAATTTACCATTTGTATGTACATTACTAGAATCCCAACCATACTGGTTTATATTTTCCGACGTAATCATTCCATCGATCATCTTCGTATAGTTTGAAACACTCATTCCAAAGTTTTTAGCAATATCCGGTATGTCTGATAGCATTTCTTCTCGGTCTTGTATTTCTTCAACTGACATAATACCCGAAATAACTATTCTCTGTTCGTCCAAGTCCTCTGCTATTTCTAACTCTGTTAAGTGTGGGTTCTTTGATAAATCATATTTTTTAGTTGTAATCGCAAAGTCACCATATTCAAATAAAAACGCATTATCAACTTGAAATGTATCTTGTGGTGTTGGTGTAACATCATTGATCTCAGGAGTTGGTGTGGTGATTGGTGTTGGGGACGGTGTTAATATACCCTCAGGTGTCTCAGGAGATTCGTTTGAATGTAATGTGGGTGTTGAGGTTGGAGTTGGTGTTAGAGTTTGCTCAGGAGTCGGTGTTGGAGTTTTTTCAATTATATTATTAGATATTATTTCTATTAATCCAATTTGGGATGAAAAATTTGAACTGCTACCAAAATTTCCATTTAAATCATCACCAATTCGTTTTGCTTCACTTGTAGTATAGTCATACCCCACATTTTCTAAAAATTGTAAATCATTAAATTTATTTGATTTTTGCATCACCCAACACTCATCAGTTTTGTATATAAAGTACCCATTTTCATTTTCAAATACATGAGTATTATTATATGAACGATTAATTTTGGTGTACACTCCGTTTGCTTCTTCGGTTTCGTTTGAATTGAAGTTCGTAACTTTTAATGTAATATCCCGTAATGTGTCGTGGTTTTCAAATTTAAAAGATATGATTGGATCAGTTTCTGGTTTTTCGTAAACCAAACTTGGTTCACTTTGCCTAATATGTTTTTTATCTTGATTAAACCAAAATGAGTCTTTTTCATACTCCGTTTTTCGTTGGTCTGATTTTTTATATGTTCTTACGATTGAAGGTTTTCCACATACATATCCAGTTGAAGTGTCAATTGTTGTTTCGTTGCCATTACTAGAAACACCAAGATTTCTATTATAGCTATTTTCTGTGTGTGTTCTTAATCTACCATGCGAAACTATGTTTTTGGTAGTACCTATATGTGCTAAATCAAATGGTAAATATTCTTTTTCTACTAAATACTTTTTATTAGAGAAACACAATACACTTTTATCAACCCCAAAGTTAAATTGATTTTGTGATTTAAATATTTCAACAAACTCACTAGAAAACTCAAAGTCGTGATAATCAATTATACTCTGGTCTTTGTATTTTTTCTTTTTAACATTTATAGTTGAGGTAACACACAGTTTAGTATAGTTGTTGCTATATATTTTCCAATGGTTACCTGTATCAAAGTCAACTCCTGGTATTACACTTCTATTGTCAGGAATGTCTTTCTTGCATTCCCACATTAAATCATTGTGATACACCCGGTCTCCCACTTTATATTTAACATTGGTTTTAAAACTATTGTCGTAGAAATTTTCAATAACATGAGGTATGTCGTTTGAGTGTTGACTTAGATCAGTATCATATTCAACATCTGTATGAAGAATATCTTTTGAGTTTTCTACAATAAAATTTAATTTAAATTTATCAAAACCACCCTCGTCTACATACACTTCGTTTTTTGATTTAAGAAACAGGTTATTATGAGTATAAAAATCACTCACACTTCGTTCGGTTTTACATGGAATTGATGACCAATATTTAGATATTTTTTCAGCATTTACCACACCGACTTCAACCGTTAACTTCATATCATCTGAAATATTTTTTTCGTATCCTGTTTTGTTGTAAACGAGTAACCCACCAATATCACTTTTTAAACGAAGAGATTCAACATCTACATTTAAAAAGTCACGTGTATCTTCAAAAATAAAATCGATTTCAAAATTTATATAAAATTTCAAAGTTTCTGACGTATTTGTATATACCCCCACCTGGTCAACTTGACTATGTTGTTCTATTGTTAATGTGGGGTGTAGTCTGTCATTTCTAAGTTCCCACGTTTCTCCGTTATTGGATGTGTGGAATAACCAATTTGAATTATTGTTTCTAAAAAGATATTCACCCGTTTCTAGATATCCATATGAATAATAAACTCCGTTTGCTCCCTCATACTCATCCGTTAAGTTTCTAAGTTCAATTGCCAGATTTCCGTTGCCATCCGCAGTTTTGTATTCACATATACCATATATATTTTTTGTTGTAGTTTTATATACCCCACACCTTGGATACTTATTATTCATCAATAAACTAACATCTCTGGATAGTGTTTTCAGTTTCCAAGCACGATTTAGTCTAGAAAATTCAACAACAGAACTATTTTCGTTTATAATTTTATCTACAACATACGAATATCGTCCACCTAAAAAAGAATTTTTATCTTTGGAAAAGCAGGTTGCATTTAAGTGCGTCAATCCCTGTGTATTGATTTTCGACCTATTTGAAAATTCACCACTCTGCTCATTGGTTGATTTTAGTTTCCAAACTATTGCATTTTGAAAATTTAAATTACAAGCACTTGTTTCTTGATATTGCATTATATCAAGCAATTTTAACTTATTTTCTATACTATTGTATTTATCTAAAAATAATTCATCTTGTGAATCTGAGTTTATATAAACAAGTGGTATTTCATAGATGAATTTATTATTTGTTTTGGATTTAATATTAATTTTCCAAATTAAAAAGTTATTAAAATTTTGTTTTTCAAGTTTAAATAGTAATTTGTTGGGAACTATTTTGAATCTGTTGCTAACCGATACATTTGCTTCTTGAAACTTGTTACCTATTATTTGTTTAGATGTATCGTAAACAAACCCATTTTGATCAACCGTATTATCAGAATTAACCAATACTTCTTTTCCTGTATAAAACCCTTGGTTATTATTTTTATTTGCAAGAAATCCGTCTTCTAAATATTTTGTATTTGAAACTATAAAATTTAAATTTTTAATATTTCTGAGTTTCCACTTTCTGATGTCGTCATCGTAGGTTATAATCCACTCTCTGTTTTCGTTTGTATAAGTCGGAATTGGAATATTGTATGCATCAAACTTATCACAATATGAAATGTCATTTCTAAATCTATATACACCATTTGCCGAAGCTTGTTTGGCAGTGAACCCATTTATCCTAACATATCCATCAGAGTATTTATTATCGTTTATCTTGGATATTTTATTTACATATTGTTCATCTGATATGAATTCACCGATTTCTGATGTTTTTTCTTCGTTTAAGATTACAAAGAAATTATTTACAAGTTCTCTGTTCTTGGTGTATGTAATTCCATAATCTATGTCTCCATCTTCTTCATAGAAATTTGTAATTTGAACTTCATATGTATCAGACGAAATCGGTGTTTCGTTTCCACATACATCAGAACGCATTACCTCTTTTATTTTTGCGTCTAAATATAATTCAAAATCTAAAATAGACTCGTTAGAAAAAACTATAACTTCGGTTGCGTTTAATCTTTTACTTGATGTTTTTTCCGAAGTTTGTATGTTAATTTTTTTGGTGTGTATTAATCCTGTGTCATATTTTACCGAATCACGTCCTTCAAAATACATATTCGCAGAACTTAGTGATTTTCCAATTGTATCACCAAGTTCTAAGTCTACATAGTTTTGAAGTGTTACGACTGAACTTACGGCCGGTGTTGGTTCTCCTGTAATAATTCTTAGTTCTGCTTTTTCTTTTTTTGTATATCGTGAATCGGTAGTTGGATTTTCAATCTTTATTTTTGGTGTGTCATTAAATGTTATAGTGTTGTCTGTAATCCAATTTATTCCCGTGATTAAAAAGTTATCTGGTTTTATTCCTGTTATTTGTCCTGATAAAGTGTCTATGTTAAATAGTTTATATGCCTTTATCTTCTGTGGCCAAGATGACTTCCAGTTAGCAGGTCGGTTTCCATATATTTCTACCTCTTCCTGTCCAGTATACCCCATTCCATTTTTAATTAAGTCAATTCCCCTAACAAATTGTGGTATATTGTTTGTATGCATGGGTGTGGGTTGGAATTGTGTTTCGTTTGTTTGTCGTGTAATTAATGTATTTTGAAAAAAGTTTTCAGACTTTAAGTTGGAAGTTACTTCCGATGTAGATTCGAGTGATATTAAAAACATAAAGTCAAAATTATCAAGTGACTCACCCACATAAACTAAACTATAATCTTCTTTTGTTAGAATATTTTTTTCAAAATTATTTATAGTTTTTTCATTTGAAATATAATTTACACTTTCTTTAATGTTTTTAATCAAGTTACGAGTATTTGTTTTTATCTTTTCTCCTTGTTGGTTATACACCGATCCAGGTTGAAAATTATTTCCTCTGCTTATTATCTCACAATTTTTGTATTCATTTTTATGAAAATTAAATTTAAGATTACATTCATTAATCCTTACCGTCACATTTCTGTTTACTTTAAAATTTATTCCTTTAGCCAAAAATTGTATTTTTAGAATTGAGTTTGTTTTTAGTTTTATATCGTGTGTAACGGATATGTCGTATACATCAGGTGAGTAAAATATGTCAGTTGTTTTGTGTATGTGTTTCTTTTTAACTTGACCACTACTCAAATCAACTACGTCGGAAATTCCTTGATTTTTTATATTATAGTCTGATATAAACTTAAAGTTGACATCATTTGAATAGTTCAAAGAGTTTGGTATTTTTACTAAATTTACATTGTCAAAGTTTTTAGAAGAAAATCTAACTTGGTTGCTACTGTAGTTTCTAAAATCAAAAACCAACTTGTCACGATTATCAAAACTAACCAATGAATTGATTAATCCCGATGTGTAGTATGGTTTGTCACACGATTCGTATTTTTTTCCATCAAAAAAACCAACTACTCTAATATTTTTATCCGATTCAGTTTGTTGAATTTGATCACTACCCACCCATCCGTTTTGTAACTTACCCTTAAAATTTCCGTTTAAAAATACATATTTTTTATCTCCAGAAAATGTGTAATTATCACTGGGTTTGCTTATGTTTTTAAAACCGGACTCATCTGAGAAAACCCGTTCGGTTAACTCACCCTTGTAAATTCCGTATAATTCTGCATTAACCCACCCGTGTATATATGCATCACACTCGATGAATCTATCATATTTTGAAATAAAATTAACACGACCAAAATAGTCCACGTCTCGTTGTGGTAAATTGTCTGATTGAATTGAGTTATTAAATCCGGTGCTGAACCACTCTGGTGTGTGTGTATTGCTATCTGCTATCTTATTACCCCCAACCCAAGTATAGTTTTCATATTGTCTACCTTGGTTTAGTGCCAAATACTTACCACCGTCAATTGTGTTGTCTGATGCAATGATCCACCTCATCTTGAGGGAGGAATAGAAGACCCACCACATTCTACTTTGATTTGTAAATACAGGAAAACCAGAAGTTCCTTTGAATTTAAATTCGTATATTCCATTTGCAGTTTCCATTCCATCTGTAAATCCCGAAATCTGAATTCCGTCATTAAAAAATATATCATAGTTTACCAACTTACCTGTATACTGAACTCCTATTGTTTTCTTTTCTTTTATTTTTTCGACCTTAAAAAGTTTTCCTTTTTGCTCTGTAATTCCGTGGACTGTAAATATATCCCGTGTAGAATCTGTAATATCTTCACCTACCAACTTTCCACAATAGTTGTAGTCAAATGTAAACTCAGATTCGTTTTTAAAAACTTTAATGTCTGAGTCGTGTGTTATTTTATAGTCTGCTTTTTTATTTATGAGGTATGTGCGTTCGTTTCCAAAGGTTGCTATGTTCCTATTAGATAAACCCAGATCAAAATTAATATTTAAAATTTCAGTTATTTTTTCTTTATCCGAGTGTGCATTATCTTCCAAGTCTATCCAAGATGTAGACTGTATACGTGGTGGTGGTATTTTGTGTCTTTCAAGCAGAGACGGTTCGATTAATAATCCTGATATTAAATTTGCTCTAGCAGGTACTATCTTTTCTAAATTTTCAAATAAAGATGGATCAATATAAGACTTAATTAGATTAAAGTATTTTTGAATATCAAGTTTTCCAAAACCATGTTTAAAAAATATCTTTCTCAATCCCTCTAGTTTTTTGTAACAATGGTTATATGTTTCTTGTGGGTTTCCTATAAACTCTCCCAAATTAATCTGACCGAAAAATCTGATGATTTCCTGATTCGTTATATCCGTGGGACTGAAGTATACTCCAAGTGTGTTTGAATCTACCGTGTGTCTGTCCTTTGATTTTTTTGTAGAACGGGAGTATGGATTTAGTTCTGACACCTTTTCTTGGGTCTCAATTCGTATTTTATCATTGTTAAATGATTTTCCACCCATTGCAGGAAGATTACTAATCTCACTTCTGTTTTTTCCTACGAAGTGGTATGGATATGTGGTGCTTGTAAAGTTATATGCAATTACATCTTGTTTGTGGGGGGATAATGCATAGTTTTTTATAGTACCAACCCCCATCGGTGATGTGGGTGACTCAGATTGTTCAGATATAAGTGAATATGGATGATCAAAGTTTATTTTAGTAAGCAACACACTTTCTAGTTCAATGTAGTTATCAATGTCGTAACCTTGATTGTTATTTATGTGACCAATAAATCGTTTTTCTGAGATAGCAGTTGTGTAAATTCTAAGTTTATCAATTGTTCCTCTGAAGTTCGTCTGTTGATTATAGTTTCCAAAATATAAATTTTTTGTTTGTATAATATTATTTGAGGTGTACTTAGTTACTACTAAATCTTCTTGACTTGAAAACACTTCAGCTGAGTCATACATTCGTTTTACACACATGGATATAACAGAATCTGTGTTGATGTTCGATTGTTTGCTGGTTATTAATATATCATACTCAACATTATCATCAAAGTATATTGGATTAGAAAGTTTACTTGGACACACAAGAATACCATCGGTATTATAAAAATTTAAATAAAACTTTCCATAATCTTCTTTGAATGTGCTATCTCGGTGAATTCCGAATTCCCAGTTTTTATTTGATTGTAAAATAGAATAGTAACCACTGTTATTAAGATATCCGTTTTGTTTTAATTCACTGATTGTGTAGTGATTTCCAGTGACACTTCCTTCAAATCTAAAATCAAGATTATGCTCGTCATTTCTAAATTCACCACTGGTGGCATCGGGATCTTGTGAGAAACTAAATGACAACCTCACCACCTCGCCGTTAAGTGTGTCTTGAGCACCAATTTCTGCTAGAGTATACAATGGATCATATGTTCCGTCTTCCAATTTTCCCCGGTCCGAATATATAGTTACAAACGAAGGTTCTGTTCCTGCGTTTACTTTTGGATACGAAAATGAAACCCCTTCTCTAAAATTTTTCCAAGATATCGCAATAACCGAGTTTTCTGTTTTCCACATTTCAGGAATAAACGAGTCTTGATTTTTTCCTTTTGTGTAAAATTTAGGTTTACTAGAACCAATAATATAGTCATCATCGGAGTCAATTAGTCTTTCGATTCCAACACTAATTCCTATGTTTGAAGGTAATGTTGCACTGTTTTGTTTTTCAAATGTTATTGTGTCATTAGTATTTTCAAAAAACTCTTTACCTACACTGAGTTTCAACTCAATTGATGCTTCATTTTCTTCACCAATTTCAAAGTTTATAGGAATGTCCAAATATTGGTCGGATTGATTTATCTGCAATGCATAATCAAGTGTATCTATTTTAAAACTGGTATCAGATTCGTCTAAATCTGTGTTGTAATTTATTCCTCCATATTCACGTATTCTAAATAGATAATCGGGAATTCCATAACACTTAAACAACGCACGGATTGAGGTTTCGGTACCTGATGTTTTTAGAATATAGGGTAAGTTGTTTAAAACTCTGCGCCAAACTATGTCTCTATTTTCTTCAAACTTCTTTCCAATTGTAAGTTGGTCTGATGTTCTTCCTGACAGTCTAACTCCAAATGAGTTCATTACAAACCAAACTAGTTGATTTGGAATTCCTTTTTTAATTGAGTTTCTCGCACTTGCCATTTCTGTCATGTTTTCTGTATATACATGAAGAATGTCAAACTGCTCTCCTATCATTCCCAAAAACAGAGTAAACTCTTCGTTTTCGTTTGTTCTTACCAAAAACTCGGGTAAACTATTGTATAGTGACTCATCGTTGTATTTATCGTGCAACTCTGCTTCTTTTGCTTTACTTTTATACCAAGAAAACCCATCACTTTTCTGAAAGTCAATTATCTTAGTAGGAATTAGTTCAGGTGGAAATATCGCAGTTCCCTCTGTATACTCCCCTTCGAGTAAACTGAGTTTAAACAGAGATGATTGATTTGCAAATCCAATATTGTTATTATCATTTGCAGAGAATCCTGAGTTTAGGTTTGCCGTACCCGAGTAAATGAATATATCGGTATCCTCATTAAATAATTTCCACTTTGAAACGGTGTAGTCCCATATTATCTTCCAGGAATGGTTATTTTCGTTTAGAAAAACTTTATCAAGGTCGTATTTTCTAGATGCGTGTAATTTGTACAAACCATTCGCACCATCTGTTGATCCATCGAATCCGTTTATATTAAATGATGTTTCACGTGGCCACGAACTGGTATTATTGTCATAATATAGAAATTTATCATATGGAGTAAATGTTTTAAATATTTCAACAATTCCTTCGTTATACTTTCTAATATCTTCATTTTTTAATATCTCAATTGATCGGTTTGCCTCAATCGCAGTCAGAAAACCATCAGACACATCATTGTTTAATTTATTTATTTTTCTAACCGTTTCTTGAATCTTGAATTTAAGTTTTGATATATTCGTGAGTTTTAAAACAAAATTATCCAATCTTGCACGTGCAGAAGAAAACTTAACAAAGTTTTTAAAGTCAGAGTAATCTATGTTGAGATTTTCTATTTCCGTGTTGGTTGTCTTAAAGTGGTTTTCTGCACTATTTACATCATCTTCTGATAACTGAGATTCTTCTTCGTCACTAAGTGAAAACTTTTTAGTTGCGTTTGAAGTTAACTTTGTTGATATATCAGGACCCCTCAACTTAAATGTTGTAGAACTTTTTTCAACCAACGATCTGAGTATAATGCTTTTTACTATATCATCCGAATACGGGTTCTGTGATATATAAAAATTTACATCTTCTGTGATTGATTCATCTAAGGGTGTTAGTAATTTTATTAACAAAACATCATTTGATTCACTTGACAATGATTCATCTGTATAACTTGTGTATTTCAAAAACGGAACAAACAACCCGTTGCCAAAGTTCATTCCATTTAAAAGATATGTATCAAATCGTTTTTTAAATACACTAGAAACTTCGTCTTCATCAAACATCTGTATCATCATATATTTGTAGAACATTTTTAAATCAGCATTATCCTCTTGGACAAATCGTGAAAAGGTGTTCAGTGTATAATCAATTAAATTTATATAATCTGTGTAAAATCTACTTTGTGAAAACACTTCATTGTAACTTCCATATAGATAGTTTTTATATGTATCTTTTAGATTTGTATATATTGAATCTAATTCTTTTAATATTTGTAACTCAGTCAAAGAAAAAGACGTTTTTGCTTTGTCTATATATAATGAATAGTCAGATGTTTTTTTGGAAAATTCGTTTGATTCGAGTTCGGATACAAATGTTTTGTTTTTGAGTATATTTTTAAGCCTCTCTATTACATGGGCAACTACAACTTGTTTGTTTAAAAAGTTTCCGTATTCAAAATTGAAAGAAATTTGATTTGGGTTTCTTGAATTTTTAAAAGACTGAGTTACTGCCTTTATTTCAGTTCTTGATCCAGATATTTCTTTTATCTGTAGTTTGTATGGGTTCTCAAATGAACCCACTATGTCGTTTCTATATGAGATTCTTACTTTGTACTCACCTTGCATAATTCCAAGTTGATTCAACTCATACTTCGGTGAAACTAATACATTTCCATCTTTTGTTTTTGGATATAAAGACTTTAAGTAAGATATGTTTTTTCTTTCAATGACTCCATCGGAATTTAAGTATGATACATCACGTGTAGAATAATTTGGTGTCTGTTGTATGGTCTTCCAACCAATAAGTTCGTTGTTTTGTGTAAATGCCGAAAACTCTATTGCATCCTTTGAGTTTACACCGAATAAGTCTCCAGACACCTCTCTTTCTTTTATTTTATTAAAGTCAGATGAGTCTAAACTACTAGATCGTAAGACGTTAGTATCAATGTCAAACTTAGATGCAAATGTGTGTTGTAAAATGTCAGTCATAACCAGTTTAAGTTATTTGTTATGTGGGTTCAACCGCATAAGGTGATGGGTTGAGTGAAGTTTCATCATTAGAATTAGTCTCACTTTTAGGTAAAAACGGAAACGCATCCGAAAAATCAGTTTCATCTACACCCTCTCCATTTTTGATTCTCTGTTCAACTATCACATTTTTCATTGCTTTGTAGTTAGTTTCAGCATCCTCTTGGATTTTAATATTGCGATGTGATTCTCGTTCTAATACTTTTGATAACTCATCTAGTTGATTTTCTAACACACCCTCTCGTTTTAATTGATCCTCACTCAATTGTTTTATATCATCTTCTATCATAAGATTGTTATTAAAATCTGACTCATTGATAAGTTCGTTGAATGATGTATCATAGTTTTGCTCAATTTTATTGTTAGAGAATTCCGTAATATTTTGTTTCACTACGGAAATATTGTTACTTAAATCCTCGGTATTCATATCAACTAGTTGATTACCGTTTTCATCAATATGTTCAGTTGCCGATGTACCCGAAAGTAAATTGCTTAACTCAGTTTGATCAAAGTTTCTATTATCTAAATAATCTGGAATGTTGTTCTGTTGGCTCATCTTAATTTGTTATCATAAATGTTAGTTTGTCATTGTATTTTTTCACAATACCATCAGTTTCTAATTTCAAAATAAATTTATAGAGTCTACCTCTAGACAGACACCCAAATTCAAAATTAAAATAATGGCCGTTTGTGTCGCATGATATTTTTGTAAACTCAGAAAAGTCTATAACCACTTCTTCTGTTTCGGCATCCAACACAGAAAAGAACAAATCAAGTTGAGTAATATTGCGACTAGTATATCTCATTCTAGTTGAGAAAGTTTTCTTAGGAGTCAGTTCCCTTACACCAACCATCATTTTTTCAATCCCATCTTTTGAATATGACTCTTTTATATTTTCTACAAAAATATGCAGGTCTTTACTTTTTAACTCTACTATGTCACTTTCAAGTGATTTGGTTTGTGTAGTATTAATTACAGATTCTTCTAATGATCCTGTGTCTAGTGATCCCGAGTCTAGTGATCCCGAGTCTAATGATCCTGTGTCTAATGATCCTGTGTCTAATGATCCTGTGTCTAATGATCCCGAGTCTAATGATCCTGTGTCTAGTGATCCCGAGTCTAATGATCCCGAGTCTAGTGATCCTGATTGAAGTTCTATTTCTTTTTTGGTCGTTGTGATAATATATGGTTCAAATTTATAGTCATATCTACCAACTTCAATATACGGACGATAAATTGTATTTGTGTTTTTTGAGAAAAACTTTACATTACCACACCGTTGTGTTGTATCGTTTTTAAACTTTAAAATAATTCCGTTATTATCAATAGCAGACATATTCCAAAAAGAAACAAGTTGAGTTATATCAAGTTTTACATCTGAAGCAAGTTCTCCAAACTTAAATTTAAAATCTAATATAGATTCTTCGTCTAGTTCATTGTCATAAAATTTATCATACCAAGAACCCCCACCTGTGTCATATTCGGTTGGTGTGGTCGTAGTCCATGTATCTTTGTTTTTATTTTTATATAACCAAGATGCACCCGGATACAATAGTTCTGTATCAGAAAACCTACCCTTTCCTGCATTCCATTTTTCAGACACCGGATATACTTCAAGTTCAACATCCGACTCCAACTCTAAACTTTGTACTATCTTTAGGTTTAAGGTGTATCTGTTTGTTGTTTTAAAGTCTGATAAGATATTCTCGTTGGAAAATAATAAAAGAGACCTTGATATAATAGGACCACGAGTTGGGGTAAAATCAGAAGCAACTTCTAATATTTCATCTGCACCCGTGTTTAGTATATCATAATTACTGTATAATGTACAAGATTCTGTTGGATATATAAATTTAATCATTATACAACCCTCCCTATTATGTCTTTCTTTGGGAACTTTAATTCAAATATAGAAGGGTCCATTGACGGATATATTGTTTTACCCGATGTAGCTGCCTCTATATCATATTCGTTTTCGGAATAGTTGCCATTCTCAGTTGTTAAATTTACTACTTCAACATCAACCACGGATCGAACACCCGATATCTTTGTTAGTTTTAGTTCTATTTCTCCAATTTCAATTGGTTGCATAATTGAAATTTTATCAGTTGTGTATATATTCGTAATTTCATTAATACAATTAATTAAAACTTCTTTTTTATTGAAGTTTTCAAATACTGATATTTCAAAGTTTATTCCAAAGTTTATTACAAACGCATTCGTAATATTAATACCATCGGTCAGTATTCTATATTTACCCAAATAAGTTTTTAAGTTTTTTAATATCAACTCATTCGGTCTTATTAAGTGGTTGTTTTTATCATACGACAATACATAAAGATTAATAGCAAGTGGATTGTTAAGTTCTCCATACACAATGTTCATTCCGTTCGGTGTTGTCTTCGCTTCGTCCGTAAAAGCTTCTTTAAAAATATTAGTTTGTGAACGAGTATCAAGAGTTCCGTCTTTGGATACATATGCCTTTGCAATGCTCCCAAACTTAGGTGGCATAGACAGCGTTCGTATTACATAGTCATCACGTGTAACTGCACGATGTTGTGAGGAGAACGAAGCAAGTCCATTTTGTCTTATTTCTTCGTCAGTTTCGGCGGACTTTCCTCCCACGGCAGGTAGTGGATTATTTACCTGTATACTTGACTTAACCGTGTCGATTGATGCTTGTTCTGATTGATCTACATACTCAGTTGTTTCTTGAAATTGTATGCTTTGAATAGTATTTAACGTGTTTGCTGAAACATTCGACGAAACACCACCACCAACATAATATTTTACAAGGAGTGTGGTATTAGAAGGAGAACTTCCATAACTACTTGATTTTAGAAAATTACTTGGATCAATGCTGGTTTCTAGGTGTTTGGCAGAGTTCATGGTTTTTCCTAAGTTATCGAGATTTGGTATAATGATCTCATCATCAAATTTATCACTTCCAGCACCGAACTCTAGTGTAGTAGTGTTGTCTGGATTTACTATTGTGGTGAATCTCTTAGAAGATCGTATGAACTTCAATATATATGGAACTGATTCGGAGTATTTTGAATACACTGGATTGTTTCGATAATCGTTTGGTTCTTCTATCGGAATTGTATCTTGTGCAAGATATGGAACTTCGTAGTAGAGGTTTCCAGACGAGTCCTCTACTGAAAGTATCTCTATTACATCTTGATCAGGAAGTGTAATCTCGAAAAATTCAGTTGGTTCACCAACTCTAACTGTTTTTGATTTTAAAGTTCCGGCACTTGCTAGACATCGTTTTTTAAGAATGTAGAATGTAGGTTGACCAATTGAATCACGTTCATATACACTAACTTCACGTGGAAAGTCTTTTTTATCTTCATTAAAATTTATTTGAGACATTGTTCTAAATGGAGGTGAGTTTCCGTCAGATGAGGCAACCTCCATACCCTCTTGGATATTAAGTGCATATTTTAAATCTGGTTCCATTTTCCCGTTTAAACCCACCTTTGAAGGTACGAGTTGAAAAACCTCTAACTCAGTTGTCGCTGACACAGAGGTTCTTATCTTGTATCCAAGATAATTTGCTAAACTTATTATATTCTTTCTCTCTGACGAGTACTGTAAAAATCCCTCCTTGAATTGGTGGTCTATATAGTAAGACAACACATCACCTACATAACTGGCGAGTTCTATAAACATCATTCCCGTAGAGTTCTCGCTGAAGTCACGATATGTAGATGAGAAATAAGATTTTGAATATTCAATCAGGTTTTTTCTAAACGAATTGAAATCTTTACCCGTATAATTAATGTCTTTTTTGCTTGCAGATGATTGTTTATATGTGTCGTTGGCCATTTTTATGAAACCTCTATTTCTAATTTTTCGTATGAGTCAGGTATTGAACTTAACGAAAATGTAATTTGTAGTGTCGCTGAATTGGGTGCAGTTGATGTATCTCTTGTTATATCCACACTAAGAACAAGCACTTCTGGCATCCACTTTTCGGTTGCATCTCTCACTGCTTCTTTAAGTAGTTCATCATAATCTTCTTCTGCTGGATTAAACAACAAACTTCTTAAGTCACTTCCATAGGTTGGCATCATGGGTCGTTCTCCCTTGGCCGTCATCAAAAGCATTTTTAAATTGGTATGTGCACGTTCTATATCAGAATATGTTTGGTCGAAAAAACCGGATCTACCACGTGAATATGGTATTCTGATACCAAGTGGGATGTCTTTATTCATTTAATGTTCCCTCGTTTCTGATCTACAAGTTTTACTACATCAGAATAATTTCTGGTGAGTGCACTTGATACGTGATCAGGTAAAGCATTTATGTCCACATCATTTCCATTTAAGTCGGTCATGGTCTGTTGATTTCCTACACGTGATCCTTCTGTTGGAATTCCCCCCACGGTTTCGTTCAGTACCTTATTTAGTGCCTCGTTATTGCTATACCTCTTCGTGGGTACTTTTTTCGATGGAACATTTTTAAGTATTTGTTTTGTAGTCTCAACTGAATCATTTATCACACTTGGTGTAGTTTCTATTTTTATCAGTTCGGACAACATTTTTGGCAAAGACTCATTTAATTCAGCCCTAACCGCACCTCTTATTAGTTTTATTAATTCATTTTTTTTCATTGTATAACCTTTCTATCCAGATATAAATATTCGTTCACTTAATAATGTTGGAGCTCTTGCTCTTAAAGCTGCTAATGAACCTTGTTGAGTTGGTGTTCCTGTAGTTACCCACGGGTCACTGTGAGTATGACCAGATAACCAATCGCATAAATCTTGTAACCACCAAACCGTACAATCTCCTTTTAATGACGGGTGATTTCTTGTTGTATATACACCCAAGTGAATTGTAGGTGATTCTATTGATGTATGCATATCAGTTTTTAAAACAATTCGTTGCTTTGCGTTCATTGTAATTTCATCATCAGTTGAAACAAAAAATTTTCTTTTTGAGAAGATTCCACACTCTTGAGTTTTAGCCGATATAAGTATTCGTTCTGAATTTATTACAATTTGATTTCCATTTAAAGTAGGAAGTTGTGCTCCAAATATTATACCATCAGTTTGCTCTGATAATACCAAGTTTTCTGTTTTTTCTATTTCTTTTGCAAATATTTTGTCGTACACTTTTTCTGCATCTGCTAGTGTTTTTTGCACCTCTTCATTGTTCTTTAAGTTTTTCAGATCATTTGGATGTAGCAACCCAACCGCGTTCATATCAGCATCTTCAAGGATGGTGTCCTTTAATTCTTCACGTTTAATTGTTTCTCCTGTATGAAATGAAGTTACTTCGTTGGCATCCTGTTCTGCTGGTGGACCCCCAACGGGTTTCTTTTGTTTTGTTTTAGATTTTGTTTTTTTGTATGGTTCATCTCCGGTTTTTTCATATGTATCTTCTTTTATATCTCCACTACCATCTGTGTATGTATCGTAAACCACACTCTTGTTGTCTGATTCATATGTTATACCCGAAGAATTCTTTTCTTCTATTTGATGAGAACTGATTGCGTCTTTTTTTATTTCGTCTTCAAGTTCATTTTTAGTTGTTGCTTTAATTTTTTTATTTTCATTAGAACCGGATGATTTTGTAAGTGCAGGTGCACCGGTAGTTACGGGTTCGTTTTGCGTCTGTGGTTTTATTCCAAGTTGATCTCTTACACTTTTGGGTTTGTTAGGTATGGTTACCTGTATGTTTTCCTGTTTTATTAATTTATTATTTGACTCAGCTACTTGAGTTGAAATTGATTTCTGTGAATATTTTAAATCTTCAACATTTATATCCTTTTTAATAATTGAAGTTTTTTGGCCAATTTCTTCGGATACTTCAGATGCTGATATGTTTTCGTTTACAAAGTCAATACCTGTATTTTCAGATTCATAGTTAATTCCCTCGTTCGTATCTGCATCAGAGTTCCAATCAAAAAAAGCCTTACACTCACTTGCAGGTGGTGATAATGTAGCACCCACATCGTGATCATTTTGCATAGGTTCTTTTAATTTTAACGAACCATAACCCTGAACGCATATACATTCTTCTTGTGGTGTACCTTCATCTATCACCGCAAACGAATTTATTGGAAATTGTTCTGCGTTATTTACTTGTAATTTTGTTGATCCCGCTGCAACCGGTTCTGTTAATGTGTCTGCAACTCCGAGTTTCTTTGTAAGATTACTTTTGGCAATAGTTGAGTTTGTATCGGTTATTTCAGTTTCTTGTTCATCATATCCACGTTCTCTTTGGTATCCTGTACGAGTGTCAAATTCTAAATTTACTAAATCTTTATTTCCCTGTGACACTGTAATGTCGGTTTTTCCTAAATTACAGGCATCACACTTTAGCATATCTACATCACCTGCGATTGATTTAAATTGCTGATCAAAACCAAAATCATTTGCGGCGTATGTATCGTATGTTCCATCAGATATAAGTTTATTTCCAACCGCACTTGTTAGTCCTTTGTTTGTTAATGTGTTTGAAAATGTTTTTCTTAATGAATCAATCGTATCCGACCCATATTCCATATTTTCCACCCAGTCACATAAATTAAACAAACTGTTTGCAATATTTAAATCTTGTACTCCGAATCCAGAAAAATTTGGTTTCAGATTTAAAAGTTTGTCAAATATTGATTTAAGTCGTGCAAGTAAATCTAAATTTATTCCTATTGATAATATTAAACCAAGTGCTTGTTCTGTATCGGAATTATACCCACCAGGACCACCTCGTTGTTTTCCTTTTAATCCAGCACATAATAATTTTAAACCAAAACCAGCAAGTTTGAATAACTTAAACATAGGTGTATCGTTTGGTCCTATACCCAACATATCCCCACCAGGAACATCAATCCCAAGTGCAGATGCAGCCATTAAGGAGTTTCCTGTTTTATTTCCCTTAAAAAAAGAAGACGAACCACCACGTGCCGACCCAACGGAGTTGATTATCCCCTTCTCAAGTGTTGAGTTCAATCCAAAGTTACCCAAACCCACCGAGTTTATCAAGTGTTTCGATTTTTGGTCGGTGGACATATTTCGTTTCTGCTTGTTACTTCCAGGAGTCTCTATGAATTTCATTAAATTATTAGAAGACTTTCCTCCAAAGTGTGAACCCAACTTACCCGCAGTTCCTCCATCTACCGCAGTTCCAAATGAAGCAGTTAGTGCACCCGTCATATTATTATTAGATGCAAAAGATGCTATTTGTGACTTGGGTAGGGCATTTGGATTTTTTTCTTCGCACGCCTTACAATTTGAATCTTTGGTTTTCATTTTAGTTTCTAAAACTTGTGTCGATTATGTCTTTTCGTTTTCCTATGTTACTGTTTGATATTCCGTCCATACCATTGTATGTCTTGTGTACACAACCACGTCTGCGATATGGGACATTGTCATATTTGTGGGTTAGTGTAGGTACGAACTTGGATACGGTTCGTCCTGACGTAATTTGTATTGAACTTCCATCTTCATTTACATCTTCGAGTATATTATATTGAAACCACTTTTCGTCTTTTTTTGTAACTTTCTGACGGTTTCTGATAAGTATCATAGGATTTCCTAAGTTGTCGGCATATGATTCTCCATATCCGTTTTGTGTCCCAACATCCACAGATGGGTTGTTTTCATAACACCCGAATCTAACACTGCTACCAAATCTACTCTGTATTATTGTATCACCTTCATAGTGTCGCAGTGGTCTTATTTTATTGTTTGCTTTGAAATATTTTCCTAGATAACTTTTACCCACAGGATCGGCATATCTGTTTGTTGCTGGCCATAGGTCTGATTTATTTCTTGCTCCGTCAAGTGATCCCGGACTTTTAGTTGCACTTATTCCTCCAGGACCTCCGTATCTGTGTTCGTGGGAGAAGTCTGCACAATTATTAACAAAATTTCTTGAGTTGAGTCTACGTGTATAGTATTGTCTGCCCATATACATTGAAACTATAACAATTTCATTTACAAGTGGATATTCAAATACACCGGTTTCAAGTGGAGTAACCCAATCAAGTTTATCCACAGGTGTTGTTTGTTGACTATTTACCAATCTTACTCTAACTCTTCCAATCCAAGAATAATCACGGATGTTGGGGTTGTTATATGTATCAGGCCATGTTGATCGTTCTACCGTTGGTACTTCTGGATTTGACGAAGAAAATATCGGATGGGTTTCATCCCGAATTACGTCTATTACTATCGCAGCTTCTAGTTCATAAAAAAAAGAAGAGTCGGTTCCCGATAACTCATTACCACGTACAGTTGATAATTCTTTTTTGTCAAGATTTTGTGTTTTTGATTTAAGTTGTACTTGTGTGTGTGCCATTATACAGATTCCGAATCGTTCTTGATCTTCTCAAAGTCTTTCTCTATTACACCATCAGTTTTGCTTATTTCCTCTACTTCTTTTTTAACGTTTTGGAGTAATTGTTCTTTTTCAATCTCAGTTAACCCACCACCATCTCCACCACCATCTTCAGATGATGACGAACCACTTAAAAATCTTTGCAAAACCGCAGACAACTTTATCAGTTGGTCATCGTTTTTAACAGATACATCAATATAATCCTTGATCATAGGGGCAATTACAGTGGCACTTCCTGCATCTTTTACCATTGTGCGTAAATCTTTAATCAATTGATCAATTTGAGCAGACTTACGAGTTGAGTTAAAATAAATGTCTTTGGCAAGAGATGAAAATGTTTTTCCATCAAAAATTTCTTTATCAGTATCCATAAATATAAATATGAATATATATATTTTTTATATTAGTTACTGATAATCGTTTTTTACATCACCAGTTTCTTTGTATTCGACTTGAATTCGTCTTTGCATATCCTTCATTTTATTAACGACTTTTGTAATATTTTGAGTTTTACAATTAGTCATCTCTCTAATATAAAGATACAATGCTTTTTTATTAAAATTTTCAATTCTATCTGAGTTTCTAAATATCTCAAGAACTGCGTAGGCTATCTGTAGTTCATTTTGTTTTTTAAAAACCTTTTTAATATTCACATCCCAATAAGCTATCATTAGTCCAAAAAACTCAGATAGTTCTTTTTTACTAGTTGGGTTTGATGGTAGAGAACTTAGTTCCAAGTCAACGTTTGTAGATTCATCGTCATCAACACTTACGTGCTTTTTAAATTTTCTATAATTTCCGTTATTATACAATATTAAAAAGTTTTTGGCAATTATGCTGAAATAAGAAAAAGCCTTTCCGTTATCTGGTTTATATTTGTGGATGTTGCTGACTAAATTACTAACAACTTCCTGCTGAACCTCTAAGTGACTGCATTGAAAATACGAGAACTTGAATGTGTTTAGTATGTTTTCTGCAAGTTTATCAAACGGATAGGAAATCCCCTCATTGTAAATTTTATTTCTCTCCACCACACACTCGGTTTGATTATATTTAATAATTGCGTTTTCTGCGTCTTTTCCAAAGTATATTTTAGATTTTTTTCTTCGTTTTTTTGGTTTGTTACCCGTTGTATCCACTTAACTATTCCTTTTTATTTGATTTTATACCATGATCAAATTCTTGTATAGTTTCGGACAACTCCGTGAACACAGCACCCACTTCGTCATCAGACTCGAATATTTTCTTATCGTCTATTTGCTTAATGTCGGATTGGAGTTTGTTTAGTTTTTCATAAACTCCCTCACTCCAATTTTCGTATATTGTATTTTTTCTATACAGATTATATATTATATACACAAGTACTCCTGATAATAGTGTAAACACACTACAACTTATCAATAAGGGACTTAGAATATTAATCATTCGGTAAAATATCTCATATAAATATATGTTTGTCAACTAAAATGTTTTTTTAGTTAGTTTTATTTTTATCCTCAGGTAAATCTGATTTATTCTTCTTATCATCAACATCGTCCTTTAGTGGAACATTGCCAATAGTACTACCTTCAATATACCCACCACTGGACTTATATCTGGTATCTGCGTATATAGATTCATTGTCATCTTTTTTTAACTTATTGTATAACTCCATAGTTGTTTTTTTCCAAGGAACATAATAAGGACCTTTTAATGAGGGGTCTTCTGTGTCATACATCGGAGTTGACATGACATTATCGTCTTCTTGTTTTATTCTGGATTTATGTATTCGGCTTGGGGAAGGTGACGAGATAGGAGTTGGTGTTGGAGTTGGAGTTGGTGGTTCGGGAGTAGGAGTTGGTGTTGGAGTTGGTGTTGGAGTTGGTGTTGGTGGTTCGGGAGTAGGAGTTGGTGTTGGAGTTGGTGGTTCGGGAGTAGGAGTTGGTGTTGGAGTTGGTGGTGCG